>Ga0209157_1001480_pt1 | contig 19568 bp, 18 predicted proteins | sample GraSoiAngelo_135_FD_185892 | JGI IMG/M metagenome (GOLD analysis project Ga0209157, IMG submission 185892) | Grasslands soil microbial communities from the Angelo Coastal Reserve, California, USA - 14_0929_05_40cm (SPAdes) (version 2) | ecosystem: Environmental > Terrestrial > Soil > Grasslands ...
TGTTTGGCCGCTCTCTTTGGCAAAAGGGTTACCATGATCATGTTTTGAGGAGAGAAGAAGACATCGGGGCCGTCGCCCGGTACATCTTTGCGAATCCGGTGCGTGCAGAACTCGTCGAGGCAATGGAGGACTATCCGTATTCGGGCGGCATTCTCTTTAGCGAGGTTTCGGGCGACCTCCCCCCGCGCCCCGCCCCGCGGCCCGAAGGTCGCCCCTACGAAGATGGATCGCATGCTTGACCGAAACCGCCTGAAGCAGCGGGTGACGGCTGACGTCGACCGGCGGCGCAAGGAGCTCATCGAGCTCTCGCTGAATATCCACGCCAACCCTGAGGTCGCCTTCGAGGAGCATAAATCGGCGGCGGTGTTAAGCGAGTTCTTGGAGGCTAATGGCTTCGTGGTTGAGAGAGGAGTCTGCGAAATATCGACGGCGTTTCGGGCAACTGCCGGGTCAGGCGAACCGCGCATCGCCCTGCTCGCCGAGTATGACGCTCTTCCGGGAGTGGGACATGGCTGTGGGCACAACATTATCGGGACGGCTTCATGCGCGGCAGGGATCGCTCTGAAGTCCCTGCTCGAAGATAGCGCAGGGACGGTCATGGTGATCGGGACGCCGGCGGAGGAGGCTGCGGGCGGCAAGGTGTACATGGCCGCTCGCGGGGCGTTTCAGGGCCTCGACTGCGCGATGATGGTGCACCCGGGAAACCGGAACACCGCAGTGGCTTTCGCGCTGGCGTGCCTGGAGCTGGACGTCGAATTCGAGGGCAAGGCGGCCCACGCTGCGGCCCGGCCTGAGGCCGGGATAAACGCCGTCGACGCCATGGTCGCTGCCTTCGCGAACATCGGCCTGCTGAGGCAACAGCTTCGCGACTCGGCGCGGGTGCACGGGATCATCACGGATGGCGGGCAGGCGGTGAACGTTATCCCGCATCACACGGCGGCCAAGCTGCTAATCCGTAGCGAGGATGACGACTACATGGACGAAGTCCTGAAGCCGAAGGTCCTGTGCTGCTTTCAGGGGGCGGCGGTCGCGACCGGCTGCGGATTGAAGTACCGCTGGGGGGAGGAGTCACGCTACAAGGCGATGCGCACGAACCGCGTACTGGCGGATGCGTATCGAACGAATGTCGAGGCACTCGGCCGGAAGGTGGTTGAGCAAGAGTCGCACAGGTCGATGGGCTCGACCGACATGGGGAATGTGAGCACGATCGTTCCGGCGATCCACCCCAGCATTGCCATTGCTCCCCACGACGTGCCCGTGCATACCGTGGAGTTCCGCGAGATCGCCGCGAGCGAGGCGGGGCATCAGGGGCTTATCGATTCAGCGAAAGTGCTGGCGATGACGGCGATCGATGTTCTGCTGGACGATGAGCTGCGGAAGCGGATGCGGGAAGAGTTCACGGGCTCGAAGTGAGAAGGCCGAGGTCACGGACCGGAATTCGGAAGGTGTCCAGATGACGGCCTCAGATCCCGTCGTGGCGCTTGACGCCATGGGCGGAGACAATGCGCCGGGGGCCATCGTGGAAGGGGCGGTAATGGCGGCGCGCCAGCTCGGGGTACGGGTCGCGCTGGTTGGCCAGACCGAGGCGATCGAGCGAGTGTTGGGGCGTCTGGCGCCGCGACCCGATGCGATCACCGTCATCAATGCGCCTGACGTAATCGACATGGACGAGCACCCGGCGCAGGCCGCGCGACAGAAGAAGCAGTCGTCGATCGTCGTTGGGCTGCGCATGCTGAAGCAGCGCGAAGCGGACGCTTTCGTATCGGCTGGAAACACCGGCGCGGTGATGGCCGGCGCGATCATGCATGTGGGGCGTGTGCGCGGGATCGAGCGACCGTCGCTGGTTGGTCTGCTGCCGTTCGCGGGCAAACTGACGGCGTTCCTGGATGTGGGTGCCAATGCCGACGCGCGGCCGGAGTACCTTCTGCAGTGGGCGCAGATGGCGGCGGTCTACATGGAGCACGTCTGGAAGGTCGAGAGGCCGAGCGTGGCTCTCCTAAACATCGGCGAGGAGGAATCGAAGGGAAGCGCTGTCGTGCAGGAAGCTTACGAGCTGCTCGAAGCGAGCGGGCTCAATTTCATCGGCAACGTGGAGGGCCGCGACGTCCCGCTCGGTGGAGCGGATATCATCGTGACGGACGGGTTCACGGGCAATGTGGTCGTGAAGACGATGGAGGGCACGGCGGACCTGATAATGAACGAGCTGCGGAATGCGATCACGAGTCGGCCGTGGTATGCAGCGGCGGGGCTCGTGTTGACGCCTGCGTTCTCAGCCCTTCGGAAGAAGTTCGATTATCGAGAGTACGGTGCAGGGCCGCTCTTGGGCGTGAACGGGCTAGTGTTTATCGGCCACGGGCGGAGTGACGCGCGGGCGATCTCGAGCGCACTGAAAATGGCGCGCGAGGCGGCGCAATCGGGGATGCTCGAGGCGATCCGGGAGGCGGCGCCGACGCGGGCGGTGGCCGGGCGGGCGGGCATCGCCGACTCCTCAACGGAGGAAGTCGAAGCGACTTAATAGCGCGGCGGCTCGGCCTACGGCTCGAGCCAGCCAGCAAGAAGGCGTGAAAGCGGTTCGATGGCCGAGTCCAGGTCGAAGCTGTCGGCAGCGAGGCGCGCCTGCATCATGGTGCCCTCGACAACGGCGATGAGCACCGATGCTATGAACTCGACATCGAGGTCGCGGCGAACGAGCCCAGCTTCGCGGCCTGCGTTCAGGATCTCGATGGCGAAGCTGCGCCAGTTGCGGTACATCGCCGCGAGTTGTTCGCGTACCTTCGCGTCTCGTGACGCGTGTGCCGCGAACTCCATGAAGAGCGCGGACCAGAGCGGGTCTTCGCGGTTCAGGGCGAAGATGCTGCGCAGGACCGTCTCAAGGTTCTTGGCGACAGGTACGTCCGCATCCACGGCCTCGCGGAAGGCGGAGAGTTGGCGGCTGATGCGCTCCTCGAGCATCGCCCAGAAGATGTCTTCCTTGGCTTCGAAGTGTACGTAGAAGGCGCCCTTCGAGAAGCCTGCCACGCGGACGATCTCGTCGACGGTGGCGCGCTCGTAGCCGTTGCGAGCAAAGACGCCGAGGGCGGAGTCCATGAGCCGCCGGCGGGTCTCTTCGCGCCGGCGGCGTTTCGGCGGCGATTCAGCAGTGGTAACCATGTTTGATGAGATTATACCGGAGGGTTCTGCGCCCAGGGTTCTTGCTAACCGTTTTCCTGACTGCGGCCGCCGAAGCGGAACCACATCCTGAGTGCCTGACGCAGGTTGCGCAGGGCCTCCTCAGAAGGGCGGTCGGCGACGAGGCAGCGGTCGATGTGATGGTCGATGATCAGAAGGCCAGCCTGGTCGAGGCTGCTGCGCGCAGCCATCAGCTGCGTAACAACATCTTCGCAGACACGGTCCTCTTCGAGCATTCGATGGATGCCGCGGATCTGACCTTCGATCCGGCGCAGCCGCGTGAGGATTGCTTCCGTCTCAACGTTCGTCTGTTCGGGTGCCCGCTGTTCTTGCATTGACATACCCCTCAGGGGTATAATAGCATCATCGCAGGCCGGGGTCAACGCGGCCGGCAAATGCTGAAGGAGGAACGATGGCAAAGCCCGCAGAAGTAAATGACGCCGAGTGGGACCAGGAGGTTCTGAAAAGCCAACTGCCGGTGCTGGTGGACTTCTGGGCGCCATGGTGCGGTCCCTGCCGCATGGTAGCTCCGATCGTCGAGGAACTGGCGGACGAGTACAGCGGCAAGGTCCGGTTCTATAAGATCAACACCGACGACAATGTCGGGACAGCTTCCAAGTACGGCATTCGCAGCATCCCGACTCTGTTGGTGTTCAAGGACGGCCAGATCGTCGACCAGTTGATCGGATTCCGGCCGAAGAGTGATCTCAAGCGCTCCTTGGAGAAGGCTCTTTCCTAACAGTGGCCCCAGAAGGAAACAACAAACGCGACCCCGCTGAAGGGGCCGAAGAGTACGACATCGTAATCATCGGTGGCGGGCCGGCCGGCCTAGCGGCCGGACTCTATGCGGCGCGCGGACTGCACAAGACCCTTCTCCTCGAGAAGGGCGTTGTCGGCGGCCAGATCGCGCTTACAGAGCTGGTTGAGAACTACCCCGGCGTGCCGACCGTCAACGGATTCGACCTGGCGCAAACGATGCTCAAGCAGAGCGAGTCGTACGGGATGGAGACGGACTACAGCGCCGTATCCGCGGTGGAGCGCGCAGGCGAGAAGTGGATCGTCAAAACGGAAGAGCGGAACATCATTGCCAAGGCGGTGATCGTAACGAGCGGCGCTGACTACAACCGATTGGGCGTGACTGGCGAGGAACGTCTGACCGGCAAGGGCGTCTCGTACTGCGCAACGTGCGACGCAGCGTTTTTCAAAGGCCAGGACGTGGCTGTCGTCGGCGGTGGCGATGCGGCGATGGACGAGGGCTTATTCACGAGCCGCTACGCCGACAACGTAACAGTCCTACACAGGCGCGATGAATTGAGGGCCAGTCGAATTCTCCAGGAGCGGGCGTTCGCGAACCCCAAGATGAAATTCCGCTGGAATACCATAGTCGATGCAGTCGTGGGCGACGGGCAGGTGACCTCCCTGCGGTTGCGTGATGTTGTCACCGGCGACGAAAGCACTCTACCGGTGGGCGCCGTGTTCATCTTCATCGGCCAGCATCCGAATTCAGGGTTCTTGAAGGGGCTTGTGAAGATGGATGCCGGCGGCCACGTCATTGTCGATGAGTGGATGCGAACGGAGCAGCCGGGACTGTTCGCGGCCGGCGACGTGCGCCAGAACTCGGCACGCCAGGTTGCCAGCTCTGTCGGGGACGGCGTGACGGCGGCGATTGCTGCGGACCATTACCTCAGCAGCAAGTTCAGTAGTCACGCGGCCGTGGCTTCACCGGACTAGGCGCGCAGCGACTGCTTGCTCCTTGCTACCGGTTCCTCGATCCTATTCGACGCGGGAGTGGAAGGGTCCCGGTGGGCCTCTCGGTCTTCAAAACCGTTGTAGGGCGGTAGGACCGTCCTGGGTGGGTTCGACTCCCATGCACTCCCGCCAGTTCTCGTCCCGTAGTAGGCAAACGGCCGAAGGCCTGCTAATGGAGGCCATTGGTAGCTCTTAATTGCTCGCGAAAGCTCCTGAATCCGTCCGGCACTCGAGCCTCCAAAGCGGCGTTTGACAGCAACGTTGACAGCAACCCACAGTCACTTGTGCCGGAAACGCGTTTCAGCCTTCTAGCTCCCCAGGCTTGAAGAGCCCGCTCTCGTCATCGATGATGCCGAAGACGTCGTCTTTCTTCCTCATCCCCGCCTTATCCATTCATAGGCGAGGTTGAGGCGCGCCACCTTGCGCTGTCTCTCGGCTCTTTCGGAGAGGTCGGCCGGATCCGCCGCGCGGTCGGGGTGATACTGCCTGACGAGGGCCCGTAATGCGACATCGACTAAAAAGGCAGGCGCCTCGGTTCGAAGAAAGAGCTCGCCGTCCGCCTGCTTCGAAGTAAGGTGAATCGATTTCGACGCGGGCGCAGGCGCGAGTGGCCAGCTGCTTGACAGGTTACCGAGAGAGACTTATCATCACGGGAAACACTGGCGCAGGAGGAGGAGCCCATGTTTGCCTGGAAGGTATCGTTGATCGTTGCGGCGCCACTCGCGGTGCTGGCTGTCTTGGTGCTCTCGCCGTCGCGGAGCGCGGACGCCTTTATTCACGAGAAGATCGCGGCAGCGTGCCGGGCCGGCGGAGAAGAAGTCCAACCGCCGGGCCAACTCGGCGAGTCGAAAGGCAATTCATTCATCCGCGCGCTTCAGGCCACCGGCTTGATTGAGTCGATCGACACGTCGGTGGCTGGCCAGGTTACCATCCATTTCAACCCGGACGTGCCGAGTTCCAAGTTCCGGTCGACCGGCCATGACGTGATCATACCGGACGGCGTAGCACCAGGGGTAAACCTGATCTTGAGCCCCGGGCTCGAGCTGGATCCTAACTTCCCAGCCTTCGCCAACTGTCATAACCTCAATCCGTAGCTTAGGAAGGGTTCGTTCCGTGCACTGGCGACGTGCCAGGAGCGGCACTTGACTTCGTAGGGGCGCACCGGGACGTCGAAGCCGCGCAAGGCGACGTTGCTTTGATCCGACCAGACGAAGCCCCTTTACCCTGGCTGCGCTGCGAGAGAAACTCTGGCTCGAAGAAGCACCTTTTTTGGTGGGTTCGACTCCCATGCACTCCCGCCAAGGTGTTCTGACTACTTGATGACAATCACGTTGCCGTACACAGGCTGTCCGTCCATTGCCACGATCACCTCATATTCGCCAGGGAGAGGTGGATCGTCGAGCGAGAAGGGATATCCTTCGTAGTACCCGGCGTAGAGGTCGTCCTCCCCAATCTCCTCCGGGGCTGGCCCCAAAGGCTTGCCGTCCTTCATCCAGCGCACGCTGAGCAGCGATCCAGGCGCGAGGCTCGCGCTCTCAATGACATAGCCGAGTGCGCCTTCGTTGGCGAACAGTTCTTTGGCTTTCGTCGGAGATATCCCCTCCTCGTGGTCGAACCCGGTTCCGAGCGCGAACGACTGGAACGGGGGAGAGGACACCGCGGCGGCCGGAGCGACAACGAGCACCCCCTTGCGCGCCAACTGGCCCCCCAGGAATACGTAAACGTCGATTACGCCGGGCTCCAGGCCCTCCGGCAGCGCGATCGGGAGTACGGTTTGGGCGGCCTCGTTAGCGTCAAACGACCCAGAGGCGATGCGGACGCCGTTTCGTTCGGCTGTCCAGGAAAGTGTTGTGCCAACAGGGAAGGACGCATACTGAGCGATCGCATACACGAGGCTCGGCTGGCCGTCGTAGAACAGTATCTCGTCACGAGTCTCCGCATCGCGGTAGAAACGCAGCGGCCCAACATAGGCGTCGTCTCCGATGTGCAGCGTTGCCGTCGCAATTTCCTCGTAGTCGAACGAGATATTGAGGATGTTTTGGCTCGGCTCGCCGGGTAGCTGGTTCTCCAGCTGGATCCACGCCGTGCCCTTGTTTGTTCCGGGCCACGTTTGCTGGCCTCCCCCGTACGCGAACCCGTTTTGCGACCATGCCCACGTCAGGTCCTGGACGCCTGCCGCGTTATCGAACGTGAAGTACGCCCATACGCGTGGCCGGTCGAAGGTCACCGACAGTCGACCGGGAGGCTCTTCGAGCGTCCGCTCCTCGGCGAAGGTCACGAAGTTCACCACGGGAGGCCCATCGGGTATCAGGTCGCCGTCCTCAGATTCAGTGATAAAAGCCTCCGCCGGGACCGAGGCCTGATATTCGTGGGACTGATCCATCCGTTCGGCGTAGGCGTTGGTACCGCTGACCACGCGCTTCGCCCACTCCAGGTGCCAGGGTGGCTCGTCAGCCTTCTCGGCTATCTGGATGTATGCGGCCGCGTAATCACGGGCCTCCTCCTCGCGACCTAAATTCCACAGGTAATACGCCGCCAAGTAGTGTGCATTTGGCATCTCAGGGTAGAAGCCTATTGCCTCGATTGCTTCGGCCGTTGCCCGCGTGTAGCCCTCAGACTCCCCCGTGCCGCCGTAGGCGTTTGCCGCGAGCAGGTGGTCCATATAGCAGTCGTAGTTGTGGTCTTTGAACCCAGTCTCGCAGTTATCCAACTCCATCGCCTTGCGCAAATACGCCTGCGTTGCATCGGTGTCACGATGCAAATCAAGGGTGGCCCTCTCCCGGTACGCCGTCGCTAGCTTGGGGTCGAGTTCGATCGCCTTATCCAGGTCAGCGGCCGCCTGCTCGTCTCCGTTCTTTTCCCCGTACGCTTTGCCCCTCTGAACGTACGCCGCGTCGAATTGAGGAGCGAGCTCGATGGCCAGCGTGTACTCTCTGATGGCCTCTCGTCGGGCGAGATCGTCCCGCGCGCGGAGATAGTGCGTGTAGGCCGACTCCGTGTCCGCCAGCGGTATTCGCCCCGGCGACCCCGGCCTTACCTTGATGGACGTGGGCTGAGTCTCTCCCGCCTTGATCACGGAGAAGTCATCGCCCTTGTTGTCCAGGGAGTGGAAGTAGCGTGTCAACTGTTCTTCGCTTGTGATAGGTGTTCCCGCCAATGCCACTATCATGTCGCCTGTTTGAAGTCTCTCGCGGTAGGCGCTGGTTTCGAGGTTCACCCGCAGTATCACGCATCCCGGTACGTCAGGCAGGCCGTGGCGTTCGCGCAGGTATTTTGTCGCCGTGGCGCACGTGAACCCCAGCACTGGCTTTTCGGCTGTAACGTCGAACTCCGATTCGGCGATAAGCGCGCCGGCGACGATAACGCCGAGGAACATGAGGCCCAGCGCGTGCTGGCGGAAAAAGCGGACCAGTGCCGGCCCCTGGTTCCACCCCTCTAGCGGCAGTTGATGTCTCGCAAGGTGCGCGCGCACCGTCCGATAGATCTCGCGCTTCGTGTCGGATGGGAACCCAGAGGTCTCGTACGTCAATTGACGGTGGAGGCCTTCGGCACGGAAGCGCGTAAGGTCGTCCACCACCGTGAATCTCCGCACCTCCCACCACTTCATCGACCGTCTTGAAACCAACTCGCGCACCGCGAAGCCGTCTTCACTGATCGTCAGCGTACGGCTCATGCTGAGCAGGAGAGGCGTGCCGTGGGCGAAGATGAGGAAAATTTCGGCCACGATGAGCAGCAGTGTCAGCAGACCCCAGCCTTCTTGCGCGAGAGTCGCGAAGAACGAAGCGAGTATCGCGATCCCGAGCACCGAAAAGACAAATGTCTGGAGGAAATGCCGCCGGCGAAATACCCGTGGTGTCAGGAGGGCCTCTTCGTCAATGGCCTCCGATGTGATCTCAGCCAGTGACGGAGGCTGCGGCCGCGTAGGCGCCCGCCATCCAAATTTCTTGCCCAGAAACCGGCTAACGAGAGAAAGGATGATTATTAGGGCGACCCACGCCGCCATGCTGGCCACCGTATCCGTCACGAATAACAGGACGCGTTACGGTGGCTCCGCGTTTCGACTGTCGACATCCCGGAAATCCCGTACGCACCTTTGCGGCTTCGACTCCCATGCACTCCCGCCAGGCGTGCGCCGGTGCGGTTTCAGTTGTCGGTTGTCAGTTCTTGGTTCTCGAAGGTTCGGCGATCTGCTAAGGTCGACTTCGAGATGATGTACGTTTTGTACGGATCGGACTCGTTCTCACGGTCGGAGGCACTCAGTGCGATCAAGGCTGAGCTCGACGTTAATGCGATGCTGTCCCCGAACACCACGCGCCTTGATGCGCGGCAGGCTGCACCCCAGGATGTGTTCGCCGTTTGCGACACCTTGTCGATGTTTGGCGAGCGCCGCCTGGTGGTCCTCGAAGGCGCACTAAGCCAGGCAGCCGGACGGACCGGTGGCAGGCAGTCGAAACGGAAGCCCGCTGAGGCGGCAATCGAGCGCAGCCCGTGGTGGGCGCTCGTGGATTACGCGCCTCGCATGCCCGAGCAGACGGTGCTGGTCCTCGACGACGGCGAGAACATTGACCGAGAGTTGCTTAAAGCGCTGGAGCCGGTGGCCGACGTGCGACGAAAGTCCCTACCCATGCAAAAGGAGATAGCAGCCTGGGTGCAGTCGCGTGCGCGGACGACAGGCTTGACCATCGAAGGACGAGCGTGCTCGTTGTTAGCTGAGCTGGTCGGTACTGATACCTGGATGCTGGCGAGCGAGCTGGACAAGCTCGCGGCCTATGCTTCGGGGAAGGCCATCAGCGAAACGGACGTAAGGATACTGGTGACCGACGTCCGTGAACGGGAGGGCTACCTGCTGGCAGACGCGGTTGCGGATGGCAAAGCGGCGGCAGCTACGAAAGTGTTGCACGATCTCCTGGCGAAGGGCCGGCCGCCTGCGGTCCTGCTCCTGACAATCGAGAACCGCTACAGACGCATAGCGGCAGCGCGCGAGATGGTGGACCGAGGTGAAAGCGGGCGAAACATCGCCGCACGCCTGCGGATCGAGAATCCCTACGCTCTCGAGCGGTTGCTGGACCAGGTATCTCGCTACCCGATGCCGCGCGTTATTTGGGCGCTGGACCGTATCGCGCAGGCGGACTACGACGTCAAGCAGGGGATAATCGATCAGGAGGAACTATCGCTCGAACTGGTGGTCCACGACCTCTCTGCGCCTGCTCCCGCTTCTCAGGCGGCTTAGTCAGTGCGAACACCCGCCCTGGCCGGTTCCTCCTGGTAGATGGGGTTGTAGCAGGCCGCGAGATGTCCTGCTTCTAGCGGCGCGAGCGGAGGCACCGGTTCGGTGCGGCAGACGTTGGTAGCCTTCGGGCAACGGGGCAGAAATGGGCATTCGTCGGGTAGGTCAATCAGGCTGGGCGGCGTGCCACGAATAGACGGCAGGCGGCCGAAACCCTCTCGGTCCCAGCGAGGACGGCTCGCCAATAGCGACCAGGTGTATGGGTGGCGGGGCCGGTCGAATAACGTCAGCGCGTCCGCATACTCCACCACGGAGCCGGCGTACATGACCGCCACGTCCTCCGCCATCTGCGCGACGATTCCCAGATCATGGGTGATTAGCAGGATCGATGTGCCATAAGTCTGCTGGAGGCGCCGCAAGTCCTGAAGAATGGCTGCCTGCACTGTAACGTCGAGCGCCGATGTTGGTTCGTCGAGAATAAGCACCTTCGGATTAAGGGCTGTTGCGATGGCGATCATTACTCGCTGGGACATCCCGCCCGAAAGCTGGAACGGGTAGCGAGTAGTGACTTGCTCCGGATCGGGAAGCCCCATCTGGGCGAGCACTTCGACCGTCCGGCGCTTGGCCTCCCGCCTGGGCACATCCAGATGATTTGTGATTATCTCCTCGACTTGCTGACCCACGGAAAGCACTGGGTTCAGGCCGGTTGCCGGGTCCTGGAATACCATTGCGATGTCGCGGCCACGGACCTGGCGGAGCTGCTCATGCGTAAACGAAAGAACATCGCGGTCGTGAAGGAGGATGCGGCCGCCGGTGATGCGCCCGGGGTGGGGCAGCAGGTTGAGTGCGCAGAGCGCGACAGATGTTTTGCCCGACCCGCTCTCGCCCGTCAGGGCGAGTGTGCCGCCCTCCCGCAACGATAAAGAAACATGGTTGACGGCTTTGACGGTACCGTCAGGCGTCAAGAATTCGGCTGAGAGGTCTTCTATGCGCAGGATGGGAGCGATCAAGCAGGACCCCTTTTCAACCCGAGCGCGGCGGTTTGAGCGTCTTTTCGATTATATCAGCCGACTTCCAAAGGGTACGGCACTGACAGCGAAACGGTCAGGGGTTATCGCGGGAAATATGGATGACCTTACCCTGCACTTGAATGTTTGCTGCGGCCGTGTAGATGGGCGAAATGGTCCGGTTAGCGGGTTGCAAGCGGACGCGGTCGCCCTCGCGGTAGATCTTCTTGAGAGTCGCTTCCTGCTCGTCCTTGAGCCAGGCGGCGACCATTTCGCCGTCGTGGGCCGTTTCGGCCTTCTGCATGAGCACGATGTCTCCGTCGTTGACGAGCGCGTCGATCATTGAATCGCCCTTTACCCGAAGGGCGTATACGTCTTCGCGGCCGCCGATCTTGTCGGGCGTTACGTCGATGGTGTCCGAGTCATGATCTTGCCACGTATCGGCGGAAGGGACAGGGATAGGCTGCCCTGCCGCAATCGTACCGATGATCGGCACGGATATCACTCTCGGGCGCTTGGCAACGAGCTCAATTCCGCGCGAGACATCGCGGTCGCGGCGGATTTGGCCGCTCTTCTCAAGCGCACGTAAGTTGTAGTCGACTACGGACGTTGAGCTGATGTCGCACGCTTCCTGGATTTGCCGGATGCTTGGCGGGTAGTCGTGGTCGTCGATGAAACTGCGAATAAACTCCAGGATTCGCGTCTGCTTCGGCGATTGCTCTCTCATCGCTTCCTCCATGCCCGGCCAACCCATCGCGACCGAACCTTTGTTCTTTTAGAACAAAAGTCTAGAGAGCATACGTTCGATTGTCAATCTCGCGCTGGCATTGCTACAATGCCGGACGCTACCCATTCCCAGAACGGACAATGACCGCCCGATGGCGAGCGGACTAGAAGACGTGAGGATGCCAATGCCGGAAGAGGAAGGGCCGAAGCGGGCGCTGGTAGTTGCGGCGCACCCTGACGACTCAGAATTTGGTGTAGGGGGCACGGCTGCGCTCTGGTCCAAGAACGGATGGGAGTTCTATTACCTCATCTGTACCGATGGCTCGAAGGGCAGCGAGGACCCGGAGATGACGCCGGAAAAACTGGTGCCGCTGCGGCGGGAGGAACAGCGCGCGGCTGCGCGGGTGTTAGGCGTGAAGGAAGTCTTCTTTCTCGACTACGTGGATGGGGAACTCGACTACACCCGCGAGCTGATGCGCGACGTCGTCAGATACATACGAAGGCTCAAACCGATCGCGGTCTTCACTCACGACACAGACCAGATCGCCCGCAACCTATTCGTGAACCATCCCGACCACCGCCATGCGGGAGAAGTCGCGATCGACGCAGTGTACCCGATGGCGCGAAACCGGCCGACCTTCCCCGAGTTGCTGAAGGAAGGCCTGGAGCCGTTCAGCGTCAAGGAGCTTTACCTTTGGACGGCGTCCGAAACGAATTTTGACGTGGACATCACGGAGACGATTGAGACGAAGTTCGAGGCATTGCGGCAGCATGAAAGTCAGTTCGAGAACTTCGAGGAGATGGCTGGACGCGTGCGGGAGTTCTGGCGCAATGCCGAAGGCGGCTACGCCGAGCGCTTCCGCCGGATACAACTGCTCTTCTAGCCGGCATGATCTACGCCCGTTTTCGGCATAGCGCTCGCGAAGCGTACGGCGTCATTGAGGGCGAGCATATCTATGAGCTGGAAGGCGACATCTTCGGAGAGCATTTGGAGGCGCAAGTCGGGATCGCGCTGTCCGAAGCCGTCCTTCTCGCGCCTGTGCCACGGCCCGGCAAGATCCTGGCGGCGGCCGTGAACTATCAGTCGCACGCTCCGGGGGCCAGGGTAATCACGAAGAGCGAAGAGGCGCCGCCTGAGCCGCAGTTGTTTCTGAAGCCATCGTCGTCCGTTATCGGAAACGATGAGCCGATCGTTCTGCCGGAGGGCGCCCGGCGGGTGGACGCCGAAGGCGAGCTCGTGGCCGTAATCGGTCGGGCATGCCGGGGAGTCAGCGCGGATGAAGCTCTCGAATACGTCTTTGGCTATACGTGCGGCAACGATGTAAGCGCGCGGCACTGGCAGCGCGATGACCTGCAGTGGTGGCGTGCGAAAGGCGCCGATACCTTCTCGCCCATCGGCCCGGTGATCGCCACAGAGCTCGATCCCGGCGGACTAGAACTTACGACTCGTATAAACGGCGAAGAGCGGCAGAGGACGAATACAGTGGCGCTGGTGCACAGCGTGGGCGCGCTGATCGCCTTCGCCTCGCATGTATGCACGCTGGAACCGGGCGACCTGCTATTCACGGGCACCCCTGGGGTGACACCGACGCTGCTCGAAGGCGATATCGTTGAGGTGGAAATCGGCGGGATTGGGGTTCTTCGAAACTCGGTCGTGCGGCAGGCGCCGCCGACTGGGGCCGGGCCCGGCTAGGCCCTTTAGCCGCAGGCGCTAATCTTTGCCGGTCTAGCCTGCGGATGACTGAGCAGTGCGGTGCAGGAGCTTTTGGGCCTCCGCTGTTACCCCGAGGTCGACCGCATCGCAGTAGGTGGAATAGATGGCGCGATCGATTAGGTGGAGACCCTCTTCATTGAGCTGCCCGGACTGCTCGACACGCAGGAGGAGGAGCCGACTCAAGCGCCGGAGGAAGTGAAGCTGAAGCGCTGAGAAGGCGCCACCTTGGCTCTCCTTGATTGGAGAGAGCATGCCCTTGAACCCTCCCTCAACGGTCAACTGCTCGTAACGGTTGGTATTCACGCAAGCTCAGCATAAGAGCCGCGCGGAAGAAGAGGCAAGAGGAGAGCGCCGCAAGATTAGTTAATATTCTGTATAGAGAGAATAAGAATCGACGCGGACAGGCGAGAGATAGAGGCTCGCGGCCCTTCACCTACTCGGCTCGCGAAGAGCCGAGTCCTCACAGACGGAGCTTGCCGTGAGAAGGCTGGCGCCGACGCTGGCGTTGGTCCCCAGTGCCGTCGCTTTCGAGCTCTAGGGCAGCAGTCGCGCCGAACTCGTAAACGTATCCGCAGGAGAGGCAGGTGCTGTAGGCGCCGTACCAGTCCTCTTCGAATAGCATCGAGCCCTCACATCGCGGACAGCTGCGCGGCGGAGCAGTCTGCATCCGAGCCCACCTCCCTAGTTAGACACGACAAAAAAGGCCGTTCACCACTTTTAGGCGCGGCCCTTTCCTCCGCCGCCGGGGTTAGTTGACGGGTTCGGGTCGAAAGGGCCCTTGACCCTACCCCGCCAGAGGCGGGGATTCACCCCACTGCATCTCCCCCGGTCCGCCTAAGCGGATTTGGCGCATCACACTTGTGATTGCAGTAACTATCGTAGGTGAAAAGGGGCAGGGTGTCAATGCAGCCGGAACACACGCAGGAAGATCAACCATAAGTAACGAATATTAACGATCCCTTGACACGGCAATACGCCGGTGATAATTTGCTAGCCACCAGTCGCCCCCGGGAGGCCGGCGACACGTGCCCAAGATGCTCGCCCCATTCCAGATTCTACGGTACCCCAAGAGCCTGCCCGGGTAGGAAATGCAGCAATACATTATTCGCCGCATGCTCCTCAACGGGGTTGTGCTATTACTCGTGGCGACAATGGTGTTTGCGGCGCTCCGTGTTGACTCCAACCAGGTCGTGAACAGATTCGCGGCCGGTTGCTTTCACCAGGGCGAGGATACCCAGCAATGTAAGGACGTCGCGAAGAATCTGTTGGGCCTCGACGAAAGCATTCCCAAGCAGTACGTGGACTTCATGAAGAACACGCTGACACTTGACTTTGGCAAGACGTTCTCGGAGAAGAAGCCGGTGCTGCACGAAATCACCTCGCGCGCGGCTCCGTCTATCGAGCTCGGCCTTCTCCAGATCGTGGTCGCGCTTCTCGTTGGCGTCCCAGTGGGCGTAATCTCCGCGATCAGGCAGGACAAGTGGATTGACTATATCCTCCGCTTTGTCGCGATCTTCTTCCTCGGCATACCCGTGTTCATCATTGCTGTTTTCGTGATTCTCTTGACGACAAGGTACGCTGGCGGGACCGGCCTGGACCAATGGCTGGGACCCGGGTCTGACTGGAAGGACATCTGGGAGGACCCGGTGAAGAATCTCCAGCGGGTGACGGGGCCGGCGCTTGTCGGTGGGCTGGGCACAGGCGCAGTGCTCATGCGTTTCTTGCGCTCTCAGATGCTGGAGGTAATGCGCCAGGACTATGTCAGGACCGCTTGGGCTAAGGGGCTTCGTGAACGCGTCGTCATTGTGAGGCATGCGTTGAAGAACGCCATGATCCCGGTGCTAACTGTCATCGGACTTCTTCTTGGCGCGGTCATCAGCGGCAACGTGATATTGGAGACGCAGTACAACATCCCCGGCATCGGATTTTTTGTGACGAGCGCGGCATTGCAAGGAGACTTCCCCGTAATCCAGGGCATAGTGCTGGTGGTGGCTGTAATGCTGGTGTTCATCAATTTGTTGGTGGACATCGCCTATGGCTGGCTAGACCCGCGAATTCGCTACAGCTGACGGACGTAGATGGCGCAAGAACAGGCTATTCCCAGCATCGGTCCGGCAGCGCCGGAGTTCGCGCTGCCCCATCGCCCCGGCGTACTTCGGAATGTCCTCAAGTTTATCCGGCGAAAGCCACTCGGGGCGCTTGGCTTCTTCTTCGTCCTTTTCATGATCGCGATGACGCTGGGCACGCCGAAGGCCGAATTCGGGGTGCCGGAGCTGCCGCACTCTCCCCTTGGCTTCAAGCTCGGCCAGCCGTGGCTCGCACCTTACGGCGAAGAGCAGAACTTCAAGAACGCTAACGGGCGCCTTAACACTGATGCGGCGCCCTCAACGAAGCACTGGCTTGGGACTGACGGTTCCGGCAGGGACAACTGGACGCGCGTTGTCTGGGGCGCCCGCCGGTCGATGTTCATCGGGCTCTGGGCTCTAGCCCTGGCCACCGCCATTGGTACTGTTATCGGTGTAATCAGCGGTTACTTTCGCGGATGGTTCGATACAGCCGTACAGCGGCTTCTCGACGCATTACAGTCGTTCCCGCCGTTGCTCACGCTGATACTCATCCTGTCGATTACTCCCTTCACGTCACAGCCAAGCTTGTTGGTAGTGGCTTTCGCTTTAGGGTTTGTCGGCATACCGCAGGTCCAGCGAATTGTGCGGGGAGTCGTGCTGTCGACGAGAGAGCAGCAGTACGTCGAGGCGGCAAGGGTGATTGGGGCTACCGACACCCGGACGATGTCGTTCTACATTCTCCCGAACATTATGGCCTCCGTCATCGTCGTGTTCTCGACCGGCCTAGGCGTAGTCATCCTTGCTGAAGCCGCTCTCGCTTTCATCGTCCCGCAGTTTGTTCCACAGGAGGGCGCCTCCTGGGGACTCGATCTCGGGCGCGCCCAGCGGGAGGGCGTGGACACACATACGTGGCCGGTGATTGCTTATGCCGGCGCGATCGCGCTGGCCGTACTCGGCTTCAACCTCGCGGGGGATGCACTGCGTGACGTTCTTGATCCCCGCCTGCGCGTCGGTTGATAATCGCCCGCGAACCTTCTCTGCTTTGGCAACGTATTGAATGACAGCGGGCTGAAAGGAGCGCGAGCCTGATGGAGGAACCTACTTACTGGAACCGGTTCTGGCGTAGACGGCTCAGCCGCCGGCGGTTGCTGACGGGGGCGGCGCTCACAGGTAGCGGTCTGGCTGCCGCGGTCGTAGTCGGCTGTGGCGGCGATGAAAGCGGGACAGACAAGACCAAATCTGACGGGGGCGGAGAAGGCGGCCTCGGCGAAGACCTCGAAAGTCAGGTGCCGCAATTCATCGATGCCCGGCGGGAGGTAGTCCCAGCGCCCGCCGACATGCGGGGTGGAACGTTGCGCTTCCAGGGTTTCGATCCCGTCGTACTAGACCGACATGATCCACACCAGACCCAATTCGGGCCGATGTATGCCAACCTCTCTGCGGTCTTCAGCAAGCTCTACATGTACAAGAGCCACACCGAGCCGACGTGGGAAAACATCGTGCCGGACCTGGCGGAGAGCGCTCCGGAGATGATCGGCACCCCACCGACGGAATACGTCGTGAAGCTGCGCAAGGGCGTAAAGTTCCACGACACGGACGCGATCCGCAGTCACTTCCCCGACCTCGCCGGACGCGAGCTAAAGGCCGAGGACGTGGTCTTCAGCTATGACCGGCAACGTAACCCCGACAGCATCCAGAAGGGGTACTACTACCGCGCCAGTCAATATCGCACTATAGACACGATTCAGGCGGTAGACGACTACACCATCAGGATCAAGACCAAGGGGCCCATTGCGCCCTTCTATCACTTTATGGCGGACACCAACGCGATGATAGTCCCGAAGGAGATCGTGGACATGGAACCCGGGCCCGGCGGTCTGCCCTTGGACACCGTCGACACGAACCGCGGGCCGGCACCCGGGGAGCGGATGATCGGGACCGGGCCCTTCTTTTGGGGAGACTTGAAGTTTGGCATCGAGTACAAGGCCCTGCGTAACCCGGCCTGGTTCGGCTGGGGCGAACCCGGTCTGCAGCGGCCGTATCTCGATGGGTACACAGTCTCCGGCAGCAGCCTGAACGATACCAGCCTGGAGGCGTTGTTCCGCCGCAAGGAGGTCGACACCGCCGGGTTCATCGAAAATCCCGAGTGGGTCTTCAAGATCAAGCGGGAGAAGCCCGACCTGGAGTTCTTCCGCAGCTGGATCTCCGGCTGGATCAACAGCCGGTTCAAGGTGTTCTGCAAGCCGTTCGATGACGTTCGAGTCCGCAAAGCCATTCACCTGGCCACCGAGCGCCAGCAGGTTGTGGACGTTATCGGCAGCGGCGAGTGGAGGATGCAGGGGCCCGTTGGAAACGCGATCTCGTACTGGGCACTTCCGTATGACGAGCTCCTGACGCTGCCCGGCTACCGTCAGACCAAAGACGAACGGACGAAGGACGTCACGGAAGCCCGGCAGCTGTTCGAGGCGGCGGGAAGCCCGGAATTCCCTCAAATCTGGTTCGCTGATATCCCCAGCTATATCCCGAACTTCGTCGGCACCTGGAAGCAGTTCATGAACCAGAACCTCGGCATCCCGATAGACAAGCTCCGCACGCTCACGCAGGCTTACTCGCGCATAGCCGAGGCGATTGCCGACGACAGCTGTGACCTAGCCTCAATGACCTGGGGCTTCGACAACGGCTGGATCGACCTCGACGACTGGGTCTATCCGTACTTCCACAGCACCGGCTCGAAGAATTCCTTCCGGCTGAAGGACCCGGACCTTGATACACTTTTGGACGCCCAGCGAACCGAGTTCGACTATGAGAAACGCAAAGAGCTCGGCTACCGGATCCAGCGCTATCTGTTGGGCCTCGAGGGCGACGGAATGCAGAAGGGCGCTCACGCGCGGACGGATTACGCGACACCGCGAACGGCAACGGTGGCCTGGCCCTACTTCAAGAACCGTGTCGCGTTCCCATGGTTTGGCAATAGCTACTGGAGTGCTAACGTCTGGCTCGACAAGAATGATGCGACCATTCGCGGGCGGCCGGCCTAGAACCTGAATCCGTACCGGCGGGAAGCAGGGATCGTCAGAAACGGGACTGTTCGCTCCGGACTTAGAGGATCGACGCTGAAAGGAGTTTGAAGATGGAGGAGCCGACCTACTGGAACCGGTTCTGGCGGAGGCGAGTTAGCCGCCGGCGGCTGTTAAGCGGCGCTGCCCTGACCGGGAGCGGCCTGGCTGCGGCCGCCGTTGTTGGCTGCGGTGGAGATGATAGCGGCAACGGCACCAGCACGCAGCAGGGCTCCAATGTCAATCGGGGAGCCGATCTGGGAGCCGAAAAGATTATCGACGCCCGCCGTGAGGTGGAGCCCTGTCCTGCCGATATGCGGGGCGGAATTATCCGCTCGCAAGGATTCGACCCGGTGGTGCTCGACAGGCACGACCCCCATCAGACGCAATTCGGGCCGATGTACGCCAACCTCTCTTCGGTCTTCAGCAAGCTCTACATGTACAAGAGCCACTCTGAGCCTACCTGGGAGAACATCGCGCCGGACCTGGCGGAGAGCGCGCCGGAGATGATCGGCAACCCGCCAACCGAATACGTGGTGAAGTTGCGCAAGGGCGTGAAATTCCACAGCACTGACGCCATCCGCAACAACTTTCCCTCGCTGGCAGGGCGAGAGTTGACCGCGGAGGATGTTGTCTACAGCTACGAGCGGCAGAAGAACGCGTCCCAGAGCATTCAGAAGGGTTACTACTACCGCCGCAGTCAGTACGAGACTATCGATTCGATCACGGCGACGGACGCTTACACGATCAACATTAAGACCAAAGGGCCGATTGCACCGTTTTATCACTTCATGGCCGACACGAACGCAATGATTATCCCGAAGGAGATCGTCGAAAACGATCCGGGTCCGGGCG
>Ga0209157_1001481_pt1 | contig 19562 bp, 18 predicted proteins | sample GraSoiAngelo_135_FD_185892 | JGI IMG/M metagenome (GOLD analysis project Ga0209157, IMG submission 185892) | Grasslands soil microbial communities from the Angelo Coastal Reserve, California, USA - 14_0929_05_40cm (SPAdes) (version 2) | ecosystem: Environmental > Terrestrial > Soil > Grasslands ...
GTCAACGGCGGAAATGCGCCGCGACTCCCGAACACGTCCAACATCATGGTCGATTATGCGGAAGGCGAAGGCCTGGTTATTTCTCTCGACCTGAAGGGAGTCGCCGTATCGACCGGCTCTGCCTGTTCATCGGGATCGCTCGAACCGTCGCACGTGCTCACTGCGATCGGGAAAACGCCGGACGAAGCGCATGGAAGCCTGCGGTTCAGCCTCAGCACGATGACGGGCATCGAAGACATAGACTACGTTATCGAGGTGTTACCGGGAATCGTCGAGCGATTGCGCGAACTGTCGCCGTATTATAAGGGGGGCGCACACCCTAATTCCTGAACTAGAGGGAATTAGGGTGTGCGCCCCCTATTAAGCATGGCTTATTCGGAGAAGCTCCTAGATTATTTTCAGAATCCGCGATGCGTGGGCGAAATCCCCGATGCCGATGCCGTTGCCGAAGTATCGAACCCTGTTTGCGGGGACGTCATGAAACTGTGGGTGAAGGTCAGTGATGGCCGGATCCACGACGCGAAATTCAAAGCTCAGGGATGCAGCGCTGCCATTGCAACGAGTTCCTATGCGACGGAAATGCTGGTTGGGATGAACGTTACCGAGGCAAGGCTTATCACGAAAGATCAGATCGCGAACGCCCTTGGCGGTTTGCCGGCTTCTAAAATCCATTGCAGCGTGCTTGCGTCGGACGCTATCAAACAAGTTCTCCAAGGTTTTTAGTTCAATGATTGCTGTTGCCATGAGCGGCGGCGTTGACTCATCAACAGCCGCTGTTTTATTGAAGGAACGCGAAGAGCAGATCGTCGGTCTGTCGATGCAGCTTTGGCGCAATAATGGCCGATGCTGTTCGTTGGATGATCTGTGGGACGCCCGCCGTGTGGCCAGGCAGCTCGGCATTCCGTACTACGTTCTCAACCTCGAAAAAGATTTCGAGAACACGGTAGTCACGCCTTTCGTGCAGACCTATCTGCGAGGCGAAACGCCGAGTCCATGCATCCTGTGTAACAACTACGTAAAGTTTCACCATCTCGTCGAAAAGGCCGCCGGAATCGGTGCCGACCGGGTAGCGACAGGACACTACGCCCGCGTTAAGTACGACGAAGCGCTCGGCCGATGGCTGTTGGTCCGTGGCAGGGACCGAAATAAGGATCAGTCGTATTTTTTGTTCGGACTGACCCAAGAACAGCTTTCAAAGACATTGTTTCCGCTGGGCGAAATGACGAAGCCCGAAGTGCGCGAAATTGCCCGGCGTTATGCACTGGCGACATCGGAAAAGGCCGAGTCGCAGGAAATCTGTTTCGTCGAAGGCCGGGCGTATGCCGATTTTGTCGAAGAATATGCCGGAATCGAGACCCGATTGTCCGGCCCGATTGTCACCGAGAGCGGTGAAGTGGTTGGGACACACGCCGGAATTCACAGGTACACTGTCGGCCAGCGCAAAGGCCTGATCGCCGCCGGCCGTCCGCAATACGTCGTCCGGATCGATCGGGAGATGAATTGCATCGTGATTGGAGATGATCCGCAGCGCCGGCGGTTCACCGTGCGCGATCACAATTGGATCGCGATCGAGACGTTAAACGTTCCCATTCGATGCGATGTTCAAATCCGGAACCGATTCGAGCCGAAGCCGGCAACGGTGTTTAGCAACGAAGGGCTCGTCACGGTTGAATTCGACGAGCCGCAGCGCGCCATCACGCCTGGCCAGGCAGCGGTGTTTTATTGGGGCGATGTGGTTGTCGGCGGCGGATGGATCCAGAACTAAATTACTTCAACTACTTCACCGAAATTGAGCGCTTCTTTCAAACGAAGCGTCGCTCATTCACTCTCGTCTCTTGTCTGGATTGGGTTCTCATGGAAAATTGGCTCGAACAAGGGATCCCGCTGGATGTCGTTCTCAAAGGCATTGAACGGGCATTCTCAAATCCAAACCGAAAGCGCGATATCGGCTCGTTAGCTTATTGTGTCAAGTCAGTCGAGCGAGTCCGCGATGAACAAAAGGACCTGCTTGTCGAGGCTCCCAAACTGCCGGACTTTCAGGACCAGGAGGTTGCGGAGTACATCGAAAAACTGGCAAATGAGGTCGCACCCGTCGATTCAGCCATTGCTGAATCAATTCGTGCCGTCGGTTATCAGGATTTGCGGGCAGCGGAACAAGCCTTGGCCGCACTGGAAGAAAAGTTGATCGCGAAACTGAAGGTCACGGCAGACGACAAGACGATGACCGAACTGAAACAGGTCGTCGATCGAGAATTGAACCCATTCCGTTCGACCATGACGACACCCCAACTCGCTATGCTCGAGCAACAGATGTGGCGAAGAAAACTGCTCGACCAATTCAAGGTGCCGCGCCTCAGCTTGTTTTATTTAATCTAGAGAGGGGGAACCTATACCCCTCCTCGCATCGGAGGGGTGGCGCGAAGCGCCGGGGTGGTCACTTCGGCCGAAACATCTCGCCGGGCTGACTACCCCGTCTGCGCCGCCAGCCTGCTGGCTGTCGGGCGCATCCACCCCTCCTCTGCGAGGAGGGGAATGTTTCGCCCGTGCCACCATGCGTCTCACAATTGAAAAACTCATATACCGAGGATTCGGTATCGCGCGTACGGGTGAGGGCGTCGTTTTGGTACCGAGGAGCGCCCCGGGAGACGTTCTCGAGGTGGAGCTTACCAGCAAGAAGAGAGATTACGGGACTGCCCGGATTATCGAAATTCTCCAGCCCTCGCCTGACCGCCAAGAGCCGGACTGCCCCAATTATGCAACAGCCGGATGTTGCCACTGGCAACACATTCGATACGATCGGCAGATCGAGTACAAGGAAGCCATCATCCGTGAAACCCTGCGTCGCGTTGGACATTTTGAGTGGGAAGGCGCAATTGAAAGGCTGACTGGGCCCAATAGAAATTATCGGCTGCGCGCGACGTTTCACGTGACGAACGGCCGTCTCGGCTTTGTACAGGAAAACACAAATGTAGTCGTGCCCATTCGGGAATGCGCGTCGCTTGTTCCGGAGTTGAATCAATTCATCGGATCAGTGGATCCCGGTCCTGCGCGGGAAGTACATGCGATCAGCGCACCTGAGATCGCTCGAAGCTTTGTGTTTAGTGATGGCACTATCCGGCGATCGGGCCGCGCTACGATTCATGTTGGAGAAAATCGTTACCGGGTTACTGCCGACACGTTTTTTCAGGCGAATCGATTTCTATTGCCGGCAATGAACCGTAAGGTACTGGAGCACGCTGGTCCCTCACCCGGAAATGTTCTGGAGCTTTACGCGGGCGTGGGATTCTTTTCGATACCCCTCGCGCGCGCCGCGAAGGAAGTGATCGCTGTCGAATCCAGTCGTTTTGCGGTTAGGCTGGCGCGGGAGAATGCGCGATCAAACCAAACGTGGCCATTACGGTTCGTGGAGGGGTCTGTCAGTGCCACTTTACGCGGTGGCAGTCTGCACCCCAATGTGGTCGTGTTAGACCCACCCCGCACCGGTTGCGGTACCGAAACGGCCGATCAGATCGTTAGCCTGAAACCCGACCGCATCGTCTACGTCTCCTGCAACCCGGCGACATTCGCGCGAGAAGCGGCAAGATTTGTGTCCAATCAGTACGAGTTGAAGCAAATCACTTTGGTTGATCAGTTCCCCAACACGTTTCATATCGAGATCGTTGCGTCTTTTGCAGTAAGATAGAAGCGCCCTTTGCAGCTCCCAACTGAGGCGTTCAATGGGGCTGCTGTTAATCACCCTTCTGATGGGCATTCTTCTGTCCCCGTGTCTGGACGAAAGGTCTGTCTGGATTGCGATCCCGGTCACGATTGCAACCCTCACCCTCTCTCAAGGCTTCGCCCTAGCGGGCTCGCGCTTCGCGCCCTCTCCCAGGGGGAGAGGGTGGTGCTTGATGTTGCTGGTCGCGTTGATCGGGGCGGTGGATGCGTCGATGCTGCCAGCAGTTCCTCCGATTCCTGAAGATACGGCCGTTCGTGTCGTTGGGAAACTCACGAAGGCGCCCGAGTGGCGCGGGCTCGGTACCTATTTGGATTTGGAATTGCAAACCGTAGACAGGCTGCCGTACCGCGGACGGGCACGTCTTACGGAGTTTTTGAACGATTCGGACCAACGCGAATTGTTCGACAAGTTGGATCTTGGGTCCGGCGATCGTGTCGAGATCGTGGTCAAGCTACACCGGCCGGTGGTCTACCGAGATCCCGGGGTGTTTGACTACCGCCGCCACCTGGAGCGACAAGGGATCTATTGGACCGGCACGATCCGCAATCCCCGACTCATCACGGTTCTGGACCGAGGGTGGCACGGGCGTGATCGAATCCAAAAATGGATTCAGGCCAAAGTTGAAGCACCATTTGACGCGAGCCCTGACAAACAGCCTATCAAGGGTTTGGTCAGCGGAATGGTTCTTGGACACAAGTATGGCCTGACAGCTAAAGTCGAACGGCAATTTCAGGCGGGCGGCCTTTACCACCTGGTGGTCGTTTCCGGCTTTAATCTTGCAGTTGTTGCCGGGGCTGCGTTTTGGGTTGTTCGATGGATTCCATGGAAACGCCGAACACGGCTTCTGATCGTCCTTACATGCGCTCTGGCTTACGCAGCGATCGTCGAAGGGCAGGCGCCCGTTTACCGGGCGACACTGATGGTGTCGTTCCTGGTTATGGGCCGCCTGCTCGATCGCGGGTACTCTCGAGCGAACACGATTGCGGGAACCGCATTCATCATCCTATTGGCCGACCCGAACGCGATCAAAGATTCGAGTTTTCAAATGACATTTGCGGCTGTGTTCGCTGTCGTGTGGATGGGAATGCCGGCCAGCGAATGGGCTTTCGGATGGCTCCGGGAGGCGTTGAGGGATTTCGGCGATTCTTCGAAGGACGGCGAGCTGCCCATGCGCGCATCCGATTGGCGTGTGTCGCGGCGGATATGGTGCGAACGCCATGGACTTCCAACATGGATGGTTACGGTGCCATGGAAGGTGATACTCGTCCTCGCCGAATCGCTAGTGATTTCCTTCTCGGTCGACGTGATCTTTGTTGTCTTCATGGTCGAATCCTTTCATCGGCTATCGCCGCTCTCGCCGCTGATAAATGTTCCCGCGGGAATTATCGCCGCGCTCGTCACTCCGTTGGCACTGTCGCTAATATTCCTTTCGGGACCCGCATCAGCGCTGGCCGGCTGGATTGTTGCGGCGCTACTTCATTTGATGCTGGCGATTCTCGATCTGGCATTGCGGATCCCAGGAGCGACATTCCGGGTTCCGTCGCCGCCGCTATGGTTATGGATCGTGTACGGCATATCGGCCGCGTCCCTGTTCATGGCCGTGCGGAACAGATTGACGGTTCTTTGTCTTTTCAGCTCCGCAGCCATTCTCGCGTTGCACGCGTTGATAGCTTTCAAAGATTTTTCGCCGAGGCCTCCGGGGTCCGTAACTTTAACGTTTCTCGATGTCGGACAAGGCGATTCTACGTTGATCGAATTCCCCTCCGGCTATCGCATGTTGATCGATGGGGGCGGCGTGGCTTCCGGACGCTTCCTCGACTTGCGCGACGAGAGCACGTTCTCAATAGGCGAGAGCGTCGTCTCGCCGTATCTGTTCTCCCGTGGCATTCGGCGACTGGATGCCGTCGTTTTGACACACGCGCATCACGATCACATGGATGGCCTCTTCAGCGTGATCGAAAACTTCCGGATCGGCGAATTTTGGCTGGGGCGTAATCCAATGATTCCAAGATACGGCGAATTGATCGAGCGCATTCAGGAGAAACATATCCCCATTCGATGGGTGACGGCGGGGCAAACCATCGGCTCTTTCACCGTAGTACATCCGCCCAAGAATTGGATCCCGCGAAGGAACGACCAGAACAACGATTCGGTGGTCCTGCTCTTAGATTCCGGCCGAGGAACGGCCCTGCTGACTGGGGATATCGAAAGAAGTATTTCAGTACCCGAAGCAGTGGACGTGCTGAAGGTTCCACATCATGGGAGTAAAGGCGTCCACGTCCGGCCTACCGCCAGGGTGCGCGTGATTTCAGTAGGAGCCAACAATCCATTTGGACATCCGCACGTCTCGGCCTTGCCGGCGCTCCGAACTGACCAACTCGGTGCGATTACCATAGTTTTTCCCGGTCAGGAACCGAAATCTGGCGTACCCCGGCTCCGGATCTTTAGTGCCATTGACTAAAGCGTGGAACAAGGGGGAGTTTTGTTTTATTTTACTTGTGAATTCCCGGCTTCGGACCTTTAGTGCCATTTGACTGAAGCGTGCTCATCGTGTAAGCTGACTACGCTTCTAGAAGCCACTATTCACAAGGACCTTAAAAACCTGCGGACTAGTGGCTTTTTAGTTTATGGAGGTTTTTTTCTGGCTCGTTCGAATCGGATTCTCATCTTGATGTTATTTTCTGTGGCCGCTTGTACCAAGGCTGTGCCGAGGCAGGCGGTAAGAGTAGCACCTCCTACGCCGCCCCCCCCTTTATCTCACATCGAGCAACACGTTGAACCTTTGGTGGCCGCCATCCCTGCCGATCTACCTCAAATCCGTGTGAGTGATCCCATCGACTTAAAGATCCTCGAAGCGCGACAGCACTTCGAACTGGGTGAAAATCTTTACAAGCAGGGATTCCTGAGGGGGGCCAAAGAAGAATTCGACCGAGCCGTGGACCTCATTCTAGATGCCGCTCAAACGTTTCCAAAGGACGCAAGGCTTCAACATGAATTAACGGATTTGACCGCACGCGTCAATGCGATGGAACTGGCGGCGCTGCGGCAAGGAGACGGCTTCACGGACCAAAAGGAAGAGCCCGCTGCCATTGATGACCTGCTGCATGTCGAAACCTTCCCTGCTCTGATCGATCCGAAGCTCAAGAAGGAGGTCGAAGAGGACGTCAAAGAGACCAGTCACGATCTGCCGATCGAGATCAACAATCGGGTCCTCGGATTTCTCGACTACTACCAGAACGGACGCGGCCGGGGAGTCATCGAAGTAGGTCTGCAGCGGGTCGGGCGATACCAGCCGATGATGGAAAAGGTCCTGAAAGAGGAAGGCGTTCCCCTGGACTTGATCTATTTGTGCCAGGCAGAAAGTGCTTTCCAACCGCGAGCGGTGTCTCGCGCCAAAGCCAAGGGGATGTGGCAGTTTATTTCATCGCGCGGAAAAGAATACGGCCTGCGCCAGACATGGTGGGTCGACGAACGTTCGGATCCTGAAAAATCGACTCGGGCCGCCGCGCGGCACTTGAAGGATCTTTATCAGGAGTTTGGCGATTGGTATCTTGCAATGGCGGCGTATAACAGCGGGCCGGTGCGTGTACATCGAGCGCTGGAAAAGACAGGTGCGGACAACTTCTGGACTTTGGCTGACAAGAAAGCGCTGCCAAAGGAGACTATTAATTATATTCCCACCGTCCTGGCGCTCGCCATCATTGGCAAGAATCCCGAAAAGTATGGTTTCGAGATCACGCCGGCGGCCCCACTGGAAACCGAACGAGTGCGGGTCGATAAGGCTACGGATCTTCGAGTCATTGCTGAGGCTATCAATGTCTCAGTAGAAGAGCTGCGGGAATTGAACACGCATGTCCTGCGCTGGACGACGCCCCCGGACGACCTGGATTTCAACCTCGTCCTTCCCAAAGGCTACGCGGACAAATTCAACGAACAAGTTGCCTCGCTGCCGGAAAGCAAGCGGGTTCTCTTCCGGGAACACGTCATCAGAAAAGGCGACACGCTGGGCGTGATCGCCAAGAAATACGGAACTACAGTTGCTCAACTGGTGCAGGCCAACAACCTCGGCAAAACTCCGGTTCTTAAGGTCGGACGGTCGATCATCATTCCGATGAGCGGGGTAACACCGCCCCAGCTCATGTCCAGAAACCAGCCGCCAGCGCCGTCGAACGGAAGCACTGGAACAACCGCTCAAACCAACGCGCGGGCGACATCGTATACAGTGCGGCCCGGCGATACTCTGTCCAAAATTTCTACGCAGTTCAATACGACCGTCGAAAAATTGCAATCGTGGAACCACCTTACGTCCACCCGGCTGGTGGTCGGCAATCGCCTGATTGTCGCTCCGCAGCCGGCCCAAGCAGCCTCGGCGGCCCCGGCTCCCGCCAAAAAAGTCATCCACCAGGTGCGTCAGGGAGAAACGCTGAATCAGATTGCCACGACCTATCACACCTCGGTAAATGCTATACTTTCCTGGAACGAATCCGAAGACCTCTCTGTCATACATCCCGGAGACCGGATTACAATTTTCTTAGGCGACGATAATAATTAGCTTGCCGCAACCTTTTGAAATTACGGGCGTCTAAACCGCTCGTAACCATGGAAGCTATATTGAAAAGGACCGCACAACGAGTTCACGAGTCCGACGACGAAAAGCTGCTTATCGAGCAGGCACAAAATGGTGATCGTGAGGCATTTGAGCAACTTGTCCGAAGGCATGACCGGGACATCTTGCGATTAGCGTTCCACATGCTGGGGAATCGCGAGGAGGCGCGAGAAGTTTTCCAAGAGACGTTTCTCAAAGCTTATCGATCGCTTAGCCGTTTCCGTTTCGAGTCCAGCTTTTACACCTGGGTTTACCGGATCGCCACCAACGTCAGCCTGGATCATCTTCGGAAGCGCCAAACCCTGAAGGAGGAGATTTCCTACGAGTCCGATACGGAAATGCATCCAGATCGGCCGGCGCTGAAAGACACCTTGGCAGCCACGACCTACTACAGCAATCCCGAGCGCCGTCTATACGGGAAGGAGGTCGGAGAAAAAATACAAGAAGCGCTAAAAACCCTTTCCGAAAAGGAGCGTCTTGTATTTGAATTAAGGCACTATCAGGGGCTTAGGCTGAAAATGATCGGTGAGATTATGGGAAGCACCGAGGAAACTGCCAAGAATTATCTGTTTCGAGCTACTCAAAAACTTAGAGCGTATTTAACGAACGTATGAGCTGCAGAGACTACCAACATCAAATCACGTTACTCCTCTATGACGAGCTGCCGGAATCCAGCCGGGTCGAACTGGAAACGCATCTTCAGAGTTGCCCGAATTGCCATGACGCGTACGAGTCCGAAAAAGCCATGCATTCGGTTTTGGCCGAAGATGCAGCGCGCTGCGTTGACATTCCATCGGACTTGTTGGTCGAATCGCGAAGAGGTCTTGCCGACGAACTGGACCGCATCGAGAGAAAGCGGTCGTGGTTGCGCGTACCGGCATTCTGGGTGGTGTTCACGCCGATGCGTCTGCTCGAGTCGGTGGCCCTTATTGCGATGGGGTTGGCGCTTGGCGTTTATGTCAGCAATCAGCGTCAGGTGATTCCGCAGATTGCCGGGAATCCAGCTCCAGATCAGATCTCCGTCATTCCGCGGAATGGCACCATATCCAATCTTCAAGTCGTGAGTGCCGATCCGGTAACCGGACAAGTCGAACTGGCCGGCGAAGTTTCCCAACCGCTTCGCTTCCAGGGGAAGATGGAGGACGCTAGGGTCCGCAGTCTGCTGTTCAGTGCCCTTCGCGATGCGAATAATCCGGGGTCGAGGCTAAACGCCATCGAAGTTTTGGCTCAAAAGCCGACAGACGAATCCATTGAAGAAGCATTGATCAACGCGCTCATCTACGACCACGATGCCGGCGTGAGGATGCGTGCAATGGAGGGCCTGCAGAAGTTTGCCGACGAACAGCACGTCCGGGCAGCATTCATGCACACGCTTGGAAACGATACTGACGCAGGAATCCGGGTCAAGGCGATCGATGCTTTGATGGCACGCAACTCGAGAGATGTCGAATTCGCAAAAAGCCTTGAAGCAGTGACGGAGAAGGACGATAACCCCTATATTCGCTCAAAGGTGTTGGAGTTCGTAGGCACAGCGAAATGATGCGTGCAATCGGCGTTATCGGCGGCTCGCTTCTTCTTATCAACACATTCACGTCTGCCCTTCTGGCAAAATGTCCCGTTTCCGATGGGGCGGTTCTCGTTGTAAGAGCTCCCATCGGCGATTTGCAAGTCGATACCAGCAGCCGCGAGGCTGCCGTTGATGTCCAGGTCGACAACAGCCTCATTCAAGTCCAGGAGAACTGCGGTAGAGACATCGAACTCACAAGCAATGTGCCGGACCCCGCACAGGTTCGCGGAACCGTCCTCTGGCGGATCGTTGCGCCGAGAAACGTCAATCTGGATCTCGTTGCGACTGCCGGCAATATCAACGTTGGCGATGTCGATGGAGATGTCATTCTCCGCACGACCGGAGGTCACATCACCGCCGGCCAGATCAAAGGCAAGGCCGCCATCATCACCCAAGGCGGCTTTGTTAAAGCTGGAAATGTGGGTGGCGACGCCGAAATACGCAGCCAGGGCGGAACCCTGGAGGTCGGTGATGTCGGAGGAAATGCCGAATTTCACACTACGGCCGGTCAAATCCGCGCCGGCAGTATTTCCGGCTCCGTCACTGCAGAGGGCGGCCGAGCCATTTTCATTATCAAAGCCGGCGATGTTAACGCCATTACCAACGCGGGCGATATCTCGATCGGAGACGCCGCCCGAATTAATGCCAAAACGGCCGGCGGATCAATCACCAGCCGCCGCGTGCGTGGTCCTTTCCAGGGTCACACCGAATCCGGCGATATCCGGCTGGATAGCGCGGCCGCCTGGGTCGAGGCCTCGACGGGAGCTGGGAATATCGTGGTCCATCTCGTTCCAGAAAATATCGATGGCGATCTGCATATGGATCTGCAAGCCGGTATTGGCGACGTCACTGTTTACGTGCCCCCACGTCTCAAAGCGACGATCGATGCCACCGTACAAAGACCGGCCTTCCTGGCCCAGCAGATTATTTCCGATTTCCCCATGAATGGAATCGCGCCGGGACGCCCTGTTCAGGGACTGATTCCGAACAATCGTTTCTACAGCCCCACGCACTCGCAGTCGCTGCTCAACGGCGGCGGAAATAAGATCACGCTGCGAACATCGCTAGGAAAGATCACCATCCGCAGACAGTAATTCGGCTGTAGGGGCGGCTATTTCTTGAGGTTGCGGGCTGCCGCGCTCGCGCTTCGCGGACCGCCATGGCATTGTGCGAGTTGAATCGATTTGATCAGGCGTCGGAAACTCGCTTCCGTGGAAATGGCACGCGGATCGAGTGATGCTGCGATTGATATCTATCAGCAGGCCCTGAAGCGGAAGCCGGACGGGAAACGGTACGTTCGGAAACCTCGATTCCCAGCTTAAGCAGTTCCCCATGAATTCGTGGTGCGCCCCAGCCCACGTTGGCTTGCGCCATCGTCCTGACAAGTTTTCGGATATCGCTGCTGGTCCGATGCCGGCCTGGACTCTTATGCGAAATAAACGAAACAAGCGTAATATCCGTTGAAGACGGCCAGTGTTACGCTGGCCGCAATGTGTGCGTGGCTGTTTCGCGGATCCCCGTGGAGGTAGTCGATGATTACGTTCATTGCGCAACATCAATTCTGGACGGCCGTGGCCGGCTATTGGATTTTGTCGGCCGCGGTTTCGCTGCTTCCTGAGGCTGCGCCCTGGCGGGCTTGCGCTTCGCGGCCGGACCCGGCTGCAAACAGCAGTCCGCCTTACCTGTGGTTGTATCGGTTCTTGCATACGATCGCGGGGAACATTACGACAGCACTCGGCAGCAAGATACCCGGGGTTAACGCCGCCATAACCGGCGCCGCCACGACTTTCTGCTGAGAGCCGGACTCGCACGATTTCACGCATTTCCTCGTCGGAAATCACCGTACTACCCAGCGTCAGAAGATGCTTTCCGTTTCCGGCATTGTCACAACTGATGAGGAGATACTTCACGCGATCGAGCACATAGAGAATGATGACTTTCAGGTGGCGCTGCCGATACTGAGTCGCGCCGTGGCATTTCAGCCGAACAATGCTCTCGCTTACCAGCTGTGGATCATGTGTCACATACACCTCGGAAGGCTTGAGAAGGCTTTCGAACTGACGGAAACCGATCTTTCGCACGGGATGCCACCTGTGATGCTGAATATTCAAAAGACCCACGATGTCTGGCTGGCGAGATTGTGGGCGGCCAATAGACCGCCCCTACAGAGGCCTGAAATCACTTCTTGACTCCCCGCACAATCGCCGCTCGTAACAGCTGAGCTTTGAAATAAGCCTCCGCGGTTTTCTTGACTTGCTCCGGCGTAACGCCGCGAATGAACCGGGCGTAATTTCCGAGACCCTGAACGCCGTCGCCACTGTAAATCGATCTTGCATATTCGAGAACTGTAGCGGAGCGTGTTTGTAATCCGATCTCATGTTCGCCGATGGAATACGCGATCGCTTTCCGCACTTCATCGGCGGTGACGCCGTCGTTGAGGAGCCGATCGATCTCCTTCTCCAAGGATTCTTTGACTTGCGTTTCATTCTCCGGAGAGAAAGCTACATACGTATAGACCGCGCCCGCCTTCGAGAAAAACGCGGTCTCGGTCCGAACGGTGTAAGCAAGTCCCTGTTTCTCGCGAATGGCGTCAAAGAATCGGCCGCCAAGGCCAGATACGATATTCTGCAGCACGACCAGTCCATAGCGATCATTGCCCGAACGTGAAATGCCCGGGTATCCATACACCAGAGCCGTCTGCTGCCTCGAAGTGTTTTCGACAGTTTCTTTGGTCTCGGCCTTGAGGTTCGGTGACGGCAAGGAATCAATTTCCCGTTCATGCAGATCTTCGTTCGTCAGCATATCCGCCAGCGGAGCAACGAGTCCTGTACCCTGGGTATCGCCCACAATCACGATTGTCGGAACCAGGGGACGTTGATTGGTTTTGAACCACGTCTGAAGGTCTTCTTTTGTAATGGACTGCACGGTAGCTTCCGTACCGACGGCTGGGCGGGCATATGCATGCTCTCCAAAGAGAGTCTGCATAAAAACACTCACGGGATAGGCGTAGTTGTTCTCTCGAAGGTTCTTGATCCGGGCCAGTTGCAGCACTTTTTCCTTCTCGAGATCGTCTTCTTGAAATACCGGCTGCTGCAGGATGTCCATCAAAATTTCCAGCGCTTGGCCCAACTTACCGCTGAGACCATCGACAAGGTACCCGAAGAAATCGGGCTGGTTGACAACCTGGATTCGAGCACCCGCGTTCTCGAGCCGCCTTGCAATATCTTCAGAGTTGAGTCGTTGAGTCCCTCGTAATGCCGTGCGAAGCATCAATTCCGTGATTCCTGCGTTTTTTGGGGACTCGTATAAGCGGCCTCCGGGATAGAACAATCCGAACGAAACCAATGGCAGCCGATGGTCTTCGATGATGTAAACATCCGGTCCGCGTAAAATTGAACGCTTCTCCACGGGCTTTACAAGATCGTGAGTCAGCGAATCGTCCGATGGCGGGATCTCTGCGGCGACCGGCAGTTCCTGAATAGCGCGCTGCCCGGTAGCAGATGCTACTTTATCGAGCACGGCCTGCACGTAATCACTCTGAGTCAATGTGCGCGTGACCGATTCCGGAAGATACTCAAAGGCAGAAAGATTCTCCAACACCAAATACTTCTTGGCGACTCGAACCACATCATCAGCAGACACCTTTTGGATCGCTCTCAAGTAGGACAGGGATCTCTTCCAGTCGCCCAGGGCTTCGTGATGTGCAAGATCCTCCGCCATACCGCTGACCGTTTCCATTTCGTGATAACGGCTTTGAGCGATCAGCGCTTTGGCACGTACGAGCTGCTCGTTCGTCACTCCGAATTTTTTGATGCTTTCTAATTCGGCCAGAACACCAATCTGTGCCTCCAGCGGCTTCGCTGTCACAAAATCGATTTCAAAGAACCCAAGATTCTGGAACGCCTGCAGGTCGGCCGAACCACTTGTGATCAGGCCTTTCTCGTCACGAACATATTGGTTCAGAATCGAGGCGCGTCCTTCGCCCAGAATCGCAGCCAGTACTTCGAGCGCGCGGGCGTCATCGGTCAAAAACCCCGGGGTGTGAAAACCAAGCGCTACGTGATTCTGCTCAATCGGACCGAGCTGCCAGCTATATCGCACGGCAGTTTGCTCCGACTCGGCGGGGCCGTTGTCTCGCTCGACAGGCTGTCCATCGTCGGGAATGTTGCCGTAAAGCTTGACGACTTCAGCGATGGTTTCTTCGATGTCGAGCCGGCCGGCAATCGAGAGAATAATGTTGGATGGCCGATAGTACTTCTGGACATATGCAACGATGTCGTCTCGTGTGAGGGCCCGCAAACCTTCAGGTGTACCGATGCGCCAGCGCCGCATCCGATGCTGATGGAAGGCAGTTGCATAGAGTTTTTCCGAGGTGACAGCGCCGGGATTATCCAGCTTTCTATTGTTCTCCTGCAGGACGACTTCGATTTCGCGTTTCAGTTCTGTCGCGTCGTACACTGAGTTCCACAGTGCATCGGCCTGAATCTCGAGTGCCTTCTTCATGTTCTCCGCTGGGACTTCGGTGTCATAGACCGTACGGTCGTAGAACGTATGCGCGTTCAGATATCCACCCAAACCATGAGTTTCGCGGGCGATTTCGCCCACAGGACGGTTTTTGGTGCCCTTGAAGAACATGTGCTCGATGACGTGCGAGATGCCGGATATCCGGTCGTCTTCGTCGAAATATCCCGCTTTCACGTACGTATTAACGCTGACAAGGGGTATGGCCTGCTGCTCACGAACGAGTACGGTCAGCCCGTTCTTGAGAACGACCTTCGTAGTCTGTCCCTGATCTTCTCGAAAGGTGTACGGTTCCACGATTTGTGTCACCTGGGAAAGTAGGATGAATGCTGCTAAAAGCATATGTCTATTTTACGAGTATGGCCATCCACATAACTGAGAAATACCCGAACCGCACCTGGTGTCTCGAACTGGCCCAGGCGGTCCGCCCACTCCACAATCACGGCAGCATTGTGATCTTCGAAAATCTCTTCCAGTCCTAATCCATCCAAAGCGCCGGTTTCAATTCTATAGAGATCGATATGATAAATCCTGACCCGGCCGGCGTATTGGTTGATCAACGTAAATGTCGGGCTGGATACGTCGTCGACGTCGGTAACACCAAATCCATCCGCCAGCCCTTTTGCGAATACCGTTTTCCCAGCACCTAGATCACCATAAAGGAGAATGTGCGCTGGAATTTTTGTCTTATGAGCGAGTTCTTTAGCGACGGCGAAGGTTTGTTCTTCGGACTGGGAAATCATCTCTCAGATTTTCCCATGCTTTTGGGAGGAATCGCAGCAGGTCGGTCGCGACCAGGCTCTCTTCACCGACTTCCTCAGCAGCGAAGTCGCCGGCCAAACCATGGAGGTAAACGGCGAGGCAAAGCCTTTCGATGAAGGATCCCAGGTGTTCCTGAGCGAGAATACCGGCAATCATTCCAGTCAGGATGTCACCCGTGCCCCCGGTCGCCATACCAGGATTGCCAGTTGGATTGATATAAACGGATCCGTCAGGCGCCGCAACGACCGTCCGATATCCCTTGAGCACAACGTACGCATTCCGCTCTTTCGCGAATTGCTTCGCGACTTCCACGCGGTCCGACACGACATACTCGACGCTTTTTCCGACGAGGCGCGCCATCTCGCCGGGATGAGGCGTGAGCACAGCCCCGCCGAGATCGCCTTCAAAACCAGCCAGAGCATTCAAGCCATCTGCATCGATGACCATCTGCGTGCGGCACTCCGAACCGACACGCCGCACGAAGGCACTGGTCTCCGGAACCGTCGTCAACCCCGGACCAATCGCCACGACGGTCTTGTCCTTCAGCAATGCCGAGACCGGCTGATTCGCAATCGTCCCTTCGGAGGTTTCGGCAAGGGGTACTGTCATTAGTTCAGACATCGATACGGCGATAATGGGAAGCACGCTCTGAGCCGTAGCGACAGTCACCAGGCCCGCGCCCACACGCAATGCCGCTTGTCCGGCCATTGCGGCAGCTCCCGTCTTGCCCCGTGAACCACCGATGACAAGAACTTTGCCATACGTACCTTTATTCGTATCTGGAACCCGAATCGGCAGCTCGTGCGGCTCAATCAAATGGAGGTTGTAAGCCTCCGCCTCGAGAAGCTCGGGCGGATTTCCAATGTCGGCGAGGATCACGTCACCCGCATCCTCACAATCGGGATACAGAACCAGCGAGAGTTTCAATGCGGAAAACGTCACAGTGATATCGGCCTGCACTCCAGGAGAAGGAACATCCACGGCAACAACTGTGGCACTCGGGAAATCCTCCGCAATGCTCTCGATAACGGCGCGGTACAGACCCTCGACTGGCTTTCTTACCCCGGTTCCAAGAAGCGCGTCCACCACGATATCGGCATCGAGCAGTTCCAGCTTTTCTTCATTCCAATCGTGTTCATTCAGGACGACTGTGGGCGGGTATCTGAGCGCCTTCAAGATATTCAGATTCGTCTTGGCGTCGCCTTTGACCTCCTCTTCCGATGCGAAGAGAAAGATGAAAGGAAAACAACCTTTTTGTACCAATTGCCGCGCGACAACGAAACCGTCACCTCCGTTGTTTCCCTTGCCGCAGAGAACCGCCACGGTGAGCTGGTCAAGGTCTTCAAATCGGTCTTCAAGGACCTCGGCCACACGCATCCCGGCGTTCTCCATCAGAATGAGGCTCGGAATCCCGTATTTTTCGCTAGAAAGGCGATCGACTTCGCGGAGCTGCTCAGGCGTGAGGATTTTCATGGACAAGGAAATTCGGGGTCAGACGGGTGAATTCCCTATTTTGAAGTTCAAAAATAGGGAACTCACCCGTCTGACCCCGAATTTCACTTCTTGAATTACCGTTGTTTCAATTCCCTGCTTTCTTTACCACCTGCCCAAGATCGTCTACCAACTTCTCCACCGGGATGAGCTGGCCTGTGACGTTCTTCCAAATCAGTTTTCCACTCTCGTCGATCAGGAAGTAGTAACGGTTTGAGATCTTGTTGGCGTTCAGGGCGCCGTAGGCGCTGATGACTTTCGCCTCCGGATCCGTCAAGAACGTATTCTTGGCGTTTACAGTTTCTTTGAATTTCTGTTGTGCCGGCGCCAGGTCTCTGGATATGGCGACGATTTCGATACCCATCTCTTCAAATTTTGGTTGGTTATTACCGAACTCGGTAAATTCCCGCGTTCAAGCCGCCGTGAATGCGGCGGGGAAGAACGTCAAGAGTACTTTCTTCTTCCCGGCGAAATCCTTCATTCCGAGCGTGCCGGCCTGGGCACCCAAACCCTTCGGCAGCTCGAAATCAGGCGGCTTTTCGCCTAGCTTCGGTGTGTTGTCCGCGCCCGGAGCCTGCAATTGCGCATAGCCGGCAAACGCGATCGACAACACAACGAGTGGCAACAGCCAATAGACATTTTTTTCCATGTGACACCACTCCGGTTGATAGTTTCAGGACCGAAAAACCAACCTGCATCTTATGCTAAGCTTTCGGCTCTATGCAACTGGCGCACGTCAAAGAACTGGAGAAAAAGTATCTGCTGGGAACTTACAGCCGGTACGAGCTTCTCGCCGACCGCGGAACCGGCGCATATTTGATCGATAAATCCAACAAGCGCTACCTGGATCTGCTGGCCGGAATTGCCGTCAACGCGCTGGGTTACAATCACCCTCGCATCAAACAAGTACTTCGGAAACAGATCAAAAAACCGATCCACGTCTCCAACTTGATCTACCACGAATATCAGGGCCGGCTAGCAGAGAAGCTGTGCCAGATTTCGGCACTGGATCGCGCCTTTTTCACGAACAGTGGAACGGAATCGATCGAGGGTTGTCTGAAGTTCGCGCGCGCTTACGCTCGTCCGAAATTCCGAGTGCTCTCGCTCGATCAGTCATTCCATGGCCGCACCTTCGGTGCGCTGTCGGCGACAGGGCAGAAACAGTATCGCGAACAATTTGAGCCGCTGGTCCCCGGCTTCGATTTCGTGAATTTCGATGATGTTGGGGATCTCGAAAGGAAGCTGACCGATGATGTCTGCGCTGTCTTGATCGAAACGATTCAAGGTGAAGGGGGTATCCGTCCCATCTCGGAACAGTTCTATCGGGCAGCTCGTGAGCTCACGAAGCAGCGCGGGGCCGTCCTGATTATGGATGAGATCCAGTGCGGACTTGGCCGCACTGGCCGGTGGTTTGCGTTCCACAGCTTCGCTCCGCCCGGCAATAAAGACATGGCGCCGGACATGATCGCGCTCGCGAAACCGCTCGGCTTGGGGATCCCGCTTGGAGCTGTGATTCTCAGCGAGAAAGTTGCGGCGGCGATCCAACCCGGTCAACACGGCACAACATTCGGCGGCGGTCCGCTTGCATGCCGAACCAGTCTCGAGTACTTCCATATCCTCGAAGACGAGAATCTGCTGGAGCGCGCCAGAACAACAGGTGCCTACTTCAAACGACGTCTGGAAGAATTGAAGGACTTGCCGGTGGTGAAGGATGTCCGTGGAGAAGGTTTGATGCTCGCGGTAGAGCTGAAAATCTCCGGCAAAGAAATCGTGAAGCAACTTCTCGCGCAAGGATTCATTCTCAACTGCACGCACGAAACCGTCTTGCGCCTGCTGCCGCCGTTCATCATCACCGAGAAACAAATCGACAAGTTCGTCCGCGCCTTAAGGCCAATTCTGGAAGCGCAGCACGTATGAGCGAAGCCAAACTGCTGAGCCGCCGCATCGCATACAAAGGCAGCCATATCCAGGTCCGGGAAGACCGGGTCATCGAGCCGGCGGGCCATGAGTGTTCACGCGAGATCGTCGTTCATCCCGGAGCGGTATGTATTGTTGCCCGGCCCTCGCCCGAAGAGGTGGTTCTCATTCGGCAGTACCGCCACGCAACCGGACAGGAGTTGCTGGAGATTCCTGCCGGCACCCTTCACGACGGTGAGGATCCACTAGCGTGTGCGTTCCGCGAACTGGAAGAAGAAACCGGATATCGCGCCGCGACGATGACCGAGCGCGCTCGATTCTGGACCACACCTGGGTTCACGACAGAGTTCATGCATCTTTACGAAGCGGCCGGTCTGACCAAGACGCAAAGCCATCCGGACGAAGACGAAGTCATTGAAGTCCATATCGTGTCGCGCGCCGAAGCCCTCCAACTGATCGAGAACGGACGCATTCAGGACGCCAAATCGATCCTCGGCCTGCTGCGGGTCTTTAACTCCCGCTCTGGATCATGTTGACTCCACGGGACGTTTCCGTGGAGTCGACGTTATCCACAGCGGGACTTAGAAGAAAGTGACCGATGGCATTGCCGCAGTGGCGTAAGAATCAGATCGCTGTCACGATCTCCAGTGCATTCCTGAATTTCGGATACACGCTCGTCATGTCCTTCCTGCCGATCTACGTGCGCGAACTGGGAGTGCAAACAACAGGAAGCATCGCACTCTGGAGCGGATTGATTCTAGGTTCGAGCCCCATGATGGCGTCTCTGATTGGACCACTATGGGGACGGCTCGGGGACCGAAAAGGCATGCGGCTTCTTGCCACCCGGGCAACGGCGGCAAACAGCGTTTTCTGGGCGCTGATGGCCCTGGCTCAGAATGTATGGCAGTTGTTCGTGCTGCGCATTGTGCTCGGGCTGCTGGGGGGATTCAACAACACCGCCGTAGCGCTCGTCACTCAGC
>Ga0209157_1001487_pt1 | contig 19528 bp, 20 predicted proteins | sample GraSoiAngelo_135_FD_185892 | JGI IMG/M metagenome (GOLD analysis project Ga0209157, IMG submission 185892) | Grasslands soil microbial communities from the Angelo Coastal Reserve, California, USA - 14_0929_05_40cm (SPAdes) (version 2) | ecosystem: Environmental > Terrestrial > Soil > Grasslands ...
CGCCTTACAAATGCTGCCCGACTTAAATTTTGGACAGGTCGTTTCTCGTTTGTGACCGTCCGACTTTTTAGAAAATCAGTCGTTTTCGAGGTTCCACTTCCAAAGGGATACCTGGTAACACTCGCCTGTCCTTTGCGCATTGGACATTTTCCATCTGCAACTCACTGTTGTCTAATACCCTCAAGAGGCTAAAACTAGTATCAACACCTACTGAAAGGGGCGTTACATGCAACCAGGGATCATCCACCTTAATCTCAAGGAGCCAGATACCCCGCTATCGGATATCCCGGACCAGTCAACCTTCCTATCGATCGACCCACTCGCAGAAGAGTGGGACGAGCTAGCGAGCCGAGTGGGCGCGACGCCCTATGTTCGTCCGGGGTGGGTCGCGGCCTGGTGGCGCGCTTTCGGAGTCGGCAAACTGGAGATCCACACCCTGAAGAGGGACGGGCACCTGGTAGCGGTGCTGCCCGTCGCTCGCCGATACGGCGCCGTGAGATCGGTGACGAACTACCACACGCCGATATCTGACCTGCTTGCGGAGGACTGGAATGCCGCGACCGAGCTGGCGCGGACGCTCTTCACGGGAGAGCCTCGACGCGTATCCATCACATCCCTGGACCAGCTCGGCACCAGCATGACGGCCTGTCGGCTGGCGGCCGAAAAGGCGGGGTACAGCGTCGTCGTCCGCCCATTTCAGCGCTCGCCCTATCTCGACGTCGAGGGGAACATGACCGAGTACGAGTCGCGGCTGAGCAGGAACCTGGTCGCCGGTTTGAATAAATCGTGGCGGCGCCTCGGCAGGCAGGGGAAAGTCTCCGTGGAAATCGCCGGCGGGCGCGAGCGGCTGGAGGCGTTGCTCAGGGAAGCCTTTGCCGTCGAGGCATCCAGCTGGAAGGGTACCTGCGGCACGGCGATCCAGTCGCGCCCGGAAACCCGAAGCTTCTACACCGACGTCGCCCGCTGGGCGGCCACGCGAGACATGCTCCGCCTCTTCTTCCTGCGGCTCGATCAGCGTCCGCTGGCCATGTTCTACGCCCTGGAGGAAAGGGGGATTTGCCACCTTCTGAAGGGCGGATATGACCAGGCCTACCGGCGATTTTCCCCAGGTCAGCTGCTCATGCGTGCCGTCGTCTCCCACTGCTTCGCCACGGGCCTGTCGAGGCTCGAGTTTCACGGGGACGCGGCGCCGTATAAGCTACGCTGGGCCGACGCCGTGGATGAGCGGAAGCGGTTTGAAGCGTTCTCACCATCGCCCGTCGGGAAATTTTTGTGGGCCGCGCTCGCCTATGGCTGGCCGGCGGCCAAGCTCATGCTCGGGCTCTTCGGTACCTGGAAACAGGCCGGAACATGAAGGAAGTGGAGGAATTTATGGAAACGAATACAGGGAGTCAAGTCGGTATGAGTGTTAGCGCTGTGGCTTTCTCCAACGCCTCCACCGTGAGCCATACATCGGACCGCCTGCTGAAGCTCGATCCGGGCACCTGCACCGACGCCCTCGGGCGACAGGAGTTCGGCATCCGTCACACCGTTGCCGACCACCCGCTGCTCTCACTGGAAGCGATCGCCGAGCTGGCCGATTCCTTGCCCTCGGGTGCCGTCGAGCGCCACGAAGCCAACCAGCCGCTGCTGGTTCCCGACGGATGTCCCGATCTCTCAGGCCCCCCCTCCGAGACCGTGCGCACCATTGAGACAAACGGGCGCTGGATGGTGCTCTGGAACATCGAGCAGGTCGCCGCCTACCGGCGACTGCTCGACGCGATTCTCGACGAGGCGGTGCCCTTCCTCCCCGCGCGCGAGGGCGGCATGGGACGCCGGGAGGCATTCCTCTTCCTCTCGGCGCCCCGGGCCGTGACGCCCGTTCACTTCGACCCCGAGCACAACTTTCTTCTGCAGATTCGCGGCTTGAAGGAGATCCACGTCGGCCGCTTCCCGGACCGCGAGTGGGAGCGGCGAGAACTTGACCGATACCACAACGGCGGGCACCGCAACCTGGTGGAGATTCCTCCCAGCTCGAACACGTTCCGTATGCAGCCCGGCGACGGTGTCTACCTGTATCCGTGGGTGCCGCACTGGGTGTACAACGGCCCCGCCGTCTCCATCTCGCTGTCGATCACCTTCCGCACACGGCGGAGCGAGCGGGTCGAGTTCGCCCACCTGTTCAACGGCCGCCTGCGTCGGCGCGGTCTCTCGCCTCGGCCAGCCGGGGAGTCGGAGTATGTCGATCGGGTGAAAGCAGGCTTGACGAGCCTCGTGGCCTGGCTGCTTCGCGGATGTCGGCGACAGCGCGGGGCACGGGACTACGGCTGACGCCGTGGGCATCACCCCGAAAGAATTTACCGCAGCGAGCACTGTACTGCGAGATAGGAGGATGTGACGATGAACGGAGTACGTCCAAGCGACTGGCTGTGGAAGGAAGGTGGGGGCTATTACACGCAAAGTGAAGAGGAATTGATCAAGCAGCCTCTCCTCCCGGATTTGCGGCGACTGCGCGACCGGAGACTGATCGAAGTGTTCAAGAAGTATGGAAACCTAGCCGCTGGTTCTGCCGTGCTCGAAGTGGGTTGCGGACGCTCGCCATGGCTCCCGTATCTGGCTCGGCATGAACGATGCGTCGCGGCCGGGATCGACATTGAACCGGTGGCGGCACAACTGGCTCGGGCAAACCTGTCCGGCTCTGGTGCCAAGGGAGACATTCTCTGCCGTGATGCGTTCGAGCTCAAGCAAAACGAGGACCTCATCGGGAGATTCGATCTTGTGTACTCGTTGGGTGTGATCGAGCATTTTGACGATGCAGCCAGACGGTTGGCCGTCCTGGCTCATTACCTCAGGCCGAAGGGGCGCATTCTGACGATGGTACCGAATCTCCGAGGCGTGAACTGGGCGCTCCAGCGCTTGGCCGATCGCAAGCTGCTCGAGATGCACGTGATCTATAACGCCAAGCAACTTAGGTGGGTCCATGAAGCAGCGGGATTTCAAACCATCGCAGGGGGGTATGTGGGCTTCTTCGACGGCTTTCTGACATCTGCGGTAGGCGTTCCATCTGGAGCCAGGCTCAGGATTCATCAGTGGCTCTGCTGGGCAAGCAACATGGGTTGCACAGCGTGGACACGGCTGGTGAACGGTGTCGCCACACCGGAGCTGAGTTGGGTCGCTCCGCTTGTGTTCTACGTCGGCAGGCAAACCTCTCCGTGATGACGAGCCGAAGAAAACCGTCGTCAACAACACCCTCGTCCCGCAGCCGGAAAAATGATTCATCCAGTTAGAACCGGAACACCGGCCGGTTCTTCAATCCATATGCGAGCACAGAATGCAACGGGAGTGGTGGGATCTGTCGGCCAGATGACTCTACCGCACAGTCAGGATAGAGATTCTCTGCCGATGATCGAAGGCCTGTCCATCATTTGCTTCGCGCACGACTGGGGAGGAGACCCGACTAGCAAGACGCACATCATGCGCCTGCTGGCGAAGCGGAACCGTGTCCTCTGGGTGAACTCGATCGGGATGCGGCGTCCCACCGCCTCACGCGCAGATCTCCGGCGCATCCTCTCCAAGCTGCACCGCGGCCTCACTGGCTGCCGGGAGGTCGAGCAGAATCTCTACGTCACGAACCCGTTGGTGCTGCCGCTGCCTGGCGTCGCGGCGGCGGATTGGTTGAACGCCAAGCTCCTGGCCGTCTCGCTTCGTAGTCTGTGCCGCCAGCACGGGCTGGAGCGGCCGCTTCTTTGGACCTTCCTACCTACCATGAACAGGCTGGTTGGACGGCTTGGAGAACGATTGGTGATTTACCATTGCGTGGACGAGTATTCGGCGTTCTCTGGCGTGCCGCGCGATGCGTTGCTCCGCATGGAGCGCGACCTTATCCGCCGCGCTCATCTCGTCCTGACCTCTTCCGAACAACTGCGTGAGGAGCGTTCTTCAATTAACTTGCATACCCACTTCGTCTCGCATGGCGTCGATGTCGAGCACTTTTCCCGCGCGATGGATCCTGCCACCGTCGTGCCGGATGAATTCCATGGACTTCCGAAGCCGGTGATCGGCTTCTTCGGGTTGCTCGCCGACTGGGTCGACCTGAGTTTGATCCGATGGTTGGCCTGTCGGCGCCCGCATTGGTCCTTCGTCCTCGTCGGCAAAGCGACGACGGATCTCCGGCTCCTTCAGGGATTGCCGAATGTTCGTCTGCTGGGGCAGAGGTCTTATTCAACGCTGCCGGGGTACTGCCGAGGTTTCGATGTCGGGATTATCCCGTTCCGCATGAACGAGCTCACGGTTCGGGCCAATCCGCTCAAGCTCCGGGAGTACCTTGCGGCCGGGCTGCCCGTCGTCTCGACGCCGCTTCCTGAAGTGTCCCGCTATAACGGGCTGGTGCATCTGGCGGCGGGAGAGCGGTCCTTCCTCGCAGGTATCGAGGCGGCGCTTCGCGAGCGGTCGGAAGCAATGGCCCGGCGCCGCGTGGATGCCATGCGCGCGGAAGGGTGGGGGGCACGGGTGGCGGAGGTCTCGGCGATTATCGAGGCGCGTCTAGCTGCCGCATCATGAGTCCTAAGTTGGTACTTGTTATCCCTCACCGGCAACAAAGACTGGTCCAACCCTCGCCCCGTCCGCTCGTTCGGTAGCAAAACTTTCTCCCTTTCAGCGTTTCCAGGAGACCAAGCATGTCGGACCTCACCCTCCTGTTTTGGACCTCCATCCTCATCCTGGCGTACACCTATCTGGGCTATCCGGCCCTCATCTGGCTGTGGGCCAAGCTTCGTCCTCGGCCCCTATGCACCGGACGGCTTGAACCCAAGGTCACCGTGCTGGTCGTGGCCTATAACGAAGGTCGCAGGATTGTGGAGCGGCTTGAGAATCTCCTCACTCTGGATTACCCGAAGGAGCTCCTCGAAGTCATCCTCGCGTCAGACGGTTCGACTGACGACACGGTTGAGCGTGCGCGAGCCTTCCGGCAGGCTGGGGTAACTATTGCTGTGTTCAGGACGCGCCGGGGGAAGCCGGCTGTGCTCGATGAGATGATCCCCAAGGCTCAAGGCGAGATTGTGGTGTTAGCCGATGCGCGGCAACGGTTCGACCGAGATGTGTTGCGTGTGCTGGTCAGTTCCTTTGCCGATCCTCGGGTGGGCGCTGTCAGTGGCGAGCTGATCCTAACCCCCAACGTCGCAGGGACGTCGGCTGGTCAAGGAGTGGGATTCTATTGGCGCTATGAGAAATTCGTCCGACGGCACGAGAGCCGCGTGGACTCGACCGTCGGGATGACCGGCGCGATCTACGCGATTCGACGGAACCTCTTCGAACCGATCCCGCGTGACACCTTGATAGACGATGTCCTGATCCCGATGAGGATTGTTTCGCGAGGCTATCGAGTCCTCTTTGAGTCAAGGGCCCATGCCTATGACCGGGTTGCGGCGACGCCGGGAGAAGAGTTCACGCGGAAGGTTCGGACCATGGCGGGGAACTTCCAACTCCTTACCCGCGAATCGTGGTTGTTGAATCCATTCCAGAACCGGCTGTGGCTGCAGGTCCTCTCCCATAAGGGCCTGCGGCTCCTCAGCCCAGTATTTTTTCTCACAGCCTTTGGGGTCAATCTGCTTGCGGTGACCAGCCCCCTGTACACCTGGACCTTTGGAGGCCAGCTCTTGTTCTACGCGGCGGCGCTCGGCGGCTGCTTGCTCCGTAATTCCAGCAAGCGGCTCCGCTTCCTATCGGTCCCCTATGTCATTTGCCTTTTCCAATGGGCCAGCATCGTGGCATTCTTCCGATTCGTCACAGGACGTCAATCGGTGCGATGGGACGGCGCGTCCTCCCAACGGGACCAGAGCCGGCTGCTGTCCGGGAGGGGTTCTGTACCCCAGCACTGAGCGGGCCGACCAGTTGGAGCAGAGCCCCTTACATCGCTCTCAGGTTCGACGGCGCTGCAGGCGGTGTGGTATCGGTCTGTCCCCCGACCAGCAGGTGCGCCGGTACTTTCACGAGGATGGCGTCCAGCCGATTCCCGCCCATATTGCTGGTCCAGATAAAATACTGGCCGGTGACATCCAGGTTGCCTTTCGGCGCCTTCCCATAGTCGTCGATTCCCCCTGAGGCGTTCATATTCGTCATGACCGGGGCGACGACCAACGCATCATAGGAGTTGTCCAAACGGAAACAGATGATCTCATTCTCTCGGCTCGGGATACTATCCGCGTTGCTGCCACAGGCGTACTGCTGCTGAGGGGCCACGCCCGATTTCCTGTTTTGGTGGGAGATGTGCTGAACCACAGAGGTGTTCCAATCAGGATTGTATTGGACCACGGGACCGACTGGACGAATGACGCTGGCTACCGGAAACTGGATGAGGATAGTGGCGTTGGCCAGTGGGTTGTACCCGTCAGCGCCGATCGCATAGCTGTCGCCCATGTCCAGGTGGCCCAACGACCCGGCCGGGTCCAATATCACCGCCATTAAGCCGGTTTGTAAATCGTGGATGAAATTGTCCAGCCCGGGCGAGCCATCTAAGATCAATAACCATCGGCCGCTCTTGTCCAGATTGCATTCATTGTAGCTCGTAGTCACTCTTGGAAAGAACGTAAATTGTCTGGTAGGCTCTTTGTATACCCCGCATCCCAACATGACGGTGGCTGCTCGGTCCATCACAGTGAACGAATGGACCGAGTCATCATCGCTTGAGTGAACTTGAAGGATAGATCTGGTACCAGTCGATCCACAAGCAGCACAGTTATCCACATCGAAGACGACTTGATTCGCGTGAGTGATCACGTCATAACGCCATAGTTGCCATCGGTTGGCATAGGGACTCAAATATAGTTTAGTTGGTTGAGTCGCACTAAAATACCAGCCCTCACCACTTTCCAACCTTTCATTGGTACCTGCGTCGAACAGTGGACCGACTTTAGTTACCACATCAGTACCTTTGTCGTAGCTAAACAAGGTCGGTCCGCCGTTGGCCGCACTAAGGCCCAAGAAGATATACATGGTGTTGCTGCCCACGTGATTGTTGATATTGCGCCAGTAGGAATATCCAACATAACGGACGCAATCCGCGCCGCCGCAGTCGCTGGGAATGGTGAGCCGGATTCCTTCCGTATTATAGGGCGCCGGGAAGGTGAATTTGCCGCGCGTCGATGGAACAAACGATTGGATCTGGGACGCGGTCAGCCTGGGGCGAGTGATGGGATCGTAGGATTTGACGATAAACCCGCCGGGGAGAGGAGGTGTCTGTCCGACGACCGGCGCGTTGCGCACGAGAATGCCGATGCAGGAGAGGGCAAGAATAAGGCAGAGGTAACCTGCAAGCGACCGAGCGTAGGACAACATCGTAGTGATCCTCCTTCGCCTCCTCTAGCGGCTTGTTGCTTGACCCGTGCTAGCCCCCCTCACCTTCTGACTGAAGCTCGGCGGCGAGTCAGCAACTGAAGCCGAAGCTTCGCGCCATTCCCCGTCAGGAGACCTGATGCTGGAAGGAGGGGGTTCCCCAGACTAACATCATGCATGGATTGTACCAATCCTCGACAAACGAGGGCTTACGGAAACGCAGGTTAAATCCATGTAAAAACACTCTAAGAACGCGGAAAGAAGCGGGTCAACTTCTGTTAGACATGAACAAAAATACACACCTATTCATCTGGGACTGTCCCAAGTCGGTATCCGACATTCCGTACCGTATGGATGCGACGTCCTTCAGGACTCAGCTTATTCCTGAGACTGCGAATATGAACGTCGATTGTCCGGGAGTCGACCTCGGTCCTCCTATCATGGCCCCAGACTGTCTCGAATAAAAACTCACGACTCGCAACCCGTCCCTCCGCTTCGAGCAGGGCTTTCAGGAGCTGGAATTCTTTTGCCGTGAGCGAAACCGGGTCACCCCTGATGGTTACCGTGAAGCGATCCAGATCCATTTCAATCCCACCCGCTCGCAGGAGGTTTGAGGGCGAGGCTGACTGAAATCTTCGAAGGTGGCTCTTAACTCTGGCGATTAATTCCTTGGGGCTAAAGGGCTTGGTGATATAGTCATCGGCTCCAACTTCAAGGCCGACCACTTTATCAGCCTCTTCCGCCTTGCCACTCAGCATGAGAATGGGGAGTTGAGCTGTTTCCGGATTTCGGCGGAGCCTCCGGCAGACTTCCAGTCCGTCAAGACCGGGAAGGATAAGGTCGAGGAGAAGCAGGTCTGGCCTCTCCTTGTTCACCGCTTGTAACCCTTCCAACCCATTGCGGGCCACCACCACCTGGAAACCTTCCCGTTCCAATAGAGCCCTCATCGTTTCCACCACGCTCTCCATGTCCTCTACAACCAGGATCTTCTGAGCCATGTTGATCTTCCCCGTCAACATACCGAGGGGTAAATACGGAGCGTTCTGCTCCATTGTGGTAGCGATGACCCAGTCTGAGGCGATGAGCTTCTGACTGACGCAGCCATCGTCTCGACTGCGCAAAGAAAGATTCTTGGTCTCCCCTCCGCGTTGGATAGCCTTCGGCGTTGAACAGGAGAGCGGAATGCCAACGACTTTTCTGCCGAGAGGGATACTTTTCTTTTGTTAGTCTAAGTTGCGGCCTAGAGGGGGTGTATCCGGTAAACTCCGGCATCCATGAGTGTAAATTCCCTGATACGGAAGCAGGATCTCTGAAGCGTTCACGAGGCTGGAAGACTGATCAAGTCACTGGCGGGTCGCATAGCGAACGTGAGCGGCCCTGTCACGGATGTTCAGTGCCTCCATGGTCCGTTAGTAACTATGAACTTCACAAAAACCGCCATCTTGCATGACAGGTGTTTCCCCCCTATCCATGAAAGCACTTGCCTGATCGTTCCTCTTTGAGTCATTGCCTATTCTTTCTTGAATGGGGCAGTGGGCGTTCCCCTGCCGGCACCTTCAGTTTCAGAAAACAGGAGCCTACCTATGCTTAATGGAACAGAGAAGTTGAGCCAAGGCCAAGAAATTGTCATGCGTTTCCGCTCGTCAAGAAGAAAGAATGGCGTATTCAAGATGAGCGCTCTCCTGCTCGTTGAATTCGTCCTGTTATTTGTTATTGGCGAGGCCATTGCAAGGCTCTTTTTGCCACCAGGCCTTCGTGTGATTCATCCTCAAATGTTGGTGGAATCAAATGCGAGAAGGATCTACGACCACAGACCGAACCAGCATGCTTTTACAATTGATCAGCCTTTTGTTACCAACTCAATGGGATTCCGGGACCATCGGGAAGTGCCATTGAACAAAGTGGGAGAATTCCGGCTCCTCTCATTAGGCGATTCGATGGCTGTCGGACTAGGCGTGTCTGTGGGCGATACTTACGTGAATCAATTGGAAATATTGCTGGGGCGCCGCTCTGATTCAGTCCGTGTCATGAACGGTGCTGTCGGAGGATATTCGATATGGCAGGAGATCGATCTTCTTAGAGAAAAGGGACTTCACGTTCAGCCTGACATTGTCCTGGTCGCCTTTTATTGGAATGATCTTTACATAAGACCGAATCCAGTCATTCCGTTCCCACCCAGTCAGAGCGGTGAGCTGCTCGATGCCGATGGCAATGCCAATTCGAAGTATCTCAGAGCGTTCAAGAGGAGCACCCTGCTCCTGTTCCTTCGAGAACGGTTGAACATTCTACGGTACAAAATATCGCCTACGTTCGACTGGGTCCATCAAGAGATGATTTTTGAGGGACGTTCAAGCCCCTATCTCGCAAAAGCGTATCGTGATGTTGCCGACAGCTTGGAAGAATTCAAGGCTCTTGCTGACACTCATGGGTTTGTCCCCATTGTTGTCATTCTCCCTCTTTCAGCCCAAGTCACTCGTTTGGATGTGCCAATCCATATGCAACAACGAATCAGCTCAATCGCCAGGAAGCTTGGCCTTCGGACCCTTGATGTGCTGGAGCCGTTGCAACAGGCCTATGCCACTGGCTCTGATCTATTCATCCCGTGGGATAATGTTCACTATTCTCCTCACGGTCACAGGGTTGTGGCGGAAGCTATTGAACAATACCTCCTTCAGGAAGGTCTCGTCCCCACGAGGTAGGACATTACCCCCTCTCTCTAGTCGGCGGCCCAGGAAGAGCGGTTTACGCGCAAGAAGCACGATCCGCGGTTTCCGAACCGGGCGATCCGCTACTGTCTGCGCTAGGGGGGCATCGCCGTGCCGGCCCTCCGCACCATCGTGTTCTATGAGAAACCCCTCGTCAAGTTTGAGTGGCTGCTGGAGACTTATCTGGCGTTTGCGCCTCAACTTTGCCGAGCACCACGAATCCCAAGCCGCTTCCGCGTTCTACCCCTCCTTCAACGTGCGAGGGGAGCCCATTGTCGGCTTTCCCAGGGGGCAATGAGTCGCCAGATCAATTCCGGCTGGACTCTTCACCCCCATTGGGTTCGTACGGCGCTATCTTTTTGGCCTCGGGCCCCTGCCGCGGCCGCCGCTCGTCTCCGGTTCAAACCGCCGCATCGAGCCCATATGACCCGACAATTTTAAGGAGGAGGCAGGCGATGGCTGTCGCGCCCTTATCACTGCCCTGTTTGAGACTTGCAGATGCCTGAGGGGCTGATGAGTGGCCTGTGGCCCGCACGCAGTGGTTACTTCATCTATCTTTCGTGTGGTTCATAATGTGGTAAGACTCCACCTGTGGTAAAGGTCAGCCAAATGCTTCAGATTAAGGGCCACATCTGGATGGTCTGGTCCTAGCGTCTTCTTTTGGATTGCAAGCGAGCACAGATAGAACTGCTCCGCCTGGGTATAGTGGCCCTGAACGGCGAATACCCTCGCTAGGTTGCCAAGGGTGGTGGATACCCTCGGATGCTCATTTCCCAAGGTGTTTTTCAAAATCACCAGCGCGCGGTTGTACAGTAGCTCGGCCTTCGCGTACTTGCCCTGACGATGGTACGCCTCTGCCAGATCGTTGAGAGTGAGCGCCACCTCGAAGTGCTCTGGTCCCAAGGTTTTTTCTTGGATTTCAAGGGCGAGTTGGCACAGCGGCTCCATTTCGTCGTACTGGCCCCGAACTCGGTACCGTCCAATCAAATTGTGAAAGCTATCTGACAAGTAGTCGGAAGAGAGCGGTGCCTTGCTGTCGGCAAAGCCTCGCACTCCAAAGTGGGGAAGCGGATGAGGAGTGCGAGGAGTTTCGTTCTGCACCGAGAACGAGGTGGATTCCATCATGACCTCCTTCGTAACTGCCCTCAGGTGTTGTTCTGCACCAAGGCCATCATGCCGATGCCAGCTCGAGAGGTCTGCTGGCTGTGGCAGGCATACCCATATTTAGTGAAGGAGTTGGGGGGGTATACTCTAATCCACAGTTGACGATCTGCATGACGATCCCTGTACGCGTGGTGGTGCGGGTTTTTTCCAAAATGTGCTTGAAATGCTCCTTGACTGTCTGTAAGGCCAGCCCCATTTCGTTGGCGATTTCCTTGTTGGTCCAACCTTTCAAGAGATGTTGGACGACGATTGTTTCGCGAGCGGTCAGGCGAAACTTCTCCTTCGCCTGGCCGACGACGTTGTCCTGCCATGCACCGATTCCAATCTCGTTCATCACGATGAGGATTCGTTTCTCCCCGTTGCTCAGATCAATCAAGCCCTTGCCGCACAAGAGCACGGGGCGATGGAAAGTCTTCACGGCGTGCATGATTTGAAACTGTTCCCAGTATTTCGGATCGGTTCGGACTTGGAGGATTTTCCGGATTTGATCAGCAAGACAGGCAACGGCTGGCGGGAGCACCCCGTTTGCGGGTTTCCCGTTCTGGCATCGAATGATTTGCTCGCACAGTTCCAACGCCCGCCGATCCTTATAGAGCAGTTGCATAGAGGCCGTGAGCAACATGATGCCGGGTCCAGCGTGCTGGGACGCCATGCTGTCCTTGTGGTCGGACGAAACATTATCCACATCATCCACATCCACATAGTCTTCCATGTTGACCTCCCTGGAGTCTTCCATAGGTTACGGTGAATTGATAAGCTAAAAGGACGAGAGCTGCTATCGGGTAAAGCCCGCAATTGGGGGGAGGAAAATCACTGATTAGAGGGGGAAATATTCCTGAGTGTTAAGAAGAGGTTAAGTAACAAAAGCAGATAATCTAGAGGACCTGAGCTGCTATCGAGCAAATCCTTCAATGGGAGGGGAGAATATCCCTGAGATGAGAATGGAAAGAGTTCCGGAACGGATGCTAAGGTTGAACGATGCCCCGTTTGATGGCATAACGGACCAGACTGGCCGTTTCATGGACGTTCAGTTTCTCCATCATTCTGGTCCTGTGAGACTCCGCGGTCTTCACGCTGATCCCCAGAACGACAGCCACCTCCTTGGTGGTCTTGCCCTCGGCAATGAGTTGCAGAACTTCCCGCTCTCTCAGGCTAAGGGGCTCTGGAGGCAGGTCAGTTTTGGCCAAGTACGCTTGAACGACCACCTCAGAGACTCCAGGAGTCAAATAAAGTTTCCCCAGCGAGACCTCCTGGATGGCTTGGACGAGTTCCTCAGCCGCCTTGGTCTTCAAGACGTACCCCTTAATGCCGGCGCGAAGAGCGTCTAGGACATAATGGTTCTCGGTGTGCATGGTTAAGAGGACGACTTTCGTTTTGGGAGAGGTCTGCAGTATGGCTCGTCCCGCATCTACGCCATTCAACAGGGGCATGGTGAGGTCGAGCAAGGCGATGTCCGGGGAGAGCTCCTGGGCCAGCCGGACCGCCTCACGGCCGTCGCAAGCTTCTCCAACCACGTCAAATCCTTCCCGCTCTAACAGGACCTTCAGACCTTGGCGGACGATGAGATGATCGTCGGCTAGCAGAATATGCAGCGACATCTTACGCCTCCCGTGAGTTTGTGTGAGGAATTGTGATCACCAGCTCGGTTCCTTGGCCCTGCTTGGACATGATCGAAAGCGAGCCGCCTAAGCTGTTCAGACGTTCCCGAATGCCGATCAAGCCGAGGCCTCGTCCACCGATCCTGGCCAAGACGGCTGCCACGTCAAAGCCGACGCCATTATCCCTGATGGAGCACCGGAGCGTCTGGAGGTCTTGATGAAAGGTGACATCCACCTGAGACGCTTTGGCATGCCTCGCCACGTTGGTGAGCGCTTCCTGCACGATCCGGTACAGAGTGGTCTCCAGTACAGGGGAGAGTGAGAGTGCAGACTCGTCTTCCACCGTGATGAGGAGTCCGGTCCGGGCGGCGACACCCTCGGCCAGGAATTTGAGGGCAGGGAGCAGTCCCAAATCGTCAAGGATCGTGGGGCGCAGTTCGTGTGAGAGTCGCCTCAACTGCCCCTCGATTTGGTCGAGTAGCCCCTTCACTTTTTGGAGGTGCTCCCTAGCGGGCGGCAGGTTCCCGGCCACCTCTTCCAAGGCGAGATGAACCGAGGCGAGAAGTTGTCCTGCCTCATCATGAAGGGCATGGGCGATTCGTTTGGATTCTTCCTCCAGTGTCTGATTCAGGCGACGCAGTGTGGTGTTGGTTTCTCGGAACCCACGGTGGGTCATTTCAAACGGCGACAGGCTTTCCACAAAAAAGCTCGCCCCCGCTCGGAGCGTCAGTGTCTTCTCTTCCGGCGTCGTGGCCCGAGACAACACTGCTGCCAAGGCCTTGTGATATATGGTTGCCATGTCCAGCACACCCAGCCCTTCGGCCAACGCTCTGCGCCCCAACTCGTACGCTTGTTGCAAGGCGGGTTCTCCCACCCCCCGGATGGAGTCCCGCAGCGCGGCCGTATATTGGTCCTCCAGCTTATCCATGGTCTCCGGCATGGTGAACCTATTTTAAATAGCGCGCGACGAGCACGAGAGCGTCGTCCGAGCCCTTGCTATAGTCGGCAAGGACTCGGTTGGCTATCAGCTTCGGCGGATCGCTCATGGACAGTCCCTTGGCAAAGCCGCTGCGGATACCGTCGGTGACGAAAATCAGCGTATCACCCCGCATCACCGGCATGAAGGATGCGCTCAGCGATGGGAGGTGGCCGCCGACCACGCCGCCGCGCAGGAACAAATACTCGTCTCGCGGGCGTGGAGAGCTTTCCACGCTTAGAACCAAGCCTTCCACATTTCCGATCCCCATCCATGTCAAGGTTTGATCCCGCTCGTTGAATGACGCCAGGCTCATGACCACGCCACGGGTTTTACGCAGGCCATCGTGACAGCGTTTACATAGCGCGATCACGGATTCGTGTGCGTATTTGCTCAGGATGGTGACCGCGAGATCGGCGGCCGCAGCCGCCTGCGCGCCATGTCCCAGCCCGTCCACCACTGCCACGAGTACCCCGTTAGTGTAGGGCTGGACCAGGTGCCGGTCACCCGATTGGGATTCCCCCGGCATCGTCAAGCAGGCGACTCCCCATTCGATGAGGTGCGAATTCATCGTTTCCACTTCTTGATGGTGATGGTCGTTCCGGAGTTCGCATCTGAGACGAGGTGAAACTCATCCACGAGGCGTTTCACTCCAGGCAAGCCCAGGCCCAGACCGCCGGACGTGGAGAAGCCATCCTGCATGGCCTGCGGAATGTCGGCAATACCAGGTCCCTTGTCTCGAGCCACCACGACAATGCACACTCGGTCGCCGACGAGCGAGTTCTTGATGACGATTTCGCCCTGCTTGGCATAAAGGACGATGTTCCGTGCGAGCTCCGAGATGGCGGTGGCAATGAGGGTCGAATCAGTCAGCGCAAAGCCCAGTTCGCTGGCTAACTCACGCCCCTTCTGTCGTGCGAGCACGATGTCGACATCCGTATAGATAGAAAAAATCGTTTCACTAGCCACGGGACGTGCTTCTCTTGGTTTTCTTGTCCAGGAAAGTGAGCCCTTCCTCCAAATCCAGGGCAGTGTCCACTCCCTCCAGGGTCAACCCGAGCTGAACCATCGAAAACGCGACCTCAGGTTGGATCCCTACGATCACGGTTTCCGCCCCACGTAACCTGGTCATATGGGCGAGATCGCGCAGGGTGCGCGAGGCAAACGAGTCCATCACGTCTAGAACCGTGACATCCACGATGACCCCCCGAGCACGCAGCCTGCCGACCTTCTCAGCTAACGCGTCCCGCAATTGCACCAGGTCTTGGTCGCTGAGGGCGGCTTGGATGGAAGCGATCAGGTATTGCCCTTGCTTGAGAATGGGAACTTGCACGATCGCGCACTCCCTAGGTGATTGGTTGAATGGGTTCGCTGATGAGGGCCACCTTGTAGCCTAACAGCCGCTCCGCCTCTTCGATGCCGCCCTGGAGGTCTCCGACCGTATTCATCTTGCCTAGATCCACACCGATGGTCACCAGAGTCTGAGCAATTTCAGGTGACAGGCCGGTGACGATGACGATCGCACCCAACAGCCGCGACGCCTCCACAGTTTGAACGAGGTGATTCGCCACGGTGGCGTCCATGGCTGCCACACCGGTGATGTCAATCACGACAACCTTGGCGCGGTTGGTCCGAATACCCCGCAGCAGTTGTTCGGTCAACTGACGGGCGCGATGGGGATCGATCACGCCGATAATCGGCAGGATGAGCAGCCGCTCGCGGACCTGGAGCACAGGCGTGGAGAGTTCCCGAATGGCTTCTTGTTGCTGGCGAATGATGCGTTCGCGCTCCTGAACGAACCCCACTGCCACCGTGTTGGCGATGCGGTTGGCTGCAGGCTCATAGGCGTCGAGGATGCGGTTGAGGAGCTGGAAGTCTGTTTGGTATTTTGCGAAGAGCGAGCGCGCGAGCACGTCGCGCAGGAGCAGCACGATCCCCACGACCTCGTCGGTTTCCACTCCCCTCGGGATGATGCGTTCGGAGAGGTTGCGGGCGTAAGCTTGCAACGCCTCAACGGCGCCGGTTTCCAGCACCTCCACGTAGTTGTCATAGACCGATGTGGCTTCGGCGAAGATTTCCTCTCTGGTCATCGCCGTAAGCAACTTGGCCTCCGTGATGCGTCGTGCCCACTCCTCGCGGAGTTGCGTGCGGTTTTTCCGCAGGTGGGAGACGAGCTCGCGCAACAAGGGACCGGTAGACTCGTCACCGGCAGGAGGCACTAACCTAGCAGGAGAGACAGTCCCACCTCTTTCTTCTTTTCTCTTTGCTTTCTCGTCACCCATGTGAGCCTCCTGCCTTCATAAGGGCCATCTATAATATACGTTTATATACGCCTGTGGACATTGATCGTGAAACCGCGATCACGACCGCTTTCGATCGAATCTTGAAGAGACCCCCTCCCATCTTCCCGAGTGGGCCATCATTACCGGCAAGGTTTCCCGTCCTTCTCTGACGAAAGGTAGTGTATGCGGGCAGCAGCGAGATCGCAACAACCATTGTAGCAGGAGGACTAGCTTCTGATCAGTCAGAGACCTTAAGGGAAAGGTAGAGGAAAGGCCGGAGGGGAACAATCAGGTATACACCCGAATGTCAGAGGGGGAAACACCTGAATTTTAAGGAGATATGAAGCGCGGACTTACCTGAATCAGCAAGTCACGACTGGTTCTCTCCAGCAGAGTCACTGACGGAACCGGAACGCGGACTCTCGCTCTTACGCTGCTGTTCCGAAGTCCCGAGCCAGTCTGGTGGGGGGGCCGAAAGCCTCCAAAAATTTCCTGGTTTTTCGAGTTCCAGCGCGACCTTCCAGTTCGGAGCGGGCGTTCCAGTCGGATGTGAGTGTACAACATGCGCGGTGGTACTGTAGTGGCGGGAAACAATGTCCAGGCGCAGCTTGGTGCCGCGCTTGAAGGGACGGAAAGCATGGAGCACACAACCGTGGCCACTCACCTGGGTGGCATGTACATTCCCGGTGAATGCATAAGCGGGATCCAGGCTCGTGACGAATAGTGGAACTGACAGCGGAATCCGTTGGCTACGCCGACGTTCTTGGGCTGCAGGAGACGTTGCTGTCATATTACACGCCACCTCTCTAGAGAATGGGACTGAGTAGCGATTGTGCCGTCAGCATGCAGCCACCGACCCAAAGGCGGTCTCACCAGAGCATCGTCGCCATGCATCTTTTTTATTATGTGAAAGAACAGGCGGAGGGGCTCACGGGACCTCTGCCGGATCGGCCTCTTATCTGGAAGGGACTTGGATGAGCCCTTCCGTGGTTTCAGATTTTACGCCGTCCGGTTGTAGCGCTGGAGTAAAGCGCATGAGCACTCGCCCATCCTGTAGGCCAAGTCTATAGCGCTCAAGCAAAGAGGGATGGGACGTTTTCCTCATTTCTGTCCGATCCCTACCGAGCAAGGCATCAATGAGCCCTGCTTCCTCCGCCTGCCACCCCTCCTCTTCGTCACGTGTGACCGCCCCCTTCCGCTGGAGCCGGCACCACTCGATGCGTGAGAGGATTTCATTTGTTGATTGTTCCATTTTGGTGGTTCCCTCCCCGCATCATCATGATGAGTCATGATGATCATTTGTATAGAATCTCTTACGAGCTCTTTAAGTGACTGGTCGGGAAAGGACAATCCGGCAAATACCGCAATTCAACGGAAGGAATCACCCGAATGAACTTGGAGGAAACACCTGATCAAGGAGAGGGGAAGCCTTTTACCAAAATATCTGCCACGATGCTTGAAGAAGGATCGCCATCAGGTATTTATCCCTCATCGATTCCTCTATTCACCTGATTCCTCCCGCCCGCCGTCTCACCTACCGTCGGGGCGCTGATTGAAGCTCAATAATATGATCAGCGAGATGACTGGGCAGTTGACGCAGGTTGCTAACCCACGTTTCTCAATCTGCAGCAGGAGGTCGAAGATGCGCACGTGCAAAAAGTGTCGGGGGATGATGTTCCCGGAGCGTGTGATCGACATGCTGGAAGGATTGGTGGGCCATTTCTACGCTTGCGTCAACTGCTCCAGGAGGGAAGACGCTGAAGAGGCTGTGCAGTATCTGTGCAAGGAAAGACCGTACAGAGTGTTAAACGTGGACGCTAATCATCAATTTCGAGAAAACCAGGGAGGCCTCATGAAAGAGAAGCGTGAAGTTGCTGTGGGAGAGGCAACCGGATGTGTCTAAGACCTTGCGTTCGCGGCGACACTCAGCGTGATGCTGGAATCGGCCAGGGAACAAGATCCTGATGATCTATGGAGACTAAGGAGGAGAGGATATGGACAATGGTAAAACCACGAAGACTGCCACGGTATCTCAACGCCCCCCAGCTCCGGCAATCTTCGTGGGTTATCTGGCAGATAACAAGGCCAGATTACGCCAGCCACTCGAGTTGTGGAATCTGACCGAAGACATACCGGGTCACCCCCAAGGGTCCACAGTATCGCGGAAAACCTTAGAGAAGGCAGGGTATGCTGTTCTGCCGCCGTCGAAGGCATCGCGTCGTGGCCACGGCTTTTCATGATGCCCACAGGGCTGATTTCCATAGCAGGCGGGGGCGCTACCTTTTCTCTGCTACCGGCTCACAGGGGGGTCTCGATGCCATGATCAACGGAGGCCTAGGCCTCGCCTTCTTTACTCCGTTCGACAACACAGGATATGTTTCCCATTCCGTCCCGTCGCGGTCTCGTCGTTCAGCACCGAGACATTTTTTACAACCAGTGGCATGGCCATCTTGTGGAACGAGAGGCTCTGGATCCGGCTGCCAGCGCGGCCATCACCGAAGTTCTCCTTGTTGGTCGATACCGACAGACCATCGGTCACTCAGCAACTGGCCAGTCGTTGGATGCGGCTTCTTCTCACCACCTGCTATAGGAAAATCCATACAATCGCATGTCTTTAGATTCAGCGAGATCAGCTATATACCGGAATAACCCTGCAGGCTATTCCCTTCACCATCCTGGTTCCAGCTATGGGGCTCAGTAAAAAACTCTAATGAAAGTAAGAACATAGATGGTCTCACGATTCGGCACTCCCTTTGCTCACATTATTAACCTGGCGGAAGGTATGTGCCTGATTCCCCGCCCTGACCTATGACCATTCATCCCAGACCCTAGAGGGAAACGCGGCGGTTGTGCCCCGCCACGTGGATGCCCCATCGTCCTCCTGTGGGGCATCCCTCCCCGTGGGGTTCTCGAACACAGGGTCAGATACTCCCACAACGACCAGCAGCATCCTGCTGCTTATGAGGAGGTGACCATGCGAAAGGACCGGTATGTGTCTGCATTCTTGTTCACGACCGTGATGGTGGTGATGCCCCTTCTGCCATCGCTGGCCTCTGCCGAATCGTACCTCGGCGGCCAGCTTGGCTTCACCATTCCAGAGGACTTCAGCAGCGTCTTTGGCACCGGAGCTCGCGCAGGATTTGGTAGGAGCAACAACTTTGACATGGACAACTCTTTTACTTATGGAGCCAAGGCAGGGCATTATTTTGATCGCTACAATTGGCTTGGCGTCGAGGCAGACTTCTACACCACCACCCCGCATATCAACGGCCAGGTTGCTCAGTTCACACCTGGGCCAGCAGCTGCCGTTCCAGGGGCTCTGACGCGAGTCTCGACCATGGCCTTCAGTCTCATGGGCCGTTATCCGGGCGAAAAGTTCCAGCCCTATGCCGGCATGGGGCTCGGATTGAACTTTGCAAAGGCCACAGGGGCATTTGCAAAAGACACGGATACGAGCCCCGGCTTTCATCTGGTCGGCGGCGCGCGTCTGTTCCT
>Ga0209157_1001489_pt1 | contig 19519 bp, 22 predicted proteins | sample GraSoiAngelo_135_FD_185892 | JGI IMG/M metagenome (GOLD analysis project Ga0209157, IMG submission 185892) | Grasslands soil microbial communities from the Angelo Coastal Reserve, California, USA - 14_0929_05_40cm (SPAdes) (version 2) | ecosystem: Environmental > Terrestrial > Soil > Grasslands ...
CGTTGCAATCTGAAACGCAACGGGTACCCGGCACACCATCCACCTCATTTTCTCAGGGGGGCGGGCGGCTGGGCTGGCCTTCACTGCGCGCGTCCACCGAGCACTCCATCCGCCTAGGCCCGGAACCAATAAATCCTGAGTGCGCGGTGCGCGAGCACAACGGGCAGCCCTGCCGCCCCGCCCCTCTTTCTTGAGTGCGCGACCCGCGAGCACGGGGGATTAGCCTGGCCGCCCCGCCTCTCCGCCATTCGTCAGCCGAGGCGAGTCTTTAGTGATAACTTTCCGAGTCGGTGGGAAACTTGCCCAGCTCCACTTCTTCTTTATAGCGCCGCAGCGCTTGCAGCGCGTCCGCTTTCAAGTGGGCGTAGGGCTTCACGAACTTCGGGACAAAGTCATCGAAGAGACCCAGGAGGTCATACAGCACCAGCACTTGGCCGTCGCAGTGAGGACCGGCGCCGATCCCGATAGTGGGAATCGTGAGCACCTCGGTGATCGTCTTGGCTAAGCTGGCCGGGATCGCTTCCAGCACGATCGCAAACGCGCCGGCCGCTTCCAGCGCCTTGGCATCCGCCAGCAACGCCTCGGCCTTCTCCCGCTCCTTGCCCTGGACCTTGTATCCGCCGTACCGATGCACGGACTGGGGCGTCATGCCGAGATGGCCCATCACCGGAAGCCCGAAGCGGGTCATCGCCTGTACCCGATCCACCACGGCCGCGCCGCCCTCTAACTTGACCGCCGCAGCGCCGACCTGGAGGAACCGGCCGGCGTTGCGAACCGCCTCATCCACGCTGACCTGATAGGACAGGAACGGCATGTCGGCGATCACCAGAGCGCGCTGTGCGGCGCCCGCGACCAAGTGGGTGTGATAGAGCATCTCCTCCATCGTGACCGAGAGCGTGTCCTTCTTGCCCTGCACCACCACGCCGAGCGAGTCGCCGACCAGGATCGCCTCCATCCCTGCCTCTTCCACGATCCGCGTGAACAGCGCGTCATACGCCGTCACGACCACGATCTTCTTGTGCTCGCGCTTGCGCTTCTGGAATTCAGGGACGGTCATCATTATGCGGCTCGCCGATCAGGCGCGCTCCTCTCTCTCCTCACATTCGGACAGGCGCGGGTGACGGCAAGCAGGGATCCCGACCGCCCGCAGTGAAAGGGGAGAGCAGCCAATAGAATATCGCGGTTATTGATCCAACAGGAAGCCATGTCCCGCCATTTGTAATACAACCCCCACGGGGGGATGGGTGGAACGAGGACGGTCGGGATGCTTGCCGGCAGGACCCGCGTCGTCCCGTTTATCCCAGTTCCGCCTTCGTCAAGATTTCAGGAAGACGATCAATCGCCTTGATCGCCATGATGTGCACGCCGTCGCAGTGGGGCCGGACCGCCTTGATCGTCCGCACGGCGATCTCCACCCCGACATCCAGCGCGTGCTTGTCGCCGGCGGCCCGGAGCTCGGCAATCATCTCCTCCGGCACCGCAACGCCGGGAATGTTCGCGTTGAGAAATTCGGCCATCTTGGCGGAGCGCAAGAGCAGAATGCCGGCCAGCACCCTTACCTTGAACTTGCGCACGGCGCGCATGAAGCTGTTGAACAGGTCCGGATGGAAGATGGCCTGGGTTTGAAAAAACTGGGCTCCGGCGTTCACCTTGGTCTCGAACTTCACCAGCATCGGGCCGACGGGATCGGCCTCGGGGGTCACGGCGGCCCCGATCACAAAGTCGGTCGAGCCGTCCAGCTTATTGCCGGCCAGATCCCTCCCGTTGTTCAGCCCCTGGACCAACTGCATGATCTGGACTGAATCCAAATCATACACCGGCTTGGCATCCTTGTGATCCCCCACGGTCGGATAGTCGCCGGTGAGACAGAGAATGTTCCGGATGCCCAGCAGGTGCGCTCCCAGCAGGTCCGACTGGATGCCCAACCGGTTCCGGTCCCGGCAGGTGATCTGCATGACCGGGTCGTGGCCCATCTCATAGAGCAGCCGGCAGACCGAGAGCGAGCCGGCCCGCATCACCGCCGCGGTGTTGTCGGTGACGTTGACGGCGTGGACGCGTCCCAGCAGACTTCTGGCGCTGGCCAGGAGTTTGTCCAGGTTGGTGCCCTTGGGAGGGTTGTACTCGACCGTGACGGCGAACACGCCCCGGTCCAGCGCTTCTTTGAGACGTGGCGGCCCGCTGGTCATGCTGTCATTTCCACTCCGTCTTCTCTCAAATCAGACCGGCCATGCGCTTGGCCGACTCCAGTGTATTCTCCAAGAGCATCGCGATCGTCATGGGTCCGACGCCGCCCGGCACCGGTGAGATCCAGCTCGCCCGTTCGCTGACCGGCCCGAAGTCCACATCGCCGACGAACGTGCCATCCGCCAGCCGGTTCACGCCCACATCCACCACGACCGCTCCTGCCCGCACCATGTCGCCGGTCAGGAACCTGGCTTTTCCGATCGCGACCACCAAGATTTCCGCCTCGCGGCAGACCGCCGGCAGATCCCGGGTCTTGGAGTGGCAGACCGTGACGGTGGCGTTCCGGTGCATCAGCAGCAGCGCGGTCGGCTTGCCCACGATGTTGCTCCGGCCGACCACCACCGCCCGCTTCCCCTCGATCGCCACGCCGGTGGACTCAATCATTTTTATGATCCCTTTCGGCGTGCAGGGGGTGAACCTTGCGGTCCCTTCCACGAGGCGGCCCATGTTGTACGGGTGGAAGCCGTCGGCGTCCTTCAGCGGGGACACGGCGTCCAGGATGACCTTGCTGTCGATTTGCTTGGGGAGCGGGAGCTGGACCAGGATCCCATGGACTTTGGGGTCCGCGTTCACCTTCTCGATCAATGCCAGCAGCCCGGCCTGGTTGGTGCTGGCGGGCAGTTTGTGCTCATCAACATAAATACCCGCCGCGTCGCAGGCCTTCTGCTTGTTTTTCACGTAGAGTTTCGACGCCGGATCGTCCCCGACCAGAATCGCTGCCAGCCCGGGCCGAATCCCCACTCTCGCGTGGAGCTCGACCACGTCTTTGGCAATGCGCTCCCGAATGCCCTGCGCCAAGGCTTTTCCATCGATCAACCGTGCTGGCACAGGCCCCTCCACTTAGATCACGCCAAGGGTTAGGCTAAGGTTCAGGATGAAAATTAAATATGATTCGACCACAATTATTCGTGATTCGTCAACCAAGGTAACGGTTTCCTTAACCTCAGCCTCGACCTCGACCTGGCCTCGAAGCGACGCACAATAGCAGGGCATTCCAATCCAAGTCAACGCTTTCGCTCCACCTAACCCGGATTATTCATGACGGTTCGTCGCGCCCACCCATTGCAGCCTGGAGAGCAATGGGTGCCCGGCAGTCGCGTCGCGAGGGGGACCCGTTGCTGTTCGCGTTGCAATGGGTCAGGGAGGAACCGCGAGGGACCGAGGCGTACTCGAAGCAGTACGTCGAGGGACTAAGCGGCGAGCACTCCCGCATGCCCGCTGTCCAGAGCGCGGGCAGGTGCGTCGCCACCGCGCTTGCGAGGTCGAGCGCCATGCGATTGATCTTGGCGCGAGAGTAAAACGCCTCAGGTGATTCGCGGCCTTTTAGCTGTTCGGTATCCGCGATTGCAGCAGAAGCGCTCATGAATAATCCGGGTCAAGCTTCCTTGACAGGTCTTCCGATCGTCTATTACCATGCGGTCAGTAACCGACCCCATGCGGCCTCCCACGCGCCTCCGGGCTGCGCCCGGGACGAGCGGCACGAGAAAGTCCCGATCCTGATGCATCTCCATGAATCCTCCTTCGCAGCTTCTACGCCGCGGCTCCCGCGCGGTCTGACGGCCGCCGCACTGAGCGTGCTCGCTCTGTCGATATCCGTCGTCGCTCAGGCCCTTCAGGTCACCGGCCTCCAGATGCCCCGGAGCTTCCTGGCTGATCCTTCCGGCGAGCAGTACTTCATTTCGAACGTCAACGGCGATCCGGGCGTCAAAGACAACAACGGCTTCATCACGAAGCTGGACAGCGCCGGCAAGCTGGTCAAGCTCCAGTTCATCCAGGGCGGAGACGGCGAGACCGTCCTGCACGCCCCCCAGGGCATGGCGATCGTCAATCAGGTGCTGTACGTGGCCGATCTGGACGCGCTCCGCGGCTTCGACAAAACCACGGGCCAGCCGGTGGTCACCGTCTCCTTCGCACGCTTTTCCAACGCACCGACCGGGGAGACTACGGCGCTGGCGGATGTCGCCCATGACGGCCATGGCCTGCTTTACGCCTCGGACCCTCACGCCGACACGATCTACCGGATCGATACCACCCGCGAGCATGCCGTGTCGGTGCTGGTCCGAAACGCCGCGCTGGCCGGGCCTCGGGGGCTGGCGCTGCACCCGAAGACCGGACGCCTGATCGTGGTGAGCTGGAACAAGGGCAAGATCCTCGAGGTGAGCGGCGACGGAGTCATCACCGAGCTGGTCTCGAATTCCTTCTTCTCCTCCAGGTTTGACAACCTCGACGGCGTGGATTTCGACAGTTTCGGGAACATGTACGTGTCCGACTCCACGGCCGGGAAGGTCTGGCGGATGCGGCCGGACCACAAGTTCGACGTAATCGCCGAGTTCCTCCCGTCTCCCGCCGACATCGGAGTGGACCGCAAGAATCATCTGATCCTGGTCCCCTACCAAGACGGCAACGCGGCCGAGATGAACGGGCTGGAATCGCCCATTAAGTCGGACACGAAGAAACGAACCTTTGCCGACTACGGCTATAGCTTCCCGAAGCCAGGACAGGAACGCAAATGAGCAAATGCGTGTACTGCCGCCAGCGCAAAGGCAAGCGAGCCTGCCCAGCCTTGGGCGGGCTGATCTGCAGCCAGTGCTGCGGCGAGCATCGAATGGTCCGGATCGCCTGCCCTTCCGACTGCGTCTATCTGGACTCCAACAGCGAGTACCAGCACAAGCGGGTCGGCGATCGGTTCGCGCAGGAGCGGAGAGAGTTCTACAAGGGGCTGTTCGAGCTTGGGGGAGAGAAGGCGGCCGGGCTCTTCAACCTGATTGAAGTGGTCACGTTCAGCTACTTCAACAATCGGCGGGACGCGCAGGACGGCGAGGTGATCGCTTCCCTTCAGTCGCTGCGGCGGACCCTCAGCCCGCTGCACATCCCCGCGGCGCCTCCGCCGGTCTTTGCGGAGATCCTGAAGAAAGAGTATGAGGGTTTGACCAAGCAACAGGGCCAGCAGGGGCAGCAAGCGCAACAGTGGGTTGATCAGCAGACCGCGACCGAGGTATTGGACCGGGCGCTGAAATTCGTCTCCGGGTTTTCAGGCGCGGGCGTGCAGTCCCACCGTTTTCTGACCGGCCTGATCGGCTACATTCGTACGCATCACCCGGAGATCGCCGAGCAATTGGTCAAGCAGGGGAAGGAAGGAGGCCGCATTGTGCTCCCCGGCCAATTCACGCCCGGCAAGGTCGAGCCCGTCGCCCACCAGCATCCCGGCCATCCCCACGAGCATCCCCACCACCACTGAGAAGTACGGTCAACGCCGCACTGGGAACGGCGACGAGGCCGCCGGCTTCATTTTGACCCGAAGTCAAATACTTTGATCAGGGGCTTTTCCTCTCGGCTGATAAAATCATAGTCGGACGTTTTTCCGGGAGTATACCTCGGGAACAATTCTCGCGGTCGCTTCGAGGAGGCCGTCTCTGGTCGAGGCTGAGGCGCGGCACGCCAGCCAACCGGGGGGGGAGGCGGTTCGCGCCAGCGATTCTGATCCTGTTGAGGCGCTCTCCAGAGGGATGATGCCAAGGGGGGATCGGAAGGCAGAGATCTATACGCGCCTTCTCCCAAGGGCCCTTGACGTCCATCAAGATCTTCGAGGGTGCCTGCCGCGATGATGAGTGGCAGCACGGTCAGTAACGGCCACAGCCGGAACGAGTACGCCGTGCGGAAGTCCTCCTGAACGACCGCGGTCATGGGGTTTCCTTCGAATTCTTCCTCCACTCCAGCGATTCAAACCAATACTTGCTGGAGGAGGGCAGCCACACATCAGCCTCATGACTGATGACCCACGCATTGAGAAAGTTGATGAAGTCCGGGTCTCCCTTGTTCACGGCGAAGCCGGACTTGGTGGTAAGGAGTGGTTCGGATAAGGGTTCGTCCACGATGCTCGGATGGTCGAGAGCCATAAAGGTGGGAATGGGTTCATGCTCGATATAGCCATGAACCTTTCCGGTTGTCACGGCCTGCATGGCTTCGTGGCTGGTGGCGAAGGTCTTGATCGTAGCTTTGGGAAACATGCGCCGTGCCAGATCCTCGGAAACCGTTCCGGTCACCGCGGTGATGGTGACCTCAGGTCTATTCAGATCGTTCGGCCCGGCAAACGTCTTCGTTAACGCGGTATTGGTGGCGAGGCCGATCCCCGAGGTGGCATAGGGTTGACTGAAATTTACTTTCAGAGCTCGTTGCGGGGTAATCGTGATGCCCGCCACGATAATGTCGATTTCCCGGTTCAAGAGGGCGGGAACAATTTTGTCCCAATCGAACACATGAAACTCCGGTTGCACTCGAAGGTCTTCGGCCAGTCGCTTCGCCACATCAATTTCAAACCCGATTAATTGGCCCTCTTTGGTTTTTAAGGCCCAGGGGGTAAAGAGAGAGACCCCCACCCGTAGGGTTCCTTTTTCGATGACGCCCAGCAATGTGCCTGCGTTGGACTTCGAGGAACTTTCCGCGGCCGCTAATGCGACTAGCGGCTGAGCAATGAAGACGCATAGGCCGCAAGACAGAAGCAGAATTTGAAAGGACCGCAGGTGCTTATTCATAGCCCCACTCTTCATGTGGTTAACTGCTTTCCTTGCAACAAGGTACTCTACTCTTCCTGGAGTTGCTCCCATTTGTCAAGCCGCTCCAAACTGACACTAAGAGCGCGATAAGGTTCTGGAGCGTTTTCCTCATTCAAGCCAGTTCACTCCCCGCCAGGTCGAGCCCGTCGCCCACCAGCACCCCGGCCCGCCCCACGAGCATCCCCACCACCACCGGCACTGAAGGGATCAAAACCGGGGACAGACAATGACGAACCTTGAATGGTTCTTCGTCTTGATGATTGTGGTAGGTTTAGTTGGAAGTTATCTGGTGTATCGGCACGACTCTCAGAGGACGAAGCGCTAGCCTGTCATTCGCTGACAGGCTGGAGGCTCTCTTCTCAGGATTCCGAGCTTTAGCGGTCAGTAATCCAGCCTGTCCCCCTTTTTCTGCCCCTTTGATGAGCCGCCGAAAGCTTCTTTCCGCTGTTTCACGTTGAGCTTGTCGACGTGATCGACCTTTTTCAGTTTCTTCAAAGCTTCTTTCCGCTGTTTCACGTTGAGCTTGTCGACGTGATCGACCATGTAGCCCTTTAAGATCTCGATCGATCTCTTGTTCTGTGCCTTTCCCTGAGCGGCGAATGCACGAAAAGCTTTCGTCACGGCCTTCGTCGTAGGCTCCTCGTCGGAATCATCGGCGGCCTCTTCCTCCTCGACTTCTTCCTCTTCTTCGGACTCCTCCTCGGGTTCCTCGACTTCTTCCTTGGCGTCGACTTCAGGCTCTTCGACTTCCTCTCCTTCGTCTTTCGGTTTTCGGCCGCGCTTGCCTGCGGGCGGTTGATTCTTGCTCGACGTTTCGAGAATAGTCTTGAACTCTTGAAGCTGATCCGTGATCTCTTCCCGAGTGCCTTCCAAATGCAGCGTTACTTTCATTCTAAATACTCCTAGTTTATAGATACGAACTCAATTTGAGTTTCCGTAATCCCACGGAGAGAACTTTGAAGTCAATGGAATTATCAAAAGCGATATACTGCGTATGACAAGGTAAGCGTTGCCCGATGCGGTTCATCCGATCATTCCCTTGATCGTTTGTATCCTGACACCAATCGGGCTCAACGTTCACGCACCTTGTCGCCTTGGTGATATTGTAGCCGATCCCCATCGTCTTCAAGTTCCCTAAGGTGATAGGTGATAGCACTTTGCTTTTGGGGTGCGCCGCCCCAGCACGCTAAGGAATCCCCTCAGGGGGTCTTTCCTTACATCTTTCCCCGGCCCCTGTCAAGATACTCGTGGCTGACTCATGGCCGAGGCAGGGCTTTCGGAGGCTTTTGGGATGAACGGGGCCGTGAAGGTGCAATTTCTTGCCGCGACGTGACCTTCCGTGATCAGTGGGTTCAACACACAGCTTGAAAGAGATGCGGACAGCACCGGCTAGGCCCCCGCCCTCTACCGCTACAGTCGTGCGGCGGATGGGAGGGATGGGCACGGAGGCACTTGCGCCATGGCGCGGCTCGTTAAAGGGATGGCAAGGCTAATCCCCTATTGCGCGCGTCCGGCGAGCACACCATCCACCCCTGCCCGGAACGATCAATCCTGTGTGCGCGACGCGCGAGCACGGGGGATTAGCCTTGCCGCCCCGCTCCGCCCTCCGCCAGCCGCCGTCATTCCACGATCTGCACCTGCATCTCAATCCGCTCGTTCGGGTTGTCCCGGTTGTCGCGCGGCTCACTGACGATTTTGTCGGCCACCCCCATCCCCTTCACCACCTCGCCGAACGCGGTGTACTTGCGGTCCAAGAACCGCGAATCTTCCACCACGATGAAGAACTGGGATCCCGCACTGTCCGGGTCCTGCGCCCGAGCCATGGACACGATCCCCCGTTTGTGCGGGGTCTCATTGAACTCGGCCGTCACATTATGACCGGGACCACCCTGGCCATAGGCCTCTTTCTTGGCCAGGTCCTTCGTGTTGGGATCGCCCCCCTGGATCATGAATCCCGGGATCACGCGGTGAAAGATCGTCCCGTTGTAAAAGCCGGACTTCGCGAGTTTGATGAAGTTCTCGACGTGCTTGGGAGCCACATCCTGAAAGAATTTAATCTCCATCTCGCCGAATTTGGTCTTGATGATCGCGCGCGGTTCTTTCTTCACCGACCCCGCCGCCGGACCTGCCGCAGCCTTCGGCGCCTTCTCGGCTCCTTGCGCCACGCCTCCCCAGACCCACAGCAGGACCACCGCAACGGCAACACGTGCCGCGATGCCCACTCCGCAAATTCTGATTCTCATCACATGCCTCCTGGCCGGTGAGTGCAAACCGTTAGTCGTTAGACGTAGCTAGCTCAAGACGATATTGCTGGTTTTACGATTAACGATTCACGGTTAACGATTAACCTCATGAACTCGCGGCCTGCTCGAGCGCCTGCTTCGCGGCCATCTGCTCCGCTTCTTTCTTGCTCCGTCCGACTCCCACCCCCATCACGTTCCCCTGGACCATCAACTCGACCTCGAAGGTTTTCTGGTGGTCCGGACCTGACTCCCGAACCGTGACATACTGGGGCAAGGTCTCGAACCGTCTTTGGCACCACTCCTGAAGCCGAGTCTTGTAGTCCTGCTGGCCCGCCGGTCCTTCCGCCTCCCGGAGATCCTGAAGATCCTGCGCGAACGTGCGGAGCACAAACGCGCTTGCCGGTTCCAACCCCCCGTCCAGGTAAATGGCCGCGATGACGGCTTCCAGCGTATTGGCCAGCAAGGAGCTTTTCTCACGGCCCTGGGTCAGTTCCTCGCCCCGCCCGATCCGCAGCCGGCTCCCCAGATCCAGCCGGCGGGCTGCGTGAGCCAACGAGGTCTCACTCACGAGTCGCGCCTTGAGCTTGGACAGCTCGCCCTCGGGGGAGTCCGGAAACGAGTCGGCGAGATATTCGCTGACAATGAGCGCCAGCACCGCGTCGCCCAGGAACTCCAATCGCTCGTTGTCCTTGCCGGCCTTGTCCTTGGCTTCATTGGCATAGGAGGTGTGGGTGAGCGCTTCGTCGAGGAGGCGCGGCTGGCGAAACAGGTATCCGATGCTCTGCTGCAACTCGTCCGTTGAAAAATCCCGCATCGCGCGCTGCGATCCGCTCGTCGTCACCCAGGTCCTTCAGGTTTCCATCCGTTTGAATAGGAGGCAGGCATTCACCCCGCCGAATCCGAACGAGTTGGACAACGCGACCTTCACCGAGACTTCACGCGCCCGCCCCGGCACATAGTCCAGATCGCACTCGGGGTCGGGGTGTTCGAGGTTGATCGTCGGCGGGACGACGCCCCGGTGGATCGCCAGCAGGCTGAACACCGCCTCCACTCCTCCGGCCGCCCCCAGCAGATGCCCGATCATGGACTTGGTCGAACTCACCGGAATCCGATACGCGCGGTCCCCGAAGACTCCCTTGATGGCTTGGGTCTCGACCTTGTCGGCGAACGTGGAGGTCGCGTGGGCATTGATGTATCCGATCTCGTCCTTTGACACGCCTGCGTCCTTGATCGCCATCTCCATGCAGCGGATCGCGCCCTCACCATCGTCCGGCGGAGCCGTAATGTGGTGGGCATCGCTGTTCATCGCATAGCCGACCACCTCCCCGTAGATCCGCGCCCCGCGCCGCCGGGCGGTCTCGAGTTCTTCTAGCACCACGACGCCTGCGCCTTCTCCGAGCACGAAGCCGTCGCGGTCCCGATCAAATGGCCGGCTCGCATGCGCGGGATCATCGTTCCGGCGGGACAAGGCCCTGGCTGCCGCGAACCCGGCGACGCCGAGCGGTGTGATGGCGGCCTCCGTTCCTCCGGCCAGCATCACGTCCGCGTCCCCGCGTTGAATCAGGCGGAAGGCATCCCCGATGCAGTGGTTGCCGGTTGCACAGGCCGTGACGGCGCAGGAGTTCGGCCCACGGGCTCCGAGCCGGATCGCGACCTGGCCCGAGGCGAGGTTGATGATCACCATGGGGATGAAGAACGGGGAGACCCGTTCGGCTCCCTTCTCCAGCAGAATCTTGTGATAATGCTCGATGGCGGGCAGCCCGCCGATGCCGGCGCCGATGTAGACCCCGACCCGGTCCGCGTTCTCCCCGGTCACTTTCAGCCCTGCGTCGTCCACCGCCATCTGGGCGGCCCCGACGGCGAAGTGGATGAACAGGTCCATCTTCTTGATTTCTTTTTTCTCGATGAACGCGGCGGGATCAAAGTCCGGGACTTCTCCGGCGATCTGGCAGGGATAGTCGGTGGGGTCGAATCGAGTGATCCGGGCAATGCCGGATTTGCCGGCGCAGAGCGCTTTCCAGGTCTTCTCCAAGCCGGTGCCGAGCGGCGTGACCAGTCCCATCCCGGTCACCACCACCCGTCGTGTTAGGCGCTCGATCATAGGTAAAGGCGACCCGCCTCGCTAGATTTTCTCCTTAATATAGTCCATTGCGCGACCGACCGTGAGGATTTTCTCCGCATCCTCATCCGGAATCTCGATGTCAAACTCCTCTTCAAACGCCATCACGAGCTCGACGGTATCCAGGGAGTCCGCTCCCAAGTCATCGACAAAAGAGGCCTCTGGCACGACCTCGTCCTCATCCACGCCCAGTTGCTCGGCGATGATTTTCTTGATCCGATCTTCCACCGCCATTGGTTTCTTCACCTCCTCCCCCATAACCCACCTCCCTCTCTTAAAAGAGCGCCGAACGACCGGTCTTTCCTTGCCGCTCGTCTGTTTCCCCTCACCACACCCTGCACGCCATCACGATCACTCAGACCATCAGCATGCCGCCGTTCACGTGCAGCACCTGCCCCGTGATGTAGCCGGCCTCGTCCGAGGTCAGGAAGCGGACCGCCTCCGCCACATCCGAGGGCTGGCCCAATCTGCCCAGCGGGATCTGCTTTTGCAACGTCTCTTTCACCTCTGCCGGCAGCCCCTGCGTCATGGCTGTGTCGATGAAGCCGGGCGCCACCGCGTTCACGGTGACCATGCGGCTGGCGTACTCTCTGGCGATGGTCTTGGTGAACCCGATGACCGCCGCCTTGGAGGCCGCGTAGTTGGCTTGCCCCGCATTCCCCATCGCGCCGACGATCGAGGCGATGTTCACGATTCGCCCGTAGCGCTGCTTGGTCATCGGCTGCAGGACCGCTTTCGTACAATGGAAGGTCCCGTTCAAGTTCACTTGGAGGACCAGGTTCCAGTCCTCTTCCTTCATCCTGACCAGGAGTCCGTCCCGCGTGATCCCGGCGTTGTTGACCAAGATGTCGATCTTCCCCCAGTCCTTGAGGACCTGATCGGTCATGCTCTTGACGTCGTTCCACTCCGCCACGTTCACTTTGAGGTTGAGCGCGCGGCGCCCGAGCTTGCCGACTGCTGCGACTGTCTCGTGGGATCGACCCGGGTCCAGATCCGCCACGACCACGTCTGCGCCATGGCGAGCCAGCGTCTCGGCGATGGCCCGCCCGATGCCTTGCGCCGCGCCGGTCACGATCGCCACTTTTCCTTCAAGCGACATCTGCTCTTCTAATTGAGTCGTTCGTATCTCGTGAAGCGACCTCCCCCTCCCTACCTCCCCCTCACTGAGGGGGAGGAGAAGGTGGGGGAGCCGAACGCCGCTTCACGCTTGACGCTTCACGGTTAGCGCGTGCAGCGTCGCCTCGAGCGACTTCGGATCATGCACGTTCAACAGCACCGCGTCCGGGAGAATCCGCTTCACCAGCCCGGTCAGCACGGTGCCGGGACCGACTTCGATAAAGGTGGTCACGCCCATCCCGCTCATGACTCTGACCGACTCCTCCCACAAGACCGGGGAGGGAAGCTGCCGGATCAAGGAGGCCTGCACCTCCGCCGCCCGTCGCAGCGGCTTGGCGTCCGCGTTGTTGATCAGCGGCACCGTCAAGTCCGACCACGCCGCGGCCGCCACGTCGCGGGCCAGGCGATCAGCCGCCGTCCGCATCAGCGGGGTATGGACCGGCACGCTGACCGGCAGCGGAATCGCCTTCCGGCTGCCCTTGGCCTTGGCCAGCTCGATCGCCCGCTCGACCGCAGCCTTCTCACCGGCGATCACCACCTGCCCCGGACCGTTGAAGTTCACCGGGGCCACCACGCCGACCGCCGACGCCTCACGGCAGGCGTCGCGAACCGCCTCGCCGGTCAGGCCGAGGATCGCCGCCACCAACCCACTCCCGGGCGGGACGGCCTCGGCCATATACCGTCCCCGCTTCTGCACCAGCGAGACCGCGGTGCTGAAGGAGAGCCCCCCCGCGGCCACCAGCGCCGAGTACTCGCCGAGACTGTGACCGGCTACCGCGACGGGCCGGAGACCGGCCGGTTCCAGGAGTCGCAAGGCCGCGATGCTGGCTGTGAGCAGGGCGGGCTGTGTGTATTCCGTCAGATTCAGGCGTTCGCGCGGTCCGTCGAAGCATAGCGCAGCAACATCATAGCCGACGATCGTTCCCGCTTCTTCATACACCTTCCGGACTGCCAGGTGTGCGTCGTAGAACCCCCGCCCCATCCCGACCGATTGGGAACCTTGGCCGGGAAACACCAACCCTACCCCGGAAGCCATAACCGGCTATGATATGAGGAAATCAATTTCCAATGTCAACGAGAAAAAGATTTCCTTCAGCCCACGATAAACTCGCCGCCGTCCACGCATATCACATTGCCGGTGATCCATTGGGCCTTGGGGTGGCTGAGCAGCCCGATCGCTTGGGCGACATCCTTGGGCGTGGTCAGCCGGTGGCCCGGATTCCTGGCCTGGGCCATGGTCTTCATCTCGTCCGACCCGGGGATCTTGCGCAGCGCCGGCGTGTCGGTCACCCCGGCCATGATCGTGTTGGCCGTAATTCCCAGCGGGGCGAGCTCGAGCGTCAACTGACGAATGTGCGACTCCAGCGCCGCCTTGGCCGCCGACACCGCTCCATAGGTCTGCCAGACACGCGCCCCGCCGGCGCTGGTCATCGCGAAGACCCGGCCGCCGTGGCCCATCAACTGGCGTGCGACGACGTCCTGGACCCAGTACACCAGGCTGTTGGCCATGACATCGAGGGTCATCTCCAGCTGTGGCTTGTTGATCGCGTCGGCCGGAGCCTTCGTGATCAAGGGCTTGAGAGTCCCGAACGCGAGCGAGTGCAGGAGCACCCGCACCATGCCGGGGCGCCCGGTCGCCTTCAGGTGGGTCTCCATCTCGTTCAGGATCTCCTGCCGTTTCTCGGCGTCGGCCGCATTGGCGTTGAAGAACACCGCTTCACGTCCGGCGGCTCGAATCTGCCCCGTGATCCGCTCCACGTTCTGCAGCGTCCCTTTCCGGTCGAGGTGGACGCCGAAGATGTGCATCCCTAACGAGGCCAGCTCGATCGCCGTGGCCTCTCCGAACCCGCTCGAGGCGCCCAGGATCAGCGCCCAGTCTCCTTCCAGTGGCCGAGTCTCAGTTGCCATGACACTCCTCTCATCTGCTAAGAAGTTGGGTCCGTTTTGTCGGTTGAGTCCGTTGTGTCCGTTGAACGGAGCTGAATTTCGACGCCTTCAACTAATCTAACGGACCTAACAGACACAACGGACACAACCTACTACCAGCGGATCACCGCCGATGCCCAGGTTAACCCGCTCCCGAACGCCTCGATCATGACCAGGCTCCCAGCTTTTACCCGCCCTCCCCTGACCGCCTCATCCAGCGCGAGCGGGATGGAGGCCGCGGAGGTATTGCCGTACCGATCCATGTTGAGGACCACCTTCTCCATCGGCAACCCGAGCCGCTCCGCCACCGCCGTGATGATCCGGAGGTTGGCTTGATGCGGCACATACAGATCGAGATCCTCGACCGCGAGTTGGTTGGCGGACAACGCTTCCCGAGCCACCTCTTCCAGCGTTTTGACCGCCACCTTGAAGGTCTCATTGCCTTTCATCTTCATGTACTGGAGCCCCTCGGCCAGCATCTTCTCGGACGGGGGGATGCGCGATCCGCCGCCCGGCACGCAGATCAGGTCCCAGAGGTTCCCGTCCGAATGCAAATGCGAAGAGAGGATCCCGCGTTCCCCTTCACTGGGGCTCAACACCACCGCGCCCGCGCCGTCCCCGAACAGGATACAGGTGCCGCGGTCCGTCCAATCCATCAGCATCGACATCACCTCGGCGCCGATGACCAGGACGTGCCGGGATCCGGTCTTGACGAAGGCATCGCCCACCCCCAAGGCATACACGAACCCGCAACAGGCCGCCGAGAGGTCACAGGCGGCCGCCCGCACCGCGCCCAGCCGCTGTTGGATCAGACAGGCGGTGGACGGCAGAGGCGCGTCGCCGGTGCAGGTGGCCACCAGAATCAGATCGAGATCGGCGGCAGCCACGCCGGCCGCCTCCAGGGCGCGCTCGGCCGCCCTCGTTCCCAGATCGGAGCAGGTTTCGCCCGGAGCGGCGATGCGACGCTCGCGGATTCCGGTTCGTTCGAAGATCCAGGTGTCCGACGTCGCCACCATCCGCTCGAGTTCGGCATTGGTGAGGACACGCTCCGGAACGTAGGACCCGGTCCCCGCAATTCGGCCTCTCATTCCGGCGCCTCTCCCTTGTCGGCCCGCTGCTGCAGCGCCAGACTCTCTTCGATGTCGCGTTGGATTAGTTCGTTGAGCCGGCTCTCGGCGAGGCCCTTGGCGCGTCGGATGGCGTTCTTAATCGCCTTGGCTGACGAACGTCCGTGACAGATCATGCAGATGCCGTTCACGCCCAGGAGCGGGGCTCCTCCGAACTCCGCGTAATCCACCCGGCGGCGCAAGCGAAGAAGCGGAGCGGCCAGAAACGGATACGACAACCGTCCCAGGAAGGTCCCGGCAATCTCTTTCATCAAGATTTTCTTGATCGCGTCGGCCAGTCCCTCGGAGATCTTCAACGCCACGTTCCCGATGAACCCGTCGCAGACGATGATATCGGCGGCGCCGCTGTATACGTCCCGACCCTCCACATTGCCGATGAAATTGATCGGGCAGGCTTTGAGGAGCTTGAAGGCCTCTTTGGTGACCTCGTTCCCCTTCGTATCCTCCTCTCCGATGCTGAGCAGTCCGATCCGGGGGTTCGGCTTCCCGAACACGTGCCTTCCATATTCATGCCCCATGATCGCGAACTGCCCGAGGTGTTGGGCATTGCAGTCGACGGTGGCGCCCACATCCAGCATCACCGCGGTTCCGGTCAGGGTGGGAAGGGTGGCCGCAATGGCCGGCCGCTCGACCCCTTTGAGCATACCCAGGATGAAAAAGGCCGCCACCATGGTGGCCCCCGTGTTGCCCGCGCTCACCACCGCGCTGACGTCACCGGCCTTGACCAGTTCGGTCGCCACCCAGACGGAGGAGTCCCGTTTCTTTCGGGCGACCAAGGCGGGGGATTCGTGCATGTCCACCGTTTGGGAGGCGTGTCGAATCGTGAGGCGCGGATGGGAGGAGCCGAGTCGTTGCAACTGTTCCCTGATGTGGGATTCGTCCCCGACCAAAATGACCTCGACGCCGAGTTCCTTGGCCGCCAGCACGGCGCCCTCGACCACCGGGGTCGACCCATAATCCCCGCCCATCGCATCAACGGCGATTCTCATCGGAGGTTGTGTGGGCACCAAGGCCACCAATTCATCTCACGGCTCAGAGCGAACCGCTCTGAGCGACTCGCTGCGAGCGAGCTTCTCAGGCTTCTTCAACCGCGATGACTGCAATGCCCTTGTAGGTGCCGCAATTGAGGCAGGTGTAGTGCGGAAGTTTGGGCTCATGACACTGTGGACAGACTGAAAAGCTCGGCGGCGTGATTTTCTTGTGGGTCCTCCGCATGTCCCGACGGGACTTGGAGTGTTTATGTTTGGGATTCGGCATCGTCGTTCCTCACTCAACAGTCGAGGCTATTTCCGCTGTTTTCCTGCTTTGGCCTTCAGCACCGCAAAGGGGGACTCCAGGCCTTCCCCCGGGCAACCACATTGACGCTCGTTGAGATTTTGCCCGCAGACCGGACACAGCCCCTGGCAATCCTCATGACACAGCGGCTGCATCGGCGTCGTCAGAATGACTTGTTCCCGCAGCATCTCGGCCAACTCCAGCCGCTCTCCGTCAAACAAATACACCTCGTCCTCCAGTTCGGGCAGATCCCGCGCTTCCGCTCCCGGTGACTTTGGACGGCCGCGCGCGGGGTTCTCCTCGTGGCGGTATTCGACCGCGAACGGAAGGCTGACGACGTCCTCGTACTCCGTCAAACAGCGCACGCACTGCCGCAGGAAGCTGCCGGTCAGAACGCCGGTCACGCTGAGGCCCGTGCCGGCTTTGGCGATATCCACCGACAGCGACAACTCACCTTGCACCCGGCCGTCGTCCGGCCCCAATGCCAGCTCATCCGGCTGGACTTCACACACCAGGCTGAGCCCGCTGTCCGGAACCTCAGTAAGATGCGGCTTAGGCAAGGCCATCGTAGCCACCGCGCTCGTAGACGACGTGTTTTGTATATCCGGAACCCCGCGCGATGTCAAACCAAGTCGCTGATTCCAGCCGGTCGCCTCACCGCTCCTCGGCGTAGCCCACCATGGCGATCGTTCGTGCTCGTTTGATGGCGACAGTCAACACCCGCTGGTGCCGCATGCAGTTCCCGGAAATCCGCCGCGGGACGATCCGGCCCCGTTCTGTGAGAAAGTTCCTCAGCAGACCGACATCCTTGAAGTCGATCGGAATTTTCTCCTGGCAAAACCGGCAATTCCGCCGCCGCTGAAATAACCGTCCTCGTTCCACGCTTATTCCCCCAAGTGTAATGAGACGGACTGATTATGACGGTTGTTCGAATTCAGAGGTCTCATCCGGTGGACCGGGTTCAGCACCGGACTCCTGCCGCTTGGGCAGGAACGTGACGGTCTGGGCGACCACTTCATGCTTACTCCGCTTCTGACCGTCTTCCGTCTCCCACCGGCGTTGCTGTAGCCGCCCGTCCACGATCACCCCGTTTCCCTTGCTCAGATACTGCCCGCAATGCTCCGCCTGTTTGCCGAAGACCACGATATCGATGTAACACACCTCTTCCTTCAGATCATCAGCCTGCCGGTAGCGCCGGTTGACCGCCAAGCCGAAATTGGTGACCGGCGTCCCGCTGGGCGTATACCGCAGTTCCGGGTTCTTCGTGAGATTCCCGATCAGAATGACCTTATTGAACCCTGCCACGATCGACCTCCCTGCCACGATCGACCGGAACCCTGCCACGATCGACCGCCCTGCCACGATCGACCTCCCCAGCCTCGGGGGCTCCCGTCGGAGCGGCGGCCGTCGGAGGAGCTGCCTGTGGAGGAGCTACCTGTTCCACCCGCACCGTCAGAAACTTGAGCACCGAGTCCTCCAGCCGGTAGGAACGCTCGAGCTCACTGACGACGCCCCCCTCCGATCGGAAATGGAGGTACACGAAAGTGCCCTTCCGCTCCCGCTTGACCTCGTAGGCCAGCTTTTTCTTCCCCCAGTTCTCCGACTTCAACAGCGTCGCGCCGGCCTTCGCGACGACGCCTTTCATTTTCTCAATGAGCTTGTTGGTGTCTTCGTCGGAGAGCGACGGGCGCACAATGAAGATAGACTCGTAGAGCTGCATGCAGCGGACCTCCTCATGGACCATTCAGACAATGGGCCCCAAGTCCAGGCTTGGAGCGAGGGATATGGCGCATCACCCTACGTGATGCAAGCGCGTGGACGGTACCACAGCGCTCAACGAGCTGTCAATTGAGCGCCCCGACCCATCGGTGGTGTAACGCCTACCAACCTAGCGTCAGCCGCCGCCGGAGGCGGTCGGCTGCATGCCCTCGTTAGCCTCGAAATATTATCCGTGAGAATCAGAGCTGGCTCATGCCACCGTCGGCCACCAGCTCGGTGCCGACGATGAACGCCGACTCGGCAGATGCAAGATAAAGCACAGCGCTCGCGATTTCGTCGGGCGTACCGAAACGCTTGAGCGGGATCTGGGCCTGGATGCTCGCCGCGACTCCGGAGAGCTGCTCCGCAGGGAGACCCAGGCGGTCCAAGAGATGTGTCGTGACAGGGCCAGGGCTTACCACATTGACACGGACGCCCCTGCTCAGCAGCTCGGAGGACAGAGTCTTCGCTAGCGAGATCAATGCGGCCTTGCTGGCGGCATACACGCTCGTATTAAGCATACCGATGTGGGCGTTGATCGAGCCGTTGAGAACGACGGCGGCTCCTGGATTCAGGAGTGGTAGCAGCGCCTTGATCAAGAAATAAGGACCTTTCACGTTGGTGTTGAAGGACACATCCCACATCTCTTCCTCGGCCGCTTCGAACGGAGCGAGCTTGGCCACACCTGCATTGATAAAAACGGCGTCGAGCATCACGCCCTGCTGTTGTAGCATCGTTGCCAGCCTGATCCCATCTGCGACGCTCCCAGCGTCGTTTCGGACAGCGACGACATTTTCGCCGAGCTGTGCTGCCGCCTTATCCAAGGAAGATTGATCACGTCCCGTGATGACAAGACGAGCTCCTTCATTTGCAAACGCAAGTGCGGTTGCCAGGCCGATGCCGCTATTTCCACCCGTAACGAGCGCAGTCTTGCCTTCGAATCGCTTCATGGGAAACTCCTCACTTGTGTAATGAGGGTCAGACTCGACTTTTCAGAGCTACGCATCCCCCAGCCCCCGAACCCTCAGAAAATCGAGCCTGACCTATCGAGAAAAGACTCCCGACCCCTTTGTTCCGACCCGAACTCCAGCAACCTGACCGCCTCCAGCTTGAACTCGCGAGTAAAGCGCTGCCGCTGCCGTTCCGGATTGACCTTGA
>Ga0209157_1001490_pt1 | contig 19516 bp, 16 predicted proteins | sample GraSoiAngelo_135_FD_185892 | JGI IMG/M metagenome (GOLD analysis project Ga0209157, IMG submission 185892) | Grasslands soil microbial communities from the Angelo Coastal Reserve, California, USA - 14_0929_05_40cm (SPAdes) (version 2) | ecosystem: Environmental > Terrestrial > Soil > Grasslands ...
TCCGCGGTCGAAAAACAGCACGGCAGTCCCATCTGATCCATGCCGTAGGTAGCTCGGTCCTTCTTCCGTGTCCGTCGTGTTCACGTCAGGGCCGAGATTCACCGGGGCCTCCCAGACCATGTCCTGCTTCTGGTGGGCACGCCGCGCGACGTAGATGTCGCGCTGTCCGCCAGCACCCTCCCAGCGGTAGAAGAAGAGCAGGCGTCCGTCGGGAGACAACGCAGGTCCCGCCTCGTTGACCGGTGTATTGACCGGTGATCCCAGATTGACGGGTGTTTCCCAAGGACTGTCGTGCGAAGCGCGCCGGGCGACCCAGAGGTCGAAGGTATCCTGGCAACCGTCCGGCGTGTCGGCGCCGAGCCCACCCCGCCTGTTCGACATGAAGTACAGGGCTAGCTGGTCTCGTGAGAGCGTTGGGGTCTGGTCCTGGCACGGAGAATTGATGGGCGCGTCGAGATGCACGGGGTCGGACCACGGCGACCAATCGGATGCAATGCGCTGCGCGAGGATGCGGAGCGCCGGCCCGGGCTGCGACGGGAGCGTGCCCGAGTCCGTTGCGCAGGCGACGAGTAGAGTGAGCAGGAACGATGCTCTGACGGTGGACGCGGTTGCCATAAGACCTCCTTGAATACGTCGTAATCACTTATCAGGCGTCTTCACGAGCGGGCCGACGTTGACCGAGTGGACCAGGCCGAGAACTGGCGGCTCGTCGCGGCTACCGGGGCGAGCCGACCCCAGGGCGATACAATGAGCGAATCCGTTGCGCGCGGAAGACGTAGCCGGGGTTGCCCTCGATGTGCCACACGACTTGCCCTGACGCGTCGTACTCCTCGACGCGGCCCGCCGGCCCGAACGACACGAGGGTGCGGCCGCCGGGCAGGTCCTGCGTGCTGCCGCCGAGTTGCGCCGTTACCCCCGGGCTCGGCCCATAGGACGCGACCAACTGGGCCGTGTGAAGTTCCGCGTCGTAGACATACCGCTCGGCCCGGCTGGCTGTGGGATCACCGAGGTTGTCGAGCAGCAGCAGGTGCGCGGGCGCCGTCAGCCGAACTCCATGCTGAAACGAGAAGGCCGGGGCCCCGGCGTCCTGGAAGACGAACTGGTTCTTGAGGCCGCCCATACGCCACAGCACCGCGCCGGTTCGCGTGTCGATCTTGGTGATCTCACTCAGGCTCCGGAACGAGACGATCAGGTTGCCGTCGGTGTCCAGGTCCAGCGAGTTGCCGTGCATCCAGTTGACGCTCGGCCCGGTCCGGCTCGCCGGCACCAAGTCCGTGATCTCGAAGTGGTCGAACGGATCCCACTGGAACAACAGGTCGCCCTCCGAGCTGACGTGCTGGACGACGGTGCCCATCACCTGCGCGTTCGCGACGCCGCCCAGCCCCGAGAGGTCCATGGTCCGCGTCTCGTCGCACATGATCCAGTACGCGCCGTCCGGCTCGGCGATCAGATCGTGGAAGCGGGGCGAGAGGCCTCCCGCGCAGCCGAAGGTCCGCGTCACGGTGCCGAGGGGATCGATCTCGACCCAGTGAGGGAGAACCGTCGGGTCGGGGACCGAGGGTCGGGCGACGTAGCGTCCAGTGGGCTGGGCCTCGAAGTTGAGCCCGGGGCCGTACGGGGAGAAGCGGTGATACCACACCACCCGCCCGCCGTTGTCGATCACCAGGCCGTACAAGCCGGTGGCGAAGACGACATACCCGGGCGAGGGATCCGCGCCGTCCGCGACGTAGCGCGGCAGGTCGGCCGGAAGCGTGCCGGTAGCGAAGCCGACGGTATCGCCGAGGATGGTCTGATCGCCCGCGTACGCCACGAACCGCAAGAGGTAGCGGGTATCGGGAAGGAGGCCGAGCACGGGGACCAGGACGGAGTCGACCGCCAGGGTCACGGCCGGCGTGGCGCTGTCGAGCGCTGACCCCGCGACGCCGTAGCGAACCGCGACGCTGTCGGCGCCTCGGACGCGGCCCGTGACCACGGCGCTCAGCACATTGCTCGGGTTGTCAGCCACGGCACTCGCGAGGATTGCAGGCGTCGGAGCAGGCGTCACGCCGCCGTCCGTCCCGCACCCGACGCCGCTGAGCAGCGCCGCTACGAGCAGGCCTCTGCGGCGCGACGCGTCGGGCCCGCGCGGCGGGCCGCACCCACGGGTCGTGCCCATCACCTCACGGCCGCCAGGCGGGTGCATAGTCGGCGCCGGCCGAGACCGTGGTCAATCCCGTGCCACCGGCAGTCATCACCAGCAACCCGCGCGAGGAGCATCCGGAGGACGAACCGCAAACGAGGTTCGCGACCACGAGCTTGGTGCCGTCCGGCTTCCAGGCGGGTTCCGAGGCGGCGGTTGCCGGGCTGAGTCTCGTAACGTCGCCGCCGTCAGGGGTCATCGAAGCGAGCTCGTACGCCCCCGCATACCGAGTGGTGGCGAACGCGATCCGTGAGCCGTCCGGCTTCCAGGCGGGCCCGGCGTCCTGCCCCGGATCGCTCGTCAGCCGGGTAAACCCGGTACCATTCGCGTTGATGACGCAGATATCGCTGTTGCCGCTGTCAACCTCGCACGTGAACGCCAGCCGGGTGCCGTCCGGCGACCAGGCAGGCTTGGACACGGCGCGAGGTGTGTTGGTGAGCAGGGTAGGGACGCCGGCGTTCAGGACGTACACGCCGCTGCGACCATTGCGCGAGCTGATGAACGCGATCCTCGTGCCGTCGGGGGACCAAGTCGGCTGAGCATCCGAGGCTTCGTTCGTGAGGAACACGAGGCCCGAGCCGTCGGCGCTCATTACGGCTAACCCGACGGGATAATAGTAGCAATCGTAGTAGTAATAGTCACAGTAGTAGTCTATCGCGGCGAACGCGATCTTCGTGCCGTCCGGCGACCAGCTCGGCCCGGTGCCCCTCGCGAGGGTGACCGTGTTCGAGCCGTCGGCGTATGCCACGGCGATGATCGCCTGGTCGACCGACGCCCCGGACTGGAAGGCGATCTTCTCCACTCGCACGCAGGTGAGCTGGAACGTCGTGCGCACGGTATCGCGCGTAGACCCGCCGGTGGTCACGTGCACGGTGCGCGGGTTGTTACCGGCCAGCGCGCAGTTCCCCACCGCGCCGAACAGAATGACGCTGTGATCCCCCGCGCTCACCCCCTCGATGACGGTCGTCCCGTTGTCGCCGAGCGGGCGCTGCTGCCCGTTGTCCAGGAGCACGGTGTAGCCGTCCGGGTCCAGATCCATTCCCGCGGTCGCCGTCGTGACCTGGATGCTGCCGGTCACGGCGACGCAGGTCACCTGGAACAGGGTCCGTGCCGTGTCGCGCGCGGCGCCACCGGTGATCACATGCAGCACGCGGGGATTGTCCCCGCCGACCGTGCAGTTCCCGGCGGCGCCCGATAGCACCACGCTGTGGTCTCCTCCGGCGAGACCGTCGATCGTGACGGTCCCGGCTCCGAGGAGTAGCCGCAGGGACCCGCCATCGATCTGCATCGCGTAGCCGTTCGGATCGAGATCGATTCCCGAGGTCGCCGTCGTGACCTGGATGCTGCCGGTCGCCGCCCCGCAGGTTACCTGGAACTTCGTCCGGGCGGTGTCACGCGTGACCGCGCCCGTTGTGACGTTCACGGTGCGCGGGTTGTCCGGGGCGATCGGGCAGTTCGCCGCCGCCCCGGTCATGGTGACCGTGTGGCTCCCCGCGCCGAGACCCTCGAACCTGATGGTGCCGCTCACGGCGAGCGCCCGGGAGGCGCCACCGTCCACCTGGACGGTGTAGCCGTCGGGATCGAGATCGATCCCCGAGGTGACGGCGGCGACCTCGATGACCGCCGTCGTGGCGACGCAGATGACCTGGAACGTCGTCCGCGCGGTGTCGCGTTTGACGGCGCCCGTCGTGACGCTCACCGTGCGCGGGTTGTCAGCGGCGACCGGGCAGTTCGTCGCGGCGCCTGCCAGCGTGACCGTATGGCTCCCCGCCGAGAGTCCCTCGAACCTGGTGGTGCCGCTCACGGCCAGCGCCGCGGTCGTGCCGCCGTCTACCTGGACGGTGTAGCCGTCGGGATCGACATCGGCCCCGGACGTCGCAGCCTTGATCTCGATCGTGCCGGTGACCGCGACGCACACGACCGCGAAGGCGACCTGCAGGGTGTCGCCGGCCCTGACGGTGACCGCGCGGGGATTTTCCCCGCCCGCCGTGCAGTTGGCCGCCAGTCCTGCCAGCGTGACCGAGTGAGCCCCAGTACCCAAGTCCCGCAGCACCAGCGTCCCGTTCACGCCGACCGTGCGTGGGGCGGCACCGTCCAGCGTTACGGCGTAGCCGTCCGCATCCGGATCCGCTCCGATGGTCGTAAGCACGATGCGGATCGCGCCGCTGGTTGGGACCAACGGCCCCTCCCCGCATGCGGTGGAGAGGGCGACGGCGAGAGCCACGAGTGCGAAGCGAGTGCGCATGGACGCCTCCGGGTTCGGCTCGCCACGCAACGAATGAAAAACCGGCCGAATGGGTGTGCCCCACTCAGCCGGTTTCGCGATTCGCTCCCCCCGAGGCATTGGCGAGCCGCACGACATCGCGCCACGGGGTTCATAGCACCTGAGCTGGTTTCAATATGCACCCAGGAGGGGGGGCGTCAAGCTGGCGGCCTAGCGCACGGACGCGAGCAGATACAGCGCGGCGCCGAGGATGAGCGGCGCCGAGTGCACCCCCGGCATCGCTTTCTTCATATAGATCGACCCGACCAGGTGCAGCAGGCCGTTTCCCGCCATCATTAGGCCAAACAAATAGGCCGCCGGTCGCATCCCGGGCTCCCCGCGGAATGCCGCCGGTGACAGGGCGAGCAGCAGGACGGTCATCGCGATCAGCCCGCCGAGCCAGACACCGAACGTGAAGGTCGGTAGTGGAAGGAAGGGAAACCGCGCTCGGATCGCCTGTACGGCGGGATTGTAAACCGATAGGAAATCCGTTAACGCCTCGTCCGCCACGTGGATCGCGAGCGCCACGCACAACGCGACCCACGCGATGCCGAAGCGGGAGTAGTCAGCGAGCGCTAGCAGCAGCGCAGGCCCTTTCCCTTTGCCTCGAAGAACTGCGCGACGTACTCCCGCTCGCTCATGCCGGGCTCGTGCCCGGCCACGCGGCAGTGCTCGAGGTACGCGTCATAATCCGGCGCCCCCAGGACGCGCCGAGCGGCCCGAAGGGCGCGCCTCACCCACGTTTCCCCTTTCCCCTTTCCCGTTTCCCGCTCAGTCTCCCGTCGCATACGCACTCTCCACGAATGGCGCCTCGTGCACCAGGGCCGGCTTGCGTCGCGACAGCACCAGCCACCACTCGCGCAGCGACGTGACGATCAGCACCGCCACCACCGTCATGAACAACAGCGCCACGAAGGTGTTCAGCCGGTCGTTGAAGATCAGTCGCGCGGCATCGGGATTGGACGAGCCCGCGAGCGACGCGGCGTGGGCGAGGAAGCCGAGCCGCGGATCGGGCGAGAACACCTTCTGCCACCCCGCCGTCATCGTGACGATCACGAGCCAGGCGAGCGGCGTGAGCGTGACCCAGGCGAAACGCGCCCGGCCCATCTTGATGAGAATCGTCGTGCCGACGCACAACGCCACCGCGGCGAGCAGCTGGTTCGAGATCCCGAACAGGGGCCAGAGGGAGTTGATCCCGCCCAAGGGGTCCACCACGCCTTGGTAGAGGAAGTACCCCCATCCCGCGACGATCAGGGCGCTCGAGGCGAGGACGCTCGGGTACCACGACGTCTCCCCGAAGCGCGGCCACACGTGGCCCACGATCTCCTGCAGCATGAACCGCCCGACGCGCGTGCCTGTATCGATCGTCGTCAGGATGAACAGTGCCTCGAACATGATGGCGAAGTGGTACCACATAGCGGTGAGCGTCCGGCCGCCCAGCGCCGAGGTCACGCCGGCGAAGATCTGGGCCATCCCGACGGCGAGCGAGGGCGCACCGCCCGAGCGCGCGATCAGCGTCTGCTCGCCCATCTGGGTCGCGAGCTGGTGCATGACGTCCGGTGTGACGACGAATCCTGCCTGACTCAGCACCTGCGACGCCTGCGCCAGGCCGGCGGGGGTCGTATTCATCGCGAAATACACGCCCGGGTCGAGCGTGCACGCCGCGATCATCGCCATCACTCCGACGAACGACTCCATCAGCATCCCGCCATAGCCGATGAGGCGGGCGTCCGACTCGCGGGCAATCATCTTGGGCGTCGTGCCCGAGGCGACGAGCGCGTGGAACCCCGAGATCGCCCCGCACGCGATCGTGATGAAGGCGAACGGGAACAGCTTCCCCGCGAACACCGGTCCCTCCCCCAACCGCGCGAAGGGCGTGAGCGCGGGCATCTTGAGCGGGGGCAGGATCACTAGGATCGCGAGCGCGAGCACGACGATCGTCGTGATCTTGAGGAAGGTGGACAGATAGTCCCGCGGGCAGAGCAGCATCCACACCGGGAGCACCGACGCGACGAACCCGTAGGCGACCATCATCCAGGTGAGCGCCGTGGCGGAGTGCGTGAACACGGGTGCGAGCTGGGGCTGAGCCGCCACCCATCCCCCCGCCACCAGCGCGCCCAGGAGCAGCACGGCTCCCACCGACGAGGCCTCGCCCACCTTGCCCGGGCGCCACCGCTTCATCCACCACCCCATCAGGAGGGCGATCGGGATCGTGCACGTGATGGTGAACAACCCCCAGGGCGACGCTTTGAGTGCGTTCACAACGATCAGCGCCAGCACGGCGAGCAGAATGATCATGATGAACAGGACGGCCAGCATCCCGGTGATCCCGGCGGACTGGTTGATCTCTTCTTTTGCCATCTGGCCCAGGGACTTGCCGTCGCGCCGTAGCGAGCAGAACAGGATCGTGAAATCCTGCACCGCGCCCCCCAGCACCACGCCGATCACGAGCCACAGCGTACCCGGCAGGAAGCCGAACTGCGCGGCGAGCACCGGCCCCACGAGCGGGCCCGCGCCGGCGATCGCCGCGAAGTGGTGTCCGTACAACACCCACCGGTTGGTCGGGACGAAGTCCCGGCCGTTGTTGAACCGTTCCGCCGGAGTGGCGCGACGGTCGTCCAGTCCGAAGACGCTGCTCGCGAGGAACCGGGAATAGAAGCGATAACCGACCGCGTAGGTGCACACGGCGGCGGTGAGCAGCCAGGCGGCGTTGATGGTCTCCCCGCGGGACAGCGCCAGCACCCCGAAGGCGGCGGCGCCCAGCGCGGAGATCCCGCCCCACACGAGCAGCACGCCGATCCGGTTCATGGGGCCCAAGTTACGCCGTGCCTTGCCGATGTTCAATTTCGAACATAGGTTCGAAATCTTGACGACTCAAGCGTCGTGGGTGCTCGCGTCCCGCGGGGCATCGGCCGTCGGTGCTCCGGCGACGGAGACGCGCCCCGATCCGCTCCGCCTGACCGAGACCGTGCAGGGCCGGGTGGCGATCGTCACGGGCGGCGCGACAGGCCTGGGTCGCGCCACGGCGATCGAGTTCGCGCAACGCGGCACGGCGGTGGCCATCAATTACGTCGAGCTCCCGGAGCGCGACGTCGGCGCCCAGGCGCTGCTCACCGAGACCGCGATCCGCGCCCTGGGGGTGCCGGTCTACTGCGCCCGCTGCGACGTCCGCAACCACGCTGAAGTCGCCAAGTTCGTCGGCACGGTGCGCGAGCGGCTGGGCGGGGTGCATTACCTGGTCAACAATGCCGGCGTGGCCCATGACGGCGCCCTGTGGCGGCTCGAGCCGGACGCTTGGCAGGAGGTGCTGGACACCAACGTCACCGGCGCCTTCAACTGTATTCAGGCCGTGGCGCAGCCGATGCGCGCCCAGCGCTTCGGCAAGATCGTCAACGTCGCGAGCCATCAGGCGTTCCGGCCCGGGTTCGGGATCGCGAACTACGCGGCGAGCAAGGCGGGACTGATCGGGCTCACCAAGTCGGCGGCGGTCGACCTCGGCCCCTCCAACGTCAACGTCAACGCGGTCGCCCCTGGGTTCGTCAAGACCGATCTGCTGTCCAAGCTGCCACGCGAAGTGCTGGAACGGGCTGAGCACGAGTCGGTGTTGGGGCGGGTGGCGGACCCGGAGGACGTGGCGCGCGTCATCGTGTTTCTGTGCAGCGAGGCGGCGCGGCACATCACCGGGCAGGTGATCGTGGTGGACGGCGGCTTGACACTCGCTTCTTGAAAAACCCAGGCGCGCTCACGATATTGGCGCCGTGACTAATCCCTTACAAATCAAAAACTTAGTGCGTGGTGCCCGGTGCGGCGTGGCCATCGCGTTGCTCGCCGGCTGCGGCGGCCGGCAGCACGTCGAGACTCCAGCGCCCACTCAGCCACTCCCCACCGCCGGGCTGGCCGCCCAACAGGTCAGCGTGCTGCCGCTCACCCTGCTCGCCGCCGAAGACTCACTGCACTGGCAGGCCAAGTTCGCGGACCGGCGTGCGGCGCTGGCCCAGGCCGACAGCGTGATCGGCACGCTGCTCACGGCGCGTGCACCGGAGGTGACGTGGGTGCTCCCCGAAGCGTTGCGCAAGGCGGCGCGCCGCGCCCCCGGGATCGCACCCGATCCGGACCAGATGGGCACCGCGCTCCTGCGGGCGCCGAACATCGAGATCGTGCCCGACCCGCTGCGCGGCGAGCTACGCACCCTGGTGGCGCTGGCCGCGAACGGCGGCCGCTACGCGCTCGTGCCGGCGGCGCTGGTCTACCGGCGGGCGGGCGGTCAGGCGGACGGGCGGCCGCCCGCGACAGCGGAGCTGACAATCGTGATGGTCGACGTGCGCACCGGGCGCCTGGGGTTCCGGACCACGGCGCGCGGCGACGGCGACGATCCCTGGTCGGCGCTGACGGGCGCCGTGAAGAGCCTCACGCCGGGGCTGCCGTGACGCGCGAGGCGACGCTGATCGCCGGCGACGGAATCGGACCCGAGATCACGCAGGCAACGCTGCAGGTGCTGGACGGTTTGGGGGTACGGATCGAGTGGGACGAGGAGTACGGCGGGATGAGCGCCATCGAGAAGGCCGGCACGCCGCTCCCCAACGCCACGCTCGACTCGATCCGCCGCACCGGGCTCGCGCTCAAGGGCCCGCTCACCACGCCGGTAGGCGGCGGATACCGGTCGGTCAACGTGGCGCTGCGGCAGGAGTTCGAGCTGTACGCCAACGTGCGCCCGGTGAAGTCCATCGTGCCGGGCGGGCGTTACCAGAACGTCGACCTCGTCATCGTCCGCGAGAACACCGAGGGGCTGTACGTCGGGATGGATCGCACGTTCAAGGTCGGGGGCGATCCCAAGGCGCTCGCGCAGGCAACCTCGGTGATGACGCGCGACGGGTGCCGGCGCATCGTGCGCTACGCCTTCGAGTATGCCAAGCGGCACGGCCGCAAGAAGGTGACGGTGGTCCACAAGGCGAACATCCTCAAGGCCACGTCGGGGTTGTTCCTCGAAACGGCGCGGCAGATCGCGCAGGAATACGAGGGACAGATCGCCTCGGATGACAAGATCGTGGACAACGCCGCCATGCAGCTGGTGATCAACCCGGCACAGTTCGACGTGATCGTGACGACGAACCTGTTCGGCGACATCCTGTCGGACGAGGCCTCGGGTCTGGTGGGCGGCCTGGGACTCGCCCCCGGGGCGAACATCGGGGAAACGGCCGCGATCTTCGAAGCGGTGCACGGCTCCGCACCCGATATCGCGGGGCAGGGGATCGCCAACCCGTCGGCGCAGCTGCTCGCAGCGGCGATGATGCTCGATCACATCGGCGAGCTCGAGGCGGGGGACCGGCTGCGCCGGGCGCTCGAAACCGCCATCGTCAAGGACAACGTTCGCACGAAAGACCTGGGAGGCAGTGCTTCGACCACCGAGTTCGCCCGCGCCGTGGTCCGGCGGCTCTAGCCACCCCTGCAGCCGCTGCGGGGAGACCACCGGGGGCATCGAGATAGGTGGTCTCTGCGGCCGCTGTGCCCAAATCGTCACGGGAAAGGCGTCACGCATAGGACGTCTAGTGGCGCTGGTAACTACAGTGCTGCTCGCGGGGTACGTGATGCTTACGCTCCGATCCGTCTCCCCCGACTGGCAGGCGACCGCGCGGACCGTGGGAGCGGTCGCCGTGGTGGCGTGGTACCTGCTGACCTATCGGATTGCCATGAGGATCGCGCTCGAATGGCTGCGATGACGTTTCCCGTCGCACGTCGCATGTTGCACGTGCTCGCAGGGCTGGCCGTCGCGGTGCCGCTCGCCGGCCAGACATCCCTCTCGATTTACTCAGACGGCCGGGTGGTGGTGCGGCGCACGCTGGCCCAGGCGCTCGAGAAGGGGCGGAACACCCTCACGCTGAGGGTCGAGGACTTGGACCCGGCCACGCTCTTCTCTCCGGACACGGGCGTCGCGCTCCTGTCGGCGATCGCGCGGACGCCCACGGATCGGGACGGCGCACTGCGGCGCGCCGCAGGGCAGACGCTCGCGTTCGTGCGGCGGCGGGAGGACGGCAGGAGCGATACCGTGCGGGCGACCGTGGTTCGGGCCAGCCCGCCGCAGTACCGCCTGTCCGACGGGCGCTTCGTCTTGTCGGAGCCGGGTGAGCCGATGTTCCCCGCGGAGCTGGTCCGCACGGCGCCCGAGGCGACGGTGGTGCTCGAGGCAGCGCGGGCACGGCCGCGCTCCGAGCTTGCCTGGCTCACTCGAGGGGCGAGCTGGGAGGCGGTCTACCAAGTGATACTGACGGGTGTCCGGTGTCAGGTATCAGGGGCGGCCACGATCACGTCCCAGTCGCTCGCCGCCGACAGCGCGGAGGTGCAGCTCGTGGCGGGGTCGATCGGCCGGGCTCGGGGCCCGGCTCCGGTCGTGTTCGAGACCGCTCGAGCCGAGCGGATGGTGATCGGGTCGCCCCCCGTTCTCGCGGGCGCCGCGGAGGAGGCCGTCGGCGAGACGCACGTGTACCAGCTCTCCGGTCGCCTCTCGATCGAGCCCGGCGCCCCGGTCACGACCGCCCTGTTCCCCCGGGCCGCCGTCCTGTACACGCAGGAGCTAAGCGTGCCCGGGGCGCTGCCGTGGCGTGGCTTTCTGGGGCAGTCTGCCGCCGAGCCGAATCGCGTGCCCGTGCAGGTGTGGTACACGCTCAAGCGCCCTCGTGGGACGCCGTTCGGCGATCGGCCGTTGCCCGGTGGCACGCTGCAGCTCTATCAGGCGGACTCCGCCGGCCGGGTACAGCTCGTGGGCGAGGCACGCAGCGATCACACCGCGCCGGGGCGCGACCTCCGGGTGCAGTCTGGGGAGGCCTTCGACGTGACTGCCGAGCGGGTGCAGACTGATTACAATCAGGAGCAGCTGGCGCCGCCGCGCCGCGGCCTGCCGCCGCGGCAGCGTGTCACCGCGGCGTACCGGGTGACGATCACCAACGCGAAGCCGGAGGCCGTCACGGTGGACGTGCGCGAAGCGCGCTACGGCGTGTGGCAAATCGTGGAAAGCAGCCTCCCCGCCGAGAAGCTCTCCGCGACGGAGGTGCGCTTCCGCATCCCCGTGGCGGCGAGCGGCGCGGCGATGCTCACCTATACCGTGCAGGCAGAATCGTGACCGTCCAGCTGCTGCACCTCGCCGATCTGCATTTCGGCGGCCTCGCCGACGTCCGGAAGATCGAAGCGCTCGAGAAAATGATTCCGGACCTCCGCCCCGATGTCACCGTGATCGCCGGGGACCTGTCGCAACGCGCCCGCCACGGCGAGCTGCAACGGGCCCGGGCGTTCGCGAACCTCGCGGCCGAAACCGCTCCGGTGCACGTGATCCCGGGGAACCACGACGTGCAGTGGTGGACCCGGCCCCTCATCCCGTTCGGTAAGGACGCGCTGTACCGCAAGTACGTGCACTATTTCGGCGCCGACTTGGCGCCGACGCTCACCGTGCGGGGCGCGGTCATCGTGGGTGCCCTGACGTCGCACGGGGTGGCGTGGGGCTCGCTCACGCTCCGGCTGCGGGACCTGGCCGTCAAAGGGCACCTGCCGAAGCGGGAGGTGGCGCGGGTGAAGCAGGTCTTCGCGGCCGCGGCTCCCGAGCAGGCGCGCATCCTGGTGCTGCACCACAACGTCCTGCGGGGGGAGATCTCGCGCCGCATGGGGCTCGCCCGCTGGCGCCAGGCGCAGCGCCGCATCGTCGAGTCCGGTGCGGAGGTGGTGCTGTGCGGGCACGACCACCAGGAGGTCGCGGAGCAGCTGCAGGGGCGCGTGGTCGTCTCCGCCGCGGGGACGCTCTCCACCCGCACCCGGGGCGGCCGACCGTCGAGCTTCAACTTCGTCACCATCGAGCCGTCGGCGGTGCAGGTCACCATCTTCCGGTGGGAGACGGAGCGCGGGAAATTCCGCGCGTCGGATACGGTCGCCTTCGCCCGCACTAGCCGCCAGGCGCCAGCGCCGCAGGTGCAAGTCGCCGGTTAAGTTCCAAGTCGCGAGTCGCGACGTTGAACCCTGCTCCCTGAGGCTCACATGGCCAAGTTCCAGGGCGTCGACTTCTATAACGTCGACGGGCTCTTGTCCGAGGAAGAGCGTGCGGTGCGCGACACGGTGCGCGCCTGGGTGGACGACAACCTCATGCCCGTGATCGCCGAGCACTACCTCGAGGGACGGTTCCCGAAGCACCTGGTGCCCCAGATGGCGGAGCTGGGGTTGTTCGGCGCCAACCTGCCCGAAGAGTACGGCTGCGCCGGCCTCAACCACGTCGCCTACGGGCTCATCATGCAGGAGCTCGAGCGCGGCGATTCGGGCGTGCGCTCGTTCGCCTCAGTGCAGGGCGCCCTTGTGATGTACCCGATCTTCGCCTTCGGCTCGGAGGAACAGAAGCGGCACTGGCTCCCGAAGATGGCCACAGGCGAGGTGATCGGGTGCTTCGGACTGACGGAGCCCGACTACGGCTCGAACCCCGCCGGCATGATTACGGTCGCCAGGGAGACCAAGAGCGGCTGGATCCTGAACGGCGCCAAGATGTGGATCACCAATGGGTCGACCGCGCACGCGGCGATCATCTGGGCGAAGACCGGCAAGCCCGACGACGTGGAATCGATCCGCGGCTTCATCGTCCCGACCGACACGCAGGGCTTCTCGGCGAAGGACCAGAAGGGGAAGCTGTCGCTACGCGCCAGCGACACGAGCGAGCTGGTCTTACAGGATGTGTGCGTGGCGAAGGACGCCGTGCTGCCGAAATCGGCGGGCTTGAAGTCGCCGCTGATGTGCCTCACGCAGGCACGCTACGGCATCGCGTGGGGAGCGGTGGGCTCGGCCATGGCGTGCTACGACGAAGCGGTGAGCTACGCCAAGGCCCGGGTGATGTTCGGCAAGCCGATCGGCGGCTTTCAGCTGCAGCAGGCGCGGCTCGCCGAGATGCTCACCGAAATCACCAAGGCGCAGCTGCTCTGCCTCCAGCTCGGCCGCCTCAAGGATCAGGGGAAGGTCACGCCCCAGCAGGTGTCGCTCGCGAAGCGCAACAACGTCAGCATGGCGACCGACATCGCGCGCGAGACCCGGCGGCTGCTCGGCGCCAACGGCATCCTCGCCGAGTATCAGGCCATGCGCCACCTCGCGAACCTCGAGTCGGTCTATACGTACGAAGGGACGCACGACATCCACACACTCATCTTGGGGCAGGAGATTACGGGGCTGAATGCGTTCAACTGATTGCGGATTGGCGATTGCGGATTGCGGACTGGACGTCCGTCCTGCAAATCCGCAATCCCCAATCCGCAATCCGCAATTGCTCGCCGGCGCACTCATCCTCGCCTCGCTGCCTTCGCTCGCCGGCGCCCAGCAGCCCGACTCCCTCCCCACCGACACCCTGGCCGCCGTCGTGGTCAGCGGCGTCCGGCTCCCCACCGTGCGCGAGCTGGCGCGCGGGCTCGCCGGCCGTACCGCCACGCTGCACGCGGCGGACCTCGATGCGCGCGGGGTGCGCTCGCTCGCGGACGCGCTCGAGCAGCTGCCGGGCATCACGACGTCGGACGAGCTCGGTGCGCCGGGCCAGCTGGACGTGACGCTCCGGGGATTTCAGGTCTCGCCGACCATCGGCCTGCCCCAAGGAGTGACGGTGTACCTGGACGGCGTGCGGGTGAATGAGCCCGACGCCCACGAGGTGAACTTCGACCTGCTGCCGCTCGAGGACGTGGACCACGTGGACGTGACCTACGGTCCCTCGGTGCTGCTGGGCCGGAACTCCCTTGGCGCGGCAGTGAACCTCGTGACGCGACGCGGCACCGTGCCGGCCGAGCGGGAGGTCGAGGTCTCCGGCGGCAGCTTCGGACGCTACGAGCTGAAGGCGCGCGCCGGGGATCGCCGCGGGATGTGGGACTACTACGTCGGCACGCGGTACGAGCACGAGGATGGCTGGCGCGCCGCGACCCCGAGCCGCACCGCCACGCTGTTCGGCAAGCTCGGCGTCACTTCCGGCACGTGGGATGCGACGCTGAGCTACGCGGCAGCCGACAACCGCATCTTCCAGGCGGGGAGCCTGCCCGAAAGTGCGTACGCCGCGGCGCCCCGCGTGAACTTCACACCGGGAGACTATTTCGCCCCGCTGGCCCATCTGGTCACGCTGAACGCACACCGCCTCGTGGGTGGGATGCAGCTCGCGCTCAACGGCTTCGGCCGGGCCCTCACCACTGATCAGTTCAACCGCAACGCGAGCCCGCCCGACACCCGCGAGCGCAATCGCGAGCGCCTCGGCGGAGGGGCGGTGCAGGTCTCGGGCTCCGTGGCCCTGGCCGGGCGGCCGCTGCGCTGGCTCGCAGGCGTGGACGGCGCCTATCAGCACACGGCGGTGCGGCTCTACGCCGTGCGATCGACCAGCCCGGACTCGCTCACCGAGTCGGTGCTGACGAACGAAGTCGACCTGGGCGCCTTCGTCGGCGCCAACTGGCCGCTCGCGCCGGCGCTGACCGCGACGGTGGCGGGGCGCTACGACTACATCCGCGTGCCGTTCGAGGACTTGCTCGATCCGGGCCAAAGCGGGCTCAACATCTTTCGACGGCTGAGCCCCCGGGTGGGCCTCACCTGGAGCGCGGGGTCGGGGCACGAGCTGTTTTGGTCGGTGAGCCGGGGGTTTCGCGCCCCGGCGCTCGTCGAGATCGGCTGCGCGGATCCGGCGGCGGCGTGCCCGCTGCCGTTCGCGCTGGGGCCCGATCCGGCGCTCCGACCGGTGATCGCGACCACGTACGAGAGCGGGTGGCACTTTCGCGGCCCCGGAGGTCACGTGGACCTGAGCGCCGACGCGTTCTGGACGGACGTGTCCGACGACATCTTCTTCGTCGCCTCGAATCTCACGGCGGGCTATTTCCAGAACATCGGGGCGACGCGGCGCGCGGGGATCGAGCTGGCGGGTCAGTGGGAGAGCGGGGGCGTGCGCCTGTACGCCAACTATGGCTACACCGCCGCAACGTTCCGGAGCGCGGCGCGGCTCGCGACACCGCGGGACCCGGCGGGCGAGACGGTCGTCCCGGGCGACGTGTTGCCCCTCGTCCCCGACAGCCGAGCCAACGCAGGGATTCAGGCCCCGGTCGTCGCGGGCGGGACCACGGGGCGGTCGCTGCGCGTCGGCGTCGACGCGCGTTACGTCGGCCGCCAGTGGCTCCGGGGCGACGAGGCCAACACGACGCGGCGGCTCCCGGACTACGCGGCGGCCGACGCGTCGCTCCTCCTGGAGTGGCAGCGGTTCGAGCTGCGCTGCATGGTGCGCAACGTCTTCGACAGGCGATACGCGAGCTTCGGAACGTTCGCGGCGAACCCGCTCGCGCCGGGCTCGCCGGTGCAGCGGTTTCTCACGCCCGGCCTGCCGCGGCATGTGCAGGTGAGCGTGAGCGCGGAGTTCTGAAGGCGTTGTACGACGCTACGTTGTATAAGGTTGCCAGCCAGACGTCGTCAGGTTTCTTTTCCCCACGCCTTTTCGTACAACCTAGCGTCGTAGCGTCGTACCACGTGAGGACTCAGTGAAGATCGCCGTTTGCGTGAAACGCGTCCCCGACTCCGAGACCCGCGTCAAGATCGCCTCCGACGGGAAGTCCTTGGACGAGGCGGGCGTCAAGTTCATCCTCAATCCGTACGACGAGTTCGCGGTAGAGGAAGCGCTGCGACGCAGGGAGCAGGCGGGCACGGGCGAGGTCGTGGTCGTGTCGCTCGGTCCCGCCGCCGCGCAGGAAACGATCCGGACCGCGCTGGCCATGGGGGCGGACCGGGGCGTGTTGTTGCAGACCGATCGGATCCCCGCCGACGGGCTGGAGGTGGCCAAGGCGCTCGCCGCCGAGCTCACGAACGGCGGCTACGATCTCGTCCTGTTCGGCAGGATGGCGATCGACGACTACAACCATCAGGTCGGACCGATGGTGGCGGAGTTGCTCGACCTGCCGTGCGTGACCGCGGTCGCGCACTTGGACATCGCGGGGCAGCGCGGGAGCGCCGAGCGGGAAATCGAGGGCGGGGTCGAGATAGTGGAGTTCCCGCTTCCCGCCGTGCTCACCACCGACAAGGGGCTCAACGAGCCGCGCTATCCCGCCCTGAAGGGCATCATGGCGGCGAAGAAGAAGCCGCTCGAGGTAAAACCCACGACGCCAGCGGCGGGCGGGCTCGAGGTGGTCGCGATGACCCCGCCGCCCCAACGCAAGGAAGGCAAGGTGGTGGGCGAGGGGCCCGCCGCCGTGCCCGAGCTGCTCCGACTGCTCCGCGAAGAGGCGAAGGTCCTGTGAGCGACGTCCTCGCGGTGGCCGAGCAGCGCGAGGGCGCGCTGCGGAAGGTGTCGAGCGAAGTGGTGACGGGAGCGCGACGGCTCGCGGACGCCCTCGCCGCCCGCGTGGAGGCGCTCGTAGTCGCCGCAGGCCCGGTCCAGGGGGCGGACCAGCTCGGCGGATTCGGGGCGGACAAGGTGATCACCCTGGCGAATCCCGCCTTCGGGCGGTACGCGCCAGAGGGCTACGCTCGGGTGATCGCGGACCGCGCGCGCGCGGGTGGGTACCGAGCGGTGGTGTTCGCCGCGAGCGCGGCAGGACGGGATCTGGCGCCCCGGGTGGCAGCCCGCTTGGGCGTCGCCCTGGCCCAGGATATCACCGACGTTACCGTCGAGGGCGGCGCCGTGACGGTGATGCACCCGGTGTACGCGGGAAAGGCGCTTCTGAAGCTCAAGCTCACGGCGACGCCCGCGGTCGTGTCATTGCGGCCCAACGTGTTCACGCCGGTGCAGCGCCCCAAGGCGGGGGCCGCGGAGATCGTACCGGTGGACGCGGCGGCGGGCCGCGTGGTGGTGACGGGAATCAAGGCCGCCGCAGGCGCACTGGACGTGGCCGAAGCGTCGATCGTCATCTCCGGTGGTCGCGGCCTGAAGGAGCCCGCCAACTTCAAGGTGCTCGAGGCGCTCGCGGCGGCGTTCGGGGGCCGGGCCGCGGTGGGCGCTTCGCGGGCAGTAGTGGACGCCGGCTGGCGGCCGCACGCCGATCAGGTGGGCCAGACCGGGAAGACGGTGAGCCCGACGCTGTATATCGCGGTGGGGATCTCGGGCGCGATCCAGCACCTCGCCGGGATGCGCACCTCGAAGGTGATCGTCGCGATCAACAAGGACAAGGACGCACCCATCTTCAAGGTGGCCGACTACGGGGTCGTGGGGGATCTGTTCGAGGTGGTGCCGAAGCTGACGGAAGAGATTAGGAAACTGCATGGCTGAGGGAGCAGGGAGCCGGGAGCAGTTCCTGCCGGCGCAGTACCAGCCGGCGCTGCCTTTAGACCGGCTCATCCTCAAGGATGGCTCCCCCGGCGCGGGCGATCGGATGGAGCTGGACGTGCTGATCGTCGGGGCGGGACCGGCAGGGCTGGCCTGTGCGATCGAGCTGGCGCAGCTCGCCAAAGGCGCGAGCACCGAGCTCAGCATCGGGGTGCTCGAGAAAGCGGCGGCGCTGGGGGAGCACTCACTCTCCGGCGCCGTCGTCAACCCACGAGCGTTTCGCGAGCTGTTCCCCGACATGCAGGATTCGGACCTCCCATTCCGCGCGCCGGTTCGCAAAGAGGCGGTATATCTGCTGACGGCCGAAAGCCGCCTGCGCTTTCCGACCCCTCCCACGATGCGCAACAAGGGCAACTACATCGCATCGCTGTGCGAGATCGTCCGCTGGCTGGGCGAGAAGGCCGAGGCGCTGGGCGTGAATGTCTTCACGGGTTTCCCTGGCGCGAGCTTGCTCGTGGACGGCCCTCGCGTGGTGGGCGTGCGCACGGCGGCGAGTGGCCTCGACCGCGACGGCCGGCCGCTCGCCACCTACCTCGCGCCCAATGACCTCGCCGCGAAGGTGACGGTACTGGCCGAGGGGACCCGCGGGATGCTGTCGCAGGCGTGGTGCACGTGGCAGCAGGTGACGGCCGCGAATCCGCAACTGTTCGCCCTCGGCGTCAAAGAGCTGTGGGAGACGCGGCACCCGCTCGACCGGATCATCCACACGCTGGGATGGCCGCTGCCGAGGGACGCCTTCGGCGGGAGCTTCATGTACCCGCTCGCGCCCAACCTCGTCGCGCTCGGGCTCGTGGTCGGCCTCGACTACCGGGACGGCGCGCTCGACGTGCACAGCTTGTTCCAGCGGATGAAATTGCATCCCCTGTTCCGCCGCTACCTCGAGGGCGGAGAGATGGTCGAGTGGGGCGCGAAGACCATCCCCGAAGGAGGCTACCACTCCGTACCGGCGCGACGCTCGGGGGACGGCGTGGTTATCCTGGGTGATGCGGCTGGCTTCGTGGACGTGCCGTCGCTCAAGGGGATCCACTACGCGATGCAGTCGGGGATGCTCGCGGCACGAGCCATCCTCGGCGCCCTGCAGGCGGGTGACGTCTCCCCGGCCCGACTCGCTGACTACGACCGGATGGTGAGCGAGTCCTTCATCGTGCAGGACCTGTACCGCACACGGAACATGCGGCTCGCCTTCAAAGACGGGTTCTACGCGGGCGGGCTCAAGGCGGCGCTCATGACTCTCACGGGTGGCCGTTTCCCTGGGAGGAAGATCACCATGCAGCGCGACGCCGAAGTCGCCCGTCACATAGCCCCGGGCGTGAGCCCGGGGCCCTTGGTCCCCGACGGCCGCCTCACCTTCTCGAAGGTCGACGGGGTGTTCAAATCCGGGAACGTCACCCGCGACACGATCCCTGGCCACCTCATCGTGGGTTGGGAAGGGACGGCCGAACTGGCCGAGTTCTATGCGCGTCTGTGTCCGGCGGGCGTGTATGAGCAGGTGGACGGCGGCCTGCGTGTGAACGCGCCGAACTGCATCGATTGCAAAGCGACCGATGTGCTGGGGCCCCGTTGGACGCCCCGGGAAGGGGGGAGCGGGCCGAAGTACAAGCGGATGTAGGCGCAGGCGCAACACCGCTGCGTCGGCGTCGCCGCACCATTAATGGGGCCCCTCGCACATGATTGGTGCGTGGTCATTTGACCACAAAACGTGGCCACATGGCATCTCCAATCCTGCCAACCAGATAGTTTACCGCGCCTCGCGGTCGGTATATGGCCCCGAACGTGCAGCGAGTTTCGGGCGCCG
>Ga0209157_1001492_pt1 | contig 19511 bp, 16 predicted proteins | sample GraSoiAngelo_135_FD_185892 | JGI IMG/M metagenome (GOLD analysis project Ga0209157, IMG submission 185892) | Grasslands soil microbial communities from the Angelo Coastal Reserve, California, USA - 14_0929_05_40cm (SPAdes) (version 2) | ecosystem: Environmental > Terrestrial > Soil > Grasslands ...
CCCATCAGCTCGGGGCCGTGGCACTGCACGCAGTTGAACTTGTGCGCGAGAGCGGGTGCCGCGGCGGCGTTTTCCGGGGCGGTGCGGTGCTTGGGCGGCGCGGGCCTTTCAGTAGCGAAGTATTCCGCCAGGTCGTTCAGGTCGCCATTGGAAAGACCCGCGGCGATCGCCGACATCTGCGGGTCCTTGCGGTTGCCTTCACGGAACAGGAACAGCTCGGTGGCGACAAACTGCGCGGGCTGGCCGGCGATCGAGGGCACTGCCGGGTTCACGGAATTGCCCGCCGGGCCGTGGCAGGCGGCACAGACCTCGGCCTTGCGCCGGCCGGCTTCGCGATCAGCCGCGGCGAAGCTCGCCGCACCGAGCGCCAGCGCGGCGAATGCGATCGCCGCGCCGCGCCGGGTGGCCGAAGCAGCCGTCACTTCCCGTAGCTGACCCGATAGAGAATGCCGTTGTAGTCGTCGGAAACGAGCAACGCGCCATCGCGCATCACCAGGACGTCGACCGGGCGGCCCCACATCGGCGGATCGCCCTTCTCGTCCTGCAGAAAGCCGGTCAGGAAGGGCGCCGACCTGATGACCTTGCCCTTGTCGTTGACCACCACGCGCATGACGTTGTAGCCCTGCTTAGTGCTGCGGTTCCACGAGCCGTGCATGGCGATGAAGATGTTGTTCCGGTATTCGGCCGGGAACATCTTGCCGGTGTAGAACTTCATGCCCAGGGGCGCGATGTGCGCGCCGAGCTTGAGCGCCGGCGGCGCGAATTCCGAGCACGACCGGTTCTTGCCGTAGTCGGGGTCGAGCGTGTCGCCCTGGTGGCAGAAGGGATAGCCGAAATGGACTCCCTTGCTCGTCACCCGGTGAAGTGTGTCGTTCGGCGACTCGTCGCCCAGCCAGTCGCGCCCGTGGTTGGTGAACCACAGCTCCTTGGTCCTGGGGTTCCAGTCGAAGCCAACCGAGTTGCGCACGCCCAGCGCGACGTTTTCGAGCACGCCCTTGTTGGGATCCACGCGCATGATCGAGGCCTGCATGTAGTTCGGCATGACGATGTTGCCGGGGGCGCCGATGTTGAAGTAGAGCTTCCCGTCGGGCCCCATCGCGAGGTACTTCCAGTAGTGCCCCGGCTGCTGGGTCGGATCGAGACCCTCGACCACCACCTTGCCTTCGCCCGGATTGTCGAGCTTGCCTTCGATGCCGTCGTAGCGCGTGATCTTGTCGCGCTCGGCGACATACAGGGCTCCCCTGCTGAAGGCGATGCCGTTCGGCGAGTTGAGGCCCTTGAGAATGGTCTTCACCTCGCGCGTGCCGCCGCGGTCCACGACGGCGTACACGTTCTTCGACAGGCGGTTGCTCACGAACACCGTGCCCTTTTCGCCGCGCGCGAGCGAGCGCGCCTCGGGAATGCCTTCGGCCCAGACTTCGACCTTGAAGCCGGGCGGGACCTTCAGCTTGTCGGTCGGCAGGTCCTTCGCCGCCCGCCCGGCCAGGTTCGGCGCGAACGGGTGCAGCGTCGATTCGCCGAGCGCGGGCGGCTTGCCCTGGTGCCAAGACGGCGGCGGCGCTGCGGCGGGCTTGTCCTGGGCCTGGGCAACCGTGAATACGGCCATGGCCGCGGCAGCAACGGCAACGTCTCTCATGTTCTTGTCTCCTCGGTAGGAGGCGCTATTAGAACTGAAGGCTTGCCTGGATGCCAATGGTCATGTTGCGGCGCGGCGAAGGCTCGTAGAAGCGGCTGTTCGTCTCGTTGACGATCACCGAGCCCACATAGTTGCGGTCGGTCAGATTGTCGATGCGCGCGAACTCCGTAACGCGCCAGCCGCGGCCCTGCTGGACCAAGCCGGCCATCGCGTTAAGCGTCGTGTAAGCATCCGCGAACTCCAGGTTCGGGTCGTTCACCGGCACACGCGACTTGTGGAGCGCCTCGAGCTGCGCATAGAACGGCGCGGCGCGGTAGCGCAGCTCGCCGTAGAGCAGGTTCTTGGGGACGCCGGGCAAAAGACTGCCCGCCGGCACGCTGACCGGTGCCATGATCACGCTGGCAAAGCCCTCCCTGAACTGCGCCTTCAGGTAGGTGTACGCGAGACGCGCTTCGAAGGGACCCGTGGAAACCGTCTCCGCAGCAAGCTCGAATCCGTCGCGATCGGTGTGCCCCACGTTCTTGAACGAAGCCCGGCCCCCCGTGTTCTGGTCGACCACGATCTCGTTCTCGGTGACGATCTTGAATGCCGCGGCATTGAGGCGCACCCAGCCGGGAACGATCGTCTTGACGCCGAGCTCGCCATGACGGCTGCGGCTCGCCTCCAAGGCGAAGTTAAGCCCGGCGACTCCGCCGCTGCGGTTCGCCAGCTCGACCAGAGTCGGCGTCTCGAGACCGCGTCCCACGTTGCCATAAATGCTGGTGGTATTTGTGGGCCGGAAGACGAGTCCCGCGACCGGCGTCGTACCGCGGTAGGTCTTCGAGCCGCCGTCGTTGCCGTTCGAGAGGAAGAAATCCGTGGCGCGGAACCGGACACTGCCTGCGCGCACGCCGGCATGGACGGACCATCGTTCGGCGAATTTCCATTCGCCTTGTGCGAACACCCCGCTGCTCGACACCTCGTCGTCCTCGTCCCGCCTGAGCGCGCCCGATACGCCGTTGTTGTTCACGAGCCCCTTGCGCCGCTGCTTCATGGTTTCGTATTCGACGCCGGTGGATAGGCGCACGCTCGAAACGTTCCTGAAATAGCGCAGGGCGCCGCCGCCATAGTCGGTATCGAGATTGACCACTCCGCCGCTGGAGGTGGCGCCGGAAAAACCGAGATACTGTTCCACCCAGCGGTTGCCGCCGTACAAGACGGCCTGCACGCTGTTCGCCGGGTCGATCAGGTGGTTGAGCGACAACCCGATCTGTTCCTGGTTCACCGTCTTGCGCGTGTTGAATTGAATGGCCTGCGGAGTCACCTGGCGCGGATCCTGATCCACCAGCGCGCGGCTAAGGCCAAGCGGGTCCTGCGTCTGCGGCTGCCGCAAGCTGTTGCCGACCAAGGTGAGCGAGGTGTCCGGGCTCAGCGCGTACTTCAGCTTTCCGTTCGCGACATCGCGGTTCGCCATGCTGTGCTGGCGATATCCGTCAGTATGGAAATGCGAGCTGTCGCCGATGCCGCTCAGCTCTCGCGACTGCGCCCCGAACTTGAAGGCCTCGCGCCACATGCCGTAGCTGCCGAGCATGAGGCCTGCCTCGGCGGTCGGGATTTCCGGACCGTCTTCTGTCTCGATGCTGATCACGCCGCCCGACGAGGCGCCGTAAAGAGTGGAGAACGGGCCGCGCAGCACCTCGATGCGCTGCGCCGAGCCCAGGTCGAAGTTGGCCGCCTGCCCTTGCCCGTCGGGCATGCTCGCCGGAATGCCGTCGGCAATGAGGCGGATGCCGCGCACGCCGAAGGTCGAGCGGGCGCCGAAGCCGCGCGAGGAGATCTGCAGGTCCTGGGCGTAGTTCTGCCGGTTCTGCACCACGATGCCCGGCACGCGGCCCAGGCTCTCCGAGAGGTTCACCTGCGGCCGGCCCTCGCGGATCTCCTCGCCGTAGAGGCGGTCGACCGAGGCCGGGACTTCCAGGCTCGGCTGCGGCTGACGCGTTGCCGTGATGACCACGACGTCGTCCTGCGCCGCGCCGAGCACAGGCACGAGCGCAAGCAGGACCGCGGCTCTCCTCCCCTTCCTCACGGGTGATAGGCTACATGCAATGAAGCATTTTTTGCTAGCAATCGTGTTTTTGTTTCAGCTCGCCGCCTGGGCTCAACCGGACGCGGCGCTGCTGGCCGAGCTGCGGCGCGGCGGCTACGTGCTCTACATCCGGCACACTTCGACCGACTTCGGCCAGAACGACGCGAAAATGACGGGCTACGAGGACTGCGCGAACCAGCGCAACCTCACCGACAAAGGTCGGCAGGAGGCGCGTGCGGTGGGCGAACACATCAAGCGGCTTAAAATTCCGGTCGGCAGAGTGCTGGCTAGCCCCTATTGCCGGACCATGGAAACCGCGCGGCTCGCCTTCGGCAAGGCGCAGCCGATGCAGGAAGCGCGCGGCGGCCCTGCGCGCACCGATGATCCCAAGCGATATGACGGTCTGCGAAAACTGTTGGCCAGCCAACCTTCTCCCGGCACCAATACCGTCATTTCCAGCCATGGAAACCCGTTCCATGCCGTCGCCGGCCCGCCGTACCTCGCTGAAGGCGAGATCGCCGTGGTACGGTCGCAGGGCGACTCAGCTTTCGCTGTCGTCGGCCGGATCCGCCTGCAGGATTGGGAGCTTCTCCAGTAACCGGCGGTCGCGCTTCGTCGGCCGGCCTTTCAGCGCCGCGGCAGGCTCCGTGCCCCAGCGGCGAAGATCCATGCGGCGCTCGCGCTCGACGCGGCTCGCTTCGTTTTCCGCGTACAGTTTCCTTGCTTCCTCGGCCGGCCCGCGCTTCTCGGAGAGGTTCTTGACGGTAACGCTCCAGTCAAAAGATTCTCTTTTGACCGAAACTCCATCGCCGACTCTCAGTTCCCGCGCCGGCTTGACGCGCTCGCCGTTTACTTTGACGCGCCCCGCGGCGACCGCCTGCTGGGCGCGGCTGCGCGTCTTGAAGAAGCGCGCCGCCCACAGCCACTTGTCCAAACGCATACAGGAAGGGCGCTAGAGGCGGCGCCTTAGATCACGCCCTGGCGAGGACTCCAACCGGGCAGGACACGCCGGTGCCGCCGAGGCCGCAGTAGCCCGCGGGATTCTTGGCGAGGTACTGCTGGTGATAGTCCTCGGCGTAGTAGAACTCGGGCGCCTCGCGGATCTCGCTGCTGATTGCGCCGTATCCTGCCTTTTTCAGGGATTCCTGAAAACGATCACGTGAGGAAAGCGCGGCTTTCAACTGCTCCGGACCATATGCATAGATGGCCGAGCGGTACTGCGTGCCGGCATCGTTGCCCTGGCGCATGCCCTGCGTCGGGTCGTGGCCTTCCCAGAAAACCTTGAGCAGCTCGTCGTAGCTCACGATCTTCGGGTCAAAGACCACCAGCACCACTTCGGCGTGGTTGGTCAATCCCGAGCACACTTCCTCGTAGGTCGGGTTCCGCGTCTCGCCGCCGGCGTAGCCGACCGCGGTCGAGTACACGCCGGGGGTCTTCCAGAACAGGCGCTCGGCGCCCCAGAAGCAGCCCATGCCGAACACGGCGCGCTGCAGGCCCACGGGAAACGGCGGCTTCAGCGCATGCCGATTCACGAAATGCTCCGCCGGGACCTCCAGCGGCGTCGAGCGGCCCGGAAGCGTGCTTTGCGACGGCAGCAGCCGGGTCAGCTTCTTCATGAACGAGAACATTTACATGACTCCTCGAAAACGTGGTCTGTCCCTGTTTTCCCTAGAATAGCACCATGCGCATTTGCGTCTACGGCGCCGGCGCCATCGGTGGTTTGATGGCGGCGTGGCTCGCGCGTTCCGGCCAGGACGTCTCGGTCGTTGCGCGCGGCGCTCAACTCCAGGCCATCCAGCACCATGGCCTGCGCGTGCGCTGCAAAGGTGCGGTCGAATCCTTCCGGATCAAGGCCGAAGCCGACCCGGCGAAGCTCGGCCCGCAGGACTACGTATTAGTCACGGTGAAGGCGCAAAGCCTTACGCACGTCGCCGAATCGATTTCACCTCTGCTCGACAAAGACACCTCGGTCGTCACGGCAATGAACGGCGTGCCGTGGTGGTTTTTCGACCGCTTGAAATTCGGCGACGGCTGCGAGCGGCTGGAGTCGCTCGATCCCGGCGGCAAGCTCTCGCGCGCGATGCCGACCGCCCGTATCGTCGGCTGCGTGATCCACCTCGCCGCCTCGACCCCCGAGCCGGGGCTCATCAGCCACAACATGGGCAAGCGCCTGATCCTCGGCGAGCCCGGCGGCACGAACACCGCTCGCACCCGGCGCATCGCCGAGGCGCTGGCCGCGGCCGGATTCGAGGCCGTGACGAGCGAGTTCATCGAAAAGGAGTTCTGGGTGAAGCTGCTGGGCAACGTCAGCTTCAACCCGGTGTCGGCGCTGACCATGACGACGGCGGACCGGCTGATCGAGGACCCGGAGATCAAGGCCTACATGGTGCAAATCATCCGCGAAGTGCTGGCCATCGGCCGCGCGGTCGGCGTCGATGCCGACATCGATCCCGAGGCGCGCATCGATATGGCCCGCCACCTCGGCAAATTCAAGACCTCGATGCTGCAGGACATGGAAGCCGGCAAGCCCCTCGAGATCGACGGCCTGCTGGCGGGCACCCTCGAGATCGCGCAGAAAGCCGGCGTGAGCGCGCCGTTCACCGAGAGCCTGTTCGGCCTGATCCGGGCGCGCGCCGCGGCTTCGGGACAATATCGATGATCTTCGTTGCGCCGATGATGGACCTCACCGACCGCCATTGCCGGTACTTCCTCAGGCAGGTCTGCTCGCGCGCGCGGCTTTACACCGAGATGATCACCTGCGGCGCGCTGATCCACGGCGACGTCGAGCAGCATCTGGCTTTCGATCGCGCGGAGCATCCGGTCGGCCTGCAGCTTGGCGGCAGCGACCCGGCGGATCTCGCCCGCTGCGCGAAGCTCGGCGCTGACTACTGCTACGACGAGATCAACCTCAACATCGGCTGCCCGAGCGAGCGGGTGCAGAAAGGCGCTTTCGGCGCCTGCCTGATGGCCGAGCCGGCGCTGGTCGCGCAGTGCGTCTCGAGAATCAGGCGGGAAGTCGGCATTCCGGTCACGGTGAAGCATCGAACCGGCGTCGACAGGATCGAGGATTACGCTTTTCTCAGGAACTTCGTCGCCACAGTCGCCGCGGCCGGCTGCCGAACCTTCATCGTCCACGCGCGCAATGCCATCCTGAAGGGCCTCTCGCCGAAGGAGAACCGCGAGGTTCCGCCACTCAAGTACGACTACGTCTATCGGCTCAAGCAGGACTTTCCGCAGCTCAGAATCGTGATCAACGGCGGCATCACCTCCCGGCAGCAAATCGAGGAGCATCTGGCGCGCGTGGACGGGGTAATGCTCGGCCGGGCTGCGTACCACAATCCCTGGCTGCTCGCCGATGCGGGGAAAACGCGCGCCGACGTAGTGCGGCGGATGGCCGGCTACGCGAAAACCGTCGCCTCCCTGCGGCAGGTCACGCGTCACATGCTCGGGCTCTATCACGGCCACCCGCGCGCGAGGCTGTGGCGGCGCCTGCTTTCCGATTCCGCCCTGTTAAAGCAGAACAATCCCGGCCTGCTTCTCGATGCGCTCGACGCGGTCGAAAGCCGGGTTATGATTGCCGCCTGAACCGGAGAGCCCCATGGCCGCCAACCTGCAGTTCAAGTCTACCCCTCTGCGCGAGCGCGTCAGCAAGGAAGAGTGGGACGTGCGCGTCGATCTGGCCGCCGCCTATCAGCTCGCGGCGATCTTCAAGTGGACCGACCTCATCTACACGCACTTCTCGGCGCGCGTGCCCGGTGCCGAGGACTTCCTAGTCAATCCCTACGGGCTGATGTTCGACGAGATCACCGCGTCGAACCTGGTGAAGGTGGATCCGCACGGCAAGGTGCTGGACGATCCGACGGGCCTGGGCTACAACGAGGCCGGCTTCGTGATCCACGGCTGCATGCACGAGGCGCGCCCCGAGATCAACTGCGTGCTCCACACCCACACGCGTGCCGGCGTGGCGGTGTCGGCGCACAAGTGCGGCCTGCTGCCCATCAGCCAGCACGCGATGATGGTGCAGCAGCAGGTCGCCTACCACGACTACGAGGGCATCGCGCTCGAGATGGATGAGCGCAGCCGCATGGCGCGCGACCTCGGCAAGACCGCCAAGGCGATGATCCTGCGCAACCATGGCCTGCTCACGCTCGGCGAGACCGTGCGCGAGGCGTTCGAGCTGATGTACTACCTCGACTGCGCCTGCCAGATCCAGATCGACGCGATGGCCGGCGGCCTGCACAACGTGCAGCTGATGTCGCAGGCGGCGGCGGATACCGCGGCGCAGCAGTTCCGCCGCGAGAGCCGCCCGGCGCAGCAGAAGGACTGGCCCGCGCTCCTGCGCCTCCTCGACAGAAAAGCAATCCGCTACCGGGACTAGAGCGCGCCTGATGCTTTCAGCCTGTCGAGGAATGCGGTGACGGCTGAAAGCGTCTTCTCCGGCTGATCCCGGAACGGGGCGTGCCCGCAGTCGGTGAGCTTCAGCACCTCGCAGGGGCCGCCCACCTGCTTCTTGATGGCGTCGAGCTGCGCCATAGTGCCGTACTCGTCGCCGTGGCCCTGGATCGCCAGCACCGGGCAGCCGATCCGGGGAAGGTATTCGGTGATGTCCCAGCGCGTGAACTCGGGATCGCGCCAGACGTCGGCCCAGCCGTAGAAGGTTTTCTTCACGTCGCGGTGGTAGCGCCCGAGCTTGTCCGGCAGGTCGGCCGCTTCAAAAGTGCGCGCGGCCCCGACGATCGAGCGAATGCAGATCTCCTCGACGAACACGTGCGGCGCCATCGCCACCACGGCCTTCGCCTTGTGCCCGGCTCCTGCGTGGATCAGGGAAATGGAAGCACCGTCGGAGTGGCCGACCAGGACGGGATTTTCGACTTTCAGGCGGGAAAGAACTTCGGGCAGGGAAAGCAGGGCTTCGTCGTGCATGAATCTCACGCTGCGTCTGGGTTCCTGCAGCACGTCGGACTGCCCGTAGCCATAGCGGTCGTAGACGAGCGCGCGGCAGCCGAGGGCTTGAGCCACGTTTTGCGGGAAGTCGCGCCACTGCCGGATCGAGCCGAGACCTTCGTGCAGGAACACCAGCACCGGCCTGCCGCTCCCCTCTGTCCCGACCCATTCATACTCGAGCGAGCGGCCGGCCGCCGTTACGCGAGGCATGGTCGAGCTTAGCATGCAGGCGATAATCGCCTGCGCATGCGTTTCACTGCCTGGCTCGTCCTCTTCGCCACGCTGCTGCTGTGGTCCGGCAACTGGATCGTCGCTCGCGCGGCGCGCGAGGAGATCGGCCCGGCGCTCGCCACCGTCGGGCGCCTGATCCTGGTGCTGGCGATTCTGCTGCCGTTCACCTTCAGGGGGCTGACCGGCAAGCTCCCTCTGTCGAGACGGCGCGATTGGATAGTGCTTGCATCTCTGGGCCTCGCCGGCGGCGGCCCGCACCTCGCGCTGCAATGGCTCGGCCTGCACTACACCACGGCGACGAGCGGCATCCTGTACCTTTCCGTCACGCCGATCTTCATCCTGCTGCTCGCCGCGCCGCTCGGCGAGCGCATCCGCCTCGCGCAATGGGCCGGCGTGCTGATCTCGTTCGGCGGCGTGGCGCTGATCGCCACGCAGGGCAAGGTCCACGTGGTTTCGCTCAACATCGGCGACCTGATGGCGGTCGCCTCGATGCTGATGTGGGCCGGCTACACCGTGCTGCTGCGCGTGCGGCGCGATCCGCTCGACATCGCCGAGCTTCTCACCATGGTGTGCGGATTCGGTTTGGTCTACATGCTTCCATGGCTGGCATGGGAAACCACGGCTTACGACATGCGGTTGACGGCGCAAGGTACGCTCGCGGTGCTCTACTCGGGGATCGGCTCGCTGCTCCTCGCGTATGCCGGGTGGAGCTACGTGGTGACGCGCCTCGGCGCAGCCCGGGCCGGCGCGACGCTGCACCTGATGCCGGCGATGGGAGTGGCGCTTTCGGCGCTGCTTCTCGGCGAGCTGCCGAGCTGGTATCACTTCGCCGGCATCGGCCTCATTATCACAGGGACATGGGCCGCCAGTACCCGGTGAGCTCCAGGTAGCCGCGGCCGACTTCGTTCCTGCCGTCGAAAGCGCGCACCGCGCCTTCCCAGTAGATCGTTCCCGCGCTCGCGCGCGCGTCGAGCTCCTGGTCGTCCATCAACGGTTCCAGCAGTAACTGGGTGTTTCCATTTTTTACTTTCATAGACACTGGGTATTCCACGCCAGTGCGAGGTGATTTCCACAGGCGAACCGGCTCGAACGTCACTCCCGGCGGCGCGTAATGCACGCCGCCCTTTTTCCCGCGCATGCGGAACGCCGTCAGCGAGCCGCCGTCGAACAGGTTGATCCCGGTCCAGTCCCAGCCGGCGGCCTCGGGGGCGAGGTAGGCGCTCGACCATTCGTGGTCGAGCCAGGCGGCTCCGTCGATCTGCCTGCCGTTGACGCTGCCGACGACGTGCAGGTGGGGCCGGCTGTAGTAGTAGCTGGCTTCCTCGGGACGATGACCCTTTCGGCTGAAGCCCGCCTCGCCTTGCAATAAAGGGCGATCGGAAGTGAAAAACGTCAAGTCCAGGTCGAATTCGCGCGCTGCGATCTGCGAGTGGTACTTGTCCCCCTCGAGCACCAGCCGCCAGTCGTCGATCCAGACGCCGGTGCGCTCGGTCTCGGCGTGCGCGAGCGTGAAACCGGCGCGCGCCGCGCGCTCCTCGTGGATCAGGCGGCCGCGCTTCGGATCGGCGATGGCGGCGTGGGCCAGCAATACCTGGCGCGGATTGAAGCTGCTCGGGTTGTCGGACTGTTCCTGCGGCCGCGCGCGGAAGAAGGTGACCTGGAAGCCAATCGGCCCGTCGAGCCAGCCGGTAATGTACCACCACTCGGTGCGGTAGTCGGGATGCGCACCGTGATCGCGCGGGAACTGCAGCCGATGGTGAGGGACGACGTTCGGATACGCCACCAGGGCGAGCAGCTTGAGGAAATCCCTTCTTTTCACCAGTCCTCCCGCACCGCCCGAACCGGCCCGATTCCCATCGCTTCTCTTCCGGAAACGATTGCCGTAATAACCGCCAGAAAAATCAACAGCGCTATCAATGCGGCGAGGAGGAGAAAAGGCACATGCAGCTCCATGCTCCAGTTGAACGACTGGCGGTTCACCACGTAGACCAGAACGAGGCTGATGGCAGCTCCCGCCGCAAGGCCGGCCAGCGCGCCGAGCAGCGCGAGCAGCCCGCCTTCCGCGGCGAGCATGGCGCGGATTTGCGCACGGGTAAGGCCGAGGTGGCGCAGCATGCCGAATTCGCGCCGCCGCGCGAGCACGATGGCGCCGAGGCTGGACGAGAGCCCGAACAGGCCGACCAGCATCGCCACCGCCTCCATCGCATAGGTGACGGCGAAGCTGCGGTCGAAGATGCGCAGCGACAGCTGCCGGATCTCGCCCGGCGTGCCGAGGTCGATCCCGGCGGCTCCGGGCAGCGCGCGGATCGCGTCCATCGCCTGGGCCGGCGTCGCGCCCGGCGTGAGCCATAGCGCCGCGTCGTTCACGCGCCGGTCGCCGGTGAGCGCGGCGTAATCGGTGCGATCGATGAGAACCGAGCCGTGCTGGCGGGCGTAGTCCCTGAATAGGCCGGCGACAATCAGTGAAACGCTCTTTCCGTTGATGGGCAGCTCGATCCTCTGGCCCGCGGAAAAGCCGAACAGATCGCCGACTGCCTCGCTCAACCAGACGAGCGGCGGATCCCCCGGCTTTCGCGTGTACTGCGCGCCGACCTTCGGAAACGCCTTCTCGGCGCGATCGCGCGCGATCAGCACGAGCGGCGGACGAGAGGGATCGAGAAGGATGCGGCCCGAGCGCAGAAAGTCGGCGCGCGCCACCTGCGGCAGCGCGCGCACGCGCTCCTCGAACCCGGGCTCGAGGTAGCCGGTGTCGCCGGCGTGGCTGGTGCGGAAGTACAGCTCGGCCGGCAGCACCGTGTTGAGCCAGTCATCGACCGACTGCCGGAACGACGCGACCATGATCGCCATCGCGGCCATCAGCGAGAAGCTGGCGACGATCGCGGCGAGGCTCACGGCCGCCTGCCCCGGTGCGCCGCGCAACTGGGCCAGCGCGAGCGCGAGGCCTGGCGAGCGCGGCAGAGGCAGCGCGTCGAACACCGCCTGCGAGAGCCTTGGCATGAGCGCGATGCTGCCGATGAGCAGGCAGCCGATGGCGGCGTAGCCGTAGATCGGCAGCCCGCCGACCGGTCCGAGCTGCGCCAGCGCGGCGCCAGCCAGGATGCAAGCCAGCCCGGGCCAGGGCGACGACAGCCGCGCGAACAGGCGCTGCTCGTCGCCCGCCTTCAGCGCCTGTGCCGGCGCCTGGCGCGCCGCGTCGAGCGCCGGAAGCAGCGCTCCGGCTACAGCCACGGCGATTCCTGCGGCCAGATAAAAAAATGCAGGGATCAAGGAAAAATCCAGCTTGGGTGAGAGGCCTCGGAACACCCCGGCGCCCAGATCCGCGCCCGACGCGCGCACCGCCGCAAGCGCCAGCGCATAGCCGAGTCCAAGGCCGATCAGGCCGCCGATCGCGCCGAGCGCGGCAGCCTCCAGCAGGACGAGCTGCAAAACGCCGCGCCGCCGCAATCCCAGCACCCGCAGCAGCGCATGCTCGCCGCGGCGCCGCGCGATCTGCAGGGCCTGCGCCGAGAACACCAGGAAGCCTCCCGTGAAGAGCGCCACCATGGCGAGCACGTCGAGGTTCACGCGGTAGGCGCGCGAGGGATAGCTGCTCGCCTGCTCGAGCGCTTGCACCGGAGCCACGTGAACGCCAGGCGGCAGCAGGGCGGCGATGCGCAGCCGCACTGCCTCGCGGTCGGCCCCGCGCTTCAGGCGCACATCGAGGCGGTTCAGCTGGCCGAGGCGCTCGAGCCGCCACTGCGCGGTGGCGATGTCGGTCAGCGCCTCGACGCCTTTGAGGTCCACGACCCCGGCGACCTGCAGCTCGACTGTCCTGTGCCCGACGACCAGCCGCAGCCGATCGCCATTCGCGAGCTCGGCAGCGGCCGCCGAGAGGAGGACCTTGTCGGGCGCCAGCAGCTCCGGCCGCCGCTCGCGCAGCGCATCGATGCCGATCAGCCTGATGGTCCGCTCGGTCCCCGCCAGCCCGGCGTCGAGCTCCAGGCCGGGGCTCACCGAGGCGACGCCGGGGAGCCTGGCGATGGCCGGATAGAGCGACTCCGGAAATCCGCCGCGCCCGCCCCTTACTTCCAGGTCCGCCTCGCCGGCGAGGCCGCGCACCGCCGCGGCGAGCTCGTCCACCGCGGCTCGGTTGACCAGGTACACGCCGTAGCCGAGCGCGACACCGAGGGCGATGCCGAGGACCGAGAGCAGCGCGCGGCCGCGCGGGTGATGAGAGCCTAGCAGCAGCAGGCGCAGCATGCCGCCCACTATAACCATGGATCGTTCGGACTACGGCAACGTGACATATTGCGCTGACTCGCGCGACCGAGCGCGTCTAGACTCGCTCCACGAAGTTCCAATGAAGGGGGCGGCCATGAAGAAGACAGGCATTGCGCTCGCTGCGCTGCTGGGCTTCGTTTCCATGCCGCTCGCGGCCCTCGCCGATCCGTCTTTCTACCTCGGCTACACGGGCAAGAAGTGGACAAAGGACTACGGCGTCATCGCCGGCACCTGCGACGCCGCCGCCGTGAGCAAGAGCGTGGCCGCGAAGCAGGAAGGCGCGGTGGCGATGATGAGCGGCTCGAAGATCCGCCCGCAGCTCGATGATGCCGACCGCGGCTGCTGGGGCCATGCGCTCGAGCTGGCCATCGTGAAGAGCACCGTGGTCTGGACCAACAAGGCGACCGGCGTCACCTATCGCCTGGTGCCCACGCGCGACTTCCAGCAGAGCGAGCGGCCGTGCCGGGAGTTCACCACGCTGATCACCGCCGGCGGGCGCCAGCACATGATCCGCGGCGTCGCGTGCCGCCGCGGCGAGGGCGAGTGGGCGCTTAGGATTTAGCCGCAGCAAGCGAGCTCGCCGAGCTCGTTGCCATTCCCCGCCGGTTTGTCTCTGCTCTACCAGCATTTTTTCCGCTTGATATTTAATTACTGGAAATTCAAGCGGCTAAGAGGCATCATTGATGTTGGGGAAGAGAAGGGACGGCCGGACAGTGGCACAAAAGATGCTGGGGCGTTATCGCATCCTGGGGGAGCTGGGCCGGGGTGCTATGGGGGCAGTTTACCGCGCGGTCGATCTCGTCCTCGAGCGCGAGGTCGCGCTGAAGACTCTGCTCCCGGACCTGCCGGAGGACGTAATCGACGAGGTCCGCATCCGGTTCCTGCGCGAAGCGCGCTCCGCGGGTCGGCTCAGCCACCCGAACATCGTGACGATTTTCGACGTCGGCCAGGAGGGCGAAACGGCCTACATCGCGATGGAACTGCTCGAGGGACGCTCGCTGCACCAGATGCTGAAGGATCCCCAGCGCATCCCGTTCCATACCGCCGCCGACATCATTGCCCAGGTTGCCGAAGCGCTCGAGCACGCGCACAAGTTCTCGATCGTCCACCGTGACGTCAAGCCGGCCAACGTGGTGGTGGCGCCCTCGGGGCGCGCGAAGCTCACCGACTTCGGCGTGGCCTACATTCCGGCCTCGAACGTGACCCAGACCGGCTCAGCGCTCGGCTCGCCGCGCTACATGGCGCCCGAGCAGGTGCTCGGCCAGCCGATCGATTCGCGCGCCGACCTGTTCTCGCTCGGCGTGGTGCTCTACGAGCTGCTGACCAAGCGCACGCCGTTCGAGTGGCCCGGCGACACCACGGTGTTCGCCCTCATGCAGCGCATCGCCGGCGAGCCGCATCCGCCGCTGCGCCAGATCGATCCGCAGATCCCGGAAGGCTTCGACCGCATCATGGACCGCGCGCTCGCGAAGCGGCCGCAGGAGCGCTATCAGAAGGCGCTCGAGATGGCGGGCGACCTGCGCAACTACCGCAGCCTCGGCGGCGGCACCGTGTTCGCCAAGACGGTTCCCCTCCCGGTGCTGCCGACCCCGGCCGCGGCGGCCGAGGAGCAGAAGGTGCGCAACCAGCTCATCGTCGATCTCGACCAGTTCGCGAAGAACTTCGAGGCCCAGGAGAGGGAGCACCTGCGCGCGGAGCAGGAGGAGCGCCTCAAGAAGGAGGAGGCCTGGCGCAACTGGGGCGCGGCCGAGGAGCAAAAGCGAGAGTCCTTCGAGCGCGGCGCGCCCGGCGCCGACCCGAAATGGATGAGCATCACGCGCCGCATGGAGGCGGTCGAGATCATGCGGCAGCAGGCCGCTCTCAAGAAGCAGCAGGCGAGCGCGAAGGAGACGGCGATGGCGGCGCTCGACTCCGCGATGCGCGCCGCCCACCAGTACCTGACCGAGTTCGGCAAGGAGATGAACACGCACGAGCCGCACGCGGGCAAGCCCTACGAATTCATTTATCTCGGCAGGCTGCCTTCAGTGACGCTGACCCAGGCAACGGTCAACAGCCGCATGTTCAAGCTCGCTGCCGACAAGGAGCTCTGCGCGCAGATCCGGTTCCATTATCGCGTCAGGGCGGCCGAGCCGCCCAAGGTCATGCTCCTCGGCGAGGACGTCGGCCGCTGCGAGCAGTACCTCAAATCCCTGCGCGTCGCGTTCCAGGTGCGCGCGAACACCGAGGGCAAGGAGCGCCCGACCCTGTTCTTGGTGAGCGGCCCCCTGCCCTGCGAGGTCAACATCCGCGCCGATTACGAGGCGGCGACCGCCACCGTCGAACTGATCAACGTGCGGCGCTTCGGCCGCGTGACGGTGCGCTTCGCGACGGATGCCTTGAAGGGCGTGGTCGACGACCTGGCGCGCTACGTGCTCGGCGTCGACAACGATTTCAGCCGGCTGCTCGCTAAGGCCTGATCACCGACGCCTTCCGGTACTCGGCCAGCTTCTTCTCGAGGTCGCCGTACTCCGCGCAGGGAAGCAGGCAGATTCTGCGCAGGGCCGCGAGGTGCTCCTCGGCCTTGGCGAGGTTCCCGATCATCAGGTAGGCCTCGCCCAGATATTCGTGCGCGCCGCGATGGCGCGGGTCGAGCTGCAGCGCGCGCGAATAGTGCTTGAAGGCGAGCGGCATCTTGCCGAGGTTGCGGTAGGCGTAGCCCAGATAGTTCTGGATGTCGGCGTTGCGCGTGTCGCGCAGCGCCGCGGACGAAAGCAGCCGCACCGCGCCCTGCCAGTCCTTCGCCTCGATCGCCTGCCGGCCGCGCACATACTCGGGGTCGCCGCTGCCTTCTTCGTCGCCCGGATCAGCGCCCGCGGCAAAGGCGCCGGACAGCAGCAGCGCCAGCGCTGCCCGGCGCAGCAACCGGCCGCTCACTTCGCGCTGGCGAGGTACTGCTTCAGCTCGACGATCTCGGGCCGGTCGCCGTCGGCGTCGCGGGTCAATCTCGCTAGCTGCTTGTAATACGCGCCCGCCTTCTTCGCTTGTCCCGAGTCTTGCGCCGCTTTTGCCGCGCCGTAGTAGCCGCGCAGCCGGTTCGGCGCGTTCTTCATCGACAGCTCGTACTCCTTCAGCGCCGCCGCGGGCTCGCCGTAGCCGCGCAGCATGTCGCCGAGCAGCTCGCGCATCGGATATAGGCGGTTCTCCATCGCGACGTGCTTCTCGCTGCCGTCCTCGAGGTCGGCGGCCGCGCGCATAAACTTGAGCGCCTCGTCCTTCTTGCCTTGCCCCTGCGCGAGCCAGGCCTGCGCGCCGAGGATCTGCACCTCGACCTGCTCGGCCCAATACGACTGCTTAGCTTTTAGCAGGCTCTCGCGCTGCTCCTTGAGTTTGCCAATGTCCGCCTCCGCGGCAGCCGCGTCATTCGTCCGCGCCGCCCCCATTGCGCGGGCGAAATAGGTGATAGCTTCGGCCGCCGGGTACGTCGATCCCACCGGCTGCAGCTGCGCCGCGCCCTTCCAGTCCTGGCGCTCGAGGTAGTAGCGCGCCGGCACCGCGATCATCCCGGTGTAGACGCCGATGTTCGGATAAAAGCCCATTTGCGATACCTTGAGCTCGTCCATGACCTGCTGCGCCTTCTGGTCCTGGCCGAGCTGGAGGTACGCGTAGGCCATGAAGTCCCAGGCGTGGGGCGCTTGCGGGAAGATCTTTCCCGTGCCTGGCCAGTTCTTGGCCCCGACCTGCTTGCTGACTTCGACGGCCTGCTGATTCGACCTGATCGACTCCTCCCACATACCGACCATCGAATAGATGTGCGAAGGCATGTGCTGCGCATGAGGCGCCGACGGCGCGATCTTCGCGTACTTGTTCGCCGCCGGCACGCCCTTCTTCGCGATCGGCGCGAAGTCGTAACTGTGGATGAGGTAATGCGTGATGCCGGGATGCTCCGGATACTTCTTGTCGAGCGGCTCCAGGATGCTGATCGCCTTCAGCAGCGGCGCCATGTCCTTGTGGTTGAAAATCTCGTTGAGCGCCAGCGCGTGGAACACCTTCGCCTCGACGTCGGCCGGGTACTTCTTCGTCAGCGCCTCCATCGCCTTCTCGTAGTTCCTGGTGCGCGTGTCCTGGTCGACCTTGTCGAAGTCCTTGTAGAACTCCTTGATTGCCGCCAGCCAGTCGCGCTCGCGCTGCGTCTTGGCGCCAATCGCCTCGCCCTTCTCCACCGCCTCGAGCCCGCGCTTCAGCGTCGCGGCGTCCCACGGGCCGACCAGCGGGTTGGGGCGCGTAGACACGCCGAGACCCCAGTAGGCGATGGCGCAGCTCGGGTCGGTCTGCGGGATCGCGGCGAAGGCCTTCACCGTCTCGGGGAAATAGAAGGAATGCAGCATGGCGAGCGCGCGCTCGAATTCCTTCTGCGCCTGCGGGCTGCACGAGGTCTTGAACAGAACCTGGCCCAGCCTTTCCTTCTTCGCCTGCGCGTCGTCGTCAGCCAGCGCGCCCGACGTCGTGAATGCAAATAGCGATAGGACAGCGAGTAGCCCGGGTTTCATCGGTATGGTCTCCTTCCCCTGAGGACGAAGTCAGTCTACGCCGCAACGAGGGAATTCAACAGGACGGCGCCGTCAAGCCCAAACCGCTGGAAATTCAAGCGGGTAACCGGCATCATGCAGACCGCAGGTAAGGGAGAAGCCGAGGTTGAACGCAAAGAAGCTTGGCCGTTACAGGATCCTGGGAGAGCTGGGACGCGGCGCGATGGGCGCGGTGTTCCGCGCCATCGACCCGCTGATCGAGCGCGAGGTCGCGCTGAAGACGCTGCTTCCCGATCTGCCTGAGGAGGTGATGGCCGAGGTGCGGGAGCGCTTCCTGCGCGAAGCGCGCTCCGCCGGCCGGCTCAATCACCCCAACATCGTCATCATCCACGACGTGGGCGAGCAGGACGGCGTCGCTTATATCGCGATGGAGCTGCTCGAGGGCCGCTCGCTGCAGCAGATGCTCAAGGACCCGCAGCGCATCCCGCTGCAGACCACCGCCGACCTGGCCGCGCAGATCGCCGACGCGCTCGAGCACGCGCACAAGTTCTCTATCGTGCATCGCGACGTGAAGCCGGCGAACGTGATGGTCGCGGCCTCGGGGCGCTGCAAGCTGACCGACTTCGGCGTCGCCTACGTGCCCTCCTCGACGATGACGCAGACCGGCGCGGCGCTCGGCTCGCCGAAGTACATGTCGCCCGAGCAGGTACTCGGCCAGAAGAGCGATCCGCGCTCCGACGTGTTCTCGCTCGGCAGCGTGCTCTACGAGATGCTCACCGGCGGCTCGCCGTTCGAGCGGCCGGGCGACACCTCGGTGTTCCAGATCATGAACCGCATCGCCGGCGAGCCGCACCCCCCGCTGCGCTCGCTCGAGCCGCAGCTTCCCGTCGGGTTCGAGCGCATCGTCGACCGCGCGCTCGCAAAAAGGCCCGAGCAGCGCTACCAGCGCGCCGGGGACATGGCGCAGGAACTGCGCAAAATGCAATACGCCGACACGGCGTACGACAAGACGCTGCTCATCAACCCGCAGAAGCACGCGCACCACCCGCTCCTCGACGATCTCGACGAGTTCACCAAGCGCTACGACCTCGAGGAGCAGGCGCGGCTGCGCGCCGCCGAGGAGGAGCGGCTCAAGAAGGAAGAGCAGGTGCGGCGCTGGCAGGAGGAAGAGGCGCGCAAGCGCGCTGCGTACGAGCGCGAGCGCCAGGCCGGCGAGGCGGCGCGCCGCCTGGGCGCAGTCGAGATGCTGCGCAAGCAGGGAGCGCTGCAGCCGCGCCGCGAAGACCCGGCCGCGGCGCGCGCGAAGGCCATGGCGAAGCTCGACCAGGACCTGCGCGCCGCGACCCAGTACCTGGCCGAGTTCGCGAAGGAGCTGAACGACGTGGCGCCCGCCACGAGCGCGCCCTATGACTTCCTCTATCTCGGCCGCGTCGCGGCGGCGACGCTGTCGGAGGCCTGGTGCGACAGCCGGCCGCGCCGCATCGAGGGCAAGGACTACTGCGAGCACGTGCTGCTGCGCTTCCGCGTCAGCCCGCAGCCGCCGGCGCGAGTCACGCTGCAGACCGCCGACATCCCGCGCTTCGAGCAGTACCTCAAGGCAATGAAGGCGGTCTACGACCTGCGCGTCGACGCGCGCAGCGACTTCGGCGAGGCGACGCGCGCCAGCTTCAGCGTGCGCTCCGGGCTGCTTTGCGAGGTGGAGATCCGCGCCGACTACGAGGCGCTGGCGGTGACGATCGACGTGACCAACGTGCGGCGCATCGGCAAGGTCCGCGGCCGCATCCCGGCCGCCGCCGTCGGCGAGATGGCCGACGAGCTGGCGCGCTACGCTCTCGGCGTCGACAGCGAATTCGCCAAGCGCCTGACCGCG
>Ga0209157_1001496_pt1 | contig 19497 bp, 19 predicted proteins | sample GraSoiAngelo_135_FD_185892 | JGI IMG/M metagenome (GOLD analysis project Ga0209157, IMG submission 185892) | Grasslands soil microbial communities from the Angelo Coastal Reserve, California, USA - 14_0929_05_40cm (SPAdes) (version 2) | ecosystem: Environmental > Terrestrial > Soil > Grasslands ...
GGACGCCGTACTCCTCGAGCTTGGGCATCGCCGCCAGCGTCATCGAGCTGCCCCAGGCGCCCATGATGGCCGGCACCTTGTCGCGCACGATCAGCTTCTCGGCGGCGCTCGCCGCCTCCTTGGGGTCGGACTTGTTGTCCTCGATGAGCAGGTCGACCTTCCGTCCGTTGACTCCGCCCTTCGCGTTGATCCAGTCACGCGCGATCTCGGCGCCCATACGGATGTAGCTACCGGACGCCGCGACGGGGCCGGAGAGCGGCTCGATGACGCCGATCTTGATCGGCGCCTGCGATTGCGCCGGCAACGTGACGAGCGCGGCCAGGACGAGAGCCACCAGGACGATCGACCGTTTGGGCATCGGAAGCCTCCTGCAAGATCGGGAATGTGGCAGCGAGGATAGCGCACGATTCCGCGTGCGGGAAGCGGTGTATAGTCGCGGGCTGGACGAGCCATGGGCGCCAAATACTTCGGCGCGGCGGTGAAGAGGCGGGAAGACCCGCGGTTCCTTCGTGGCGACGGACGTTTCGTCGACGACGTGACGCTTCCAGGTATGCTTCACGCCGCCTTCTTCCGCTCGCCCCACGCCCACGCGCGTTTCGACAAGATTCACACGACCGCGGTCGCCGCAGCCCCGGGCGTCGCCCGCGTCTTCACGTTCGCCGACCTCGACCGCTGGATGAAGCCGTTGCCGCTCTTCGGGGCGGCGCCGGCGGGACTCGCTGGGGTGGTCAAGTTCGACGTTCGCCAGGCTCCTCAGTGGGCCCTCTGCCGCGAACGCGCGCGGTACGTCGGGGAGATCGTCGCGATGGTCCTGGCCGAGAGCCGCGCCGCGGCCGAGGACGCCGTGGACCTGATCGAGGTCGACTGGGAGCCGCTCCCGCCGGTCGTGGACATGGTGCGCGCCGGCGAGCCCGGCGGGCCGCTGGTCCACGCGGAGTGGGGCACCAACGTCGGGGTCGGCTTCTCGCACTCGATCGGCGACGCCGACGCGGCGTTCGCCCGAGCGAACGTCACCGTGAGCGAAACGTTCCACATCCAGCGCTACGTCGGCATGCCGCTCGAAGGCCGGGGCGTCGTCGCGGCGTGGGACCGGCGGGACGGGACGCTGACGACCTGGAACTCGACCCAGGTCTCGCACTTCGTCCAGCAGGGGCTTACGACGGCGCTCGGGCTTCCGCCCCACAAGATCCGCGTGATCGCGCCCGACCTCGGCGGAGGTTTCGGCACGAAAGCGTCGGGATATCCCGAGGACGCACTTGTCCCCATCGCAGCGATGGCGGTCGGCCGGCCGGTGAAGTGGGTCGAGAACCGGCGCGAGCACATGTCCGGCGCCGCACACGCGCGCCATCAGATCCACGCGATCTCCCTGGCGGCCACGCGCGACGGCGCGATCCTCGCGGTGCGCGATCGCATCTGGCTCGATCTCGGTGCCTACAACGTCTGGGGCGTCGTGCTCCCGTACAACACCGTCGCCCACCTCATCGGACCGCATCGGATCAAGAGCATGCGAGTCGACGTGCGAGCGGTCGTGACGAACAAGACGCCGAACGCGCCGTATCGAGGCGCCGGGCGGCCCGAGACGGTGTTCGCGATGGACCGCATCGTGGACTGCCTCGCGCGCGAGCTCGGCATCGATCCGGCGGAACTCCGGCGCCGCAACTACATCCGCCCGGACGAGCTCCCGTACGACTTCGGCATGCCCTACCGCGACGGTAACCCGCTCGTCTACGACACCGGCGACTTCCCCCTGGCGCTCGAGAAGGCGCTCGAGGCCGCCGGCTACCGGCAGTTCCGCGCCGAGCAGACGCGGCTGCGGGCCCAGGGCGTGTACCGCGGCGTCGGGATCTCCGGATACGTCGAGGGCACCGCGATCGGCCCGTTCGAGGGCGCCACGGTGAAGCTCGATCTCGCCGGCCGCGTGATCGTCGCGACGGGCGCGATCAACTCGGGGCAGGGGCACGAGACGAGCTTCGCCCAGATCGCCGCCGATGCGCTCGACGTGCCGCTCGACTGGGTGACCATCGTCGGCGGCGACACCGCCGCGGTGCCCTTCGGCGTCGGGACGTTCGCGAGCCGGAGCGCGGTGACGGCGGGGAGCTCCATCGCCGACGCCTGCCGCGAGGTGCGGGCGAAGCTCGTCCGCGCCGCGTCTGTCCTGCTCGAGGCGGGCCCCGACGATATCGAGATCGACGACGGCCGGGTGTTCGTCAGGGGCTCGCCGGGCTTGGCCGTGGACCTTGCGCGCGTCGTGCAGGCGTCGATCCCGACCTTCGCCCGGCCCGGCGTCGCCTCACCCGACTTCGAGGCGAGCGCCTACCACCACGTGCCGACGGTGACGTACGCGAGCGCCGTCCACGTCGCTCAGGTGGAAGTCGACCTCGGCACGGGCGGGGTCAAGCTCCTCCGCTACGTCGTCGCCCACGACTGCGGCCGCGTCATCAATCCCACGATTGTCGAGGGGCAGGTGCACGGTGGCGTCGCGCAGGGCGTCGGCGGCGCGCTCTTCGAGGAGATGGTCTACGACGAGACGGGTCAGCTCCTGACCGGCTCGCTGATGGACTACGCGGTGCCCAAGGCGGACGATCTACCCGCGATCGAGACGGTGCACCTGGAATTTCCGTCGCCGCGCAACCCGCTGGGCGTGAAGGGGCTCGGCGAGGGCGGCGCCATCTCGCCGCCGGCCGCGATCGCGAACGCCGTCGAGGACGCGCTGGCGCCGTTCGGGGTGCGCGTCACCGAGACGCCGCTGACGGCGGCGCGCATCATCGCCCTGCTCGAACGGGCGGGCCGGTCGCGGTCGATGGCCTGACGCGGCCGCGTCACGTCCAGAGCGTGCGCGAGGCCAGGCGCGCGCCTTCCACCATGGCGCCGAGCTTGGCCCACGCGATCTTCGGATCGACGGTGGGGTTGTCGGCGAAGGTGGCGAAGCCGCAGTCCGCCGACGCGACGACGTTCTCGCGCCCGACGAGCCGGGCGTACTGGACGAGCCGTTGCGCGACCAGCTCGGGGTGCTCGATGAAGTTCGTCGTCGTGTCGAGCACGCCCGGGACGATCACCTTGCCCTCCGGGAGCCTGACCTCCTCGAACACGCTCCACTCGTGCGCGTGTCGCGGGTTGGCCGCCTCCACGGAGAGACCCGCCGGCCGCGCCGTGAGGAGGATGGCGATGATGTCCCGCAGGGGCACGTCGCGATGGTGAGGCCCCTCGTAGTTGCCCCAGCAGAGGTGAAGGCGCATGCGCTCCGGCGGCAGCCCGGCCACCGCGTGGTTGAGCGCCTCGACGTGCATGGCGGCGACCTTCTGGAACTCCGGGAGCGTGAGGTGCTGGAACTGATTGTTCCGGCCGGACGCGAGGTCGGGACAGTCGAGCTGGAGCACGAAGCCGGCGCGGACGATGGCGGCGTACTCGCGCTTGAGAACCTCCGCCAGTGCGCCGACGTACGCCTCGTCGGTGGGGTAGTAGCGGTTCAGCAGGAAGCGGGCCGCCTGGCCCGGCGAGACCGCGGTCATGAAGACGTTGTCGGCGCCGGCCCGCCGCGCCGCCTGCGCGAGGCTCTGGATGTCTCGCTCGACCGCGCCGAAATCCTTCCACGCGATGGGACCCGAGCACGTCGGCCGCCTGAAAACCGAGGCGCGCCGCCGGGCCGCGAACTCGGGAAACTCCTTGAGGTCGGCGCCCATGACCTGGTCCGCGTGTTCGCCCTCGAAGCCGGTGAGGCGGTCCTTGATGTAGGTCGAGTAGTCCGTCCGGCCCTGTTCGCCGTCGTTGACGATGTCGAGGCCGGTCGCCATCTGCGCCCGGACGACCTCCTCCACCGCCGATCGCGCGCGGGCGTCGAGCGCCGAAGCCGCCGCGCCCGCCGCGTCGTTTTGCCGGAGGAGCGCCAGCAGGTCGGCGGGGCGCGGCAGGCTCCCGACGTGCGTCGTGAGGATCCTCACCGCCCGAGGACCTTCCCGCAGTCCGTCATCTTTCCCTTGAACTCGGCCCACCCCGGGTACTTCATGAACTCTTCGGGCGTCCAGATCCAGAACTGGGAGACGCTCGGATAGGTCTTGATCGGTGTGTTGACGAGCGCGCGTCCCGCGCGCTCGACCTTCCGGACGTACTGGGCCTGCACGATGTTCTGGAACTGGTCGAGCTTCACCACGCCTTTCGGCGAATCGAACTCGAGCGTGCGCATCGCCGCCATGAAGGCCTCTCTGTCCTCGACCCGGCCGTTCACGAGCTTGAGGGCCTCCACGATCGCCTTGGCCCCGACGTAGCCGTCGGCGGCGTTGTCGAACGGGACCCGCTGGTGCTTCTTCTCCCACGCCGCGAGGAACCGCTTGTTCTCCGGCGTGTCGATGAGCGCGGTGTAGTGGATGGTCGAGTACCAGCCGAGCGCCGCGTCCTTGAGCTGGGCGAGGTTCGCCTCGTCCGTGACTTGCGCGTAGACGTCCAGGAGCGGGAGCTTGATCCCGTACTCGACGTACTGCCGGCCGAACCTGAGCCCGTCGGCGCCGGGCGTGAAGTCGATCACGGCGTCGGCCGCGCGATCGATCTGGGTGAGGAACGGGGCGAAGTCGGCCGTCCCCAGCGGTGGCCAGAGCTCCTGGACGACACGGCCGCCCAGGGTGCAGAAGACGCGGGCGAAGGAGCCGCTCACCTCGAGGCCTCCCACGTAGTCCGAGGCGATCGAGACGACCTTCCGCCATCCCGCGACCTTGTAGGCCCAGTCGGCCCCCGCCTGGCCCGGCCCGGTCCCGCTCTGGGACCAGCGAAAGATGTACGGGTTGAGAAGGGGCCCGGGCACGGTGAGGGCGCTGGCGCCGAAGTCCGCCGACACGATCACCGGGATCTTCCTGTCCTTCGCGTACGCCGCGACGGCCAGCCCGACCGCGCTGCTGACGATGCCCTTGAGCATGTGGACGCCGTCGCGCTCGACGAGCTTCCTCGCCTTGGTCAGCCCGACGTCGGGTTTCCCCTCGTAGTCCTCCACGAGCAGCTCGATGGGCCGCCCCTGCACCTTCCATCCGATCTCGTCGAGGTACAGCCGGGTCCCGTCGACGGCCTCGCGGCCGTTACGGGTGAAGACCCCGGTCAGGGGAACGAGCATGCCGATCTTGACGGGCGCCGGCGCCTGGGCGACGGCCGGCCCGGGTATCAGAAGGGCGAAGCACAGACCTGCCACGACGGCTTCCGCACCGAGACGCCCCATCGCCGTTCCTCCAGGGTGTCGGGGGCCAACGACCTACCACGCAGGGCGCGACGTTAGCACATTCCTGGTATAGTCCCGATCGGCTATGGCGAACGGCTCCCACCCCGGGTGGCTCACAGTGCACGGTGTACGACTCGAGATCGTCGAGCGCGGGCAGGGGCGGCCGATCCTCTGGCTCCACGGCGAGGAGGGCCTCGATCCCGGCGCGCCGTTCCTCGATCTGCTCGCAGCCCACGGGAGCGTGCTCGCGCCCTCGCATCCCGGCTTCGGCCGCTCCCCCGACGTGGGCAGCATCGACACCGTCGACGATCTGTCCTATCTCTACCTCGACCTCCTCGCCGCGCGGAATCTCCGCGACGTCGTCGTGATCGGGTCGTCGCTCGGTGGCTGGATCGCGGCGGAGATGGCGGTGAAGAGCAGCGACCGCCTGGGCGGGCTCGTCCTCGTGGCGCCGCTGGGCATCAAGGTCGGGGACCGTGAGACACGCGACATCCCGGACATCTTCGCGCTCCCGCCGGACGAGGTGGCGCGTCTGCAGTACCGCGATCCGGCCCGCGCCGCCGTCGACCACGCGAAGCTCTCGGACGACCAGCTGACCGTGATCGCGCGCAATCGCGAGGCGACGGCGTTGTACGCCTGGGAGCCCTACTTCCACAATCCCAAGCTGCGGCAGCGGCTGCACCGGATCACCCCGCCCACGCTGCTCCTGTGGGGCGCGGACGATCGGTTCGTCACTGCGGCGTACTACGGCGCCGCCTATCGGAGCGCCATTCCGGGAGCCCGGTTCGAGACGATCGATGGGGCCGGGCACTTCCCGCATATCGAGGAGCCGGCGGCATTCGCCGAACGCGTCCGCGGGTTCCTCGGAGAGCGGAGAGCCTAGGGGCCGGTGGGCATGCGTGCCTGGTTCTTCAGCGAAAACGCGTATCATCTCTTGCCCGATCCCAAGGAGTACGACTCGATCCGGGTGAAGCTCCCCAATCGCTACTACGATCCCAAGATCGGCGCCGACCTCTATCACCGCTTCATCGACGAGTGGCAGATCGCCGAGGAGCTCGGTCTCGAGATCATGGTGAACGAGCATCACCAGACGGCGACCAACCTGAACCCGTCGGCGGCGGTCGTCATGGGCGCGCTCGCGCGCGATACCCGCAAGGCGCGCATCCTGATTCTCGGCAACCCGATCGCGAACCGGCGCGAGCCCGTGCGCGTGGCCGAGGAGATGGCGATGGTCGACGTCTACGCGCGCGGCCGCCTGGAGTGCGGGTTCGTGCGCGGCGTCCCGTACGAGATGTCAGCCGGAAATCATCGGCCGACCCGTATGATGGAGCGCTTCTGGGAGGCCCACGATCTGATCGTGAAGGCGTGGACGAGCCACGACGGCCCCTTCAACTGGGAGGGCAAGTACTTCCACCACCGGCAGGTGAACATCTGGCCGCGGCCGTACCAGGAGCCGCACCCGCCGATCTGGATCACCGCGCTCAGCCCGGCCAGTGCGCGGGCCGTCGGCGAGAAGGGCTACGTCGTCGCCTGCTTCCTGACAGGCTTCGACGGCACGAAGAACGTGTTCGGCTCCTATCGCGAGCGGCGCGTCGAGTTGCGACTGCCCACGCCGGCGCTCGATCGCTTCGCCTACGCGGCGCTGGTCTACGTGGGCGAGACCGACGAAGAAGGCTATGCCGGGGCGCGCAAGCTGATGTGGTACCTGGAGTCCAACAAGGTCCCGCCGCAGTTCACCAGCCCGCCCGGTTATCATCCGACCGCGGCGACGGTGAATGCGATGAAGGGGACGAACCCCGGCATCTTCAAGATGTTTCAGAATCCCGTGCTCGGGCCGCTCATGGAGAACGGGCTTGTCTTCGCCGGGAATCCGGACTCGGTCTATCGGCAGATCATGAGGATGTACGAGCACGTCGGCGGCTTCGGCCACCTGCTGATCATGGGTCAGGCCGGGTTCCTCGACCACGAGGAGACGGTCAAGGGCATGCAGATGTTCGTCCGCGAGGTTTATCCGCGGCTCAAAGCGCTCGCTTAGCGCTCGGGCCTGAGGGCGGGTCGCCGGGAGGGATTGCCGGACCACGCGGCGCGCGTGCGCTGCTCCGCGGCGGCTGGGCTCCCTCTGGGCGCGCGCCGTCCGCCGCCGCTCTTCGGGAACGGGTCCGGCAACCCCTCCCGGCGACCCGCCCTCAGGCCCGAGAGTTCACCCGGCGAACGAGCCCCTATTCATTCGCGAACGAGCCTTCCTGCTTAGCGAACGGGCTCGCTCACTCGGTGATGACTCTTTGCTTACTTGGCGAAGGAGCCTTTGAGGGTGATGAGGCGGGGCTTCTTCAAGTATTCGGCGGGGTCCATGCCGAGGAACTGGTCCACGCCGCGGATCGTCTCGATCACGACGGGGACGATCTGGTCGCCCACCTTGTCGATCCGGCTGATGTGGATGTCGGTGACGACGTTCTGGAATCGATCGAAGCGCACCCGACCCTGGCGGGGCCTCGAGATCCGTCTTGCGGAGCGCCTCGAGGAACCGGGCCGAGTCCTCGATGTTGCCGCCGGTCGTGTTTACAGCCTGGTCGATGGCGGCCATCGCCGCGTAGGTGAACGCGGCGGGCGAGCCGGGGTCGCGGCCGAACTTCGATCGGAATGCCTGGACGAACTTCCGGTTCCGGGGCGTGTCGACGGTGTACTGGTAGGGCTGGCTGTTGTAGACGCCGACGGCCGCCTCGCCCGCCGTGGGCAGGAGCGAGATTTCGCTGACACCCACCGAGGCGTCGACCAGCGGGATTTTGCCCTTGAGCCCGTACTCCTGGAACTGCTTCACGAAGCGCACGCCGTCGGCGCCGACCGTTTGCACGCCGATGACGTCCACGTCGTGGCGGAGCTTCGCGACCCAGGGCGCCATGTCCGCGGTACCCAGCGGCGGATAGATTTCCTGGACCACCTTGCCGCCCGCTTCCTCGAAGGCGCGAGCCCAGGCCATCATGAGCTCGAGCGGTCCCACGCTGTCCGAGGCGATGATCGCTGCCCGCCGCGCCTTCAGATGACGATAGGTCCACTGGCCTATGGGGGCGGCGGTCATGCACGGGCTGTAGGTGAGGCGGAAGACGTACGGGTTGGGCTGAAGCGTGAGGGTCTCGGCGACGGCGAAGCCGGAGATGAGCAGCGGGACTTTCTGCGTGTTCACGTAGTCCTTCACCGCGAGAGCCGCCGCGGAGAGGACGAGGCCGACGATCGCCTGAGCCCGGTCGCGCTCCACCAGCTTGCGGATCTTCGTCAGCGCCACGTCTGGTCTGGTCTGGTAGTCCTCGACGACCAGCTCGAGCCTCCGCCGGCCCAGCTGCCCGCCGGCCTCGTCGGAATACAACCGCGCACCGTCGATGATGTCACGCGCGTAGGTCGCAAAGGGGCCAGTCGAGGGCGCCAGGACGCCGATCGTGATGGGGCTGGTGGCCACGGGCGTCTGAGCGGGGGCGCTCGCGGCCGGGCCCAGAATTGCCAGGATCACGAGGCCGGTGATAGCGGTCAGGGAGCAGCGGCTCCGGTTCATGACTCTCTCCCGTCGGTCACGACCACCGTTGACGGTCGGTGACGACCAGGCACTCACGGTTGGAAGGCCGGCATCACCTGCTCGGCGAACAGGCGCAGGGAGCGGAGCGACTGTACCAGCGTGAGATCGCCCCACGCGAAGCAGCAGATGACATAGTTGACGCCAGTCGCCTCGATCAGGCGGGCGACCTGGTCGCGCACGCGCGCCGGCGACCCGGCCAGAATCGTCTCGTGGCGCAGCGCCGCGTCGAGGTTGACGCGGTGGCCGTAGGTCGTGTCGCCGTGGTCGGCCCAGAGCTTGACGAAGCTCGCCGCCCAGCGCGGGTGGACGGCCCGCGCGATCGCCTCCGCTTCCGCGTCAGTGTCCGCGATGACGATCTGTCGGTTGATCCCGATGCGCGGTACCCCGACGTGAGGGTTGAGTCGACGCGGATCGTCCTGGTGCTTCGGCGAGATCGCTCGATACTTCTCGACGAACGGCCGGTACGCCTCCGCCGGGCCGAGCCCGACCAGATGCATCCCCCGAGCGGCCGCCCAGGGCACGCTGTCGAGGTTGCTCGTCGCGTACCAGAGCGGCGGATAGGGGCGTTGGAGCGGAGCGAGCTCCATCGGCACGTCGTCGTAGCGGTAGTGCTCACCACGATACGTCAGCCGCTCGCTCGTCAGTCCCGCGACGATCACCTCGAGCGCCTCTTGGAACATGGAGCGCGTGCGCGCCGGGTCGAGCCCGTGGTAGCCGACCTCGTAGGGCGACACCCCGCGGCCCACGCCCAGGTCGAGCCGGCCCCCACTCAAGTGATCGAGCATGCAGATCTCGCCGATCAAACGCAGCGGCGAGTACAGGGGCAGCAAGTAGACGAGCGGCCCCAGTCGAATGCGCCCCGTGCGTTGCGCTGCCGCCGCCAGGAACACCGACGGCGACGGGGCCATCCCCAGCGGCGTGGCGTGGTGCTCGGCGAGGTGGTAACAGAAGAAGCCGGCCGCCTCCGCCGCCGCCAGGAGCTGCAGCCGTTCCTCGTAGAGCTGCCCGAGCGGCCCCTGCCGCCGATCGATCCAGTCGAACAGCGCGAACGCGACTCCGGTCACGGCCCGAGGATCACGCGCTCGCGGGCCTGCTGTCGGTGCGCCGCCACCAGCTCCCGGTACAGGGCTTCCACACGCTCGACCTTCCGGCGAGTGGAGAAGAGGAGCTGGACTCGTCGGCGACCGGCTTCCGCCGTCTGTCGAGCAGTCACTGGATCCGACATGACGCGGGTAATGGCTCGGGCGAGCGCCGGGACGTCCCGGGGCGGGACGAGCAGGCCGGTCTCGCCATCGATCACGAGCTCGGGGTTGCCTTCAATCGCTGTTGCCACGACCGGAGTCGCGACCGCCAAGCTCTCACGAAGCGTGCCCGTCAGTCCGAGCCCGCGATAGGACGCATCGACGCAGCAGTTGCTCCCGGCGAGAATTTCCGGGACATCCTCCCGATAGCCGAGAACGTGGAAGTTTCGTTTGAGCCCAAGTCGCTGCGCTCGCGCATACAAGCTCTGAGGGTCACGCGCTCCCACCATGAGAAGGTGCGCGGACGGCGCCAGGGCGGCGACCGTCGCCATGGCCTCCATGAGGTCGTCATTGCCTTTGTCGGTGCGCACGCCGACCTGGGTTACGAGAAACTGTTCGGTCGTCAGACCCAGCTCATCTCGAATGCGCGCGCGATCGACCCCGGGATGAAAGCGCTCGGTATCCGTGCCGGAGTAGATCACGTGGATCTTCGCCTCAGGGACCCCCGCCTGCACGAGACTCGCCTTGATGGCTTCGCAGACGGCGATGATTGCGGTGACTCGCCGGCTGGTATAGCCGAGACGGTTGAAGCGGTCGAGGGGAAAACTGACACCGCGACTCAGCACCAGAACGGGCGTGCCAGTAAATAGCCCGGCGAGAAGAATCAGCGTCCGGGCCCGTCCCTTGTGCGCGTGCACGACCTCGATGCGGTGCCGACGCAACACCCGGATCAAACCGAGGACCGACCGGAGGTCGAGTTCCGAGGTCATGGGGAGACCGTAGTGAGTAATGCCCGCGCCGGCGGCCCTGCTCGCCCAATGCGAGTCCGGCCGCGTCGCAAGCACGATGTCGTGACCACGGGCCCGCAGGCCTCGGACCAGATCCCAGACCTGGATTGCCGCTCCGGTAAAAAAGTCGCCCTTGGGATACAGGTGGAGAACGCGCAAGCTCGAGGAATCTCGAAGAGGGTCTTCTCGACGCACTCCGCCCATCAGCCGCAGGCCCGGGCTGGGTCGCACCCAAGCCATGGCCAGGACTCTACCATGCGTAGGGCGTCCTCGCCCGACACTCAGACACGCCCCGCGCGGGCGGCCTCGACGCGCGAGCGCGCGCTCTGGCGGAAACGCGCCTTGTAGCAGGTGATCCAGAGCGTGATCATTGGCACGCCGATCGCGGTAGGCCAGAGCCAGCGCACGGCGGTCGGCAGAAAGGTGAAGTTGACGACGGAGAAGGCCGACACCGTCGCCACGTAGGACCCGAGCATGCCCGCCATGTGAGCGAACCACCAGGCGTTCGCGTCCGCCGGTGGGCGCACGAACTTCCAGACGTCGAGCCCGGAGAGCACCATCCCGAGGACGCCGAAGACCACCGGCACCGCGCCGACGCGCTCCCAGCTGGGGCCAGGCCTCGGGAGCCCGAGCACGACCAGCGCCGCGCTGGCGGAGAATGTCACCAGGGCGGCGGCCCAGTCGATCGCCCGGGGCCCTCGACCCTGCGCAGGGCGCCTGCGAAACAGCGCGCGATAGCCCGAGAACGCCAGATAGAAGCTGAAGACCGCGAGCAGCGCCAGGAAAATTTGTGGACGCCAGAGGCCGAGAGCCACTGCGGTCGACCCGACCACCGCCATCGCCCAGAAGTAGATCTTGCCCCAGCGCCGGTGGGCTCGGCCGCCCTTCACGGTCAGCATGGCCGCGGGCGCCAGGCCGAGGGCGAGCGTGCCGGCCGCGATGTGGATCAACCGAAGCGTCGTGATCAGAGTTTCCATGGGTTCGACCTCCTTCAGCGCCGCCGCCGACCGCCGCGCCGGTCCTCGAGCCGCTTCAGGTCACGGAGCGACTCCGCGCACCACCGGAGCATCGCGCGGCACCGGTGCTGGGCCGTGATGGAGCGTCACTGACGATGTACCCGGAGAAAGGAGTCAGTCCTCCCGAGCAGTCGAGCTAGTCGTCGGCGTCCAGGACGAACAGCTCGCCCTGGCGCCACACTCCGGCGAAGGTGCGCCGATGGAGGGGGCACGGGCCCCAGCGGTCGAGCGCGGCGAGGTGCTCCGGAGTCGCGTAGCCCTTGTGGCGGGCGAAACCGTACTCGGGGAAGCGCTGGTCGGCTTCGACCATCAGGCGGTCGCGGGTGACCTTCGCGACGATCGAGGCGGCGGCGACGGTGGCGCAGCGCGCGTCGCCGTCCACCAGGTTCCGCTGCGGGCAGGCGAGGTCCCGCAACGCGACGAAGTCGGTGATGACGAGGTCGGGCCGCGGGGTGAGGTGCGCGAGCGCTTCGGCCATCGCGAGGCGGGTCGCTTGCAGGATGTTGACGCGGTCGATCGTCTCGTGATCGACGATCCCGACGCCGACGGCGACGGCGCGCTCGCTGATGACGTGGAACAGCGCCTCGCGCTGTTCGGGGGTGAGGACCTTCGAGTCGGCGAGCCCCTTGATGCGCCGGTCCGGTGCGATGATCACCGCGGCCGCGACCACTGGCCCCGCCAGCGGCCCGCGTCCCGCCTCGTCGACGCCGGCGATCAGGGTGACACCCGTCCGCCAGGCCTGAGCCTCGTAGCGGTACGGCGCCGACGGGGGCGTCACGAGGAGCGCGCCGGCTACTGCTCGGGGGCCGTGGCGGGAACCAGGGGCGCGCGCTTTTCCTTGAGGCGCGCCGCCTTGCCGGCGAGCCCGCGTAGATAGTAGAGCTTCGAGCGGCGGACGCGGCTACGCCGGGCGACCTCCACCCGCTCGATGCGGGGCGAGTGCAACGGGAAGGTGCGCTCGACGCCGACGCCGTATGAGATGCGTCGGACCGTGAACGAGGCGCGGCCGCCCTCGCCGCGCCTGCGGATCACGATGCCCTCGAAGACCTGCAACCGTTCCTTCTCGCCCTCGACCACCTTGACGTGCACGCGCACCGTGTCACCCGGCGCGAATCCCGCCCGGTCCTTCTTGAGCTGCGCGGCCTCGACGAGTCGAATTGCGTCCATTACCCACAGTCCCTTTCTCGAGATTCTTATAGGCTCGCCTCGGCCGGCGGGGCCCCAGCCCCGCGACGGCCTGCGGCTCGCTCAGTTCGCGGGGTCGTCGAGCTGCTCCGGCGTTTCCCCGCGTTCGAATCGCTCCACCAGCTTGCGCTCGTCGGGCGTCAGCCGCGCTGTCGCCAGGAGGTCCGGCCGTTCGCGCCACGTGAGCCAGATCGCCTGCACGCGGCGCCAGCGCGCGATGCGCGCGTGATCGCCCGAGAGCAACACCGCCGGCACGCGCACCCCCCGGTACGCCTCGGGTCGCGTGTACTGCGGCGGCTCCAGAAGACCGTCCGCGAACGACTCGCGTGCCGCCGCGCCTTCGGCCCCGAGCACGCCCGGGAGCAAGCGCGTCACTGCGTCGGTCACCACCAGCGCCGGCAGCTCGCCGCCGGTCAGTACGTAGTCACCGATCGAGACCGCGTCGTTCGCGAGCCCCTCGCCGACGCGCGCGTCGACGCCCTCGTATCGCCCGGCCAGGAGGATCACATGCGTCTCGCCGGCCAGCTCGGCCGCGACCTTCTGCGTGAGTGTCCGGCCCCGCGGGTCCATCAGCACGACACGCGCACCGGGCGTGCGCAACGCCTCCACAGCGGCGAAGAGCGGCTCGGGCTTCAGCACCATGCCACCGCCGCCCCCGAACTGATAATCGTCGGTGACTCGGTGCCGGCCCTCCGCGTAGTCTCGGAGATTGACCACCCGGATGTCAACGAGTCCACGCGCCCGCGCCCGGCCGAGCATCGACTCCGCGAGCGCCGGCTCGACCATGCCCGGAAAGAGCGTCACGATGTCGATGCGCACGACCGCCGCCGCTACAGGTCGAGCAGACCGTCGGGCGGCCGGATGACGACGCGGCCTCCGGTCAGGTCGACCTCGAGCACGATCTCGGCCACCGCCGGGATGAGGCGCTCGCGCGCGCCGTCAATCACCACCCAGAGATCCTGGGCGGGCGACTGCTCGATTCGTAGCACCCGTCCGACCTCCCGCCCGTCCTCCGTGAGGACCCGGCAGCCCTCGAGCTGCCACGGGTAGAAATGGCCGGGTGGCAGCGGCAGCGCCTCGGCCGCGGGCAACGCCACCAGGTATCCGATCAGCGCCCCGGCGGCTTCGACTGTTTCACAACCCGCCAGCGACATGAGGACCGCTGCACCCTGCCGGCGCACCCCGGTGATGCGGCGCGGCTCGCGCGTGTCGTGCGCCCGGTCCCACAGAACGCACTCGGTCACCCCCTCGAACCGCTCGGGGCGGTCCGTCAGCGGCGTCACGCGTATCTCGCCGCGCAGGCCATGCGGCCGCGCGATCTCGCCGATGACCACGAGCCGGTCGTTCATGTTCGCCGCCGGGTCGCCTCGACCCTGCGCCTTCGGGCAGGAACCTCTTACTTCTTTGCCGGCGCGCTCACCGGTACGGTCGCCGGCGCCGTCGCGGGCGCGTTCGCGATCAGCCTCCGCACCGTGTTCGACGGCTGGGCACCTTTCTTGATCCACGCCTCGACCTTCGCCCGGTCGATCGACACGGTCGGCGGCTCGGTCAGCGGGCTGTAGTGTCCGAGCACCTCGATGAAGCGGCCGTCGCGCGGTGAGCGCGAGTCCGCCACCACCACGCGGTAGGCTGGTCGCTTTGTTGTCCCGGTCCGTCTCAGCCGTATCGTCACTGCCACGTTCTCACCCCCTCGGCGTCGGAAACCCTGGAAGATTCTTCAGGCGGGGAAGCTTCCCCTCCATGCCCTTGAACTGCTTCATGACCTTTCGGAGCTGGGCGTACTGCTTGAGGAGCCGGTTCACGTCCTGCACGCTCGTGCCGCTGCCGCGCGCGATCCGCTGGCGGCGGCTGCCGTTGATGACCTCGGGATTGCGCCGCTCGCCCGGCGTCATCGACCCGATGATCGCGTCGAACCGACCGAGCTCCGCTGACTCGCCGTCGAGATCCTTTGGCGCGCCCTTGAGCATCTTGCCAAAGGGAAGCATGCCGAGGATCTGATCGAGCGGCCCCATCTGGCGGAGCTGCTTGAGCTGCTCTCGGAAGTCCTCCAGCGAGAACGAGTCCTCGCGGAGCTTCCGAGCCAACTCCTCCGCCTTCGTCTGGTCCACAACCGCTTGCGCCTTCTCGACGAGCGAGAGCACGTCACCCATGCCGAGGATACGCGAGGCCAGTCGGTCGGGATGGAACGGCTCGAGCGCGTCGGTCTTCTCGCCCACGCCGACGAAGGCGATGGGGCGCCCTGTGACGTGCCGGACGGAGAGCGCAGCGCCACCGCGCGAATCGCCGTCGAGCTTGGTGAGGATGACCGCATCGATGCCCACGGCCTGATTGAAGCGGTCGGCGACCGTGACCGCGTCCTGGCCGGTCATCGCGTCGACCACCAGGAGCACATGGTGAGGCGCGACTTCCCGCCGGATCGCCTGCAGCTCCCCCAGCAGGGCCTCGTCGATGTGGAGCCGGCCGGCCGTGTCGAGAATGAGCGGCGTGAGGCCGCGCGCGGCCGCCTCCTCGCGCGCTGCCCGACAGATCTCGAGCGGCGTCTGTCCGGGTGCCCCGGTGACCGGGACGCCGACCTGGGCGCCGAGCGTCCGGAGCTGCTCCATCGCGGCGGGCCGCTGGGTGTCCGCCGCTGCGAGCAGCGGATGCTGCCCTTGCTTCGTGTAGAGACGGGCCAGCTTCGCGGCGGTCGTCGTTTTGCCCGAGCCCTGGAGCCCCATGAGCATGATGACCGTCGGTGGGTGGGAAGCCATCGCGAGCCGATGCCCGCTGCCGCCGAGCAGCTCCACCAGCTCTCCGTGCACGACCTTCACGACCTGTTGAGCGGGCGTGAGCGACGCAAGGACGTCCTGGCCGACGGCCCGGGTCCTCACGCGGTCGACGAAGGCGCGGACGACCTTGAAGTTCACGTCCGCCTCCAGGAGCGCCACCCGCACCTCGCGGAGCGCCTCCTGGATGTTCTCCTCCGACAGGCGGCCACGCCCGCCGAGCTTGTCGAAGATCGCTTGCAGTCTGGTACTCAGGGAATCAAGCATGCAAAATGCTAACTCTACGGAAACATCCCGGGAATATCAACCGGCGAGGGTCGTTTGTTGGCTACCGCGGGACGAACTGCGCAGGTGCCTTACGCCACTGATAGACGCCGACGTTGAGCTGGTCGATCACCCACCGCTCGGGATACAGGTAGCCCATCGCGGTTTCCGTGACGTAGAATCCCGGGACCTGGACGAACTGAGTTTGGTAGGTGGCCGGCACGCCGTCAGGCGCCGGGACGTACACCTGTATCGTGATGGGCTGTGCCGGCACCCACACCTGGTTGACGGCGTATCCCAGCCCTGCATTCGGCAGCATCGGGTGGGCGTTGTTCAAACTGTGGGGCTCGTCACCGAAAGGGACTGTCTCCCGCGAGAACGGAAAGCCCGAGGGCACCACCACGAATGGGCCGGTGGGACTAGGTCTGAAGATGAACACCGGATTCGAAGGGTTCACGGTGCCCAGTTGTCCCAGCGCGGCCGAGGGCCCCACTTGCCCGACCGTCTGGGCCGCGGCCCGGCTGACCCCCCCGACCAGGAGCCCGAGCATGAGCACGATCATGATCTTGAGCGCTGGCACGATAACGCACTATAGACGAGAAAGGGATCCCCGGCAACCTATTGGGGACTCCTAATTTGCGGAACGACCGCAGAAATTTCAACAACTAACGGCGATCGGTAGTATTCTCGCGCGATGGGACCCTCATAGTGGTCAGGACGGTAGCGGCCGCGCTCGTCGCTCTGGCGCTGCAACTCTCCGGTGTGGCGCCTGTGTTCGCTCAAGCCGGCGATCCGGCGAATCCAGGCAACTTCTCCGCCAACCCGCACCCGGGTATGACCTGGGCGTACTACAATCCGAACCTCCATGGGTTCGAGGCCGGGCAGGTCATCCGGTACATCGAGGTGTCCGCCCAGCAAGTAATCCTGAACGTGGATGTGCCGGTTCCCGACGGTGTACCACGCAGGACCGAGCAGCAGTGGCAAACGATCCCCGGATACTATGTCACCGAGACGACCACCGGCTTCTTGTACCCGGAGCGCTGGACACTCACCCGGCCCGGTTCCAAAGGAAGTAAGCCAGCGGTCAGTACGCCGGCGGTGCGTACACGGTCACGAAGAAGAGCGGTACCCTGCCGAAATTCGTCACGTGGTGGCGCGTCCGGGCGGGGATCATGACGAGGGCCCCTGCCGCGGCTTTGTGCTCCGTCTCGCCGATACGGACGAGCGCCTCGCCCTCGACGACGTAAATGATCTGATCCCCGTCGTGCTCCTCCTCGGGTCCGGCGTCCGCGCCCGGATCGATGGTCATGACGGCTGTCTGGCTGCGCGCGGTTTGCTGGAGCACACGGAAGAACCGCCCACGGTGGGCGAGCGCGTCGACGACGTCCATCGCGCGACTACACCACCGTTGCGGCGGCGCGAAGAGCCCTGACCGCGGCAGCGGGATCGGCGGCACCGAAGATCGCCGAGCCGGCCACGAGGGTCGAGGCCCCGTCCTCGGCAAGGGACCTCGCGAGGTCTGCCTTCACGCCACCATCGACCGAGACGTCCACCGGCCTGGTACCCAGGAGTGCCTTGACCTCGCGGATCTTCCGGTGGGCGGAGGGGATGAAGGATTGGCCGCCGAACCCCGGGTTCACCGACATCACCAGCACGAGATCGAGGTCATCGAGCACGAACTCGAGGGCGGAGGGCGGGGTCGACGGGTTCAAGGCGACACCCGCCTTCGCGCCGAGCTCGCGGATCTGAGCGAGCGTGCGCGCGAGATGCGGACAGGCCTCGGCGTGGACAGTGACCAGGTCGGCGCCGGCCGCCACGAACTCGGGGATGTAGCGCTCCGGCTCGACGATCATCAGGTGGACATCGAGGGGCAGGCGCGTCCGCTTGCGGATCGCCCCGACGACGACGGGACCGATGGTGATGTTGGGGACGAACCGCCCGTCCATGACGTCGACGTGGAGCTGGTCGGCGCCGCCCGCCTCGACCCGCCCGATGTCGGTGGCGAGCGCGGCGAAGTCGGCCGAGAGGATCGAGGGCGCGATCTTGATCACGGATTTGTTATACCCCGAAAGCTACGAGCGGAGGAAGCGGACGGCCGCGAAGCCGTCGGTGCCGTGGCGGTGTGGCAGGCATCGGAGCCAGCCGTCGACGTCGAGCGGTAGCGGAAACTTGTCGGGCGGATCGGTGGCGAAGTCCGGATGCGTGGCGAGGAAGGCTCTCACGACCGCCTCGTTCTCCTCGGGCTCGAGCGAGCACGTGGCGTATACGAGGCGGCCGCCCGGCTTGACCATCGTCGCCGCGGCGGCCAGGATCTCGGACTGTCGTCGGCTCCCCAGGAGCAGATCGGACGGCTGACGCCGCCACTTCACCTCGGGGTTGCGTCTCAGCACGCCGAGGTTGGAGCAGGGCGCGTCGACGAGGACCCTATCACACGCGGTACAGAACCGGGGCGCGAGGGCTTCCACCGGTCCGTCGCGGGCGTCGATGATCGTGATCCCGAGCCGGGCGGCGGCCTCCCTGACGCGTGTCAGACGCGCCGGGTCTCGATCGAAGGCGAGGACGCGGCCGCGATCGCCCATGAGCTCGGCGAGGTGCGTCGTCTTGGTGCCCGGCGCGGCGCAGACGTCGGCAACCGTGCTCCCGGGCTCGGGCGCGAGCAATCTCGCGACCAGCATCGAGGCCTCGTCCTGCACCGCACAACTGCCGTCGGCGAAGGCGCGCCACGCGCCGGGTTCCCCGCCGGGCCCAACGACGAGCCCCTCGGGGGCCAGGGGCGTCGGGCGCCAGGCGAGCCCCTCCTCGGTTTCCAGTCGGCGGGCGAGCGCGTCGCGGGTGATCCGTAGCGTGTTCGTCCGGAGCGTCAGGGGTGGGCGCTCGTTCAGCGCTCGCATCAGCGCCTCGGCGCCCTCGCGACCGTACCGCCCCACCCACCGCTCGGCGAGCCACGTGGGGAACGAGCAGCGCGTCGCCAGTGCGTCGATGAGATCGCGCGGTGGCGCCGGCTCGCGCTCGCGCGGGTCGCGGCGGGCGAACGATCGGAGCACGGCGTTCACGAAGGCCCTCACCCCGGGTGTTCGCGGCGCCAGCGTGCCCGCGTCGTTCACGGCGGCGAACGCCGGCACGCGCTCGAGGAAAGCGATCTGGTACGCGGTCACTCTCAAGATTACTCGCACGCGGGGATCGAGCGACTCGAGCCGGCGACGGGAGTGCGGCGCCAGGATCCAGTCGAGGTAGCGCTGCCAGCGGAGCGTCCCGTAGGCGAGCTCCGTCGCCAGCGCGGCGTCGCGGGCCGAGAGTCGGCGCGCGACGAGCTCGCGCTCGAGCGCGATGTCGGCAAAGATCGCGTCGGTCTCGACGCGCTCCAGCACTCGCACCGCGACCTCGCGCGCAGGCGAGGGAGGCCGGGTGGGGGCCACGCGACCGGCTCCGTCACCTCGCCTGCGCGGGGACCTCATCGTGGCGTCCTGGAGGCGTCA
>Ga0209157_1001499_pt1 | contig 19468 bp, 16 predicted proteins | sample GraSoiAngelo_135_FD_185892 | JGI IMG/M metagenome (GOLD analysis project Ga0209157, IMG submission 185892) | Grasslands soil microbial communities from the Angelo Coastal Reserve, California, USA - 14_0929_05_40cm (SPAdes) (version 2) | ecosystem: Environmental > Terrestrial > Soil > Grasslands ...
CCTATCTATCGGCCCACAGCGGCCTACGGCCACTTCGGCCGGGCGCCCGAGCGCCGGAAGGTCGGCGAGCGTGACGTCGAGCTATTCACCTGGGAGCACGTCGATCGCGCCGAAGAGCTGAAAGTCGCCGCGGAGCGGGCGTCCCGTACATCGCGGAAGGCCAATGTCTGATACGATGACGAAGGAAGCGATCAACGACATCAAGGATCTCCGGCTCGCCGAAGAGGGACGGCGGCGGACCGAATGGGCCGAGCGTGCGATGCCGGTGTTGCGGCAGCTCCGGGAGCGGTTTACACGCGAGCGGCCGCTGACCGGGAAGCGGCTTGCGGCCTGCCTGCACGTCACCACGGAGACCGCGAACCTCGCGGTCACGCTCCAGGCCGGTGGAGCTGACGTGGCGTTGTGCGGGTCGAACCCGCTGTCCACGCAAGACGACGTCGCGGCGCATCTCGTCAAGGATCACGGCATCAAAGTCTTCGCGATCAAAGGCGAAGACCACGAGACCTATTACGAGCACATCCGCGCCGCGCTGGCGCATCGACCCGACATCACGATGGACGATGGCGCGGATCTCGTCGGCGCGCTGCACATGATCGCGCTGAACCGTTTGGACGACCTGGCGCCGCCGGTCCGCAAGTGGGTCGAGACGCTCTCGACCTCTGAACGGAAGGGACTGGTCGCCGGCGTCATCGGTTCGACCGAAGAGACAACGACGGGTGTGATTCGTCTCAAGGCGATGGCGAAAGACGGCGTGCTGCAGTTCCCCGTGATCGCCGTCAACGATTCGCAGACCAAGCATCTGTTCGACAACCGCTACGGCACCGGGCAGTCCACGCTCGACGGAATCATTCGCGCGACCAATCTCTTGATCGCCGGGAGCACGGTCGTCGTGGCGGGGTATGGGTGGTGCGGTCGCGGATTTGCGATGCGGGCGCGTGGGGCCGGGGCGAACGTGCTGGTGACGGAAATCGACCCGATGAAGGCGCTCGAAGCGCAGATGGATGGGTATCGCGTCGTCCCGATGGAGGACGCGGCGCCACTCGGCGATCTGTTCGTTACCCTGACCGGGAATGTCGAGGTCATTAGAGTCGAGCACATGCGGGCGATGAAAGACGGCGCGATTCTCGCGAACTCGGGACACTTCAACGTGGAAATCGATCTCGAGGGTCTGAAGAAGACTGGTGAGGGACCGAAGCCCGTGCGCGAGTTCGTCGAAGAGTGGCGGCTCGGCGGGAAGCGGCTGTTCGTGCTTGCCGATGGCCGGCTCATCAATCTGGCGGCCGCCGAAGGGCATCCCGCGAGCGTGATGGACATGTCGTTTGCCAATCAGGCGCTCGCCGCCGAGTTTGTCGTCAACAACGCCAAGAAGCTGCCGAAGGACGTACACCGGATACCGGTCGAGCTCGATCAGGAGATCGCGCGTCTCAAGTTGCAGGCCATGGGCGTGGCGATCGACACTCTCACTCCGGCACAGCGGAAGTATCTCGCCTCCTGGGATATGGGGACCTGATGGCCAACCCGGGGGGAGCCATGTTGCAAGTTCGAGTAGCTCACCTCGGGCTGGATCGCACGACCAACACGCCGGTCGTGATCTTGCAGGAAAACGATGGGCAGCGCGTGCTGCCGATCTGGATTGGACCGGCGGAAGCCAGCGCCATCGCGATGGAGCTGGCGGGCGTCAAGTTCTCGCGCCCACTGACGCACGACCTGCTCAAACAGGTGATCGTTGGCCTCGGCGCTGAGCTGCGCAAGGTGATCATCACGCAGGTGAAGGACAACACCTACTTTGCCGAGCTGCACATCTATCGGGGCGATACGATCATTCAGATCGACGCGCGGCCCTCGGATTCGATCGCGCTGGCGCTGCGGCTCAAGGCGCCGATCATGACGAGCGAGACCCTGCTGGAGCTCACCTCCATCGATACGAGCGAGGGCGCGATCCAACCGGGGACCGGCAGCAGCCCGCTCGATGCCGATACGCTGAAGTCATACCTCCAGAACCTCGATCCTGAAGATTTCGGCAAGTTTACGCCGTAGCTGCCTGACCCTGGGGCTCGGTGCCTTCGCGACGCTTGGGGCGCAGCAACCCGTAAGCGTCAGCGGGCGTGTGCTGCGAGGCGGCCGGGACACGGTGGCGGTGGCCAACGCCGTCGTTGTGCTGCACCGCATGGCGAGTGCCAATGCCGGCCCGATCGACTCCGTGCGCACCGACGCCCACGGGCGCTACCGCCTGGCGCTGCGCAATCCGGACAGCACGAGCGGGTACGTCGTCAGCGTGTGGTACGACAGCATCGCCTATTTCTCGCTGCCGTTGAACGTCGTCGGCCGGCCGGCGGTGCACGTCGAGGACATCGTGGCATTTCCCGCGAGCCGCAGCGGCCCGCCCCTCCGCCTGACGCGACGGCTGGCGACGATCAGTGCCGCAAGCAGCGATGGCTCGCGCGAAGTGCTGGAGATTTTGGAGATCGAGAATCCGGGGCAGTCGACGCGGATCACCGACGACACGCTGGTGCCCACGTGGGCCGGTCGCGTGCCGGCGCACACGGGGCAGTATCGGGCGGGGCAGGGCGATGTCTCGCCGGAAGCGATGCGCTTTCGCCATGACAGCGTCCTCATCTACGCGCCCATCCCCCCCGGTCCCGCGAAGCAACTCAGCTATGACTACTCGCTCGCGGCGGGCGCGCACACGTTCGTCGTGCCCATCGACCAGCCGACCGTCGAAGTGAACCTGCTGGTCGAGGACACCACCGCGATCGTGATCGCGCCCAAGCTCGAGTCGTTCGGTCTCAAGGAGATCGAAGGGCGTCGCTTCGCCGCGTATCGCGCCGGCCCGCTCGCGGCGGGCGAGCGGGTCGAGATTCGGCTCCCGCCGGGAAAATTCCGGGCGCAAGTGTTGCTCCCGTACGTCATCGCGGTGGTCACCGCCGCCATGCTGGTCGCGCTCGTCTGGGCATTGCGCCGGAGGCCCGCAGCACCTAGACTGCCCTAGTCGTCATTTCGCGAATGGGGATACGGAAGCCGGTGTAAGTCCGGCGCGGCCCCGCCACTGTAACGGGCAGCTGTGATCGGCTCAGTGCCACTGGGATAACCCGGGAAGGCGAGCCGGTTCGCCCGAAGCCAGGAGACGTCTTCATTCGCGCCACCAGTCGGTTCCCTCGCGGGAGGGATGGTGCTGCGAAGGCTTTTCGTATTCCTGCTTGTCCTCACGGCATGTCATACGTCGGCACGTCGGCATGATGCTCCGCCGGCCCGACGCATCGTATCCCTCCTTCCGTCATTCACGGAAATCCTGTTCGCCATCGGGGCAGGCGATCGGCTTGTCGGTCGAACCACGTGGTGTGATTATCCGCCCGCCGTGCTCGATGTCCCCAGCGTCGGTGACGGCATGCCGCCGAACGTCGAGACAGTGGCTGCTCGAAGGCCCGATCTCGTCGTCCTCTACAATTCCGGCCCCAATGTGACGGCGGCGAAGCAGCTCGAGCGAATCGGCATCCGCACAGTGCTTCTGGACTTAAACCGACTAGAAGACCTCGGTCCGGCTACGCGTATGCTTGGCCGGCTAACGGGGCGACAGGAACAGGCGGAATCGCTTGCGAGCGCGATGGAGAGCCTCCTCCACCAACCTCCACCAACCTCGACACCCTCCACCACCCTCGCTTTTGTTGTCTGGGACAACCCGCCGATCATCATCGGGCACGGCAGCTATCTCGATCAGCTGGCGACGCAGGCAGGCGCGCGCAACGTCTTCGGTGACGTCGCGGCGCCATCCGCTCAAGTCTCGCTCGAGACGATCGTCGCCCGCGATCCACAGTGGATCGCCGTTCTCGCCGACTCCGCTGCGCCGCCGGCGTTCGCGAAGCGACGCGAATGGCGCGCCGTGCGAGCCGTGCGCGAAAATCATTTCCTCCTGCTGCCGGGCTCCCTGTTCGGCCGTCCTGGCCCGCGCTCCGGCCAGGCGATCGCACAGCTCAGGGCGATGCTCGCCCGATGAAATGGGCGCTGCTGATCGTGGCCACGGTGCTCGCCCTTACGGCAAGCGTCGTATTCGGGCCTGCGGCCGTGTCGCTTGGGGAGCTGCTGCATTCGGATATCGTCTGGAACCTGCGAGTGCCCCGCGCCCTCCTCGCCTTTCTGGTCGGTGGGTTGCTGGGGGTTGCCGGCGCCGGGTTGCAGGCGCTCGTGCGCAATCCGCTCGCCGATCCGTTTCTGCTCGGCCTGTCGGGCGGCGCGGGGCTCGGGGCCGTCCTGGCGATCGCGCTGCACCTGTCGGGCCCCTGGGCACTCCCGATCGCCGCGTTTGCCGGTGCGTTGGCCGCACTGGGTCTCGTCTACCGCCTGGGATTGATCGCCGGCGCCGCACTCGATCCGCGCATCCTGCTGCTGGGCGGCGTCGCGATCGGCGCGTTCGCCGCAGCGATCACGACGGCGATTGTCTCGCTCGCGGATGCCGCCGAGCTGCGCAACGCGTTCCTCTGGCTCTGGGGCGGGCTCTCGGGCGCGTCGTGGGACACGGTGCTGCTGGTCGCGCTGTATGCCCCGATCCCCCTGTTGGTGCTGCTCGCTGCCGCGCGGCCGCTCGACTTGCTCGCCTTGGGTGAGGAGTCGGCGGGCTATCTGGGCGCGGATATCGAAGCCGTCAAACGTCGCGTCTATCTCGCCGCGTCCTTGCTCACCGCGGTCGCCGTGGCCGTCTCCGGGGTGATCGGATTCGTTGGACTCGTCGTCCCTCATATCGCCCGGCTCACCTGGGGCCACCGCCACCGCGCGCTGCTGCCTGCGGCGTTTCTCGGCGGTGGTGCGCTGCTCGCGGTGGCCGACACGTTGGCACGCACCGTCGTGGCGCCGCGCGAGCTGCCGGTTGGCGTGGTCACGGCGCTCATCGGCGTGCCCGTCTTCACACTTCTCCTCCGGCGCTGGTCAATTGGATGACTAACGTGCGTCGTGCGTCGTACGTCGTACGTCGGAAACCAGTGGCGTCCCAACGCACGACGCACGACGCACGACGTACGGTCTCATGACGCCGCTACTCCGTCTCCAAGACGTCCACTATCGCTACCCAGGCGCAGCAAGCGATGCATTGCACGGGGTATCGCTAGCGATCGCAACGGAACAGTTCCACGCCGTGCTCGGGCCGAATGGCAGCGGCAAGACCACGCTCGTTCGGATCGCGCTCGGTGCGTTGGTGCCCGCGGAAGGTCGGGCCATGATCGACGGCCGAGCCGCACGCGAGTGGCCACGCCAGGAGCTGGCCCGGGTCGTCGGCGTCGTACCCCAGCGCGAGGACAACCTCTTTCCGCAGCGCGTCCGCGAAACCGTGCTCCTCGGTCGCTACCCGCACCTATCGCTGTGGGGCCGCGAGCGCCCGGAGGACCACGCCGCGGTGGATCGGGCGCTCGTGGCCTGCGACGCCCAGCACCTCGCGGATCGCTGGGTCTGGACACTTTCCGGCGGCGAGTATCAGCGGGTGCGTGTGGCGCGCGCGCTCGCGCAGGAACCCAAACTGCTCGTGCTCGATGAGCCCGGCATGTCGCTCGACCTGAAACACGAAATGGGATTGTTCGAGCTGGTGCGTGGTTTGGTCACAGAGCAGGGGCTAGGCGTCTTGATGATCACGCACGACTTGAACCTCGCGGCCCGCTTTGCCGATTCGTTGCTCCTGCTCGAACGGGGCCGCCCGATCGCCAGCGGCCCGCCTGCTGACGTCCTGACGCAACAAACGGTCGAAACGGTGTTTTCCTGGCCGGTCATGATGCAGACGATCGATGGCCGCCCACAGATGATCCCACTCCGCAAACAGAAGGAGTCCGGGGCATGAACGGGATGTTCCTCGTCCTCACGCTCGCCGTGCAACAACCTCAGGACACGGTCGTCCTCAAGCCCGTGGTGGTGACCGCGACCCGCGTCCCGGTAGCTGCCGACCTCGTGGCCTCCGCCGTCACCGTCCTGCGCGGCGCGGATCTCGTCGCGCGGGGGATTCGGACCGTCGCCGATGCCCTGGAGACCGTTCCCGGCGTCCACATCGTGGAGACGGGCAGCATCGGTGGGCAGACGTCGCTCTTCATGCGCGGCGGCGAGAGCGACTACGTGAAGGTGCTCCTGGACGGAGTGCCGCTGAATCAGGCGGGCGGCGGGATCGATCTTGCCCATGTGACGACCGACAACGTGGACCGAATCGAGGTCGTGCGCGGTCCGGTCAGCGTCCTGTACGGCTCCGATGCGATGACGGGCGTGGTGCAGATCTTCACGCGCACCGGCGAAGGTCCCACCCGGGTCGGCGCTGAGCTCCAGGCCGGAACCTACTCGTCGCTCGACGGCGCCCTCGATGTGGCAGGCGGCACGACGATCGTCGGCTACGCAGCCCGCATCTCACGATTCTCGTCCGATGGCCTGTATGCCTACAACAATCAGTACCGCAATACCGTGGTGAACGCCCGCCTGAAGGTCCGACCGGATCTGCGCACAGATGTGAGTCTCACCTATCGCTACGGCGACGACACCTATCATTTTCCGACCGACGGCTCGGGAGCGCCCGTGGACTCGAATCAGCGCGCCGCCGAGCGAGGGCCGGTGCTCAGCTTGAACGTGGGTCGAGTGCTTGGGCACGGGCTGGAAGCGCGATTCAGCACCGGCCTCAAGGAATCACGACTCTTCTACAACGACGAACCAGACTCGCCAGGGGAGGACGGAGACTTCTGGAGCCGCGACTATCTGCGGAGATCCACGACGAGCGGAATGATGACGTGGCGTTCGCGTGGCGGGATCAGCGTGATCAGTGGCATCGACTACGAAGACGAGCGGCAGCGCGGCACCAGCCAGTTCAGCGCCTCATACGGCACTTTCCCCGATTCGATCGGCGTGCAGCGCCACAGCACCGGGTACTTCACTCAGGCGATGATCGCCCACGGGCATGCCGCCCTGACGCTGGGCGGTCGGTTGGACGACAACTCGCAGTTCGGCACGCACGCGACATACCGGACCGGACTGGTATATCGCCTCCCTGCCGCGATGCGCCTGCGCGCCTCGCTTGGAACAGGGTTCAAAGAGCCCACGTTCTTTGAGAACTTCGCGCATGGTTTCGTGACGGGGAACCCTGCTCTCGATCCGGAGCGGTCGCGCAGCTGGGAGGTCGGCATGGAGCGCGGCGGAATTGCGCTGACGTATTTCAATCAGCGCTTTCGCGATCTGATCGAGTACAACCCCGCTCCCCCGGCGGGGCAGCCGAACTACTTCAACGTCGACGGCGCGGTCGCCACGGGCGTGGAAGCCGAGGCTGCGGCCGCCTTCTCCCGATTCATGAGCGGCTCGGTGCGGTACACGTATCTCCACACCCGGGTCGTCGAGTCAGGCTCGCCGAGCGATCCCGACGGGTTGTTTGTGCCCGGCACGCCGCTCATTCGCCGGCCGGCGCACACGATCGCGCCAGAGCTCGTCGCGATCTGGGGCGGCGGCATTCGGATGACCCTCGGCGCGCTCTGGGTAGGGAAGCGTGACGATCTCGATTTCCGCCGTCCCGCCGGGCAGCGACGCATCACGGTGCAACCCTATACACGCGTCAATCTCGCCGCGGAGTACGGCTTGGAACGGGGACGCGTGGTGGTGACGGGGCGTGCCGCCAACCTCTTCAACGACCACCGCGAAGACCTCCCCGGGTTCCGCGTGCTCGGCCGGACGATCTTCCTTGGGGTACGCGTGGTGCTTGATTAGCTTCTGATTCTCGTACCTTCCGTTGGAGGCTGGTCGATGCGTCGTCTCGTTTTCGCCGCGTGGTTCGCGCTCGTTGCAGGCCCGTTGTTCTCGCAGGCTCCCCGCATCACCCCTGCGGGGGATCCGTCGGTCCGCAGCGACACGATCTACACGCTGGCCGTGAATCCCGCCGATTATCCCGATGACGACTACGTCTACCTGCTCGACGACGGTGTCGTGCGGTTCGAGCCCGACGGTCGCAGCAGCCGTACCTACCGACAGATCGTTCAGATTCTGAATCAGGACGGCGCGGAGGCATGGGGGGAACAGAGTTTCTCCTACTCGAGCGGCTCGGAGAAGCTGACGGTCAACTGGATTCGCGTCGTGAAGCCGACCGGCGAAGTGATCAGTGCGCAGCCGGCGCACGAGCAGGAGTCGCTCGCGCCGGTCGCCCTGGAGGCGCCGGTGTATTCCGACGAGAAGGTGCGTCGCGTGACACTGAGCGGCGTCGCGCCGGGAACACTGGTCGACTGGAGTTACACGGTCGAGCGCGTGAAACCGCTCGTCCCGGGCGATTACTACAGCGGGTGGCGGGTGACGAATGGCGTCCTGACGCGGCGCTCGCGCCTGATCCTCGACGTGCCGCTCTCCGTCACGCCCCGCATCCAGGAGCGCAATGTGCGGTTCAAGCGCCTGGACGTGGAGTCGCGCGGGCGCCGCGTCTACACCTGGGCGACGACGGACGTACAGAAGATTCAAGGCGAGCCGTTCGCGGCCTCGCCCAACACGCTCTCAGTGCACATCGACGTGGCCGCACCGATCACCTGGGCCGATCTCGCGCGCTGGTATGCCAAGCTCTCAGCGGGTCGCTACACCCTGACTCCGGCGCTGGAAGCGCAGCTCGCCGAACACCTAAAAGACGCGCACTCGCTGGAGGATTCGCTGCGGGCGGTACATCGCTGGGTGTCGCAGGATTTTCGCTACGTCTCGTTGTCCCTCGGCATTGGCGGCTATCTGCCGCGGATGCCCGCCCAGGTGCTGGAAACGCGCTATGGCGACTGCAAGGACAAGGCGACGCTGTTCATCGCGCTGGTGCGAAGACTCGGTCTCACGGCTTTTCCGGTGTTGCTGAGCTCCAGCGGGAGCGCCGATTCGACGCTGCCGACTGTGCAGCAATTCGATCATATGATTGCCGCCGTGGATCGGCCCGCGAAAAACGGCGGGCGTATCTATCTCGACCTTACGTCCGACCTGACGCCCTACGGCGAGCTGCCACCGGCCGAGGAAGGCTCGTTCGTCCTCGTCGTCCACGACGATGGCACGGTCGAGGAAGTCACGCTGCCCTTGAGTCCGACATCCGCGAACCGCTCCGAGACACGCATTGTGGGCGACCTCAGCGCCGACGGACACTTCACGGGCCGCTACACCGAGGCCAAGAGTGGCGGCCTGCAGTATGGGCTGCGACGCGCGTACGCTCGTGTGTTCAGCAAGGACGAGCTGAGCCGCCTGACGCAGGCGCTCGCCAACAGCGTGTTCTCTGGCGCCTCGGGCGACAGCCTGAAGCTGTTCGACGGCCGTGATCTGCAGGCGAAGCCGGAGGTCACGCTGACCGTGCATGACGCTCCCGTGCTGTCCAGCACCGGCGGCACACGCATTTTCACGCTGCCCGCCGCGCTCCCGAACTTCGCCTCGCTCGGACTTGCCTCCCAGCTGGAGCGCCGCAAGCCGCGTCGCTTTCCGATCGATATTTCCGAGGTCATCGGCCCGATCGAGAGTGTGGCGGAGCTGCGGATGACGCTTCCCCAGGGCTGGAAGGCGGAGTTGCCCCCGAACGTCACGGAATCGAGTCAGTTCGGCAGCTACAGCGCCGTGTACGCCCAGGATGGGCGCGAGCTGCGGGTCACGCGTCGCATGACGGGCCAGCGCGGCACGGCGCCGCCGGACAGCGTGGACGCGCTCATCGCCTGGTTGCGCGCGATCTCCAAGGACGACGTAAAGTTCATCGTCCTCCAACCGGGGAAGTGACGTCGGCGTCGCGACCCGCATCGTCTCGTTGCTGCCGAGCGCGACCGAAATCGTGTGCGCGCTCGGACTCGAGGACCGGCTCGTCGGGATTTCGCACAGCTGCGACTACCCGCCGAGCGTCACGAAGCTCCCCAGACTGACCAGGCCGCGCCGCAATCTCGACGGCCTCTCGAGCGCCGAGATCGATGCCGCGGTGCGCGCGGCATTGCGTGAGGACGGCAGCGTCTACGAGCTCGATATCGATGCGATCACTGCGCTCGAGCCCGACCTCATTCTCACACAGGGCATCTGTGATGTGTGTGCGGTGCCCCAGTCTCAGGTTCTCCACACTCTAAAGAGTGGGCCCAGTGATGCACTGCGCTGCAAGCGCAGTGAGGTGCTATCACTCGATGCGCATGATCTCGCGGCCATTTTCCAAAGCATTGGCGACGTGGGCTGCGCGACTGGCGCAATCGCCGCAGCTCATGCCCTGGTTGTCGACATGCGCCGGCGCATTGCCGCGGTTCGCCGGCGGGTCGCCGAACGGCCGCGGCCGCGCGTGCTCGCGCTCGAGTGGCTCGATCCACCCTACGTGCCCGGCCATTGGGTGCCGGAGCTGGTCGACATCGCGGGCGGGCAGCTCGTCCTTGGCACGGCTCGGCGGCCCTCGTACCGGGTGGAATGGTCGGAGCTCGAAGCGCTCGACCCCCCCCTCGACGTGGTGTTGGTCATGCCGTGTGGGTTCGATCTCGCGGAGACGCGGCGCGAGGCGTCGCGCTACGCGACGGTGCTGTACGGCCTCGCGCCGGCCGTGCATTGCCTCGACGCATCCGCGTACTTCAGCCGATCGGGTCCGCGCATCGTGGACGGACTAGAGATGCTCGTGTCGGCTATATTCCCCTCGTGAGTCTTGTTTCGACACCCGCTGTCGTTCTCCGAACCTACCGCTACAGCGAGACGTCCAAGATCGTGCGCCTGGCGACGCGCGATTACGGCGTGCAGAGCGCGATCGCCAAGGGCGTGCTCCGGCCCCGGAGCCCGTTCGGCGCGGCGCTCGAGACGTTGAGCGAAGGGGTCGCCCAGCTCTATCACAAAGAGACGCGCGAGCTGCAAACGCTGGCGGCGTTCGATGTCGTCCAGCTGCGGCGCGGTCTGGCCGACGACCTCGGCCGCTTTGCCGGCGCCGCGGCGCTCTCCGAGGTCATGCTGAAGATGGCGCCACCCGCGCCGCTCCCTGCCGCATACGAAACGTTCATTCTGGGACTCGATGCCCTGGTCCGGGCGCACTCGGATCAGACCGATGCGGCCGCGGTGCGCTGGCTGTGGCTGCTGGTCGGGGTCCTCGGGTTCGCGCCGCAGCTCGATGCCTGCGTCCGAGACGGCAACGCCGTCTCCGGCACGGTGGCCTTCAGCATTGCGGAGGGTGGCGTGCTCTGCGCGAAATGCGCGAACCCCGCTCCGCAGCAGCAGCCGACCAGGCTGCCGCCCCAGGCCTATCGCGATCTCGTCGCGTTGAATGATGAACAGGCGCCGCTGCCCGCGCTGGATGCCCCTCATGCCGCGGCCCATCGGCGGCTGATCGCCCGCTTCGTGCGTCATCATCTTGATGAAACCGGGGGCAATGGAAACGAACCGAAGAAGTCGAGCGCCATCGATATCTGGGAGCGCCGCGCGTGGGTCCCTCCCCCTCTCGCTTCGTAATCGGCACCGCCGGGCACATCGATCACGGCAAGACGGCGCTGGTGAAAGCCCTCACCGGCGTCGACACCGACCGCTGGGAAGAGGAAAAGCGCCGCGGGATCACGATCGATCTCGGATTCGCCCCCCTGCCGCTGCCGGGCAGCATTCACGCCAGCGTCGTCGATGTCCCCGGTCATGAAGGATTCGTCAAGAACATGCTCGCCGGGGCGACCGGCATCGACGTCGCTCTCCTGGTCATCGCCGCGGACGAAGGCATCATGCCGCAGACCGAGGAGCATCTCGCCATCGTCGAGCTGCTCGGCGTGCGCCGCGGCATTCCGGTCCTCACCAAGCGCGATCTCGTGGATGACGAGTGGCTGGGACTGGTGCGGACAGAGGTCGCTGAGCGCCTCTCGCGCAGCCGGATCCGGTGGCGTGCGCCGATCGCGGTGAGTGCGCTCAAGGCGGAGGGTTTGGAGGATCTGAAGCAGGCGTTGGTGGAGGTTGTGGAGGATCTGCGGGAACGACCTTCGGGCGATTTGTTCCGACTACCGATCGACCGTGTATTCGCACTTCCGGGTGCAGGGACAGTCGTTACGGGATCGACGTGGAGCGGCACGGTGGGCGCGGGGCAAAACGTGCGGCTCCTCCCGCTGGATCGCGAAGTCCGCGTGCGGTCGATTCAGGTGCACAGTCACGACGCAGCGCAGGCGGGGCCGGGCCGGCGCACGGCGCTCGCGCTGGTCGGAGTCGCCAAGGAAGAGCTCGAGCGCGGGCATGTTGCCGTCACTGGGTTAGGATGGCACGCCACGAACACGCTGGACGTGGCCTTGGAACTGCTACCCTCTGCCCGGAAGCCGTTGGCTGCACGAACTCGCGTTCGGGTGCATCTCGGTACCGCCGAGGTGCTGGGAAGAGTGGCGCAGATTCGGGGCCTGGGGCCTGGGGACTCGGGCTTGGCCCGGCTTGTCCTTGAGCATCCTCTCGTGGCCCGTGGCGGCGACCGCTTTGTCATCCGGAGCTTCTCTCCTGTCACGACGATTGGAGGCGGTGAAGTTCTCGATCCGTTTCCGCCCAAGCGGCCTCGGATTTCCGAGCGCGGCCTATCGGTGGGTCAGCCGGCGGCCGAGCGTTTGGCCCGCTTCATCGATGAGGCCGGGGTTACCGGGTTGGGCACCAGCGATATCCCGGTTCGGCTCGGCATTTTGCCCGTTGCAGTGCCTGACACAATTGCTGCGATCGGAAAAGCAGTGCTCTCGGCTGGCGAGTTGTTGGCGTCCCGGCGAGCCATCTCGGCCGAGGTCGAGCGCCTGGCGGGTGTGGTGGCCGCGCATCACCAGCAACACCCCCTTGACCCTGGCCTGTCGCTGCAGGCGCTCCGAGCGGGCGTCAACGCGCCGCCTGCCGTGCTCGACCTCCTGGTCGAGCACGGTGTGAAGAAACAGGCCTGGGAGCTGGCGGCGGGAGGCGCCGCCGTGCGCAAGCCTGGATGGGACGCCGCGCTCAAGGCGCGAGCGGGCGACGCGGGCGGCAGGCTGGCGCAGCGCTTGGCCGAAGCCCGCTGGCAGCTTCCGACGGTCTCCGAATTGCAGCGTGAGTTCTCCGATCCATCCGTGCCGGCGCTTCTGGCCCATCTGGCGCGCGAAGGGTCGGTTGAGCGTGTGGATCAGGAGCGTTATGCATTGAAGGCGGCGTTGGAGGAATTCCGGCGGGCGGTGGAAGAGACGCTGCGCGAGCTGGGCGCCGCCACACCCGCGCAGTTTCGTGACAGGCTCGGCTTGACGCGCAAGTACTTGATACCGCTGCTCGAGTGGGCCGACCGACGCGGCATCACCAGTCGCAAGGGAGATACTAGGATTCTCCGCGCTTGACAGGTCCCGCGCGGTTCCTAGTTTTTTCAGTACAGTATTAAACCTTGCGCCCTGTACCAACAAGGAGAGCGGTCTAAACGCATCTTTACGTTTGCAGAGGAGTCGGTGAGATGAAGCGGTATGCCTGGGCATTGCTGGCAGGGGGGCTCGGGCTTCTGGCGGGGGGAGTCGACGGCGTTTTGGGGCAAGCATCGCCGCCACCGCTGGTGGAGCTTAAGCAGAACTATCCGAACCCCTTTAATCCGGCGACCACGATCCCGTTCACTTTGAACGGAGATCTGTTTGCCAATGGTCATCGGCCGAAGGTGTCGCTCAAGATCTACAACGTGCTGGCGCAGCTCGTTGCCACACCCATCCTGCAGGGGACGGGCGAGGAACTCAACGATCTCGAGCTGACGTGCAGCGCGCCGAGTACGGGGTGCACCTTCAACGCGTACTGGGACGGAAAGGTCCTGAAGACCGACAAGGAAGCGGCGTCGGGCGTCTACATCTATCAACTGGTCGTAGACGGCCGACGGTTTACGAAGAAGATGATCATCATGAAGTAAGGGCGGCAATAGGCGGCAACAGGCGGCAACGAGCCCCCGTTGCCGCCTTTGTTTTGCCGCCCATTGCCGCCCTTTCTGTCTTTTTGGCATCTTTTGGCGGCACGCCCGTTGCCTTGAGAGGCCGCATGATCCAACCAGACAGACTTACAGTAAAAGCCGCCGAAGCTCTTCAGCAGGCCGCAGCTCTCGCGCGCTCCAGAGGAAACCCCGTCGTCAACGACGCGCACCTCTTCTCCGCGCTGCTGCAGCAGGACGAAGGCATCGTCGTCCCGCTGCTGCAGAAGGCCGGGCTCAACGTCACGCAGCTTCAGGCCGACACCGAGCGAGAAATCGAGCGCTTTCCGAGGCAATCCGGCGGAGCGGATCCCACGCTGTCGCGGGAGTTGTCGCGCGTTCTCGATCGGGCCGACGAAGATGCGAAAGCGCTTGGCGATGCCTACGTCTCGACCGAGCACATCCTGCTTGCCTTGGCGGAAGAGAAGGGAACCACCGCCCGTGAGCTGCTCTCGGCAAGTGGAGTCAGTCGCAAGGACCTGCTGGCGGCACTCGAGGGCGTGCGTGGGGCGCATCGCGTTACCGATCAGGAGCCTGAGAGCAAGTATCAGTCGCTGCAGCGCTTCACCCGCGATCTCACCGAAATCGCGCGCAAGGGGAAACTCGATCCGGTCATCGGGCGGGACGAAGAGATCCGCCGCGTAATGCAGGTGCTGTCGCGCCGCACCAAGAACAATCCGGTCCTGATCGGCGAGCCGGGCGTCGGCAAGACCGCGATCGTCGAAGGACTCGCGCAGCGCATCGTCAACGGGGACGTCCCTGACTCGCTCAAGAACAAGCACCTGATCGCGCTGGATATCGGCGCGCTGGTCGCGGGCACCAAATACCGTGGTGAATTCGAGGAACGGCTCAAGTCGGTGCTCAAAGAAATCACGGCGACCGAAGGCCGCTACATCGTGTTCATCGACGAGCTGCACACGCTCGTCGGCGCGGGCGGGGCCGAAGGCGCGGTGGATGCTTCCAACATGCTCAAGCCGGCGCTGGCGCGCGGCGAGCTGCACGTCGTCGGTGCGACCACGCTCGATGAGTATCGCAAGCATGTCGAGAAGGACGCGGCGCTCGAACGTCGGTTCCAGCCGGTCTACGTGGGCGAGCCGTCGGTCGAAGATACGATCGCCATCCTGCGCGGCCTCAAGGAGAAGTACGAAGTCCACCACGGGATTCGCATCACGGACAACGCCCTCGTCGCGGCGGCGACGCTCTCGCATCGCTATATCACCGACCGCTTCCTGCCCGACAAGGCGATCGATCTGATCGACGAGGCGGCCGCGCGGCTGCGTATCGCGATCGATTCACTTCCGCAGGAGATCGACGAGGTCGAGCGGAAGATCACGCAGCTCGAGATCGAGCGGCAGGCGCTGGCGAAAGAGAAGGACAAGGCGTCCAAGGAGCGGCGCGAGAAGATCGAGCAGGAGCTCGCGGAGCTGCGCGAGAAGTCGAACGCGATGAAAGCGCAGTGGACCGCCGAGAAGGACGCGATCCAGAAGATCCAGGCGAAGAAGGCGGAGCTCGAACAGCTCCGCAAGGAGGCCGAGCAGGCGACGCGCCGGGGCGATCTCCAGAAGGCGGCCGAAATCAGCTACGGGCGTGTGCCGGCCGCCGAGAAGGAGATTCAGGCGCTGGAGAAGCGCCTCGCGGAAATTCAGAAGAAGGCGCGCTACCTCAAGGAAGAGGTGGATGACGAGGACATCGCGGAGATCGTGTCGAAGTGGACCGGCATTCCGGTCCGCAAGATGCTCGAGTCGGAGAAGGAACGGCTCTTGAAGCTCGAAGAGGAGCTGGGCCGCCGCGTGATCGGACAGCGCGAAGCGTTAGCGGCCGTGGCGAACGCCGTGCGGCGCGCGCGCGCCGGGCTGCAGGATCCCAATCGCCCGACCGGCTCGTTCATCTTCCTCGGTCCCACGGGCGTGGGCAAGACCGAGACGGCGCGGGCGCTGGCCGAGTTCTTGTTCGACGACGAGCGGGCGCTCGTCCGGCTCGACATGTCGGAGTACATGGAGAAGCACGCGGTCGCGCGCATGATCGGCGCGCCGCCAGGATACGTCGGCTACGAGGAAGGCGGCCAGCTGACCGAGGCGATTCGGCGCCGGCCGTATGCGGTCGTCCTCTTCGATGAGATAGAGAAGGCGCATCCCGATGTCTTCAACGTGCTGCTGCAGATCCTCGATGACGGTCGTCTGACGGACTCGCAGGGTCGCACGGTCGATTTCCGCAACGCCGTGCTGATCATGACGTCGAACATCGGCTCGCAATATCTGATTGAGGCGGGGACGGGCGGCGTCGCGTGGGAGCAGGCCGAGACCAAGGTCACGGAGCTGCTGCGGCAATCGTTCAAGCCGGAGTTTTTGAACCGCGTCGACGACATCATCATCTTCCGGCCGCTGACGCACGAGGATATCGAGAAGATCGTCGACATCCAGATCAAGCGCGTCGACAAGTTGCTCGCGGACCGCAAGATCACGATCGAGGTCACGCCGGCCGCAAAGAACCTGCTCGTCGCCGAGGGCTACGATCCCGTGTATGGGGCCCGCCCGCTCAAGCGGGCGATTCAGCGGCTGCTACAGAATCCGCTGGCAGTGGCGGTGCTCGAGGGGCAGTACGCCGAGGGCGATCGCATCAGGGTCGATCGGGCGAAGGACGGGAATTCGTTGGTGTTTGAGAAGGCACGGGAGCCCGTGCGTGCTTAAAGGCCGTGCGTCGTGCGTGGTGCGTAAAACCCGTGCGTCGTGCGTGGTGCGTAAAACCCGTGCGTCGTGCGTGGTGCGTCGTGCATAACGGCCGTGCGTCGTGCGTGGTGCGTCGTGCGTCGTAATGCAGGGATGGACGCGGCGCTCGAACAAGCGCGGCTGGGTGCAATGAAGGACGAGGTTCCGATTGGCGCCGTTGTGATGCGTGGAGACGAAGTCGTCGCCGCGGCACACAACGAGACCGTGGCTCGCAAAAACCCCACGCTCCATGCAGAGATGCTCGCGATTGAGCGCGCACTCAACGCCCTGAATACTGATCGACTGACCGACTGTACACTCTACGTCACGGTCGAGCCGTGCGCGCAGTGTGCGGGGGCGATCGTGCTGGCGAAGGTCGGGAAGCTGGTGTTTGGGGCGTACGACGAGAAGGCAGGGATGTGCGGGTCGGTGGGGGACCTCGTCAGGCATCCGCGGTTGAATCACCGCGTCGACGTCCAAAGCGGCGTCGAGGCGGAGGCGTGCGCCGAGCTCATCAAGAGGTTCTTCGCGGCGCGGCGCGCGCAGTAATCGCTGACATGACGCCGTATGTTGGCGATTACTGCGACGCGGTTCGTTGTTCCGCGCCGTGGCGGAGCTGATAGAAGCGCTCATACCCCGCTAGTGGGGATTTGTTGTTGCACTCGTCCAACACCAGGAAAATCCCTAATGATCGTTTGCGCGTCTCCCACTGGCGCATTCTGATGCCGCGTGGTGATTCTTTTAGCGACGCGTAAACCTGTTCAAATCGCGTGACTGCCTCTCGTCCCGTGCCGGATCGCTGTTCGCTGCCGTCATCGAAGGAGCCAATTGCCTTGGCTCCTTCGATGATCGAGGCTATTTCTCGAGCCCACGCATTCGCGCCCGCGATAAGGCCCGTGATTCTGTACGGAGAGAGCGGGACCGGTAAGACCTTCTTCGCGGAATACATCCATGGACTCAGTGGACGTTCCGACGGATTTCACATGCTCAGTGTGGGAACGTTGGGTCCGCAGCTCGCGCACGATGAGCTGTTCGGACATGTGGACGGCGCGTTCACCGGTGCGCGGCGACCCCGGGCGGGGCTGATTGCGAGCGCTGGTGTGGGTACGCTGCTCCTCGATGACATCCAGACACTCGATCTCGGTGTGCAGAGCATGCTCTACCAGGTGCTCGATCGGTACACGTACAAGGCTCTCGGATCGGATCGCACGGCGAGCGCGGTGTGCCGCGTGATTCTGGCCATGAAGGAGCACCCGGACACGCTGATGAAGCTGGGCGTGTTGGTCGAAGACCTGCGGTATCGCTTTGGGGCCTGCTCGATTCGGATGCCGCCGCTCAGGGAACGGCGCGACGAGATTCCGGTGCATGCGCAGCGAGCGTTGGAGTCCTGTCCAGCGATCGTCCCTGGCGGCGGCGGGCCTACGCGGTTTCGCAAATCCGCCATAGCCATGCTGTGCGAAGCGGAATACAAGGGCAATATCCGGCAACTTATTTCAATCGTGGAATGCGCGTATTTGCTGGGGCGCGCTGCGGGACGAGACGAAATTTGGCCGCAGGACTTGGACATCGAGCTACCGACGACGCTGCGGTATCGGCGGCATGGCAAGCGAGAGGCCAACTGCACCGTAGTGGAGCGGATGCTTGCGGTCACCGACGGGAATGTGACCGAAGCCGCGGAGCGGCTCGGGGTGAGTCGAGCGACTGTTGTGGCACTGCGGGCGAGGATGCGGCGGGGTTGAGCTAAGATAACAACGCCTAGCTTGGCGAATGCGTCTGCACTGACTGATGGCCCAAGTTCGGGGAGATTCGCCGATCTCGTGATTCTACGATGTCACCTGGAGCAGATTATGGGGAGCACCGCATCCCGTTACTGCTGGAAATCAATGGCCCGAACGGATACTCGCGAGTGCTCTCTCCGCTGCTCGGCGAATCCAGGGCACCGGATGTGACACGAACTTCTGGACCGCACGTTCGGCTCGAGAAGGTCTCAGTTTTTCCAGGGCCTGCAGTGCGTGGCCAGCGAGCTCTTCCTCCTCAAGGGCTTCTATCACAGTATCGACTGCCCGTGGATCCTTGATTCGGCCCAGCGCGGATAGAAGCATTTGTCGGGCCATTCCATATTGACGATCGCGAATCAATTCGATCAGATCAGGAACTACGGACGCGTCCGCTACCGTGCTCAGAGCATTTCCTATCGCCCATCGTAGGCTCGCTTCCCGGGCCTTGTCATCCAGACGAGCATAGCGAAATGCATCGAGCAAGGGTTGCGCGGCAATTCCCCTGGCGGCCGGCACTCCTAAAGCGCGGGCGACGCTCTCCTTCAGCCCGTCATCCGTGATGGTCGGAAGAAGATCCACCAGAACTCGTAGGGCCTCCTTGCCATAGCGGACCCGATCGTTGACGAGATCATCGACACTGTCCGCGTCGACACCCACTCGGCGAAGGGCCTGGAGCACCCGAGCATGTTCCTCCGAGATTTGCGTCATCTCATCTGAATCCTCTCGACCACGATCTCTCCTAACTGTTCCAGTTTCTGAAGGAATGGGGAAAGCCTCGTGGACACATCGATCTTTAATATGAACTGCAGGTTGTTAGCTTTGGCAAATACAAGTTCATCTGCGATCTGGTTCGTGAAGCCAAGCGCCCGGACGTTCTTGACCTCGGTTAGCGTTCTAGCCGCCCAATTTATGGCGTCGGGAATCCTACGGGCGGCAGTTCCGAGCAATGACGGGATCGCGGCTTTACCCTTCTGAGCGATTCCGGCCGCAGCTTCACCAGCCCTCCCAAGTCTTCCAGCCTCGGCAATGGAGGTCGCTCCCCGAACCCCGCCTGCTTCCAGTGCGCTCGAACCGAGGCTCGCCAAGAACAGGACTGCCTGGCACGCAAAGCTCTCGTTGCAGGAAGTGAGTAGGCCTCCCGCGGT
>Ga0209157_1001505_pt1 | contig 19437 bp, 20 predicted proteins | sample GraSoiAngelo_135_FD_185892 | JGI IMG/M metagenome (GOLD analysis project Ga0209157, IMG submission 185892) | Grasslands soil microbial communities from the Angelo Coastal Reserve, California, USA - 14_0929_05_40cm (SPAdes) (version 2) | ecosystem: Environmental > Terrestrial > Soil > Grasslands ...
TCCCTGAGACCAATGCCTCCCAAAATGAGAGTACGCAGAAAATAACCCTTAACATTAATGTGGCCAAAGATCCAATTACTCGTGGAGAAAGCCAAGTAGTAGCCGTAGTTGCCTCCGATCCGACTACTGGTAAGGAACTTGATCATGTTTTTATCAAACTTGCAATTAAGGACCCTATAGGCATTATTGTAAAAAATTATACTGCAACAGAAGGTAATCTTACCCGTAGCTTTAAAATCGGCGAAAATGCCGTTGGAAAATTCACAATTTTAGCTACCGCATCACAAGCAGGTGTTGAGAGTAGGAAATCTTTGACATTTCAAGTCCAGTAGTTCGAATTTAAAGACTCAGGATAGATATTCGATGTAGTAACTGTACGATAAGGTTGTAAGAATTACACACTAAGACATTCAAAATCGATTCATTCAATTATAAAATCTCTTATAGGAGATAGACGGAAACGACTTTTTATAAATCAAACTAAATGGTTAGTAAATTTGGAATATTATATCCTTGTCTTTTCATACCATTTTAATTCTTCTGTCATGCATTATGATCTTAGTGTCGTTAGCAATATTAATTATAATTTAAGTGAATTTAAGAAAATAACATTTTCATAATCAATATAATAAATTTACATTACTTTCAAATGCAAAATTATTGATGTAGTATGAGCCAATTGATACTGAAAAATTATATTTCTTTATCTAATATTCTAGCAGCATATTTCATACATATCCTTAAAAATTTATTTATGGTGGTTTTGAAATTTTAAAATGGTGAAGAAACAACAATCGATACAAACATCTCTTCTCGTAATAATTATTACTCTTGAAACGTTCTTTTTTGTAGGCAATATCATTCCACTGCTAGCCTTGGATAAAGAACAACAACTTTTGGTTAATTATGATGATCCCCAAGAACTTGCAGATGCCGTAAAAGGTGGTAAGGAAGGATTAAAAGATATGTCTCTTCAATCGATGAAAGCTAGCAACATTTATGACGATGCAGATAAAAGTTTCCAAGATTGTATATACCTAGCAGCAAAAGTGGGAGATAACCTTGCTGATAAAGAAGCAGTGCACCGTATTGAAGATGTAAACTTTTTCAAGAACAAGTATCCTACAGATAGTAGCGTTCCTATTGCTATAACTTCTACTGGTATCGGCACATCTGCCGCTACCGAAACCAATCGTATATCAACTTCCAATGGAATATCAACTGCAGATGCCGATGATGAAGAAAAAAATTTGATTAATGAACTTGTGAAAACAGGAAAGTTCACAGAAGATGAAGCCAAAGAATTGGTAACAAAAGTGACATTGATTAATGAACTTGTGAAAACAGGAAAGTTCACAGAAGATGAAGCCAAAGAATTGCTAACAAAAGTGATGAAGAATGGAACCGATGAAGCCAATGTTACTGATGGATCAAATGTTCCTGAAGCTAACATAACTGCTAACGTCCCTGAAGCTAACATAACTGCTAACGTCCCTGAAGCTAACATAACTGCTAACGTCCCTGAAGCTAACATAACTGCTAACGTCCCTGAAGCTAACATAACTGCTAACGTCCCTGAAGCTAACATAACTGCTAACGTCCCAGAGACCAATGCCTCTCAAGGTGAGAGTACACGGAAAATAGCCCTTGACATAACTGTTGCAAAAGATCCCATTACCCGTGGTGATAGCCAAATAGTAACAGCAGTTGCCTCCGATTCGGCTACTGGTAAAGCACTTGATCATGTTTTTATGAGAGTTACTGTTAAGGACCCTATAGGTATTATTGTAAAGAATTTTACTGCAACAGAAGGTAATCTTACACGTAGCTTTACAATCGGAGAAAATGCAGTTGGAAAATTTAGAATTTTGGCGACCGCATCACAAGCGGGTGTCGAAATTAGAAAGTCTTCGACATTTCAAGTTCAGTAGCTCAAGTTATGGAATATTAGGATTGAATGACGGCATTACATTATGTCCACATCATGAAGTCATACATTTTACATGATAAAGTTGTTAGAACACTCATGTCACTAGCGTTTTTTAGAATTACAATGAAATCTACACGAAAATTTGACATAGATGATGTGAGAGATTTATTTGAAAGTATCGATGTAGAATTTCACACTAAATTTTATTGAAAATTATTGCTCTGGCTAAATCATCTTTTGTGAAAATAATCCGACAAGTCTCTGCTAAAACCCTCTAAATGGGATTCAATTGTCAGCTTCATTAGGTCATGTTTCAGGTCGAACATATATTGATGAAGTTCACGCCACTCTTTTCCGTAAACAATTTCGGACTTTGAATTGGAGTCTGTTAGGAATTCTTTAAATTTATCTACAAGCAAATCGGTCTCGGTATTTTGCCGCAGTTTTATTTCAATAATTTTTCTAGAACTTAAAATTCCATTATTGGTTTCATACTTGCTGTATCTTTAGAAATATTTTTAATTATTAGCAGCTATCTACCATGATTGAAATGTCAAATACAACTGCAAAAGCATTACTTGAGGATAGAATTGAGTTCAAATTCTATGCCGCCGAGAAACATTTGCAAATATTAAGCGATATGCAAGCTAAAGGAAGGACTCCTAATAATTCTGACGGTAGGATAGATTGGGAATTAGAAATAGAGGAGTTACTTTTCCATTTAATCGGCACTATGGATTGCCTTCTTATTAGAATTAATGAGAGATTAAAACTAGGACTTGAAATTCGTAAAGTAACCGCAATAAACGTTTGTAAGAAATTGCGTTTGAAAAAAAGAAATGACTTGATAAAGGAATTATGGGATTTGGTGAGTCCAAATAATCCCGTTCGCTCATGGTTGAAGATTCTGATTGACCTTAAAAATACCGGCATACATAGAAGCATTATCAATGTCAATTTTGCGGGAGGAAACACGCATATTACCTTTGTTGAGGATCCAAAATCTGATTTAGAAATAATACCATACTTGGATGATCGTATTCAAAGAATGAGGAATTTGATTGATAATATTATCAGCAAAGGACCATTGGTTAGAAGAAAATTTCCCCGCAAGAAGAGACGAATTAAATAATTACCTTTCTACCTTGAATTTTTCGTTACAGTAGTTACACTAGTTACACTTTTTCGAGACCTTAACTTCTATCCGGGAGTGCTATTACCTACTTCATTAGTATTCTTTTCATGATTTTTATTAAAATTTGCCAATAAAATATCGATATTTGCCATCATTTTTGCCTTTGTGTCTTCGTTCGAAGATGAGTGGATTGACTTGGAGCTGTAACTGGTGTAACTGGTGTAACTTTTACTGTTTCGGATACTATTTAAAATTTAGCCGGCATTTCATAGGTTGATTTAATTCTGTTCAGGTATTTTTAGGTGAATATATCCACATCAGGAAATGATAGAAATTACATCACAACGGTGTTTTTCATAGATATGAGTATTAAATATTGAAACGTTCTGACTAACTTGAGATATTATACACCAGTTCTAAAATTTAAAATAATGATCTTATAACTTTTTATGCCTTAATGTCTAACGCTTGATGAGGACTGTATATCATGATAATGGTGGAAGGTTTATGAACCTTATTTGCCGAATAAGAGCAGCAGATTAGTTGCGATAATAGACGATGAATTAGATATTACAGTGCTTTTCCGTGATGCTATACGAGGGATTAGAGGAATTTCAATATTTACATTTACAGATCCGATTTTAGCACTTGAGCATTTCAAAATTAACAGGAAAGATTACAGCCTTATAGTCTCTGACTTGAGAATGCCTGGTATTAACGGAATAGAATTGCTAAAGAGAATAAAAGAATTGAATCCTTTAGTCCGAACAGTTTTAATGACTGCGTTCGAATTTGACGATGAATTATTTCAAAAGAACGTTGAAAAGCAAATAATAAATGGCTTTCTTCAGAAACCCATAATGTTAGAAGATTTGGTTAAAGAAGTCGATAATCAACTACATCTTCACCAGTTACAAGTGCACAAAACTAGATTACAATGACTTTATCTTTATGATAATCAAAGATTTTTTCCTTTTGTTCATCTGTAAACATTAAATGAAAATCTAATTTGTGATACAAGCACAGTTGCGTCCAATTTTGGTTACAATAACCGTCATCTGATAAGCTTTCATACTTTAGGAGTTCATCGATATTCTTGGAATTATTATATAATGACATGTCTGCAATAACAACAAGATTCTTACCCTTATTGTAAGCCTGAATTTTATTTATGAACTCCTTCAGACCAAATGCAGCGGGCAATCCCAAATATGGGTTATCAACTACCTTGGCAAAATCTATCAGTATGAGAGAATTGTTTCGCTCAAACTTTCTTACATCTAATCCTTTTGTCAATAACTCTTGTCTCACACTATCAGTTGTATCATAATATGGAAGAAACAAAATCGCAACATTGCTGTCCTCGTCTATCAAACGGTGTATGTATTCAGCATAAACTTTTCTAATTGTTTCAATATTAGGATATAAAATAACGGAATGATAACCTATAGGTAATTTTTGTAATTCGAGGATTAAATTATTCGAGACTTCATTAATGTTGGAATAAAGGTCTTTAGGATATTCCACATAATCATATTGCTCTACATATCATATTAAAGTATGAATAGTTATAGATTCCAAGTTATCTAAAACTTACAAATTAACGTTTTAAACACAATAGAAATCTAGTTTTAATTGTAATATGCAAAATTAAGAAAACTAAAATTCTTAAATTGATTCCGCATTACTAGATAATTGCAAATAATTTAGTATAACCTTTCAGGTCGATGCAAGACATCAGGGAGATTATCTATTCTCTGAAACAACTTCACGAGTTAATAGCATGAACAACTTATCTGCGACGTTTTCAGGACTTATTGGCTTAAGAGTAAATTCATCTGCACCATAATCTAATATCTTAGTTTTGTCAGTATCTTCATCTGCTAAGACCAGTATTTTTGTGTCACCGTTACTTCTCTTTAGTTTAACAATTAACATAGCTCTTGCATCGAGTGCTATTTGTTGACTTACTATTACAACGTGTATCTTTTGGTTTCCCAATTTACTAATTTTTGATAAGCATTCTTCGGCTGAAGAGGTTTTATAGACCTCATAACATTTTAGCCATAATAAGCCTGCCAAGTTTGTAACGGCGTCATTATCCTCCAGGACTATCATTACCCGAGGTTTGTCCATGGGCATTGAATGTCTATACACGAAATCAAGTAATAAATGTAATGTAAGTCAAGGGCTAACTAAACTAAATCATTCCTAAACACTTATGTATTCATAAAATTTCAAAAACCAAACTGCCACAGCTCAAAATTCTAGTCAACTTTAAGATACAGATACTAAACTTATCTATTTTGGATTCGTGTGAAGAACAGGAAGATGGTGGATGATGCAGTTTCACGCTCGGAAGACCATCAATCACCCTCAACTTACATAGATGAAGTTAGAATTGTGCCGGGGATAGAAGTAAGATTGGGATATCTTATACAAGGTAAAGAAGGATTGAGACAAAAGGGAGTCGACAGCTTAATTGCTATCGATATGTTAAGCAAGTCCTATGAGAGTCAGTATGATATTGCAGTTGTAGTAGCCGCAGACAGAGACTTTCTTGATATTGTAAGAGCTGTTAGGAATTCAGGAAAACGAGTTTACGGAGCTTTTTTTAATAAAGATACCAGTGAAGAACTTAGGACAACATTTGATTCATCATTTATCTTTACCAAAGAGTGGTTACAAAACTACATCATGAAACCTATTATAGATGAAAATGACGCTAAGCAACTAATCCAGTAGATGTTAAAAAGCTCAAAAAAAGAACTATTACTTGGTTTACACAAGTATGATCTTTTCAGTTACTTCAAAACAGACACCTCTTTAGAAGATATAATCTCTCATTACTTGACAAAATGCAAGTCGGCTCAAAACCAAAGGAGATAATTCGTGTTATTTCTGAGGACTTGCTGGAAAAGTTCTCAAAACTAGAACTTGTTGAAAAGTATGACGTCTATCAGAAATTAATGACCTACTGGGAAGACACAATGCAAGATGATGCATATCTGATAACACAAAACGGATGGAATGTTACACTTTACTCCATCAAGGACAAGAAGGATAAAATAACAGGCTGGGACAGTGAGCTAATTCCAAAGAACATTGTAACTGAGAAATATTTTGCAAAACTAAAAACTAGAAATCAAAATTGTCAAATACATCAAACTCTTTATCATGATTCAATAACTCTGGTCGCTGATTGCATATTTTAAAAAGCATATCCTGAGAATCTAATGAATTTGCAAAAATTAACACTTTACAATCATCGACATCACGTGGTTTGTTTTTGTATATTTAATACAAGTTTGCCATCAACTAATTATTGACGTGTAAATACTTTTCAAGCATCTCTTCTATTCGTTTTAAACGTTTGGGCATAGTCAAATAATCGATTAGTGCACGTGGATCATGGAATTCAAATTCACCTATTTCTCTTGGTTTTGAAGCGTTAACCTTTGCAATTCCGTTATATGTGACCTGTCCATTTGTTTTGCAGAATGATCTTGCTATGGGATCATATGTAACCCACTCGCCACGGGATGACAATTCAAGTTTACCAACTAACAGACCAATTCTATCATTGAGGCTCTGTATTACATTTATGCATTCATAAACAAGTATGATATACAATTCGAATGGATCATCTCCATCAATAGGAGAAGGAATAACTTCTATTGTTGGATTCTTTCCCATATTTAATCTGACTTTCACGCTATCTATTTGTGAGGTATATTGAGTCCAGTTATGCATTTGAATTTTCTTCCAGTCAACTGCTATGGTAGGCATTTTAATTATAGGTGCTTTGAATTGAATATTTTCAGCTCTACAAATAGGAATTGAAGGATTGTTTTTGTTATACTGGTCGAGGAAATTTTTACCTGCTTGTGTTAGCTCAAGTACTTTGAATACATCCCTATTGGTCTCTAACAAATCCGGTATTCTTCGCCCTATTGATGTAATATGAAACATGAGATCTATATCATCAATTTCTATTTCTTCAATTTTAAGACCTGAATTTGGATTTGAGTGATTGTCGTCAATGTCATCATCAATGTCTCGAGCTTCTGAAATTGTCTTCCCCTCTGTATCGATTACCATTGGAGGTAGTGACTTCTTTCCTGCTGAAAGCGACAGGTTGTCGTTTACTCCTTGCTTTTTTGGTCTCCTTTTCTTCTTCCAATTATCAGGACAATATCTTTCAATATTTCTTCTTGAAATTAATCCTTGTGCAATTTCTTCGTTTAGAATATTTTTGATCTCTTCACAGATATCTTCTGGTCGTCCTTGAGTTTTTTCTAATTCCTTTCCAATCTTTAATACTATGTCTTTGCTTTTAGATCCTATTACTTTAAATTCCTTCTTCGCTTCTTCTATAACTAATTCAAGTTTTGAATTCATATGTTCTTTCCACATACTATTCATCACTGATTCCTTTTTGGTCCAGCTTAGTAATGATTAAACGACTATCTTCAATACTACACTGTAAAAAATCGGACTTGTCTATATCTAGTTCTGTGGCCACTTTTATAGGGAAAATTAGTGTAAAGCTTAATTCCCCCTTTAGCCATTTTACAAATATTTGTTCTTTCATTACAGTAAAGTATAAGTTAATATGATTTATCAAAAGTATGATCAATGATTTACCATGCATGGTAAAAAATTAAGAAAAACGCCGGGCTTCGAAGTTTTTTTCTCTACAAATGACGATGAATTATTAACAAATGGAGCAAATTTGACTAATGAAGGAAAGTTATACAGAGATATCTTGCGATTTTTTATAAAAAATAATTTTGGAATCTATTTTAAAGCTAGAGAATTAACAAAATGGTTGTTAAGTAATAATTATGAATTCATTAATGCCTATACTGGTTTTAATGATCGCACAAATATGACTAACAAAATTGAAAATAGATTAGAACGAGTGACGAAGTGTTTAAATTCCCTGATAGAAATGGATTTACTGCTCCATAGAGGAACAAAATCTACAAAGGGTGATTCTACAACAACTGAATACGCATTAAATGGTCTAGGACGTTTAATTGGTTTATTTCTAGAATCTCTAACTTCATCTAAGAAAATTGAAATCTATGAAAAGATTTTCAAAATATTTGAACTGTTCTTTTCTGATGATCCTTCGTCAATGGACAGATTTTGTTTAATTTATTTTAAGAATCTCAAGGAACATGGATTATTTGAGGAACACATTGATAATATTAAGAAATTTTTCTTTCTTTCTGATCTGTCGTGGCATGATGCCCTAAAATATTTAATATGTTTCCCTTGAGTTCTGATGAAAGCGGTAGGCAGAGATGGAATATTTGGAAACAAACTTTGGTTCAACTTGATCCTTTCACAAGGGTGTTATTCTTGTATCAGCTAAAACTTTATTTCGATCGTATGATGGAGCGACATGTAAAATCATTTCAAGGATACGAATTAGCTCGAATGATTAGCCTAAAAGAAGAATTGGACGAATTCATCATCATAGAAATGGAATGTAAAAAATGTAATATATATTTGGCCGCATTTGTTGACATATTATCATACCTTGATGCAATATATCTCAAGTCTGAAATGAAATTCTATAAATCTAAATCTCGGAAGCTAGTTGAATCAAAACCTTATTGTGAAAAATGCAATACAAAATTAGAATTTGAAAAGCTAATAATCTAGATGGTCTCAAAATGATAGTGAAGAAAATTATTTTCGATTTTTTAGAGCTCTTCAATATCTCTATATCTGCCATTACCTTATTTAGCTTGTCAGATAAAGTTGAAATGACATTATCCTGAATTTCATTCATTGTCAGTTTTTCTATATAAGTGTCATATGTTAGGATCATTCTACATTTATTACAGAATTTAGAGTCTGTCTTATTAGACTCGCTGCAGTTGGGACATACCTTTATCTAATGGCTCGTCATATTTCTTAACTCCATATAATTCCAGGAGGGTGTCGCTCGATTCGTTACCAAACCAGTGAATATAAATCTGTGGCATCTTGCTATTAATAGCCCATCCTGCATGCTGTCGCAAAACATGCTCCTTAAGGACCTTCGCCTTTTGTGTTAATGCCGAATGTCGGAGGATATATGGATTAAAGGGTTTTTTAATTAATTTTAAGAATTGCTCTTTATCTTGTCTTGGTACATTCGGATCCTCTAATAGAGATGGAAAAAATTTCTTCCTATAGTGTTCGTAAATCTCGTAGATAGCATATCGTGATAACTGTCTCCCAATTCTATTTCCAAGTCCACAAAATAAGATGGCAGAAGGGTTTCTCCCTTGAGGATCATCTTCAATCCAATCCTTCAGAAATGGAATTGAATTATACAGTGGAATAACCCTATTGCCAGTTTTGCCATTTACAATGACTTCAGCATACTGGTGATCCCCTGCCGTTTTGAAAACAACATCTTTAATCCTTAGTGCAAGTATCTCTTTCGGTCTGCAGCTAGTATCGACTGCCATTGCATGATAACATCTATCTCTTTTGTTGACAGAATATCGCAGGAATACAATATGATCTTCATCTGTCCACAAATCAAAACGTCGGTAAGACGATTTTTCTGTTCTTTTTAATGTCGGAATGTTACCTACAACAAGTGGCTTCTCTCTTTTTGATGGCTTCATATCACGATGATAAAGCCATTTGAAGAATCTTAAGAAGGTAATAAGTCTGTGATTGTAGGTAGAGACCCACCTGTGTAATCTGTCAGAAACTGCTGGCTTCCTAATAGTGTCAAGATACAGTAAAATATCCTCTCTGGTCATTTTTATGAATGGCTTATTAACCAGAAACGCAGAGAGAAGCTTTAGAGAGGTTATGACATCTCGTCGATGATTATCCGAAAGATTTGTCTCAATTCGCATTGAAGCAGTATAGTGTGCTACAATAACCGCATTTTCCCGTGATATTTTTGTCTTCAAATGGTCAAGGAAATAGGGTTCTAGTCCTTCAGTTGCAAGTTCTTGATCAAACAGCGAAGTTTCTAATGCAGTTGGAATCAATAGGTTTTGTATTGCGAATTAGTAACTAATAAAGTAATATTCATCCCTACATGATGTCCACATCATGGGGCTGACTTTCGGTATATCCTGCAGGAGTAATCTTTACAAATTCTGCATTATGTTGCATTTCAGATATGTTTCTAGCGCCACAATAGCTTAGACCTGATCTGATCCCACCCACAAATTGCTTAATTAAATCAGTAACGCTTCCCTTATACGGTACCATTGCCTCAACACCTTCAGGTACGTAGTCATTAGGATCTTCCCCATCTATTACTTGTGATCCCTCTTCTCTATACTTTCTACCAAGAGACGCATAAAACGATGCCATGCCACGATACATCTTGAATTTTTTTCCATGTCTCACTATTGTTTTGCCCGGACTTTCATCAGTTCCTCCAAAAAGACTGCCAATCATTACTGTGGATGCACCTGCTGCTAAAGCTTTAATAGCATCACCTGATGCCCTTATCCCGCCGTCAGAGATCACGGGCACATCAAAATCCTTTGCAACTTTAACACCATCAATAACTGCAGTTAGTTGTGGAACTCCGGAACCAGTGATAATCCTAGTTATGCATATTGAACCAGATCCGACACCAATCTTTACCGCATCAACCCCGGCTTTAATGAGGTCTCTTACTCCTTCTCCCGTAGCAACATTTCCTGCAATTAATTCGCAATTTGGAAACGCTTTTTTTATCATATGAATAGCATTAATTGCATTGTCGCTATGGCCATGAGCAATATCTACTACAATGATGTCAGTTCCTGCGTTGAGCAATTCCTCAGTTCTGTCTAAATAATCACCTTTTACTCCGACGGCCGCGCCAACCAATAACCTACCTTTCTTATCCTTTGAAGCCAATGGATATCGTTCCATTTTCATTATATCCTTACTAGTAATAAGTCCGACGATATTATTTGATTCATCAACTACAGGTAGTTTTTCAATTCGATTTTTGTGTAGAATTTCTTTTGCCTCCTCGATAGAAATTCCTTGTTTTGCTGTAACAAGATCCTTTGTCATAAGATCCCTGACCCTGGTATCTGAATTATATTGAAACATGATATCTCTGTTAGTAATTATTCCTACCAATTTTTTTGGATTATCATCCATTACCAACAAGCCAGATACGCCAAGGTCCTGCATTACCTTAGATGCTTCGTTTGAAGTTTTAGAAGGTGAAATGGTATAAGGCTGCTCAATGATTACGGACTCCGATCTTTTTACCCTTAATATTTCATCGACCTGATCTACTATTGTCATAAATCTGTGTATGATACCTATTCCGCCTTCTTTTGCTATAACAATTGCCATATTAGATTCAGTCACCGTGTCCATGTTTGCGCTGATTAGTGGAATATTTAACAAAATATTTCTAGATAATTTGGTTTTCAAGTCTGTTTGAGATCTAGAAATTATAGGGGACCGTTTTGGAATGAGGAGCACATCATCAAAAGTTAAACCTTCTTTTATTTCCAATATTTCCTTGAATTTTATATTTACGTTAGGATTATAAGCGTTTTCTTCTGATAGGTGTCCTTCAACTGCTTCGCAGATATTTTCAGCCAGATTCAAGTGGACAAACGTTTTGACAATTGTTCGAGGATATCTAGCGCAACTTTTGTTTCTTTAACATCATGAGTCCTAATGATGGCAGCTCCATTTAGCACACATATAACCTGAGTAATAATTGAGGGTATAAGGCGCTCTGACTCTGTCAAACTAAATAAATGTCCAAGAAATGATTTTCTCGAAACTGAGATACAAATTGGTTTTGAAAAATTTGACAGATTTTTTAGATTTGCTATGATTCCTAAGTCTCTTTCGTACCAATTTTGATGAAATATTTTTGTAAAAAACGGATTATTTCCCTCCTTCCGAAAAAAACCGATTAGAGGATCAATGATGAGTTTGTCTTCATTTATGCCGCTTTGAGATGCTAAGAGAATACTCTCCTGTAAAATGTTGAGTGTTTCAGATATATCTCCTGACTGATAGGCAGTAGATCTATTTCCATAAGCCCCGATGACCACAGGCAAGCCTGATGAAAAAATTATAGTCTTCATTTTATCATCATATTTGAGCCCTGTAACATCATTGATTAGATCAATTCCCATCTCAATTGAAGCATTAGCTGCATCTGCTCGTGGTGTATCTACGGAAAGCGGAATATTGCATACTTTTTTTATAGCACTGATTGCGTTTCGTAACCTTTCGACTTCTTTCTCAACTGAAATTAGAGTATTAAGATAAGGCGCTGTAGACATTCCTCCAATATCAATTATATCTGCACCTTCCTCTTCCATTTGTATTGCCCTTTCAGAAATAATTTTCTTATCTACTGAAACGGATTCTTTATAAAAGGACTCTGGACTGGAGTTGATAATCCCCATTATCCTTGGTTTTCCGTTTCCAATTTCAAGATTTCTTACCTTAACTTTCATCAATCCTATTACCCATTACTAAAGGCGTTATTCATAAAATAGCTAAACAATATTAAACAAACTATAAACTTATTTATACAAACTAATTTTTTGATCAATAGTTTTAATAAAGGTTAAATTGCCAATTATTACGAAGAATATTGAATTTTTCTTATTTAGACCTTTTGGAGAACCGTTATGACGAGAACACTTGATAAAACTCACACTGTCCTTTCATATGTTGAAGGCAGTCTTAAAAACGCAATTGTTATGAATGAAGATGTCAAGGAGAATGGTTTCATATTTTCGCTTATTAATCCTCCTGTTCCATTAGGCGGAAACATTGTATCTCTTGATATATATGTTGACGAGCTACCAATGTCAAAAAAATCAATCCAGATTGCAACATCTGATACAATAGTTAATGCATCAGCATTATCTGAAACAAGACCAATTCAGTTCAAACCCTTTCAAAGTGCCAGGTTTTTGGTGATAGGTGTGGAGCTGGATAATCAAAAGAAACACAAAATAACTATTATGAGCAAACTCGAAGGCTTTGAACAGATAATTATTCCTTTTACATTAGTGGATTACACAAGCAATAGGAAAGAAAAAGTGATCATTTCATCAAATTTGCCAGAAGAATCAGATTCCCAAGTCTACGGTGAAACTATGTTTATGAATTTTGCTTCGCCATTAGTGCTTTCTGGCAGGAAAGCATACATAGTTTGTTCCTCTAATGGAGCACTTTCGGCAAATTGGACCTGGATGGGTGTAAGATATGATAATGGAGGATTATATGTACCGCCCGCCAGGGCATTCGGAAGAATTATTGTCGAGATTTCCGTAGATGAGGGAGTTAGAAAAAGACTTCCAAACTTTGTCATTTCATCGAGGCATGAAAATGGAAGCCTATGTACTCATCACGAAGTAGCAGGTATTCGTGTTAAAAGAACATTATTTGTACCAATTGAAAGTAAAGGTTTTGTCCAGATACTTAATTTTGACCCCGAAAAAATTAATGAACTTTTTCCTTTAAATACAAAAAAGCAAACAACTAAAAAAATCAGGGTACATTTCCTAATTGATGGTAATATTACGAGTTATGGTTTAGCTGCAATCTCCCAGAGTAATTTTTCAAAGTATTATAAATCAGAGAACTGTTTGCAGATTAGAACAATCGCAAAAAAAGGGGTTGCTCACTATTTTGGGACTATAGGTATTTCTCCAAAGAATTTGAAACCCTCCAAGATACTAACAGATTCTTTTGATAATGATTTAGAATTATCTTATGATGTAGAACTCGAAGAAGGTCTGACGAAAGAAATAGCATTAATAGGTGCTGGTGATTTCACAAGTGCTCAGGAGTGTCTAAATGAATTCAAAAACATGAGAGACAATTACCTAAAACTATATGAAGAAACAAAAAATTATCATAATAATATTTCAACTTCTACGTTTACAATACGTCATGCATCTTCTAGTTCAATTTCAAATTCAATAATTGTCAAGTTGGCAAAGGCGCTGAAAAAGGCAAAGACTGCTCTTGAATACCTGAAGGCGAATTATGATAATCTTGGAGAGGGTATCTGTGCAGGACTTCCCAGGTTTCCCAATTATTGGGCACGTGATACGGGATGGTCATTAAGAGGATATTTGTCTATGGGTCAATATGATTTTTCTCTGCGGGTTATAGAAAATTTTTTGAAACGTCAGGCAAAACATACCCACAATGGTGCAATGAAAGGAGAATTACCCATGGTAATCAGTGGGAGAACGTTTCTTCACAATACTACATATGGTTCTGCAGATTCAACCTTTTTGTTTCCGTGGGCCATTCGTGAGTATGTACATGGTACAGGAAATACCCAATATCTCTCAAAAAGATGGGAATCCATAGTTGATCTTGTTAATTCTGGTTTTCTTAAAGATATTGACAATGATGAATTTATTGAACACGGATTTTCAGGCACCGCAGAAAAATTGCCTATTCAGGATTCCACTTGGATGGATCATATCGATAGAAGAAAGAGCGCCAATGATGTGCAAGCATTATTTTATGAAAGCCTGATAATAGGAAGTGAGCTAGCGAAGATAGTTGATGATAAAGAGCATGAAAAGACGTGGCTTTCATCTGCTAAAAAATTGAGAAACAAGATTGATATTGAATACTGGGACCAAAAGCTGGGGTTTTACTATGATACTATTCGTAAGGATCTGACTAAAGATAGCAGTATTCGTCCAAATTCATTAGTAATTTTGCTTACTGAAGCAGTAAAGGATGAACACAAGGCAAGATTAGTTTTAGAAAGACTGGAAAAGGATGACATGACTACCTCATGGGGTATGAGGTCTTTGAGTAGTTCGGATCCCAAATATCATCCTTCACTTTATCACGATGGCGCCGTGTGGCCACTTGTTACTGGTTGGGCAGCCATTAGTGAAATAAAAAACCAAGGGACTCAGCAAGCCCTCGAATATCTTTCAGTAATGGCTGATCGTATTATTTCTGAAAATGGGATGTACGCGGAAACGTACCGTGGTGACAGACCAGAGCCATTTAATTCGTGTATACTCCAAGCATGGTCAGTTGGATTATATGTTTATGCATTGCGTGAATTAATGCTGGGAATTAAACCAAACATGATCAAAAATAATATCTCTCTGGAACCCAAACTACCTGACTCGATTAGATCGGACCTTAACAACCTGAATTTTGATCATTTTATTAGTACCAATGAAGGTCTCAACAAAATTAACATTTCGGTTAGACCTGAAAGAGACAGAATTACCATAGTACCAGAACGAAATGATGTAAAATTACCCGAATTCTCTAGTACCACTTACTCTATAGACATTCAGAGAAACAAATAAATCTACTATTTATTTTCAACAGAATCAAATTATATCTTAAAATTAGACTAATTCAATTCTTTGATGAGTAGTTAATTGATTCATATAGACGAGGAAAAGATCTTTTCCACAATTACTGAAAAGAAACCACATTCAGTTGCTCTAGATGGACCAGATGGCATCCTAAAGAAAATTCAAAGTTGTGCTCACAAGTTGACAGAGAAATACAATATACCTGTATACGTTATTGGGGACACATCTTGGGGTTCATGTGATCTAAATATTCATGCTGCAGAAATGTTAGGTGTAGACATCTTGTTCAACATTGGACACACTATATCCATGGAGAACTTAGGAAATAAGGTAATTATGGTAGATGCTTTTGATGATATAGATTTTAGTAAAATTGCAAAAAGATGCGCGATTGAGTTAAAGAAGAAGAAATTTACAAAAATTTCCCTTGTGACTAGCAGTCAATATCTACATTCTATGCAAAAAGTAAAGGAGATTTTTGAGTATCATGGATATGAAGTCGTTATTGGAAGGGGAAAGGGCCATCTCAATGATGGCCAAGTTTTTGGTTGTGAGTTCTACCCAGTTTATGATACTAAGGATCAGGTAGATGCATACCTGTTTTTGGGACAGAGTATTTTTCATTCTGCCAGTGTTGCAATCGTTACGCAGAAACCCACATTCATGTTGGATCCTTACTTTAATGAATATTCAGAAATTAGTGATATAGCACGAAAACTTGAAAAAAAGGCAATTTTAACCGTATATAAAGCTCAGGATGCGAAAACAATCGGAATAATTATTGGATTAAAGGAAGGACAGTTTGCCAATATTAAGGCACTAGAACTCAAAAGGTTGCTGGAACTGGCAGGCAAAAAGATCATGCTAATAGCTATGACTGAGATAACAGATGAGCGTCTATTGCCATTTGAAGATATAGATGCCTTTATTCAAGTTGCTTGTCCGCGAATAGGAACAGATAATCATTTTCATAAACCAGTATTATCAGTTCCTCAAGCAATTTCACTCATCAAATTACTGAAAGGCGAACCACACCAGGAATTTTTACAGATAAAACACTGGTTGTAAGAATTTGCTTAAAAATATAACGAAAAAGTGCGGTAGTAGCCTACCGGTACCACTATAGGAGTAAAGCCCTATCTCAAGCTCTACAAGATCAATCACGTAGACGTGCTAGCATGGATACGCTGCCTTAGGATTGCACCCTCCCGGACCTCATCCATTTCGACAATTCACAATCAAGCACATGCCTTCGCATATATCGTCGTTCATACCCATCCGACACGGCGTGGTATCATATCAGCAAAGCAAGCAGGAAGTTCACAGCTAAAGATTTACCCAGTAGTTACTGATCCCAGCATAAAGCCGATTTCCGGTTTGGGGTACGGCTAACACCCCAATCCTCCCTACTACCGCAAAAATATTACACAAATTAGATATATTTGTGTATCCTGTTGGTAAAAATAAACTATTACTTGTTTGCAATCCATAGTTATACCAATAATTACTTTCTTTTTAGTTTACAATTATAATGGAATTAACAATCTATTCTTAAAATCATTTAATAGCGCTGAATAACCTATCTAGAATGTAATTGATTGGTGCGTATCAGGTGAAAACAAAGCACCACCCTATTGACTACCCAACAATGAATTCAAGATATACGGTATGAAAAGTTGACAAAATTTTATTTAAAACTTTCTAATACAAACGAATAATTAAATTCCTAAATCCAGATAATATGTAGCATTAGAGCTGGAAAAATACTCTTAAATTAACTGTAGGAACGAGTAGTGGGCAAAAATGTGATATTATTCTTCATTTTCATCAATACCAACTTAACCTTTTCCAATCACAATAAGGATTGGTACTATTGATATTAACAAAAAGGACTTTTAATTTACACCGAAATTTCACATGCAGAGTGCTACTTCTGCACTGTTACATGTTTATTTATTTTAATTAGCCTCCTTTCACCGGTGTGAGGTAGACCGAAGAGGTGATCTAGCTGAGCCAAGTCAAGGTTTGTTCCTTTTAGTATTCGGTTGAAATGACATTAACAGAGTGTTCGAAACAAAATCTAATTTTTTTTAAATAACAGATTCAGGGTACGACATACTGAACATACATCACCGGACGAGTCTCTGTCACAAACTAAACATCGTCTATGTTCGCGATCAATGACATTATTTGTAGACTTCAGCTTCTTGGCAATCTTCAAAATTGAATTGTACGCATTATATTTAATCCCCGGATGAATTTTCTCAAGATTGTTCAAGTGGCTTCTAAAAGCACTTCTTATACTTTCATCTTTATATGGGCATTCTTCTGCTTGAAATGGAATATTCAAATGAATGGCATACAATACAAGTTCCTTCTCGTATATCTCCATTAAGGGTTTGATTTTCTTTAATCCGCCAACTCCATATTCTATTGGTTCTGGATAAGTCCAGCCGATTCTTTCAACATCACCAGCAAATAAATTGATAAGAAAGGTTTGGATATAGTCATCCAAATTATGTCCAGTCGCAATTACATTTGCTCCGCATGATTCCGCAAGCTGATCAATTGCCCTTCTTCTAAAAGTTCCACACATAGAACATGATGAAATCTTCTCTGAGGGCCTTACTTCCATGGCGTTGTCCATTGATAAACCAAAAAGTTCGCTGAAACTTACCACTCTGTTTTCAACGCCTATACTGGAACAAAAGCATTTTACAATGTTTAGAGATTCATCACGATACCCCTTAATTCCCTCATCCACAGTAATGGCTACAAGTTCAGGGTTTACATCGCTAAGTATGTTTTTTAGTATATTCAAGAGCGCAAGACTATCTTTACCTCCAGATACTGCAACTGCCACCCTATCACCATGTTTTATCATGGAAAATTTTGATAATGTTCGTTTTGCCTTATATTCTACTGATTTAATAAAACATTTTTTACACAATACTTCTCCAGAGTAGTTCCTTAAGTAAATGGCATTGCTTTTCTCGCACTTGCTACACTGTTTGGACATCTGGATAAACAATCTCTGGGGACATTCATCATTAATACTTTTTACCGTCTTGAGCATAAACTAGTAAAATGTGAGTAATTGCTGGGTAGAATTTTTCTAAAAGCATTTAAGTATATAAGTGTAAATTAATTTTTGACTTGACTGCCAGCCATGACGTTATTGATGAAATTAATCTAAAAATCATAAATATTTTGAATAACGACTCCAGTTTACCGTTTGTTGAAATAGCAAAACAAATCGGAATATCGGATGCCACGGTTCACATAAGAGTGAGACGGCTACTTGCCGCAGGAATAATTAAAAAATTTACCATAGCTTTGGACAACAATAAGCTTGGTTATGATCATCTTGCATTTATGGGCATAAATATAGAACCTGGAACTGCTGATGAAGTAACAAATAGTCTTTCAACCATAGAAGAGGTCCTAGAAATCCATGAAATGCATGGTAGATTTGACCTTCTCTTAAAAATAAGAGCTAAGAACTTGGAGGAAATGCGTGATATAGTTGTAAACAAAATAAGAAAATTGCCCAGGATTATTGAGACTGAACTGATGACCGCCTTAAAGACCAGAAAGGAAGATCATATGGTACCAATGATGGACCCTGATTTGTAACTAGGGCCATTTCCTATATTTTATATCTACATTCTCTGTTTGTCTTTCTTTGAAGATGTCCACCAGTCAAGATAATCATCATGATATTTTTTCCTGTCATTACCATCATCCCTAAAGGTTTTATCTCTTAATTCATCCATTTTTTCCCTAGACGCAAAAAGACCGCAGCTCTTGCATATGAAATTCTTGGTAGCAGTATCCAACTTTAATTCTCCACCACACTCAGGGCAAAAATTAGACAATCTATCAATTATTAGGCAAGCCTTATAAAAAACGTTACGTGATTTTCTTATTTCGCTATGTTTGCTTCACATTTAAACAAGATATGAAATTTGCTAATCATTTGATAAAATAAAGTCAGCCAATTCCTTCACCATAGCTCCCATGCGATAAGTACTTGGAATAAC
>Ga0209157_1001507_pt1 | contig 19427 bp, 15 predicted proteins | sample GraSoiAngelo_135_FD_185892 | JGI IMG/M metagenome (GOLD analysis project Ga0209157, IMG submission 185892) | Grasslands soil microbial communities from the Angelo Coastal Reserve, California, USA - 14_0929_05_40cm (SPAdes) (version 2) | ecosystem: Environmental > Terrestrial > Soil > Grasslands ...
GCGAAGGACGCCGTGATGTGGGCCCAAGGCTACTGGCTGGGGAATAGAAAGCCCATCCCGACCAAGAACGAATCCAAGTGCAGGGCTTGCGAATACAAGGATTGGTGCCCCTATAGCCTCTACAAGCCCGTTAAATCCTGAGAACCTGGTCCGAGCTTCCGCAAAGCTCTCGCAGACTATTGCGCTTCCGCCGAGGCGTGAAATAGAAAGTCAATGAGGTCTACGAGCGAACGATGCGCAACGATGTCAGATACAGGTTTGTTAGCGATATCGCGAGCATGAAGGGCCAACAAACCGTCGGCTGAAGCAGGCTTTATCACCTCGGCTTCGTCGGGCCGCATGGGAATCGTCTCTTGACGCAGGTACCCTCCAAGGCAAGGCTGGGCTACCTGTACGCCCTCGGGTCGGCGGTGACCAGCGGCCTCATCCCGGTCTTCAGCAAGCTGCTCCTTGTGAACGTAAAGCCGCTCACGATTTCAGCCCTCGTCTTCCTCGTCGGAGGGTTGATCCTGATTCCTTACCGCCCTAAGGAACTCCCGGGTAGGAGAAGCGTAGGGTGGATGGTCGCCACCGGCCTGCTTGGAGCAGCGCTGGCTCCCGCTCTCTACCTGTACGGCGTCAATCAGACCTCAGCCATCAACGCAGCCCTCCTCACCAACGCCGAGGTCTTCTTCACCGCCGTGCTGGCGTTTCTCGTGTTCAAAGAGAGGCTGAAGAGGAAACAGCAGCTCGAGAGCATCCTGGTCGTGGCCGGAATCGTCGTCGTTTCAACCGACCTTGACTTCTCGAGCGTCCAGTTACTTCACGGGCTGACTGGAAACCTGCTGGTACTCGGATCGGGCATAGTGTGGGCTCTTGACAACAACTTGAGTAGGATTACGAGCCAGAGGTTCGGGCCCATCTTCGTCTCGAAGTTCAGGAACATCTTCGGCGGGGGTCTTCTGCTCGGCTTCCTTGTGGCAACCTCTGCTTCCCTGACCGTCCCGGCCTCGGTACTGCCCCTGCTGCTCTTGTACACGGCAGACATCGCACTCGCAACCCTCACATTCACGGCGGCGCTGGTCCGAATCGGGGCGGTCCGCGCTCTGCTCGTCTTCTCCACCACGTCCATCTTCGGCTCCCTCTTCGCAGTGGCAGGGCTGGGAGAGACAATCACACTGATCCAGGTGTCCGGAGGTGCCCTCATACTGCTCGGGGTCTACCTGATTCACAAGAGCGAGGGAGTCTGAAGAATCCAAAGGTACCAGGGCGATCGTCTCGCCTGTCGCCGGATTGAACGTCTGATGTACGTCCTTGGAGCTGGAATCAACCCAGCGCCCTCCGATCAGAAGCTGGAGGCTCGCCATATGCTCCTTGAGGTCGTCGATTCGTTCATGACTGAGTGCTACGCGCAGCCAACCGAATTTAAGAGCATAAGGAACTCGAATGACAGGGCAAATGAGATACGATTAATAACACAGCGGGCAACATCGCCCCCGTTTGGCGGCCATCGAAGCGTCCTATAGAAAGCTGCGACCGGAGTGGAATGGCGTCATCCCGACCGAGGTCTTCACTGATGAAGCGAGTCGCATAGTCAACAAGTCGAAGAATTCGGACGTGACTCTGCGGGTGATAGGAGGGGTTGGCATTGCGCTACACTGCCTCAACGAAAGAAGCTTCGCCCAGAAACTCGGAAGGCTGGTTGGGGGGAAGCAAGAGTACACCGACCTCGATTTCGCTGGACTTCTTAAGCAGAGGAATAGGCTCGCTGATTTCTTCACGGGACAACTGGGATATACGAAGAGGAGGACGACTCTGTCGACTTCTGTTTCTCAGCGACAAATCTACTATCACCCGGACGGGTATTTTACAGTAGACGTCATGATGGACAAACTGCTGATAGCCAATCATCCGATCGACTTTCGGGCTAGACTGGAGATCGACCCTCTCACCATCACGCCTGCCGATTTGCTCCTAGAGAAGATACAGATGTGGGAATCGTTCAGTGAAAAGGACCTCAAGGATTGCCTTCTCCTAATCAAGGCTCACAGGGTCTCGGACAAGGGCGAGGACGCCGACATGATCAATTCCAAGTACATCGCCGAACTCCTTTCTGAGGACTGGGGATTTTGGTACACTGCGACGACGAACTTGAAGAAGATAGTCTCAATCGTCGAGAGTCTGGACGACCGGGGTCAGGAGGTGCACATAGACCCTGCTCGGGTCTCATCTGCGGAGAGAGAGGAGATAGCGAGCAAGATAGAGGAAGGACTGTTGCCCGCCATTGAGGATCATCCCAAATCCCTAGGCTGGAGAGTCAGGTCCAAGTTGGGGACGAGCAAAAAGTGGTACAGAGACGTCGAGACGCCCCAGACAGTCGGGGATTTCGGAATCTGGCGATTGAGGGAGATAAGCAAATAGTGAGGTTCCCACTTCCTGGCGAACCCCGAACCCTCCGCCAGGATATTATCCTCCCGTTGGGCGGTAGGTGGTGGAGGTTACTCCTCGACTACTTGTGATTCTGCCCGATGAATTTCTGGTCCTGTGCTCTCGTAAGGCGCTATGACTGTGAATTTCGAGGTGATGACCTCCTCGAAGAGGCGCTTGGTCAACCCAAATGTCTCGAAGTAGTCCGTGAGCCTCGACTCCAAGAGTCGATACTCGTCGCTGTCCAGTTCCCTGTAGTCTGACGAGATTGGCTTGACGTACTTGCCGGAGAAGATCCTTTCGATCTTCGAGAATGCAATGGAGGGAAGACGCTTCTTCAACGCGAAGTAATCCAACGTCTCCTGCCCGATGACGGACTTGTACTCCTCCGCCCCGAGCATCCCGTCAAGGTGTAGCGAGTACAGGTAGTTCAGGACGTCCTCTCTGGGGGGCGGCAGGCCCACCTCGTCGTCTCTGACCATGGATCGAATGAAGATTTTCCCGCCCACCATCCCGGTACCGGCGAACCTTCCCGCAAGCGAGCCCTCGTGGTTTCTTCTCCTGTTCAGCCCCAGAATGGCTATGGTGCCGCCAGCCATGTACTCCCCCAAGTAATCGTCAGCCCTTCCACCGACGATCATGCATGGTTTCCTCTCCCGGTACTCGCGCATCTGTATCCCGGCCCTGTTCCCGACGCTACCCCTCACGAAGATGTCGCCGCCCTGAAGGGCCTGCCCTATTACGTCTCTCGCATCGCCATGCACGATGACTCTCCCCGCGTGCATTGCGTCACCAACATCATCTGCTACGTTCCCGTACACGATGAATTGCAGACCGCTGTTGAAGTTTGCGAGGCAGTTGCCCGGGTACCCGTAAAGTATGATTCTTGCGCCGAGGAATTCGGGCTTCTGGAGGTTTACACCGATGTATCTCTGACCTTGTACGTTGGTGACCTTCACCTCTCTTCTCCCGTCGGCCATCACTTGAAGGATCGACTCGTTCAGTGCTGCATAGGATAGGCCCTTCGCGTCAATGACGTTGTGCGCGAAGAAGGGTCGATCTTGCGGGAATCGATCGAGGTCGCGCCTGACGGAATATCCCATGAAGAGCTCTCTGTCTCTCCGACCCGGCTCTATTATGCCTCTTTTGAGCGAAGCCAGGAAGAACATTCCGGGCTCGATTGTCCAGACTCTCGCCTCCGGAGATAGAGTCCTAATCTGACCTTCTTCGCTCGCCACGAAGTATCTTCCGTCGTCCTCGCCGACCACTATCGGCCGGAATTTTGACCTGTCAGTCAGCCCCAACAGGTATGTGTCTTGACCGTCGCAGTAGCCGGCTACGATCGTGAAGGGTCCGTCGAGTTGCGCCCCTCTCAGCCGGATGATCAGCTCCCTGATTCTTGCGCCATGAATGGCCCCATCCAGGCGACGCTCGTAAGGATTGGATAGAAGCGCAGCGACGTCGCGCACGCTCAATCGTCTTACCCTGACCAGATGGTCAAGCAGCTGCGCGACAACCTCGCTGTCGGTGCCGACGTGTTTTGTAATGCCGACGGACTTCAGGAACTCCATGTTGGCCCCGTAGGAGCTGATGTCTCCGTTGTGAACAATCGCAAACTCAACGGAAGAGAACGGGTGGGACCAGATGGGGTACCTGCCGGGAGAGTTCGTGGGCTGTCTGGTGTGGGCGAGCCATGCATCGGCGAAGACCCTGTCTTCAACCAGATTGCACTTCTTGGCGACCTCGCGTGGATAGCCTACATCTTTGTACACGTTCACGTATCTGCCGGAGGAGTAGACTCTAGCGCGTATCCCCTCCTTGCTCATGAGCACGTTCAGGGTGTTTGTCGCCTCGAAGAGGAGTTCATCGGGCGAATCTACGAGAACCTCATAGACGGTGAAAACCCCCTTCGTCGTGGAATCGGGGAGGCTTTCCGATAGCATCCTCAATCCCCTCTTCGAATACTCCGAGAGGTGATCCCGCACTTCCTGAAGGCTCTCCTTGCCATCGACGAAGACCTTTATCCTCGCAGGCGGTCTCGGTTCTTCTCGGTTCGTGAAGGCGGCGAAACCGGCGCCCAGGCTGCTTCCCCTGTACCTGACGCACTCGATGGCCTTTAGCGCAACGGAATTGCCTATCCTCTCCGCGCCCTCCTTCCTGAGGACGCCGAAGACCCCGCATCCGTCCTTGACCACCGGCGTGAATTCTTCCATCTAGCCAAGACCCGCTGGCTTGATTCTCAGCCTTCTTCTCACCGCTGGCTCCATGTCAACCGCTCTCAGGAGTTCCCTGTTACCAACCAGGGTCGTGAACAGGCTACTTACTCCGGCCGCTCCGGCCAGAAGCTTGATCTCTCGTCCTGTCGCGAGTATCAGGTTCTCGAGCCGATCTTTTACCTGCTCTTCATCAAGCGACGAAGCATCCTCCTCCTTCTCGTATCCTACGGCCAGCGTCGCTGCCGTGCTGATCCCCACCGCGTCGGCCCCAAGTGCACAGAGCTTGAATACGTCGCTCGAGAGCCTGACCCTCTCACCCATCGCGATGACATCGAAGTTCGTTCGAAGTGGCAATCCCTCTCTCAAGACTTTCCTGAGCGCCGCATCGACCTCGGAAGTCGCAACCTCCAATTCTAGCCGTCCAGCGCAATCTCGATCTTCATCCAGGATGACCCCATCAAGGTCGAGCAGAGCGGCATCAACCGCGCTCGTGGGGCTACTTTCAGAGCACTCTAGCCTGAGATAGAGCGGTCTCTTCCCAGCCTGGAGGTGCACCCTCTCCTTCCAGTCATCTCCGGCGATGACGTAACCCCCAGCTGGGTCATCAATACCACCTGGAACGAAGATTCTCCTGGAGTACTTCTCCAACTCCCTGGGAGGCCTTCCTTCGAGATACAGGATCGTTCCCATGCTGCTGGCTGTCCTCACCAGCGCCCTGATCAGCTTCGGAGGCATCTCCTCTCTGAAGGGACCGAGAATCACCGGAGTGGAGAGCCTGATCTTCCCCCGTGCTAGGTAGCAGGCAGTCTCTATCTCTTCCCTGTATGGGTCTATGCTCGGCCTGGTGACCTGAGCCCCGTCAGACACGATCCAGTCGGCTATCCTCGTAGGAGCGTCGACAAAGGGAGGTCCAACGCTCCCCATGCTTGAGATGACCGCCTCCCGAGGCGCCCTACCCGCAGTGCCGGCCATCTCCTGAAGTCGTTGCTTCAACTCGTCCGTCCAGAAAGCTGATTCAGCGTCAAGGAGTGGCGTCGGAGATCCACTCGGCTTTCCCGCCTTCACTCCGAGGATTTCCGCAGTTTCTTCATTTAGATTGAAGCCCTGAAGCAGGTCTTTCCTCCCGACGAGGTCCTTTGAAGTCTTCAGGTCGAGTCTATCGAGTATCAGCCTGAACTCCTCTGTCCACCCCCTGATCAGGTTCACCATCCACTCGGTGGCCTTCTCGGGGGAGAGTAGTCTCTTTGGGTCTCTCTCGGTCTTATTGGTCAGCAGGGTGGGGCAGAACCCCATGTGACATTTGTGAACCATCAGGCAGCCCATGCAGATCAGGCAGGCTGTACCTATGCTTGCACAGTCGGCGCCCAGAGCCATGAGCTTCGCTGCATCCTCCGCGTTGCTCACCCTCCCTGCGGCAATCACTGAGAATCCCTCCCGGAGATTCTCTATCCTCAGTGCCCTGTCGACGGCGGCAACCGCAATCTCAATCGGTAGTCCGACGTTGTCCTTCACAACGGAGGGTGCCGCACCCGTGCCTGCACCCGAGGCGTCGAGTATTATGCCGTCTCCGCCCATCCTTGCAACCCCCGAAGCGATGTATGAAACGTAGTTCGTAACACCGATCTTTACGAAGACCGGCTTCCCCGTCGCTTCTTTGAGCGCCCATATTCTCTGGCCAAGGTCCTCAATGGAGTAGATATCGTGGTGGGGAGCCGGAGATATGGCGTCCCTTCCAACCGGTATTCTCCTCGTGAGAGAGATGGGCTCCGTGACCTTCGTTCCCGGGAGGTGGCCACCCATGCCGGGTTTTGCTCCTTGGCCTATCTTGAGCACTATCGCCATCCCGGTGTTGAGGACCTTCAGGTCCACCCCGAACCTTGCGGAGGCCCACTGGACCGTTATTCGCTTGCACTTTGCAACGTCCGGGTGGAGACCACCCTCGCCCGTCCCCGCGATGACTCCGGTGACGTCTGCTGCCCTTGCGATCGCTATGTTTGCTACCCCGCTCAGTGCGCCGTAGGACATGTCCCCGAGGTAGAGTGGAGAGGTGAGCGAGATCCTTCCATAGGCGAGATCGACCGCGCTGTTCGCGTTAGAATAGGCGTAACCCGAAAGATCCCCGCCCTTCCCATCGTACCCCACACCCGTGAACCTGACCCTGTCTAGGGGTCTTCGCGTGAGCTCTTCGAGAGGTGTCCAGAGCCTCACAGCGGATCCCGTCTCGGCAAGGCGACGCAGATGCTGGATCTTTGGAACATTCCAGAACTCCCTTTGCCTGCTCGTGGGAATTCTCGAGAATTCCGATATTACGCTGCTAGCCACACTTGTACGGCATTCGACGAATACTGCTATTAATAATTTAGTGCCACATATATTCCCATCAGGCATCAGCTGTTGGGGTGGCGAAGCGTACAGCTGTGGGGGTGGGAGCGGGAATGGAGTCCGATTGTGATGGCGCGTCCGTTTCTGTCGTAAAGAGTGCATCCCTTGTTACCTGACCTTTCCGAAATGAGGAAGAAGCGGGTGAAACTCGGCATCAACCAGAGGGAGCTCGGGCTGCACGTAGGAGTGAACCAATCAACCATTACGAAGATAGAGAACGGGAAGATTAGACCGTCATACGAATTGGTCTACAGTATCTTCCGATTCCTCGAATCATTCGAGGATTCGAGCATCGGTCTCATCGGAGACATCCAAGTGACTCCTGTTACCTTCGTAAACAAAAGCGAGCAGCTTCGAAGGGCCCTTTCCATGATGCAGAATAGTGGATTCAAGCAGCTACCGGTCAAGGACGGTGAGCTGGTAGTCGGAAGCATCTCCGAAAGGAGCGTCTCACGGCAGATTGTCAAGGTGAAGGATCCGACCCAACTGCTCAATAAGCCCGTCTCGGAATTCATGGAAGATCCATTCCCGATGGTTCCGGAATCCACGCCCATATCATGGGTGACCTCACTCCTGCAGCATGTTCAGGCGGTTTTGACGACGAGAAAAGGAAGGGTCTTCGGCATAGTTACCAATGCTGACCTCATAAAGGTAATCTCCACGGGGTAGGGCTCTGGCGAAGCATCGAGCGAGCTCAACCCCGTCCAGGGTTCATTGCGCCTCCGCACAAGCGCAATCCCGGAATCCTTTGAGGACAAGGCGCTCTAGGAGGGCTTGCGGCCCACGAATATGTGGTCTCTGGGCTCGTTCTGCTTCCTGTCCCTTGCGAACTTCCAATCGACGTATACCGCTATCCTGCCGAAACCGACTTCGCGCATCGCCTTTCGAAAGTCCTGAAGGTCGAAGAGACCGAGTCTATGGACGTCGTCCCTCAGCAGTATTACCTTTGGACCGTCCTTGATCAGGTAGCTGAAGGTAATCTCGCCTATTTTCCCTCTCCGCCTCGAAAAGCTGAGCCTTGCACCCATAGCCTCTCCGTCGTCGAATATGTCCTCACCCCTGTGGCCGTCCATGAAACCTTTCTTCGTGAAGCGTGTGTCAAAAACCGTGACCCCGCCCTCCCTGGTGTGGTCGAATAGTCCCTGCAGGGTTCTCTTCAGGTCTGACATCGACAGGTTGTAGGAGATCGCACTGAACAGGCAGATGGCGGCGTCATAGGTCCCTTCGACGACCTGGCCAAGATTTCTCATCTCCCCCCGGACGAAGGTGGCTCGACCCCCGACTTTTCTCCTCGCAATCGCCAGCATGTCATCGCTCACGTCCACGCCCGTGACCCGATACGCCGCGGCGGCTAGGAGCTTCGTGTGATTGCCCGTTCCGCAGGCGACTTCCAAGATGCGTTTTCCCCTGACCCCATATCTGTGCAACACTTTGAGCAGGAAGTCGACCTCCTGCGCGTAATCTTTCCACCAGTAGATTCTGTCGTAGTAAGACGCCAGCTCCGAGTAGAGCGCAAGCTTAGGCATGACAAGAGAACGTCCGATTCAGAATGTATTAAGCGCGACAGGCTTCGAGGAGGCACTAAAGTGATGCGCTTTGTTGCGTCTCCGCCTGGATACCATCCGCGCGTTCGCTAAGGGATGGGGGATGAAACTCGATCGAAAGGTTCTGACACATTGGTGAACTTGGTTCCAGGATTGCTGAGGAGCCGCAATCCTTAAGCAAAGCTACAAGCAAAATCAGCGGGTGTCCGCAGAACACCAGCAGTTCCTGAACCTGACAACAACAGGACGGAAAACAGGCAAGCCTCACAAGATTGAGATTTGGTTCGTTGCTCGTGACGGAAAGTACTACTTGGTATCAGAGCACAAAGATCGTTCTCATTGGGTTCAGAACCTCAAGAATGACCCGAAAATCTCGTTTACTCTCGGCAAGGATACCTACCGAGGTAGGGGACGCATAATAGATCGAAAGAACGAGTCTGAGTTGGCAGCAAAAATCACCGCCCTCATGAACGCGAAGTACAAGTGGAGTGAGGGTCTCATCGTGGAGCTGGCACCAGCTCGATCGTGAAGACGGGGTCGGTGCCTGGGACCCTGCAGTTCTGCCGTCGGCTGTTCTTCGCACTACGGTTCGCACACATAGAGCCATAAGGGGGCTTTCGGTGAAGAGACGCGCGATATGGTGAGGACGAGAAGGTCCAAGAAGGAGAGGGTTGTGAGCAAGAAGAAGGCTACGAGAGCTGGAAGGGTGTGGTCGTACCGTGACCTGTACGAAGATTGGCTCCAAAAACAAGTTGTAAAAAGTAGCGAAACTACCCCTGAGGTGAAAATCCCGACGGACACCTTTGAGGGATGGATTCAAGAACGAGTCAGGAAAAGAATATCACAAGATTGATCGGAAGCCGACCAGAAGAACAGTGATTCAGCTAGGTTCCTTTCTGGAAGCATTGCGGGTCGAAATAGGAGAACGCCTGCCGCTAAGGCTCAGCGCGTGCCACTTTCAAAGTTCGCGAGTTCGGCACGACCACCCTGGATTATCCTTATAATCGCGAACCGGCCTGACGCCTAACAGGCCAAGGGAACAGTCGTTGAAGTCTGCAAAGGAGGAGAGGCACCTATCTGCCATAATGTTCACAGACATGGTAGGCTACACAAGCCTCTCTCAGTCCGACGAAAGGCTTGCCCTGGAGCTGCTCGAGGAGCACAAGAGAATCCTTCGTCCCCTCTTCCCAATTCACGGGGGCACTGAAATCAAGACGGTCGGGGATGCATTCCTGGTGGAGTTCAGGAGCGCGCGTGACGCCGTCCTCTGCGCCGTTGACGTGCAGAAGAACCTCCGCGAAAGGAATTCGAGAGTCCCTGCTTCGAGGAGGGTGGAGGTGAAGATTGGCATACACGTCGGCGATGTCGAGGAGAGCTCTGGCGACGTCTATGGCGACGCTGTCAACGTAGCTTCGCGTATCGAGCCCATCTCAGAGGCGGGTGGAGTCTGCATCTCACAACAGGTCTTCGACAGCGTGAGGAACAAGACAGACCTGAAGATGATAGGACTGGGAGAGAAGCAGCTAAAGAACATCGAACTGCCCCTCGCGGTGTACAAGGTCAACATGCCCTGGGACGAACCTGAGAGAAGGAGTCAATCTGCGCCGAAGGAGAGGCTCGCAGTCCTCCCTTTTGTAAACATCAGCCCCGATCCAAACGACGAGTTCTTCGCCGACGGGCTCACCGAAGAGATGATCACAAAGCTGTCCGAGGTGGGAGGGCTGAAGGTAATTGCGAGGACATCCGTCATGAACTACAAGAAGAAGGAGAAGAATGCGGCCGACATCGGCAGAGAGCTTGGAGTTGGTTCCATAGTAGAGGGGAGCGTGAGGAAGGCTGGCAACAAGATCAGGGTCACCGTCCAGCTGGTCGATGCGCATACGGAGGAGCACCTCTGGGCTTCGAATTACGATAAGGAACTGGACGACATCTTCGCCATCCAAAGTGACATCGCCTCGAAGGTTGCCAACTCGCTTTCTAGCGGGGTCCTTACGGGGAGGGGGCAGAAGGACACCGATGACATTGAGGCCTATACCTTCTACCTCAGGGGTTTGCAGCTCTACCACGAGCGCACCGAGCAGAGCCTGCGGGAGGCTCTGGACCTCCTCTCCAAGGCAGTCTCGAGGGACCCGGGATTCGCCCGAGCCCAGGCGGCAATGGCCGCGACCTGGGTCCTGATGGCACTTCAGGGATACGAGGACTATTCGGTGATTACGGACAAGGGCGAAGTAGCCGCAAAGAAAGCGATCGAGCTTGGACCGGAAGTAGCCGAGGGACACGCGGCGTTGGCACAGGTGCACTGGACGATGGACAGGTTCAAGGAGTGCCTCTCCGAGGTGGAGAAAGCAATCACTCTCAACCCCAACCTGGCAGACTCGTATCTTTCCATGGCTGTGACGCAGAGCTCTATGGGACTGCTGGCCGAGGGGCTAAAGGCTGGAGAGAAGGCTCACGAGCTGGACCCCCTTTCGACTAGGTTCATGGCCCAACTCGCTTGGATTTACCGTGCCGCCGAGAGGTATGACGACGCCCTGGCGATTCTCAAGAAGATGATGCAACTAGACCCGAGGAATGTCAGGACATACCATGCGTTCATAGATCATTATCTCTGGGTGGGCGACTACGACAGAGCCGCGGAGATGCTGAAGAAGGCACTGGGGATGAGGATTGATGACCCCATGATTAGGCTGGATCAAGGTCTCCTGTACGCCCTTACAGGCAGAAGGAAAGAGGCTGGTGAGCTAGTGGAGCTTTTGAGAGCCGAAAAGAAGGAGTCTGTGCGAGCCTACTCGCTGCTCTTCATGTACTCGGCGCTGGGCGACCTGGACGAGGCGTTCAGGAACCTCATGCGTACGGCTAAGATCCACTCCTGGCCGGCACATATCAAGTACACACCCGTCTTTTCTGAGTTGAGGAAAGACCCACGCTTTCAGGAATTCTGCGGGATGGTTGGCCTTCCTCCCTCCCTAGGAGAGCCCCGGGGATAATCTTGAACGCAGAAAGACTGCTCACCCCCCTCTATGGACTGGGGGTTGTGGGCGCCTTCTTGCAGGTTGCTGGGGCGAACTGGGACGTCAGCTCTCACATTCTTGGGATAGTTGACTCCTTCTTCACCCCATCGCACCTCGTCCTCTACCTCGGGATCCTCCTCGTCCTGATCGCTGGATTCCTTGGGGTCTGGTTCGAGAGGCAGACAGGTGCCAAGTTGAGACCCTTCTTCACCGGCTTCAGGGTGGCCTTCGTCGGGAGCCTAATCCAGCTTGTTGCGGGCCCGCTCGACCTCTGGTGGCACAGCGTCTATGGCTTCGACCCCTTCCTCTTCACGCCCACTCATTCGATGCTGATAGTCGGCCTCGCCCTCGGCGGGGTCGGGATGGGGGTCGGGACTCTCCGTCTTCTGCAGCGAAACAACAACGACGGCACCAGACTTCTGAAGTTTCTCGGCGCGCTCATTCTCGGGACTCTCTGGCTCGATGTCAACTTCGTCGTTCTCTGGCTCGCGAACGCTCAAGGGGTCGCGTACACCTTCGGGGTCTGCGCGCCGCAGGTCATCTCCTCTAGAAGCTGCGCCTTCGTTGGTGCGTATGAAGGTGCGATATACCTGCCCGCCCTGTTTCTCGACGCTCTGGGCGGCGCCGCGGTGATTCTCCTCGCTGCGAGAACCATAGGTCGGAGAGGCGCGCTGACCTCGGTGGCCGCGCTCGTGGTTTCGGTTAACGCGACGGCGAACCTCGGCTTCACTGCCTACATGCTTCTCTATGTCGGGGTTCCGGGTTCATTCTACTTCGCCGCCGCCACCAGGACCGCCGGGGCCGAGATAGCGTCAATCATCCCGCCTTACCTCGCACTCCTCATTCCGGTGCTGCTCCTCGATTTGCTTGCACGGCGGGAGGGGAGAAGGGCTCTGGTCGCATCCTTGGTTGCGGGACCACTCTCAGTCTTCATAGACGGCCGTTTCTCACTCTTCTCGGGGCTATGGTCCCCAGACGTCACGACTCTCCTCTATCTCCTGCCGATGATAATCGGCGGTCTCGCGGCGAGAGGAATCAAAGGAAGACTGGAGGAAGCTCTCCTCTCCGGTCGGGTTCCTCCGGCTCTCGGCGGGCTCCCCGAGCAAGCCTGACGAAGCTCGGAGACGAGGGTCAGACAATCGGTTTGGAAGTCTCCAGCGTGGTCGTTATATCTCGCATTCAATTGATTCAGGGTGGCGGATCGGGCAAGAGCCTTCCAACATGAATGCCTGGTAATGGCAGTACGGAGATTGTCGGAGGAGGGTGGTCTGAACCCGCAACTACGCTATGTAAAGCGAGGAAAGCTGCGTGTCGTCGAGATGCCACACAGGCTGCGACTTGACCCGGCCACCGTGATCAAGACGGTAGTCGAGAAGGAGAAGCCCGAGGTGGTGAACATCACTGCAATGGCCTGGTTGGGGGAATCTGATTCGCCGTCGTCAGACGGAGTGGATGAAGGCCAGCCGTTCGCCCCGAAGGAAAAGGAAGTGCTAGTCTCGATCACATTTGACGATTCGGCGACGAAATACTTCTCCGTCTTTGAACTCTTGAGGAGAAGGGATGAGATCGAGCTTAGAGATGGGTTAGGGAGCGACGTCACGGAAGCAGACATAACGATAGGTGCGGGCGAGCCCGAGAAAGAAATTCTGCAGGGCCCAATCGTGTACGAGGTTCATCGCGCCACCGCCCCTCTATCGCCCACGCGCGCGCGGAGGGTGCGTCTCATCTCGGTGCTTCTTCTCACAGGCGTCACCCTGGGCTTCCTAGGTGGCTGGTGGGGTAGGATGTGGATATGGACTGCGCTAGGAATCGCCGTGGCGATTACTTTTGCCATGGCTTTTCTGGGAAGACTGTATTTTGAGAGGCTCCGAAAGGTAGTTGGGCTCCCGTATGTAGAAGGCAGGAAGAAGCACGAGCCTATTCCTATAGCCTCGGAGGAAGAAATCCTGGGAATCTCGTCAAAATCCCCCGCATACTTGACTGCGACAGTGGGTCTCCTAGGTTTGCTGGCAATTCTGTACTTGATGATCTTCAAGCCATTCTAGGAAATACGTTGCCGCCAGGGTTCACAGCGCCTCTGCTGAGAGGACGCGTCCTTGGCTGACTGACGGCAGTGTTCTGTGGTCGTAGTCATCCCAATCACCTCACAACCCACGCCCTCCAGTCTCCATCTCGTGCTCCATGAGCATTGATTATGTGTGACCTGAGTTCCGTTTCCTGTTCACATACATAGCCGCAGTAGCACTTCGTTGTGATCGGGTACCCGCTTTCCGTTCAGACTGTAATACTTTCCGTTGGTTCCATTCACGTCGAAGCCGATTTGAGGAGGGCCCTCGCCTCCTGCTCAATCAGGTGCTTGGCTTGGACCGGAGAGACGGGCTGCTGGTGCCCCACTCGTCCGAACCTGTTCGGTATGGTCTCACTCGTCAAGCTCTACCAGAATCGAGTTTCCTTCGCGTCTAGCGGGATAGCTCTTGACCTTCAGCGTGGGAATGATTTCGAAGGCGCCAGTGCGCACGTCATAGGTCCACCCGTGCCAGGGACAGAACAGCCGGTAGCCTTCGAGGCTTCCCTCGCCCAAGGGGCCTCCTCTGTGGAGGCATGCGTTGTTCAGAGCGAAGAACTGGTCCTTGACCCGGAAGATGGCGAGCGTCCTCCCCTCCGCGCGGACCACCTTGGACTTTCCGTCGCCGATTTCGCCAACGTCGGCGACCCTTACAAGCTTGGACAATCGCCTCCCACCACTTCAGACCAGGCTGTGCTTCCCGCTGACTTCGATCGGCTCTTCTGGCTCGGCGTGGAGGTGCTTCTTCCCCTGCTCGAGGAGCCACTCCTCAAGAGCCTTAATCTGTTCGTTGCCCTCGCCGATCACGTCCAGCTCTCGCTTGGTCAGCTGAACGGTTGTGAGAATCACGTGCTCGATATGGTCGACGTGGGTCTGTGTCGCGTGCTTCGGATGGATTTCAATTAGGTACTGGAGGTCTTCCTGGAGGTGTTCGATTTGAGAGATTATGTTCCCGGTGAGGTGCTCCACCTCGACCGAAAGGACGTTGTTGTACACGCCGAGCAGCATCTCAAGGTCAGATTGAAAGGCCTTCAGCTTGGTTATGTAGAGTTGGGAGACCTCCTTCGCGAGCGCCCGCCTCTCCTCCATTGACGACCGTGCATCGATCGACAGAGTGATCAGAAGCGTCGTAAGCGAACCAACACCCAGCTTCGACCTTAGTCTCTCCTTGGCCGTCACCTCGATCGGCTCCAGTCTCTTTTTCTCGTTCCGCTCGATCAACCTGTCCACCACCAGGTAGGTGACGGGGAGGGTCACGCCAAGCCCGATGAACGCCGCGATCACGCTGAGGACGAGGTCGTCTAGAGTAATTGCCAACAGGGCGAAGCCAAGGAGTAGATTGAGATTAAGTTATGGCGGTCGCGGGAGTACCACCCGCTTCCGGGCGACTCGCAGAATCAAAGCTTTGCGCCAGGCGTCCAACTCCCGAAGTTCTCGAGCAACCAGTTCGCCGCCTTCTTCACTTCTTGCCCGGCCAATGCGTGGGTGCCGTTCTCCCAGTTGAGCGTCACCTCTGCCCCAGCTTCTACGAACAGTCTGGACAGCCGCTCCACCTCTCCTAGGGGAACAACCTGGTCGAACCTCCCGGCCGATATGAAGACGGGGATTCCTTTCAGGTTGGGCAACTCCTCCGGCGTCAGGGGCACCATCGGCCGGAACAACAACGCGCCCGCGGGGAGGAGAGACCCCGCCAGCAACATGCCTGCGGCGATGTTCGCTCCGTTCGAGTATCCGACAAGCACTACTTGCTTCGATTCGAAACCATACCTGACAGACGCAGCCTTCACGAAATCCGCGAGCTCCTTCGAGCGGAACTTCAGGTCTTCGACATCGAATACGCCTTCCGCCAGCCTTCGGAAGAAGCGGGGCATGCCGTTCTCTATCACCTTCCCTCGCGGGCTCAGCAGGGAAGCGTCCGGGGCCAGCGCCATCCCCAGCGTGATAAGGTCCTCCTCGTTGCCTCCGGTGCCATGCAGGAGGAGCAGGGTGAGTTTGCTGCCCTTTCCGGGCCTGAAACGGTGGACGAAACCTAGGTCCGCGGACGAGCGTCTCATCGCCATGACGTTCACGCCGTCTTTGGCAGCTTGACACGGAGGAGAACCTGGTCCAGGTGCTCCCTGAAGCGCTCGAGCTGCGGGGGCAGCATCAGCCTCGTACCAAGCTCCTCCCTTCTCTCGTCGATTGCGAAGCCGGGTGGGTCTGTGGCGATCTCGAACAGGACTCCGCCGGGCTCCCTGAAGTAGATGGAGTGGAAGTACTTGCGATCTATCACAGGCGTGACGTTCAATCCGGCCTCGACGAGCTCCTCCCTCCACGTCTTCTGCTGTCCGTCGTCGGGCGTGCGCCACGCCACATGGTGGACCGTTCCCACGCTCACGACCCCAGGTCGAGCGTCAGGCTGGCAAAGAAGGTCGACCAACGCCCCCGGGCCTCCGCTCCCGGCATAGTACCTGAACCGGTTTCCCTCCTGCTTGATGAGTTTGAACCCCATCGTCTCGGTCAGGAGGGACGAGGTCTTCTCGTAACCCTCTTCGGAGAGGGTCACGCCGAAGAAGCCCCTGATGGCGTGCTCCCGGGGCACCGACCCACGGCTCCCGCCGTTACGGCTCTCTCCCGCATGCGCCACCAGCTCGAGGTTCAGGCCGTCCGGGTCTGAGAAGGAAATCAACTGTTCGTCGAAGCGATCTACGGGTCCGGTGAAGCCGACCCCGTGCTTGCCCAGGCGCTCGACCCAATACCCTACACTTCCCCGTGGTATCGAGAAGGAGGTGGTTGTGACTTGCCCCGCCCCTTTCCTGCCTCGTGGCGCTCCTGGCCATGGAAAGAACGTAAGAATCGTGCCCGGGTGGCCGTCTTCGTCTCCGTAGTAGAGGTGGTAGGTCTCCGGGTCGTCGTAGTTCACCGTGAGCTTCACCAACCGCAGCCCTAGGAAGTCGGCGTAGAAGTCGATGTTCTGCTGCGGCTCTCCGGCTATCGCCGTGACGTGGTGAATGCCAGGGATCACCTTAGGCAAACGACGATCCCCTCGAAATATTGCTTCTCAAAGCCATCCCCACACAGAGTGCTTTGCGCTATAGTGTTTGTGGTGTCGTTGCGCTGCCTGGTTATCGCGCCTCCGCCCGGACGTCGTCTAATCGCTGGGCGAGCGACCTCGACCCGCGTGGACCATCGATTTCACCAGCATCAAAACGCATTAATCGCCTGACTTGGCAAAAGTGCTAGTGTGATTGAGAGGTCGATGGGAGTACTGGAGGTGAAAGGATGCCCACACGGTCGAGGCGTATTTTCGAAAAGGAAATTCGGAGTGGGAGAGCTGATACAAACTGCCGAGAGTCTTGCCATAACTACGACTCCAAAGTCTCCACCCTGGAAGAGATGGGCTCTCATAATAGGCAAGACTCGTGAAGGAAAACGTTTGTTTTGGGACGAAGAAGACGAAAGAAGTGTCAACTACTGGTCGAACTTTCTGGATCACAGTCCAGAGGCTAACGTCCGTTTGCTAATCGATGCTGAGAAGAGGACAGCCCGCCTAATTGCAACAAGGTCGATTGATGCAGGGGAGGAATTGTTCCTGGACTACAAGGAGTACGATCCTGCCAACTGGGCACCGGATTGATGCGGTCTCTGGACAGACTGTCGAAGAATAACCTCTGATTTCTCAAAGTCTTACCTCTCCGCCATCGACGACAATCGTTTGTCCCACCACGAAATCCGAGTCGTGGGAGCACAAGAAAAGTGCAACTCCCGCTATTTCGTCCGGCAAGCCCGCTCTCCCCATCGGTATTTGCCCGACCAACTCCTTCCATTCCTTCTCTCCGTAGTTTACCCTGTTGGCAGGAGTATCTACCGTTCCTGGCGCGATTGCGTTCAGATACACGCCGTCCTCACGAATGAGTCTGGCGGCCAGCGACTTTACCGTGATTCTGTTAAGGTCCTTTCCCAAGACATACCTATAACCGGCGTCGTCACCGTAAATGGTCGGACTAGAACTAACCAGGACAATCTTGCCGTATCGCGCCTTCTTCATATGTCTCCGAACAGCCCTTATGAAATGGTAGGAACCTACGAAGTCGATTTTCACGGCGCTGAGAAGTTCCTGCTCAGACAATTCGAAAGGGTCCTCCTGCCAACGATCGAATGATGAAGGGAGGCCCACGAAGGATACCAGCGACGAGACTTTTCCCCATTTCGATACAACGCGGCCCACGGCTCGCTCAACCTCCGGGAAGCTCCTGACGTCAGCTTTGACGCTGATTGCCTCGAAACCAGATTTGCGAAGGTTGTCGACGATTCTTTCAGCCCTGCGACCAGACGTGCCTGTCAAGCCAGAGAAATGAACCGCAACTTTGGCGCCTTCTCTGGCGAACCTCCATGCCGCCGCCTCACCCATGCCTCCATTGCCACCACCGATTATTGCAACATGATCTCCTAACATAGTCTTGGGCGTGCCGTCGTGCGTCGCAGGCGAAGATTGCGGCATTTCAAAGGAGCGTCTGACTCGCGCCTAATAACGTCTAGCGTATGTTGGAGCGGCGCACAGGTCGGAAAAAATTCGACCTCGATCCCAAAGCAAACCTTAGGTAAGATGCTCGGTGCTCTGTCCGGCACAATGGCACCAGAAGCTTCGGAATACTCTACAAAGCGGTTAACAAAGAACACTTTGCCAGACTTCGAGAGACTTTTCGAGAAACATCCTGCCCCCGGCGCCTTCTCGTGCTGGTGCACGTATCACCATCGAGCTCGCCCCTCTGCGAACGGGGAGTCGCTCTCCGGGGCAAAGAGAGCGGCGAGAAACCGCCAGCGAAGGAGAGAACTCGTCGAGAATGGATCTTCGCATGGGATTCTGGTCTACTCGAAGGATGAACCGGTGGGATGGTGCCAATACGGCCTGAGGGAGGAGCTTCCCCGTTTCGACAACTACCCCAGCTATCGACAACCTGCCCGTGAAAGCGGCGCAAAGAGACTGTGGAGGATCACTTGCTTTACCGTTGACAGAAAGCATCGCCAACAGGGGGTAGCGAGCTCCGCGCTGAAAGCCGCGCTACAAGCCATAAGGGACGGGGGAGGGGGCATCGTTGAAGCCTATCCTATCATTCGCAGGGGAGCCTACAGGGAGTACCTCGGAACCGTCTCTATGTTCCAGAAGGAGGGATTCAAGGTCGTGGCCCCCTTCGGAAAGAGCAACGTTGCGATGCGCAGGAGTGTGTGAAGTGCGGATCGCCGGGACCTCCGACCACAAGGGTGGTCGGAAAGGGTAATTCTGGTAATTCCTCGTCTTCATCGATAGGAATGTCAATGCGGCGAGGGACCATCCCTCGCGAGGGGACGGGTGAAGTTCACTCCTAACGGCCCGCCAGGGGTATACGCGGCTGTGAAGGGGAAGAGACCATGACTCGATCCTCCGAGCAGATGCGGGAGGGTCACTCAGGGTTAGTCGCCCGAAGTGTCATCAGAACCAAGAATGAGCCCTGATGCGGGTTACTGGCGCGCCGCATCCGGGCCCAATATATACTCGCTACGCCCCCCAGTGTGCGTATGGCTTCGGCAAGACGCCAGCGAGGCAGCAGGCTGGCAGCTGAAGAACGTAGACCTTTCGACGCGCAGGCTCTAAGGACGGTGCTTCGCGCGGTCCCGTTGTCACCCCTGAAGGTTCTGACTACGACGAGACGAGGAAGCTCTACAACGCCATGATCAACAAAAGGCCTGCGGCAATCGCCAGATGTCGCGACGTAGCAGATGTGATTCAGGCTGTCAAGTTTGGGAGGGAGCAGGACCTGGACATAGCAGTCAGGGGAGGAGGACA
>Ga0209157_1001508_pt1 | contig 19420 bp, 22 predicted proteins | sample GraSoiAngelo_135_FD_185892 | JGI IMG/M metagenome (GOLD analysis project Ga0209157, IMG submission 185892) | Grasslands soil microbial communities from the Angelo Coastal Reserve, California, USA - 14_0929_05_40cm (SPAdes) (version 2) | ecosystem: Environmental > Terrestrial > Soil > Grasslands ...
GTCCTGTAGCGAAGACCCGCGCGCCGGAGCGCAGGCTTCCACACGCGCTCGCGGACGTTGGTGATGTTCAGCGCCCCACCGGTGTGGCTCGGGAAGATGTAGGTACTCCGCAGCTGGCTCGCGGCCAGCTGCTCTCGAAGCGCGTGCTCGACCATCGGGAGCATCTCGACGAGCGCTTCGAAGCTTCGGACTTGGTCCGGCCTCGCCCGCCTCGCGGACTGACGGCAGCCAGGACTCCGATGAGCGGCGGGCGTGAGACCCAATCGACCCTTCTCAAGGAGCGTCTTGACCTCGTCGAACGAGAACGGATCGATTGGCGCCCGGTCTTCGCGCAGCTTGCTGACGGCGCGCGCGGGGTTCCGCGTGAGCCACCCGCGCAGGACCGCGCGATCGAGGACCTGGCGCAACACGTCGAGGATGATGTTCGCCCGGCGGTTCGAGAGCTTCCTGCCGTAAATTCCTTCGTGGCCCTTGACCGTATTCACGAGGCGCTCGACGTCCTCGAGTTGGATCATCGACACGAGCCGAGCCGACGTGGAGCCGGCCGTCCCATCGTCTAAAAATGGGATGAGCTTGCCCTCGATGATCCGCTTACGGTCGTAGTAGGTCGCGGGGGCAAACCACGCTTTCTTGTTCTCCAGCCACTCCCGGGCGAGGGCGGCGAAGGTCGGCGCCGCGGCGGTCTCGTGCGTCGGCGTGAAGAGCTCCCGTTTGGCGCCCTCCGGGAACCACTTGGCGTAGTCGAACGTCCGGGCGACGATCTCGCCCTCGATTTGCTTCTTGATCCTCCGTGCGTCGGCCCGCCCCTCCCGGGTGGCTGGCAGGCGGAGATACTCGCGACAGCGAACCTTCTTCCAGGAAAAGTCGAGGACGAGCCGATTCCTGACCGCGGTGATGAAAGCCATGATGCCTGGCTGAATTACACCGAGTTGTTCTGCCGGTCGAGCCAGTCCCGCACCTTGCTCCAGCGGACATGATGCGCGACCGCGGTTTGATGTAGTGCTCACCCAGGCGGAAGACGCCGCGGGTCATGAGGTTCCTGATGGTCTGCTCGGCGTATGGGATGCGATGGGCAAGGTCACGGATTGAGAGATACTCCACGTCCTCGGCGCCGTCAACGCGTTTTGATGCTGTATCTCGGAGTGGACGCTCAGGATCGATCGCGACGGTTGCAAGTAACTGCGAGAGCGCGAGCACCTCGGTCTCCATCTCAACGAGCTCGGCACGGAGCCGGTCCAGACGATGCTGGACCTCGCCGCGATCCTCCCGGGCCGCGCTCAAGGCCCTGGCCGTGGAGCCGCGACTCATGCCTTCGGCACTCATTACTTCGTGGCTTCTAGGGTCCTGAAGTCGCTCTGGGTGTGGGTTTGAACCCACGTCGGCGGGCCTCCCCGGGCGCCAGCGTGCGCCGATGCCGGGCCTTGATGACACTAGCGACCTGCTCCAGGGCTTCAAGGGGGAACAAAGCGCGCATCTCCGTGTCGCCCGTCTGGTGCCGCCTCACGCCCGGGATCGACCACAACTTCACGAAGACGCGGGGTCGGTCGCTGTACACGGCGAGGTCCCGACCATCGAACCATTCGATCTGACCGTAGCGGCCGGGGATGATGGGGAACCCCTCGGCGTCGGCCCGGAGCCGGAACCGGTACGGCTTCGCGAGTGCCCGGAGCTGTTCGGTGGCGCGCTGCTGCTCTGTGAGTGGTTTCCGATTCACGCCGGCGATGCCGCCGTTCATACGGCGGCTCGTTGCGAGAGACATGCCAGGGCCGGTCAGGAAGGCTCCGCCGACCACAAGTGCTCAGCGGCAAAGTGCTCCGCCGCTCGACGAGATCAGGATGATGCCTCGTGCCGGCGTCTTGCGAGACCGCGGCGTTTTGCAGCGGCTCCGCCGCAAAACGCAGCATCTCGGGCTCTGGTGCCTTCCCGCTCGTGGTGCAACAGCTGGGATGTCGGCGGCCGCTGGCACCGGCTTGCCACGTGAGCGCGCGACGGTCCGATCCGATCACGGAGGTTCACACCGGCGTGGGCCTGAACAGGCGGGCGGCGGACTGATAGACGAGATAGCGAGACGAGGACGGTGAAGCGGGCGGAGAGGAAGAGAGCGACAGCAAGATAAACGCGAGGGCCGGATGGCCTCTAAGTGCGCGGACCTATTGAGCGCCGCACGGCCCGGAAGGCGATTCAGCCTCGGCGCACGGGCCGGATGAGGGCCGTGGCGAGATCGTGCGAAACGCTGCACTTCGTTGTGCTCTCAGCGGGTCTCGTGACCGGCCTCGCGCCGGCACGGTAGTCCACGACCAGATGAACCTTGCCCTCGTCCGCGTCTTCGTCAGCCGCGCGCTCGGTGCTGATCATCACTGCGGGCATGCGGCGGAGCCGGATCATCGACGTCGGCGGGGCTGTGCCGGGCGCAGCGCCGGTACCGTGCTCGGTACCGCGATGGTTCCTGAGACGTGTCCCGAGAGGGCCTGACACCGAGCCTGGCGGTTTGCGCGGTCTACTACTCCAACACGACCACCAGATGATCCGGGTGTCGCCTCTGGTCTTGCACGCGCTCCAGCAGTTCGTGGACACGGACCGAGACCTTCAGGAGTAGTGGCCTCGAGTCCGGAACGGGCCAGGTGGCGGACCGATGACGAGCTCGCGATAAGACCAGGGGAGAAGGGCGGGGAGGAAGACGGCGGAGCTGACGCAAGATAAGGCTTCACCTCACGCGCGACGGAAGTCGTCGTCGCATCGGGCGAAGTTATGAAGCAGGCCCCTTGTGGCGTACTTCGTGGTCCTGGCCCCGTCGCGGCGTGGGTTCGGTATCGCAGAGCGTACCGTCGGACGTGCGGACGGGCTGCGCAAGCAGTCTCTTGCGGCCGGACGCCAGGGCCCTGGCCGGCGCCCGCCCGGTTCCCTCCGCCTGAGCCTCCCCGCGCTCGAGGCCGTATCGCGTCGGCGACGTCTTGCGGCGTTCCGCTTGCGGGACCTATGATTCCAGTAGTGTGGGCGCCTTGACCGCCACCGGCTTCTTCTACGCGGACGCCCCGCGGGCGACCCTCGCCGTGGGTAAACCCGGCTTCCCGGCTCCGCGCCAGCCGCGTCTCCTCGACCGGGTGCGCGAAGTACTGCGCGCTCGCCATAGCAGCCGACGCACCGAGAAGTCGTGTGTGGCCTGCATTCGCCGGTACATCGTATTTCACGGCAAGCGCCACCCGGCGGAGATGGGAGCAGTCGAGGTCATGCAGTTCCTCAGTTCGCTGGCCGTGCCGGGCCTCGTTCGCCCCGCACTTGTTAGAAGACAACCACGACATCCGGACCGTACAAGAATTGCTCGGTCGCGGTGACGTCAGCACGACGATGATCTACATCCACGTCCTGAACCAGGGCCCCGCCAGCGTGCGCAGCCCCGCCGACCCTATGGGGCTCTGACCCATGGTGACTGGATCTCGGCTGCGCATCACGACATCCGGCACGGAATATCCTCGGTCTGTGTATCCCGATGGGGGGTCGCGGGCCATCGTGATCAGGGCACGATCTCAGCAGGCGAATCTGCCGGGGCGCCGATGGGGTTTGCCGGCGCAAGCCTGTCCGGGAGCGCTGCGTCACAGCTGCAACACTGTTCAAGCCACTAAGAGTTAGGCCGAAACGGTGAAGATTTCGTCGCGGCTACCGGCTTCTGCTAGGGTGAAGCGGTGCCGACAGTACTGCGGGCAGGGCCCTATCGCTTCTTCTTCTATTCCGGCGATAGGAGCGAGCCGCCCCACGTTCATGTCGAGCGGGATGACGGTACGGCCAAGTTCTGGCTGAACCCTGTTCGTCTTCAAATCAGTCGGGGCTTCAGGCCTACCGAGGTTCGACAGATCGAGCAGCTGGTACAACGCCATCGGGAGGAATTGCTGAGGAGCTGGAATGGCTTCTTCAACGAGTGAACGCCACAGCGTGAGGGCAGTAGACGTCAAGGTGACGGAAGACGAGCTCAGCGTCTTGCTTGAGGACGGTCGGACGCTGGTAGTCCCCCTCGCCTGGTATCCGCGACTCTTTCATAGCAGCCAACGGCAGCGCGCCCGCTGGCGACTAATCGGACGCGGCGTCGGTATTCATTGGCCGGCGATTGACGAGGACATTGGCGTCGAAGGCCTTTTGGCCGGCCGGCGTTCCGGTGAGAGTCAGACATCTTTCAAGCGCTGGCTAGAAGCGCGTGTGTCGGCCCGGCCTAACAAGCGCATGCAGGCGACGGCGCGCAGGGCGCGCCGCGGCTGATACGCAGCGTTAGGCTGAAGGGCGGAGCAGCTGTCGCACCCCTACACTAAGTGCGATAGGAGAGATTCGCGCATGGGTCGCATCATCAGCATTCACGAGTATGACCTCAAGCCGGGGACCAACATCGGCCAGTTTGAGCGCATTCTCCGTGACGCAGAAGCACGCGGCCTGCTGCAGCTCCCTGGACTCGTGGCACATCACTTTGTCAAAGGGGCCAAAGGCGTTCGCCGTGGCGCCTATGCCGCGCTATGGATCTACGAGAGTCGTGAGGCTTGGGAGCGCCTCTGGGGCACCGCCGAGCACCCGCGGCCCCCACAGGAGTATCCGGACACCTGGAAGATCTGGGAAGACGAACTTCTTGCTCCGTTTCTGGAGGACCGCCCAGACGATCTCAGGTTCACGGCGTACGAAGAGTTGTAGGGTTTGGTGCGGAATTTCACGCTCCAGCGGACCGCTGGCTCGCATTCGCTCGCCGCGGCCGCTCGACGTGAGCCGTCAGGCTACGCAACCGACACCGACGGATGGCCGCCTATCCGAAAGAAGGGAGACGCATGTTGCGCCAATTGATCGTGCTTCTGCTCGCCGTCCTCGTCAGCTCTGCCTGCAGCAGCTACACGGTCCCTCGGTACGGTCTTTCGGCCGAAAACATCACCGGCCTCCGGAAGCTCGGCGCGAAGGTCAACGTTGGGAGGTTCACGGCGACGACTCCCGCCCAGACGGAGATTCGCTGCCGCGCCAGCGGGCCTGTGAAGACGCCTGACGGCCGCCCGTTCGAGGACTATATCCGACGGGCATTGGTCGACGAGCTCAAGGTCGCGGAGATGCTCTCGGATTCGGCTCCAGTCACGCTCACGGGTCATCTCGACAAGATCGATTTCAACTCCATGGCGGGTGCCTGGACGATGGACCTCACCGCCACATCGTCGAACGGGCGCTCCTTGAGCGTCTCGAGCAAATACGGCTTCAGCACGGGCCCCGTGTTCTACGTAGGCGGCGGCGGCACAGCGGCGGCAGAGCGGGCGTGCGCGGAGACAGCCCAAGCGTTCGCGCCGGCGGTGCAGGTGTTGATCGGAAAGCTCGTGCACCATCCCGAGTTCGCCGCTCTGCTGAAGTAGGCGAGCATCCTTGGCGGCGTCTCGATTCGCCCTGGCCTGGGTCGTCGCCGCCGTCCTCGCGGTCGCAATGGCTGGCTGCGCCCGCTATTACTGGTCGAAGTCCGGGGCCACGACCGAGCAGTTCGACCGGGACAACACGGAGTGCGCTCGCGAGGCGAGCGCGAACCCGACGGAGGCGGCGCACGGCATGGTGAACGAAAAGCTGTATCGCGCGTGCCTCGAGGCGCGCAACTGGGTGCGGAAGAAGGAGTTCGACCCTCCGCCGGCTGGCTCCTACCGAGGGTTCGAGTAACCTGGCGGTCGATGAGCCTGGCAGTCGCTCGCCGCGGCCGGTCAACGTGGGCGTGAGGCGGCGCCAGAGGGAGTGAACGCCGTCGAGACCAATCGGCTTCTCTTACGTCCCTGGCGTGAAGAAGACGGCGTGGAGCTTCAGCGCCTCTTTAACGACCCGGCCGTCAGGGGTGGGCGTAACCTGCCTCCGGACCGAATCGCCAGGCTCGCCGACGGGAGCTTGCGACAATGGCGCGTGAACGGGTTCGGCCCGTGGGCGGCTATCGACAAGGCCACCGGCTCCTGGATCGGCAGGGTCGGTCTGGATGAGCTTGATGACTGGCCGGGTGTCGACAAGATCGAGGTAGGGTTCGAGCTGCACAAAGCATGGTGGGGCCGTGGCCTCGCCACCGAAGGTGCCCTGGCGGCGCTTGAGTTCGGCTTTGAGCAGCATAGCCTCCAATGCATCATCAGTGTCACCGCCGCCGTGCATGCCGCCGCTCGCCGGGTAATGGAGAAAGCGGGGCTCACGTACAGAGGCACACGCTATTGGATGAATCCCGAAGTTCCGGTCGTTTGGTACGCCATCGACCGTGCCGCGTGGAAAGCGCGCGAGTCGGAAGCGAACACGCTGTGACGACCTTCCTCCGCCTAACCTCAGCTTGGAGCCGTCGGTGCTGCCGCACCGCGGCTCAACGTGAGCCGTTCGGCAGCTAGCGGCGTCATGCACCGTGGGTGATGTGCTGCGCGACATGAGCCTGGCGGCTTTGACGCAAGCGGTGGAAGCCAACCTCACCGCGTTCCATGTCGCTCTGAGCGACTGGCCCGAAATCACCCTCCACCGAGACAACGACCGAATCTGGACCGTGAGTCAACGCCGATTCTCCCTCTGCAACGTTGTCCTGGAAGCACGTTCACTCCCACTGACGTGGACGCGCAGATCGAACGAGCACTGGCTCCCTACCTGGCCTCGAACGTCAATGTGATGTGGAAACTCGGACCATCGACCCAACCACGGGACCTCGGGGATCGCCTCCTCAAGCAGGGCTTCTTCGTCCGGCCCACCTTGCGGGGCATGGCGTTGAACCTAGTCTCGGTGGGGCCCATTCCCGTTCTCGCGTCGGGAGTTGACATCCGCGAGGTCCGCGACGCGGCCACCCTAGGTCTATGGCGCCGGGCAGTAGCGCCTTGGCTTCGAGCAGGTATGCGACATCGGAATGCGTCTCCGGCTGAAAAATCCGTGACGCGAAGACATCAATCCTCGTGTGCCGAAGGCGCTTTTACGCGTACTATTCGCATGAGGAGTTGTTCGGCTTGTTCTGCGAATACGAAATGGCGAGATGCGGAGCGTTAGATTCCAACGGGGAACCATCATGAAAAAGCAATCTACCAGCATCGCGCTTATCGTTGTGTTAATGGGAGCGTGTGCCCCCATTCAGCGCGGCCGCTCGTATCAAGAGTCTGTAGTGGGGGGATTTGATCTCAAAGAGTGGACTGTGGGTCGTCAACGGTCAGATCAGAATCAACGTATCGTTGAGTTTGTAAGGCCCGGAGAGAAAATCGACAGTTGGACGGAGCTGTTTACGTCGCAAGTGCTGAGGAAGCCAACCAACCCCGGACCCATTGATGCCTTGGTCGCTCGCGTACATGCGGATGATGCAAAATTATGCCCTAACGGTTTCGTACAGAACGTGATTGCACAGGGATTCCGAACCGAAACTGAAGAGGCGAGTATTCTTTATGAATCAAAATTCACGAACTGTCCTCCGCATGCAGACCAGCATGAAGTGGCGCGGGTCATATACGGCAAATCCAATATCTTTCGTCTGGCCTACGTCGCAAAGACCCAGGCGTTGGCGCCCGAGAAGCGAGACAAAGTGATTAAGGAGCTGTCGGCGGCCACGATCATGGTCACACGATAACGCGAATCTCACTTTAGTTCGAACAGACGCGCCTGAAGACGCGCGCCGCCCAGCACGACGTTACTTTATGAGAAGGATCGAAGCCGCATTCACGCGCCTGCTGCCCCAGCTGCTGTCGGCGGCGGCTCGGAGCGAGCGTTACCGCTGCGCCTCGAGGATCGCGCGCGCGATGAGCCGGGCGCCCTCGTAGCACTTCTCCGGCGGCTCGTAGCTGAAGGCGAGGCGGATGAAGCGCTCGCCCCCGCCGTCGGGGAAGAACGCAGGCCCCGACGTGTACTGCGCCTGCGCCGCCACCGCGAGCGCTTCCAGCCGCGCGGGGTCGGTCGCCGCCGGGAGCCTGATCCAGATGAAGAACCCGCCCTGGGGACGGCTGATCTCCACGTCGATGCCCTCGAGCACCTCCCAGAGTCCGCGGAGCATGGCGTCGCGCTTGGCGCGATAGACGCCGATCAAGAGCTTCACGTGCGCTTCCATGTGGTCGCGCAGGTACCAGGTCGCCACGCGCGACATGAAGGGGCTCACGCCGCCGCCGAAGTTGAAGCCCTGGAAGGCGGGCAGCATCGCGCGCGGCGCGCAGAGCCAGCCGAGCCGCACCCCCGCGCCGAGGATCTTCGAGAGCGTGCCGGCCCGGATCACCCGCCCGCCGCGGTCCAGCGCGTACACGGGCGGCTTCGGCTCCCCCTCGAACCTGAGCTCGCCGTACGCGTCGTCTTCGAGGATGAAGGTGTCGTATTCCTCGGCGAGCCGCACCAGCTCCGTGCGGCGACGGAGCGACAGGTCGGGGCCCGCCGGGTTCTGGAAGTTGACGATCGTGTAGATCAGCTTGCACCGACGGCCCTGCCGTCTGAGCCCCTCGAGGCGCTCGCGGACCGTGCTCGTGACCATTCCCTCCGCGTCCACGGGCGCATCGAGGATCTCTGGGCCGTGCCGCCGGATGTTGTTGAGCGACCCGGAGAACGTGGGCGCCTCGCAGATGATCGGGTCGCCCGGGTCCACGAAGGCGCCGAACGCGAGCGAGAGGGCGTGGCCGGAGCCGTTCGCGACGAAGATGTTCTCCGGCGTCACCTCGAGGCCCTCGAACACCCGGTACTTGTGGCACACGAGCTCGCGGAGTCCGCGATAGCCCTGCGGATCGCCGTACGTCAAGGCCTGCGCCCCCTCGGCCTTCATCATCCGCGCGGTGGCCTCGACCATGTCGTCGTACGGGAACGACGCGGGGTCCGGATAGCCGCCGCCGAACTCGTAGCGCGGACTGGCGACGGGACGGGCCATGGCCACCGGGGCGCCCCAGCCGATGCGGGCACGACTCGACAAGAGATCCTCGAAGCGGGCGGTCGGGGTTGTCATGACGCTAGGATACGACAGGCTCTATAATCGATGCACCCATGCTGATCCGTTATTCGCGGTGGGACGGCTCGCAGGCCGTCCCGGACCTCGACGCCGACGATCTCCTGTCCGCGATGTCCGACGACCTCATGCTGGACGGCGATCCCTGGCGCGCGCTCCGCCGTCTGTTCCAGCAGGGCCTCCAGCATCCGGCGGGTCAGCGAACGCCAGGACTTCAAGACCTCCTGAAACAGCTCCGCCAGCAGCGGCAGCAGCGGCTCGACCGCTACGACCTCGGCGGGGCGCTCGAGGACATCAAGAAGAAGCTCGCCGAAGTCATCCAGACGGAGCGCGAGGGGATCAAGGACCGCCTCGCCGGGACGTCGGCGGAGCAGAAACTCGCCGAGCTCGACAAGCTCCCGCCGGACCCGGGCGGCCAGATCCGGGAGCTGCAGACCTACGACTTCGTGGATCCCGAGGCGAAGCGCCGCTTCGACGAGCTCATGCAGTCGCTCCGCGCCCAGATGCTCGCGCCGCTCCTCAAGGGCATGCAGCAGGCCCTCCAGGGGATGACGCCCGAGGATCTGCGGCGCCTGCGCGAGATGCTCCAGGACCTGAACCGGATGCTCCGCCAGCGGGCGGAGGGCCAGGAGCCCGACTTCCAGGCGTTCAAGGACAAGTGGGGCCAGTTCTTCCCCGGCGCCGAGAGCCTCGACGAGCTGCTCGCTCAGCTCGGTCGCGGGATCGCGCAGATGCAGTCGCTCCTCGAGAGCATGTCGCCCGGCCAGCGCGGAGAGCTTCAAGACATGATGCGCTCGCTCTTCATGCAGGACGAGCGTCTCGAAGCCGCGCTGGCCCAGCTCGCCGGTCACCTCGAGGAGCTCCTGCCGCTCGACGAGCTGCGCCGCCGCTACGAGTTCGGTGGCGACGAAGAGGTGACGCTCCGTGAGGCGATGAAGCTCATGGAGGAGCTCCAGGGGATGGACCAGCTCGAGCGCCAGCTGCGCCGCGCGGAGAGCCCCGCCGACCTCGAGCAGATCGACCCCGCGCAGGTCGCCGAGCTCTTGGGCGAGGAGGCCGTGCGGGACCTCGAGAAGCTCCGCGAGATCGCAAAGAAGCTCGAGGAGGCGGGCTACCTCGAGCGTCGCGGCGATCGGCTCGAGCTGACGGCGCGCGCGATCAGGAAGATCGCCGACAAGGCGCTGCGTGACATCTTCGCCCACCTCAAGCGCGACCGCTTCGGCCGCCACGTCGTGAGCCATCGCGGCGCGGGCGGGGACCGCACCGACGACACCAAGCCGTACGAGTTCGGCGACCCCTTCCTGCTCGACCTCAAGGAGACGCTGATGAACGCGGTTGAGCGGGGCGGCCCGGGCACGCCGGTGCGCCTGGTGCCCGACGACTTCGAGGTGTTCCGCACCGAGCTGTCGACGCGGGCCGCCACGGTGGTGATGCTCGACATGAGCCGCTCGATGATCAACAACGGCCTGTTCATGCCCGCCAAGAAGGTCGCGCTCGCGCTCCACGCGCTCATCCGCGGCCAGTTCCCGCGTGACAGCCTCCACATCGTCGGGTTCTCGCTCTACGCGCGCGAGTTCACGGCCGAGCAGCTCCCGACCCTCACGTGGACCGACTGGAACGTCGGGACCAACATGCACGCGGGCTTTGCGCTCTCGCGCCAACGCCTCGGGCGCCAGAAGGTCGGCAACAAGCAGATCATCATGATCACCGACGGCGAGCCGACCGCGCACCTGGAAGGTAACGAGGCCGCGTTCGCCTACCCACCCACGCGCCGGACGCTCCAGGAGACCCTCAAGGAGGTCCAGCGCTGCACCCGCGAGGGCATCACGATCAACACGTTCATGCTCGACCGGAGCCCGACGCTGACCGCCTTCGTCCGCGAGATGGCGCGCATCAATCGCGGGCGCGCGTTCTTCGCCGCGCCCGAGCGCCTCGGCGAGTACGTGTTGGTGGACTACGTGCGTAACAAGCGGCGGGCGGTGTCCTAGGCTTAGTCGGGGAGCGTGTCGGACTCACCGGGGTTCGAGCGCGGGCTTCGCCCGCGCGATCGGTCCTGGGTCAGGCCGCCGCGCGAAGCCGGTGGGGGGTATCGGGGGGAGCGGCGTTCGCCCCCCCGATGCTGACTAGGACGCCAGGCGCAGGCCGGAGCGCAACTCGTACAGCTCCTGGTCCGCGAGTGAAGCGTTGGCGATCCGCGCGAGGTTGCCACAGTAGCGGCAGTGGATGAACGCGGGCTCGCGGCGCACGAACGTGCTCTCGCACTTCGGACAGCTGTCCCCCGGCTCCGCCAGGAACCGCTTCGCGGCTCGACGGAGGGCGTGCTCGGGAGCCAACCGGATCACCCGGTTCATAGGTCGGGCGCCATTGTACACCGGGAACGCCGTCAGCGTTGCTCGAGCCCGCGCCGCTCTTCCAGAATCGCTTCCAGCTCGGCGACGGCGTCCAGATCTTTTGGCCGGCCCGCCGCCCGCTTGACGTCGATCAGCCGCTCGAGACCCAGACAGAGGCACTCGACCTCGAAGACCTGGATCGTGACCGCGTGGGGCCGGAGGGCGTCGTACGTGCCGCCTCCGGCGATCTCTCCGAAGAGATCGAGGTCGCCGACGTCGCTCGTGAGGGTGAAGTTGAGCCCGCGCTCCACGGTCGCACTGTTCCAGCGGAACGGGAGCCCGGGCGGGGCCCCACGGAGATACGGAGCGTGCGGGGCCAGCGCCCGAACGAGCCGCGCGATGTTCTCGGGCGTTCGTCGATAGACCGCGTCCACGTCGAGCGTGAGTCGCGTGGAGCCGTGGACCGTCGCGGCCACACCCCCGACGAGGATGAACTCGACGTTGGCGTCGGTGAGGGCGCGCAGAAGGCCTTTGAAATCGGTCATCGTGTCCCGATGCGGCGACCCGAACGCCGCAGCTCTTCGGCGAAGCTTTGCAGTTCCATGAGCGCTTCGAGCCGCTCCTGGACGGAGCGCCGGAGGTTCTGACGGATCAGCGAGCGGTCGAGGTTCTTCTTGTAGGCCTCGACGACGGGATCGGGGGCCGCTGGCTCTCGCATGGGGCTAGGATACCTTACATCGTCTACTTTCCCTCGCGCGACGACTGGCAGACGCAGCGCCCGGCGGAGCTCGGCATGACGGCCGAGGGACTCGCCGCCGCGATCGCCTATCACCGCGCTCACGAGACCAGCTGGCGGCGCGACTTCCTGACCGAGTCCGGGCGGTACATCGGGGTGAACGATGAGCCTCCCGCGCCGGGCGACGTGCTCGGCCCCGTGCGGCCGCGTGGCGGGCCGAACGGCGTGATCCTCCGGGGCGGCTCCCTCGTCGCCGAGTGGGGCGACACGCACCGCGCCGACATGACCTTCAGCGTCGCCAAGAGCTACCTCGCCGCGCTCGCGGGCCTCGCGCTGATGCGCGGGCTCGTCAAGGACCTCGACGACCCGGTGCGCCCCTACGCCCTCGACGACGGCTTCGACTCGCCCCAGAACCGCGCGATCACCTGGCGCCACCTCCTCCAGCAGACGAGCGAATGGCAGGGCACGCTCTGGAGCAAGCCTGACTCGATCGACCACAACCGCGACGTCGGCAAGAGCGAGCTCGGCTACGCGGAGAAGGGGCGGCCGCGCCCGCCGCGGCCACCCGGCACCCTGTGGGAGTACAACGACGTGCGCGTGAACCGCCTCGCCCTGTCGCTGCTGCAGGTGTTCCGCCGGCCGCTGCCCGACGTGCTGCACGAGGCGGTCATGGAGCCGCTCGGCGCGTCGTCCTCCTGGGAGTGGCAGCCGTATGGCAACTCCTGGGTCGAGATGGACGGCGTGCGGATGCCGTCGGTGCCGGGAGGCTCGCACTGGGGCGGCGGCCTCTGGATGTCGACGCGCGACCACGCGCGCTTCGGTCTCCTGATCCATCGCGGCGGGCAATGGAAGGGCCGGGAGCTGCTCGCGCGCGCGTGGATCGAGGAGATGCGGCGGCCGTGCCCGCTCAACGCGGAGTACGGGCTCCTCTGGTGGCTCAACACGGGACGCCGGCAGTTCCCGAGCGCGCCCGCCTCGTGCTACGCGGCGCGCGGCGCGGGGAGCAACCTCGTCTTCATCGACCCCGAGCACGACCTCGTCGCCGTCGTCCGCTGGATCGACAAGGCGAGCGTGGACGGCTTCGTGAAGCTCGTCCTCGACAGCGTCGCAAGCTAAGCGCGCGACCTCGCGCGTCCCGGACCCGCCTGCGGCGGGCGACACCAAAGGCTCCACGCACCGAATCTGGCATTCACGCGAGCTTGACACCTTCAGCAACTCACTCTATAGTTCCGCCGGGTTTCGACATGGACATCATGCTGGCACGGGGTTTCTTGACAGCTCTCCAGCCTCCATCGCGATCACCGGGACCTTCGCGATCACCTACGTTCGATCACCGTACACACACGCCCTCGGAATAGCCCTGTAAGGTGAGGGGGTCCAAAATGGGTAGACGGCCTGGACTCCGTACGCAACGTGGCACGGTCGAGGGTGACGGCGGGGGCGTGAGGACTCACGGCTCGCTGGACGCCAACATCATCATCGCCAACGCCCCGGACCCGGTGTTCGTGTCCGACCTCGAAGGCAAGATCCTGCAGGCGAACGATGCGGTGTCCCAGCTGCTCGGGTTCCGCCAGGATGAGGTGCTCGAGCAGTCCCTTTCGCGCTTCATCAGCCCCGAGGAAACGCGGGAGTTCACGGCGGCGCTGCGCGAAGTGGTCGAGCGGGGTGTCACGCGAAACGTGGTCCTGAATCCTCGCAGTGCGAGCGGCGAGGTCATCCCCACCAGCCTGAACGCCTCCGCGCTGCGCGATCCGGACGGTCGGGCGATCGGCGTGATCGGGATCCTGCGCGACATGCGGGAGCTCGACAAGGCGCGGGCCTACGCGGAGAGTTTGATCAAGAACGCCCCGGACGCGGTCTTCGTCTCCGATCTCGAGGGGAAAATCTTACAAGCCAACGACGCCGTCTTCGCGCTCCTCGGCTTCCGGCCGGACGAGCTGATCGAGCAGTCGCTGTCGCGCATCATCTCGTCCGATGAAACCCGGGAGTTCTTGGCCGCCCTCCGGGAGGTCGTGGAGCGGGGCGTCACCCGCAACGCCCGGCTCAACCCGCGGAGCGCGAGCGGGGAGGTGATCCCCACGACCCTCAACGCCTCCGCCCTGCGCGACCCGGACGGCAAGGTCATCGGCGCCATCGGGATCCTGCGCGACATGCGCGAGCTCGACAAGGCCCGCGCCTACGCCGAGAGCTTGATCAAGAACGCTCCCGACCCGGTGTTCGTCTCCGATCTCGAAGGCAAGATCCTACAGGCCAACGACGCGGTGTCCGCGCTCCTCGGCTTCCGCCCGGACGAGCTCCTCGAGCAGTCGCTCTCGCGCTTCATCAGCCCCGAGGAGACCCGGGAGTTCACGGCGGCGCTGCGGGAAGTCGTGGAGCGGGGCGTCACGCGCAACGCCCGGCTCAACCCGCGGAGCGCGAGCGGCGAGGTGATCCCCACGACCCTCAACGCCTCGGCGCTGCGTGATCCAGACGGCAAGGTGATCGGTGCCGTCGGCATCCTGCGCGACATGCGGGAGCTGGACAAGGCCCGGGCGTACGCCGAGAGCTTGATCAAGAACGCTCCCGACCCGGTGTTCGTCTCCGACCTCGAAGGCAAAATCTTACAAGCCAACGATGCCGTCTTCGCGCTCCTCGGCTTCCGTCCGGACGAGCTGATCGAGCAGTCGCTGTCGCGGATCATTTCCGCCGAGGAGACACGCGCGTTCCTGGCCGCCCTCCGGGAGGGTGTCGAGCGGGGCGTCACGCGCAACGCCCGGCTCAACCCGCGGAGCGCGAGCGGGGAGGTGATCCCCACGACCCTCAACGCCTCGGCGCTGCGTGACCCGGACGGCAAGGTGATCGGCGCCATCGGCATTTTGCGTGACATGCGCGAGTACGAGCAGGTGGTTCGCGACCTCGAGAAGTCCAAGGGCGAGCTACAGGAGAAGATTTTGGACCTCGAGAAATTCGAGGAGGTGGTCGTGGGTCGCGAGCTGAAGATGATTTCCCTCGAGAAGGAGCTGGAGAGCGTGCGGAAGAAGTCGAAGGGCTGAGGGCAGGGTGGGCCCGATCGCGACCGCGACGGCCGAGAGCCGACTCCGCGCGGACGTGGAGACGCTGGAGCGCCGCCTGCGGAAACGCGATGAGCAGCGCCGCGCGATGCTTCACATCATGGGTGACCTGAGCGAGTTCAACAAGCGCCTCGCGAACCAGCGGAAGGCGATGCTTCACATCCTGGCCGACTACGAGCAAGATCGCCGACGACTGGCCCAGCAGACGGAGCGTCTCGACAATTCGCGGCGGGCCCTGCTGCACATTCTGCAAGACTCGCACAGGGACAAGCTGCGTCTGGAGGCCAGCCGCAAGGCCATGATTCACATCATGGGGGACCTGCGGGAGACCACGGCCGGGATGCAGCGGCGCGAGCTCGAGCTGCGCGACAAACAGGAGCAGCTTGTACAGGCGGGAAAGCTCGCCACGCTCGGCGAGCTCACCACGGGAGTAGCCCATGAGCTCAATAACCCCCTCAATAACTTCGGGTTGTTCGTGGGCAACGCTATCGACCTGATCGAGCTCGGCGTGATGGACAAGGGGCAGATCGTTCACGAGCTGCGCCACGCGATGCAGCAGGTCGGCAAGGCGACGGAGATCATCTCGCATCTGCGCACGTTCGGGCGGGCGGCGTCCGTGAGCCGCGAGCCGGTCTCCCTGAGGCAGGTGATCGATCGGGCGCTTTCCCTCATGCAGGAGCAGCTCCGGCTGCGTCAGATCGACGTCACGGTCCATCTGGGCTCAGAGGAGCCTGTGGTCGTCGGGAACCCCATCCAGCTGGAGCAGGTCTTTATCAACCTGTTGACGAACGCGCGCGACGCGATGGCTGACTCGCCACGCAGGGCGATTCGCATTGCGGGTTCGGTCACCTCCGCGGTGGTAGAGGTTACGTTTGCCGATACCGGGCACGGTATCCCGTCCGGACTCGAGCGACGGATCTTCGATCCGTTCTTCACCACCAAGGAGGTCGGGAAAGGGACAGGTCTGGGCCTGTCCATCACCTATGGGATCGTCAAGGAGCACGGCGGCACGATCTCGGTCGTGAGCCGACCCGGCGAAGGCGCGACGTTCCTCATCCAACTGCCCCTCGTCTCCTCGGACATAAAGGAGACCTCTGCGCCATGACGGCGTTGCGCATCATGGTCGTCGACGACGACCCGGCCCTGCTCGAGGCGCTTCCCGAGACTCTTCGGCTCCGGATGAACGGGGTGACCGTCGACACGGCCGACTCGGCGGCAGCCGCGCTCGACCGGATCGCCTCCCAGAACTACGACGCGATCGTCACCGACATCAAAATGCCGGGGATGGACGGTCTCGCGTTGTTGTCGGAGATCCGGGCGCGCCGGCCCGACACGCCTATTTTGATCATCACCGGGCATGGGGAGCATGCGCTGGCGGTTCAGGCCCTCCGCGGCGGGGCCAACGACTTCATCCAGAAGCCGATCGACCGGGACCACTTCGTCGCGTCGTTGCGCCGCGCGATTCAAGCGCACGAACAGAATCGCCGGGCAAGGGACCGGCAGGCAGCCCTGAAGCGCTGCGCCAGCGAACTGGAGGAGATCGCGGAGAAGCTGGGCGGCGAACAGGCTCACGTGCTCATTGTCGACGACGACCCGGCCCTGCTCGAGGCGCTGCCCGAGGCCCTCCGGCTCCGAATGGGCGGTGTCACCGTGGAGACGGCTGACTCGGCGGCGGCCGCGCTCGACCGGATGGCCGCCCGGGACTACGACGCAATCCTCGCCGACATCAAGATGCCAGGGATGGACGGTCTCGCGCTGCTGTCGGAGATCCGGAGGCGCCAGCCCGACACGCCCATCCTCATGATCACGGGCCACGGTGACTACGACCTCGCGGTTCGGGCGTTGCGCGGCGGCGCTTACGACTTCATCCAGAAGCCGATCGACCGGGAGCATGTCGTCGCGTCGTTGCACGAGGCGATTCGAGCGCACGCGCTGAATCGCCGGATGAAGGACCGGCAGTTGGCCCTGGAGCGCTGCGCCAATGAATTGGCCTGGATCGTGGAGAGGCTGGGGCGCGCGCTGCGCGCGGAGCCGATGAGGGGCGAGCCATGAGCCAGGCTGGCGTGCTCATCGTCGACGACGATCTGGCCCTGCTGCAGGCACTGCCCGAGGCCCTCCGGCTCCGAATGGACGGGGTGACGGTCGACACGGCTGACTCGGCGGCGGCGGCACTCGACCGAATCGCCGTCCGCGACTACGATGCGATCATCACCGACATCAAGATGCCGGGGATGGACGGTCTCGAGCTGTTGGCCGAGATCCGGATGCACCGGCCCGACACGCCCACCCTGATGATCACCGGCCACGGCGAGCACGATCTGGTGGTGCGCGCCCTCCGCGGCGGGGCCTACGATTTCATCCGGAAGCCGATCGACCGGGATTACTTCGTGGCGTCGTTGCGCCGGGCCATTGAGATGCGCGAACTGCGTCGCCGGGTCAAGGAACAGCAGCTCGCGCTGGAGCGCCACCTCAACGAACTCGAGGCCATCGTCGAGAAGCGCACGCGCGACCTCCGGGAGAGAAGCAAGGTCATCGAGAGCCCTCTGCGATGGTTGATGGGCCCGAGTGGGCAAATGGAGAAGATCGTCCAGCAGATCAAGCAGGTGGCCGACTCCCCGCTCACCGTCCTCGTCGAAGGTGAGACCGGCACTGGCAAAGAACTCGTCGCCCGGGCGATCCATCAACTGAGCGCCCGACGCGAGAGACCGTTTGTCGCCGTCGACTGCGGCGCGATCCCGGACACCCTGATCGAGTCCGAGCTCTTCGGCTATGAGAAGGGCGCGTTCACCGGTGCGCATGCGCGAAAGGAGGGGCAATTCCAGCTTGCGGCCGGCGGAAGCCTCTTCCTCGACGAGATTGTCAACCTGCCCCTCCCCACGCAGACGAAGCTCTTGCGTGCGTTACAGGAACGACAGGTGCAGCCGCTTGGTAGCAAGCAGCCGGTCCCGGTGAACGCGCGGATCATCGCCGCCTCCAATGTCCCTCTCGAGCGAGAGGTGCGGGCTGGCCGGTTCCGCCAGGATGTCTACTACCGTCTGAACGAATTCGGGATCACGCTCCCGCCCCTCAGGGAGCGCGACGACATCCTCCACCTGGCGAACGAGTTTCTCCCCGAAGCCGGCACGGAGCTCGGCCGTCCCTGCCGCAAAATCTCAGAAGCGGCGGCACAGGTCCTTCTGCGCTACCACTGGCCAGGAAACGTGCGGGAGCTCCGGAACGTCATTCGCCGGGCCATCCTCCTCGCGTCGGATGTCATTGAGCCGGAGCACCTCTCGGTCCTCCCCGTCGAGCCGTCTCCGGCGCCCGCACTTCGCGGAGAGCCGGGGCGCGTCGACTCCTCGCTGAGAGACATCGCCGAGGCGGCCGCGGCGAACGCCGAGCAGCAGGCGATCCGCCGGGTCCTCCAGATCACCGGTGGGAACCGGAGCGAGGCGGCGCGGCTCCTCCGAACCGACTACAAGACCCTGTACCTCAAGATGAAGCAGTACGTTATTGACGCGGGGCAGTTCAGGGGGTCCCGCGCGCCCTGACTCACTCGTAACTCTGGTCTGTTCGCCACAGTACCCTCGTCATATCTCCAGCACTCGTGCCACGCCCGGCCGATTTTTTCGGTCATAGGTGGCGGCCCGTTGGGCGTCTTGACGGAACGCGCTCACTGGTTCGCGAGTTGCAAGTGTGGAGCTGCCACGGTGAGACGAGACCGCGAGAGCCCTCCGCGATGGCATTCCGGGGATGGTTGGTTCTCCCTGAAGGAGATCGCCGACCGGGCCGCTGCCGAGGCGGAGCGCCAGGCGATCCGCTTGGCCCTTCACGCTACGCGCGGGAACAAGAGTGAGGCGGCGCGGCTCCTCCGGGTGGACTACAAGACCCTGCACCTCAAAATGAAGTACTACGATATCGACGCCGGGGATTTCCGGGCGTCGTCCTGACCGGGAATCTCCGCAGAGGACCGCGCGCCAGATCCGAGGGACCGACCTCCGGCCGGCTCTATGGCAGCCGCGCCATGGTGTCCGCGCCATAATTCTTGCGACTGCGCCCGACTTCTCGGCGCCGCATCCGACCCTGTTCCAGCCATCGCCGTTCGGCTATACGCGACGCTGACGGCGGTTTCACTCGCCCGCACCACTACTTGCTCAGCGTGCCGAAGGCTCCGCCGTTCGCTCGGGTTACGATCAATAGTTCCGACCGGTGAAGGGCGCCTTCGGGCACGTGCTTTGCACGACGTTCTGCCTCGACACTCCGCCACACACGAGGTCACGGGGGGAGCGTCAGTGGCGATGATGGTGTGACCGCGTCGAAGTTTCGGCATTGAACCTGTCGCCCGCCCAACGCGCAGCCTGATCAGCCGCGCGCGGCAGGACCGAACCGAACGGGCAGCCTGAGGGACCCTCAGCCTTCAGAC
>Ga0209157_1001509_pt1 | contig 19404 bp, 18 predicted proteins | sample GraSoiAngelo_135_FD_185892 | JGI IMG/M metagenome (GOLD analysis project Ga0209157, IMG submission 185892) | Grasslands soil microbial communities from the Angelo Coastal Reserve, California, USA - 14_0929_05_40cm (SPAdes) (version 2) | ecosystem: Environmental > Terrestrial > Soil > Grasslands ...
CAGGAGCACGACAGCGGCAGGAAGGAGCGCCGTCGGCTTGGCCAATGCCGCGAAGCCGAAGAGGGCGCCGGACAGCGCATGACGCGGCTTCGCGCCATCGAGCGCCATGACGGCCGCGACGGTCAGACCGAGCGCGAGAAGGTCCGGCTTCACGGCGCTTCCCCACTGCAGCACCGGCACGGAGCCGAGCCATGCCATCCCGAGCGTGAGCGCGACGAGCCAACCCGCGGGGCGCGCACGCCACGCGATCGCGCCGGCGACGAACAGTGTGGAGAGGACGCTGATGACGCGACCCGTGACGAAGGGGTCGCCGATGCCCGCCAGATGGAAGTACAGCGGCGGATAGTTCGCGGCGTTGAAGAGCGTGGGCACGTCGGCGAAGTGCGCGCCAGCGGTGTACTCGAGACGATCGCGCGCGAGGATCGCGGCGTGCGCGACTGCCCCCTCGCCATACGTGACCGGTCCGCGGAGCGTGACCGCCCACACCCAGTGACCGATCCCGAGAACCGCGAGCGCCGCAGCGACGAGCGCGTAGACGCCCCACGCGAGCGTCGCGCGGCTCATGCCTTCGACAGCAGCGTCTTCCCGGTCATGCGCTCGGGCACGGGAAGACCGAGCAGGTCGAGGAGCGTCGGTGCGATGTCGCGCAGGCCACCGTCGCGCAGCGTGTACCGCTCGGCATCGGCAGCGATGAAGAAGAGCGGCACCGGGTTTGTCGAGTGCTGCGTGTTGCGCGACCCGTCGGGGAAGAGCATCTCCTCGGCGTTCCCGTGATCGGCGGTGAGGATCATCGCGCCACCGGCGTCGAGCGTCGCGTCTACCGTCCGGCCGACCGCGTCGTCCGTCGCGGCCATCGCCCGCTCGGTGGCGGCGATGTCGCCGGTGTGCCCGACCATGTCGGGGTTGGCGTAGTTGACGATCGCGAAGTCGTATGTCTTCGAGGCAATCGCCTTCGTGATCGCGTCCGCGACACCCGAGGCGCTCATCTCCGGCTGCAGGTCGTACGTCGCGACCCTCGGTGACGGCACGAGCACGCGGTCCTCACCTTTGAATGGCTCCTCGCGCCCGCCGTTGAAGAAGTACGTCACGTGCGCGTACTTCTCGGTCTCAGCGGTATGGAACTGTCGCAGTCCCGCGTCCGCAAGCACGGAGGCGAGCGGGATCACCGGCTGCGACGGAAAGGCGACGAGGACGTTCGGGAGGCCGACCTTGTAGTCAGTCACCGTCACGAATGTCAGCCGCTTCGGCCGCCGCTCGCGGACAAAGCCGCTGAAGTCGTCCTGCATGAAGGCCCACGTCAGCTGGCGCGCGCGGTCCGGCCGGAAGTTGAAGAAGATCACCGCATCGCCGTCCTCGACGCGCGCGCCTTTGCCGACGAGGCGCGGCTCCATCAATTCATCCCCGCATTTCGGATCCGCGTAGCATTCACGGACCGCGTCGGCTGGGCTCGCGCACGGCGGCGCCTTCGCGTCGACGATCGCGTCCCACGCGCGCTTCGTCCGGTGCCAACGCTTGTCGCGGTCCATCGCCCAGTAGCGTCCCTGGATCGTCGCCACGGGCGCCTCGACAGCGGGCAGCAATTCGAGCGCGCTGCGCGGCGGCATGTCGCGTCCGTCGAGGAACAGGTGGACGACGTGCCGCACGCGCTCACCCTTCGCAAGACGCGAGAGCGCATTGAGATGGCGCAGGTCGGCATGCACGCCACCCGTCGAGAGGAGGCCCATGAGGTGCAGCGTCCCGCTTGCGCGCACCGCATCGATCGCGCGACGGAAGGCGGCGTTCTTCACGAACGACCCATCGGCGATCGCGTCGTTGATGCGAACGAGCTCCTGGTACTGCACGTAGCCGGCGCCCATGGTCAGATGCCCGACCTCGCTGTTCCCCATGACGCCATCGGGTAAACCCACCGCGCGCCCGCTCGCGTCGAGCGCCGCGCGCGGATAGCGCTCGGCGATCGCGTCGAGGCGCGGTGTGTGCGCGCGCGCCACCGCGTTGCCTGGACCGTCTGGCGCGATGCCCCACCCGTCGAGCACGCAGAGCACGACCGGGCGGTATCGCGCGGTCATGCGAACGCGCGCACGATGCCGGCGAACTCCTCCGCCTTGAGCGACGCGCCGCCCACGAGCGCGCCGTCGATGCCCTCGGCCTTCGCGAACTCGATCGCGCCGCTCGCGGTGACGCTGCCGCCATACAGGATCGGGATCGCGTCACCGTCGATGCCACCATCCTCCTCGAGCACGCGGCGGATCGTCTTCGTCGCCGCAGTCGCGTGCTCGCCGGTCGCGGGACGACCGGTGCCGATGGCCCACACCGGCTCGTACGCGATCACGAAACGCTCGGTCATGCGACCGTCGCGGTCTGACTCACTCAGGGCATGGAGCGGCGCCCCGAGCTGCGCAGCGAGGACGTCCTCGGTCGCGCCAGCGTCGAACTCGTCCTCGCGCTCGCCGATGCACAACACTGCCTCCAGACCGGCGCGCAGCACCTGGATGAGCTTTTTCGCCACGCGCTCGTCGCCGTCGCCCAGGTAGCGGCGCGCCTCGGAGTGACCGACGAGCGTGCCGTTCACATACGACGTGAGCATCGTCGCCGCGATCTGCCCGGTGAATGCACCCTTCTCCTCCGCGGACACGTCCTGCGCGTAGATGCCGACACGCGTCTCGCGGAGGACCTCAGCGACGACTGGGATGAACAACGCAGGTGGTGCGACGCCCACGCGAACGACGCGGCCCGCCTCGCGCGCGACAGCCGTCGCGAGCGTCGTCGCCGCCGCGGGCGTCAGCGGATTCATCTTCCAGTTCCCGATGACGATTCGCGGACGGGTCATCGATCGGCCTCCTCGACCAGGCGGCGCAGCCGCTGGCGCATCGACCACTTCGTCGTGGAGACGCGCGCCGCGAGCTGCGAGAGCGTCGCCTCGGGCGCATGGGTGCGCGCGGCCGCGGCGCCGCGTAACTCGGATGGAAGGCGCGCGAGGCGTCCGGTGCGCGCCAGGGCGCGGATCGCCGCTGTCTGCTCGCGCGCCGCGGCGACGGTGCGCGCCAGATTCGCGGACTCGGCGTTCACCGCGGCGTTGGTGCGACCGCGCACCTCGCGCTGCACGCGTCGCGCTTCGAATCGCAGCAGCGTCTCGGTCGCTCCTGTCAAGCGCAGGAATGCGGCGATGGCCTCCGCGCTGCGAAGCATGAGCACCGCGCGGCCTCGCCGGCTCCGCGCGCGCGGCGCGAGGCCGGCGGCAATGAGCAGCCGGCGGGCGCGCGTCGCCTCACCGCGCGGCGGCCGCAGCTCGAGCAGGTAGCCCGAGTGCCCCGCCGACAGCGAGCCACCGGCGAGGAAGAGGCCGCGCAGGTACGCACGGCGGCAACAGGCCTTTCGGAGCGATGACGGCGCTGAGGTCTCAGTCGAGTGCGCGAGCCGGCGCGCGGGCATGCCGAGATGGATCGCGCGCGGGAGAAGCGCGGCGAGCACGCGTGCGTCGCACGCGGATGGATGGATCCGCGAGAGCTCGGCCTTGATCTCTTCGGAGAACGGCGAACGCATCAGGTGCGCACCTCGGCGCGATCCACATCGCGGTGCTGCACGGTGATGTCGCCGGGCCACAGCTCGCGCAGCCGCCCTGCGATCTCATCGCCGAGCACGACAGAGCGATGCCGACCGCCCGTGCAGCCAAGGGCGATCTCGAGGCGCGCCTTCTTCTCGTTGTCGTAGCGCGGCAGTGCGAAGCGCAAGAACGGCATGACCCGCTCGAGGAACTCGCGCGTCGCAGGATGTCCGAGCACGAACTTGCGCACCGCAGGGTCGCGTCCGTCCTTGTCGCGCAGCTCTGGGATGTAGAAGGGGTTCTCCATGAAGCGGACGTCGAAGACCAGGTCGGCCGCGGGCGGAAGGCCGAACTTGTAGCCGAAGCTCGTCACCTGAACGAGCATCGCGGGCGTCCCCGATCCGTAGAGCGAGTGCAGCGTGTCGCGCAGGTCCTTCACGCTGAGATACGTCGTGTCGATCACCTTGTCCGCACGCGCGCGCAACTCGACCAGGACGCGGCGTTCCTCCTCGATGGAGGGCTTCACGCCGCCGGTGGTCTCGAGCGGGTGGCGATGGCGCGTCTCGCTGTATCGCTGCAGCAGCACGTCGTCGGAGGCGTCGAAGTAGAGGAGGTGCGGACGATCACCCGCGGCGGTGAGCGCGTCGAACGCCGCCGCCGCCTCGCGGAACAGCGAGCCGCTCCGCGCATCGATGACGAACGCGACCCTCTCACGGTGGCCGCGACGGCATTCGGCGAGCGCCGATGGCATCAGCGCGGGCGGGAGGTTATCGAGGATGTAGTAGCCAAGATCCTCGAAGACCTTCACCGCCTGTGACTTGCCCGATCCCGACATGCCGGTGACGACGACGAAGCGCGGCGTGGCCGATGGGCTCGCAGCGGCGTTGCGGCTCAGTGGACCACCTTCGAGATGGCTCCGCTCACGAGAGAGATCAGGATCGATCCGACGAGCGCGCTCAGGAAATTGTCGATGTGGAAGCCGAGTTGTGGGATGAATGTCACGAGGATGAGCATGATCGCGTTGATGATGAAGACGAACAGACCGAGCGTCGCGCACGAAAGCGGCATCGAGATGAGCAGAAGGATCGGCCGCACGAACCCGTTCACCAGTCCGAGGACGAGACCCGTCAGGACGAGCGCGATGTACTTGTCGAGATCGCCGAAGCCGTAGCTGACGCCCTGGCCCCAGGTGATCCCAGGCACGATGAGCGCGACGAGCCAGATGGCGACTGCCGTAGCGCCGGCGCGCAGCAGGAAGCCCATCGGCGGTAAGCCTATCCGGTCAGAACTGCGAGAGGCTGCCGCGCACGCGCATGATCCGTTCGGCCCGGGCGAAGAAGCGGCGGCCGAGCGGGTACAGCACGAGCGTCGTGAGGATCAGCCCCGCGTACTCGAGGCGTGGCTCGTAGGTCGGACGGGCCCCGATCGCGTACTGGCGAAGCAGATCCATCGCGTACGTCGTCGGGAGCAGGAGCGCAACGACCTGGAAGGCGCCGGGTAGCAGCGTGACCGGGAAGGCCACGCCCGACGCGACGCCGAAGAGGAAGTTGGTGCAGTCGATGAAGAAGTTCGCGTCGCGGATGAGCAACACGATCGCGGCGAGCAGGTAGGCCACGCCCACCATGCCGACGATCGCGACGACGAGCGCAGGAAGCGCCAAAACGATCGTGGCATCGAAGCGCAGCCCGAAGACGACGATGCCGATCGCGAAGAGCACGACCTGGCTGATGAGGAACCAGACGATGCCGCCGAGCGCGCGGCCGATGACGAGCGTCTCGTGGCGCGTCGGCGTCAGCCACACCGGCTCGAGCGTTCCCGCGTCCATCTCGTTGCGCAGGCCCATGGCCATGGCCCAGAACGATGTCGCGACAAGCCCGCTGATGACGCCGCCGAGGAAGATGAATCCCGCGAGGTTCTCCGTGCCGACCGTGGCGTCGAGTCCGACGGCGCGCCCGCCGACCGCGAACGCGGCGCCGAAGAGGAACGCCGGGATGACGCCCTGATACAGCGGTGTAAAGATCTGCGAGATGACCGCGATGCGGTAGCGCGACAGGACCATGAGGTCCTTCTTCCCGATGGCGATCGCGGCGCGCAGCTCCTCCATCAATAGTGCCCGAGCATCCCGCTGCGGCGCGCGCTGCGCTCAAGGTAGCCGAACAGGAGGATCGCGAGCGCCGCGATGAGCGCGGTGAGGCCGATCGTCACGGCGAGGTCGCCGACGAGGCCGGGCAGCGCGACGCTCTGAAGGATCGCCGCGCGGATGTCGCTCACGATGTATGTCGGCGGAAGGACCGCGGCGCCGGTCTGCGCCCACGCGGGCAGCATCGCCACCGGAAATGTGATGCCGCATGCGAGCACGAACGTGCCGCGGACGATCTGCACCACGGGACCGATCTCGCCATAGCGAAGCACGCCGGCCGCGAACAGCGTGCCGATGGCGTACATCGCGGGGACCGCGACCAGCACGATGATGACGACCGGGAAGAGCGAACCGAGCGGGGGGACGAAGCCGAACATGATCCAGAGCGTCACGAACGTGACGACGAAGGTGAACAGCATGCTCGGGATCGCGGACATGCCGGGCCCGAACAAAAGGATGAGCCGCGAGACCGGCGTGAGCATCGTCGCCTCGAGGCTTCCCTGGATCTGCTCGCGCCGGAGCGACGTGCCCGGGCCCCAGAGCACCGACGAGAGCCACATGTACATCGCGTAGCCGATGAACACGAACCCGGCGAACTCGGTCGTTCCGGCGCGCTCCGCGAACGCACGCATCGCGCGCGGATCGCTGCCGCCGGAGTACGCCTGGCCCATCAGCACGTACACGGCAGGAAGGAGAGCGCCCCAGAACAGGCCGCCGACGTAGTTGAGCGGGTAGCGGCGGATGATCTGCAGTTCCTTGCGCGCCGCGGCGAGGAACGCGCGGACGTCGCCCGCGACGGTCATTCGCGCAGGCCGCGGCCCGTGAGCGAGAGGAACACGTCCTCGAGCGTCACCGGGACGACCTCGACGTGCTGCACCGTCGCGCCGGCCGCGTGCGCGGCGTCGAACGCCGCGGGCACGAGCTCGCGCGCCGACGCGCAGTGGACCGTGAGCGACAGCGTCCCGTTGTGACGTTCGCTACGGGCGACCGTGCCGGCGCGCGAGAGCCGATCGACGATCGCCGCGCCGTCGCCGTCGCCGGCGATGCCGATGTCGAGGCGGACGATCTCCTCAGCGCGGATCGTGCGCTTCAGCGCGTTCGGCGAGTCGAGCGCGACGATCTTGCCGTGATCGATGATCGCGACGCGGTCACAGAGCTGGTCCGCCTCCTCCATGTAATGCGTCGTGAGCAGGACGGTGCGACCCTGCGCGCGCAGGTCGCGCACGCGGTCGCGGAGGTCGCGCGACGCTTGAGGATCGAGGCCGACCGTAGGCTCATCGAGAAGGATGAGCGGCGGATCCGGCAGGAGCGCGCGTGCGAGGGCGAGCCGCTGCCGCATGCCCGTCGAATAGCGCTCGACGTAGTCGTCGGCGCGGTCGCTGAGCTTCACCGCCGCGAGGCTCCGCTCGACGCGATCCTTCGTGTCCTTCGGCGGCACGTGATACAGCGCGGCGAAGTACTCGAGGTTCTCGCGTCCGGTGAGCTTCCAGTACAAGCTGCGCTCGCCGGAGAGCATCGCGCCCAGCTGCGCGCGCACCCGGCGTGGCTCCTTCGCGACGTCGGTGCCCAGCACGCGGATCGTCCCGGCGGTGGGCTCCAGGAGCGTGGAGATCATGCGCATCGTCGTCGTCTTCCCCGCGCCGTTCGGCCCGAGGAGGCCGAAGATCTCGCCGGTCTCCACCGCGAGGTCGATGCCGTCGACGGCACGGAACGTCGTGCGACGATCCGGCTCGCGACGCACGCGTTGCCAGAGCGTGTGTCTTCCCTTCTCGAACTCCTTGACGAGAGCGCGCGCCTCGATGGCGACGTTCGAATGAGCGGTCACGCCGCTCATTCCACGAAGATCTCTACCCGATCCTCGTCGTCGGCGATGTCGACGATCCGTCCCGGGAAGTCGATGGAGCGGAGCAGCTCGTCCAGATCGATCCCGAACTTCGAGAGATGGCCGCGCACGAGTGCGCTCGAGCCGAGCTTCATCTTGCCGATGCGCGCGATCGCGAGCGGGATCGCGACGTTCACTTTCTGCTCGCCGTCCTCGGTGACGCGGATGCGCAGGATGCGTCCGCGCGCGCCGGCGGGTGCGCCGGGACGTGGCGGCGGAGGCGGAGGCGGCGGCTGACGCGTGCCGTCATCGACGTCGCCCAATGCGCGGAGCAGTCGATACGCCTGCTCGCTGTCGATCTTTCCCTCGGCGAGCAGCTTGAGGACTTGCTTGCCTTCCTCGCTCGGCATCAGCGAGCCAAGGGGCCTCTGGGCTCGGAGCGACGCGCGGCGTCGAGCGCGGCCGCGGCGTCATCGACGCCGAGCTCGCCCTTCGCGAGCTTCTCGAGGACGCTCTTGATCTCTTCGCGCGACTTCGCATTCATCTCGCGCTCCGCCTCGGCTTCAGCGCTCGACTCGACCTCAGCCTCATCTTCATCGGAGCGATAGCCCGCCGCGAACTCAGGCCGCGCCGCGGAGGGCTGTTCGGTCGTCGGCTCGCCCGGCACGTCGATGACGGTCCCGCGGATCGTGAGATCGCCGCTCACGGTCTTCACGATCGACTGGCCGCGCGCGTCGCCGAGCGCGACGGAGTACTGCTTCTTGCCCTGCCGGTCGACGCGCGCCGGGATGTCACACTCGAGGTCGCCGCTCGCGGTGCGGAATTCGACCACGAGATCGGGGTCGGCGAGATTCAGATCGACATCGCCGCTGATCGTCTTGAAGCGGTGCGCGCGCGCCGGCTCGAGCACGCCCTTGACATCGATGTCGCCGCTGACCGTATGGAGAATGAGCGACCGGATGCGGACTGCGTCGAACGTGACGTCGCCGCTTACCGTGTTGCCTTCGACGTGGCCCACGTAACGCTTCACAGCGACGTCACCGCTCACGCTCTTGAGACGCAGCGGTCCCTGCGCGTCCTCGATCATGAGCTCACCGGAAACGGCCTGGACATCGAGCGGTCCGCGGACGCCGTTCACCGAGAGATCACCGCTGACGGTCTGCGCGTCGATGTTGACCTCTTGCGGCACGGCGATGTCGAAGTCCACGCGGAAACGCTTGCCACGGAAGAGATCGACCCAGCCGCGCTCCTGTTCGTACAGATGCGGCTCGATCCGCAGCTCGTCGCCGTTCTTCTCCATGCGGATCTCGAGGTTCTGCAGCAGCCGCTTCGCGCGGTCCTCGCTCGACGCGGTCACGTGCTTGGTCGCGACCACGCTGATCTTCCCCGGCTCACCCACGCGGATCCGCGTCTCACCTGAGATGTTGCGCACGCGAAGCCGCGGCATGCGCTCGAAGGTGAACTCGCCCTTCACGGCCTCGGTGTACGAGTCACCCGTCGCGTCGCTCACGAAGTCCTTCATGAAGCCCTTGGCGAAGTCCTTGAATCCCACGCCGTCGATCTCGAGACCCTGCATGTGCAGGCCCTCGCCCCGTGCCGTGAAGCGGTGGCTGCGCCATTCCTCACGCCGAGCGGCTCGCTCCGCGTGACGCGCCTCGCGGTCGCGCTCTCGCTCCGCGCGACCTCGCTCCCGCTCCCGGTCGCGCTGTTGGCGCTCTTGGTCGCGCGCCATTCGTTCGTGCTCGCGACCCATACGCTCCTGCTCGTGCCCGAAGCGTTCGCGTTCCCGCGCCATCCGCTCTTCCTCGCGGGCCATGCGCTCCGCTTCGCGGGCTCGCGCGTCGTCGCCCTGCCAGCGCGACCAGTCCCGGCCCATCGGCTCGGTGCGCTCCGGATCGGGATTCGGATCTAGGTTGGGGTTCGGATCTGGATTCGACTTCGGGTCTCGCTTCTCTTCGCTCATTTCGTTGGCTCCGTCTCGAGGAGATTCGCGGCGTCATCCGGCGCGATCCTTCCCTCCGCGAGCTCCCGGAGGATCTCCTTGCGACGCTCCACTTCACGGTCCGGCTCGGCTTGCGACGGGAACCCGAGCGCACGGATCACCGCATCGAGCCGCGCGCGCACCGTCGGATACGAGATGCCGAGCTCGCGCTCGACATCCTTGAAACTGCCCCGCGCGCGGATGAAGACCTCTAGGAATTCGAGCTGTTCGGGCGCCAGCGCGTGGAATCGGCCGAGCGAGAACGAGCCCTCGAGGCGCGTGCCGCAGCTCTCGCATTCGAGACGGACCACGCGTAGCTGTTCGGAGCAGATGGGGCATCGCGCGACGACCGGATTGGCCATGGACCGAAGATGCGCGCCGACCTAAAGGAAAGTCAAGGCAAACTCACTGTTTTGTAGTCGAGATATCGAAACCGTGAGGTCGCCCGAGCCACAGGACGTAGTCCACGAAGCCTTCCTGGTCGGGGACGTCCCCGCTCGGCACGAAACCGGCCGTCAGGGCGCATCGCGCGCTCGCCGTATTGCGCTGCTCCACTCCGCCTACGAGCCGCAGGACCCCGTGCGTGCGCGCGAGGTATGCCCCGACCGCAACGAGGGTCGCGGCGCCGACGCCGCGGCGGCGCCACCTCGGCGCCACGACAAGAGCGATCGCGGCGCTGTCGTCCGTGTAGACCTCCGCGTCGATGAGTGCTACATCCCTGCGCCCAAACGAGGCGATCAAGCCGAGGCGCTCGCGCACGACGCTGCCGCGGTGTTCGCTCGGGCGCGCGGCGACAAGGCGCAGCAGGTTCTCGGGCCAGTCGCGACCGCCGAGCCAACGGGAAGTCTCCGCGTCGTCGAACCAGGGCCTGACCGTCGCGAGCGCGGTCGCGGTGAACGGTCGCAGCGCAATGTGCGCGGGCGCGGCGCGCACTACGCCTCGAGCGCCTCTTTGATGCGCTTCGCGAGCGCCGGGCCGACTCCAGCGACGGCCGAGAGGTCGTCGAGGGGTGCCTCGCGCATGCCGCGGACCGAGCCGAACTTGCGCAGCAGCGCGCGCTTCTTCGCGGGACCGACACCGGCAACGTCGTCGAGGATCGAGTGCACGGCACGCTTGGCGCGCACACTCTGGTGGTACGTGATCGCGAAACGATGTGCCTCGTCGCGGATGCGCTGCACGAGGTACATGCCCTGCGAGTTGCGCGGCAGGACGATCGGGTCCGCGCGGTTCGGCAGGAAGAGCTCCTCTCGCTCCTTCGCGAGCGCGACGATCGGGATCTGCAAGCGGCCGGCATCGGCGAGCGCGTCGAGGCCCGCTGAGAGCTGACCCTTCCCACCGTCCAGGATGACGAGGTCCGGCAGTGCCCATGCGGATCCGGTCGTCTCGTCGGCTTGCGAGGAGCGCGCGAAGCGGCGCCGCAGTGTCTCGCGCATGTTCGCGAAGTCGTCGTTGCGATCCTGCACGCGCGCGCGGAAGCGGCGGTACTGCGACTTCGCGGGCCGGCCGTCTTCGAACACGACCATCGAGGACACGACGCTCGTGCCCTGCACGTGGCTCACGTCGTAACACTCAATGCGCTTCGGCGGACCCTCGAGGCCGAGCGCCTCCTGCAGCTCCACGAGCGCGGTCTCGGTCTTCCCGCGATCGGCGAGCCAGCGCACGCGCTCCTGCTCCAGCGCGTCTGCCGCGTTACGCGCCGCGAGCTCCGCGAGATGCCGCTTCCGCCCGCGCTGCGGGACGAGGACGCGCACCGGACCGCCCCGTCGCTCGCTGAGGAAGGCCTCGAGCTGTTCGGTCTCGGGCAGCGCGACCGGCGAGACGATCTCGGGCGGCAGCGCGCCGGCGGCGCTGTAGTGCAGGCGGAGGAACGACGCGACGACGTCCGCCGGCGATGCGCCCTCCGATCCTTCGAGCGCGAAGTGATCGCGGCCGACGACCGTTCCGTCGCGCACGCGGAAGACCTGCACGACCGCGTCACCTTCATCGATCGCGGCGGCGAGCACGTCGAAATCGTCGCCCTTGTACGCGTGCACCTCCTGGCGATCGAGGGTGCGATCGATCGCGACGAGGCGGTCGCGAAGCAACGCCGCGCGCTCGAACTGGAGCGCCTCGGAGGCCGCCGCCATCTCCTTGCGCGCGTCGCGAGCGAGGGTCTCGTAACGGCCCTCGAGGAAGAGCACGCTGCGATCGATCGTCGCGCGGTACTCGTCCTTCGTGGTGTTGCCGACGCACGGCGCGGTGCAGCGCTTGAGATGAAAGAGGAGGCACGGGCGTCCGCCGGGCAGCGCGCTCGGCGGCACGGTCTTGCCGCGGCCGTCATCGCCGGCGTCGATACGCAGCTTGCAGGTGCGATATGGGAAGAGCTTCTGCAGGAGATCGAGCGACTCATCCACGGACTTCGCGTTCGCGAACGGACCGAAGTAGCGCGCGCTCCGATCGCCGAGGATCCGAGTACGCAGGATCCGCGGGAAGTCCTCGCCGAGCGTGATCTTCACGTACGGGTAGGACTTGTCGTCCTTGAGCCGGATGTTGTAGCGCGGCTTGTGCTGCTTAATGAGGTTGTTCTCGAGGAGGTACGACTCGGAGATCGATCCGGTGAGCACGTACTCGACGCGCTCGGCACGCTCGACGAGTCGCACGAACCGCACGTCCAGGCTCGGGCCGAAGTAATTGCGCACGCGGTCGCGGAGCGAATCGGCCTTGCCCACGTAGAGCACGCGGCCCTTCGCGTCTTTGAAGAGGTACACGCCGGGCGTCGTCGGAAATGAGGCGACCTGCGCCTCGAGCGATGCCCTGCGATCCTGCTGCTTCACCAATCGAGTATCCGAAGCAGCGAGCGGCTATGCTTTGCGCGTCGCAAAAGGGGCTTGCGTGAAGTGAAAGAGCCGGCGCTCACGCCCAAGCGGCCACGTCGCTCCGTCCAGTCGGTCGACCGCGCGCTCGACCTGCTCGAGGCGCTCGTCGCCGCCGACGGCGAGGTGAGCATCACCGCGCTCGCCGCGCGCACCGGCCTCCACGTCTCGACCGTCCACCGCCTCCTGTCCACGTTGCTCCGCCGCGGCTACGTCCGGCAGAACAACGAGACCAGCCGCTACTACGCCGGCGCGAAGCTCGCGACGCTCGGCGAGGGGCGCTCACGCTACGGCGAGCTGCGCCTGCGCGCACGGCCGATCCTCCGCGCCATCACCGAGGCGACGAGGGAGACGGCGAACCTCGTCGTCCTCGACGATCTCGCCGCGGTGTACATCGAGACAGTGCCGAGCCCGCAGGTCGTGCGCCTCTTCACCGCGGTCGGCAACCGCGTACCGCTGCACGCGACCGGCGCCGGGAAGTGCCTGCTCGCGGCGCTGCCGGCTGCGAAGCGCGACGCGCTCCTCGACCGCCTCGAGCTGCGCTCGTTCACGCCACACACGATCGTCGACCGTGCCGTGCTGCAGCGCGCCCTCGACGAGGCGCGCGAGCGCGGGTTCGTCATCGATGACGAGGAGTACGACGACGGTGTGCGCTGCGTCGCGGTGCCGGTGGGTGGGATGAGCGACGCGATCGCGGCGATCTCCGTCTCCGCTCCCGCCAACCGCCTCGCCAGACAGCGCTGCCTCGAGCTCGTGCCGCTCCTGCGGCGATCGGCGCAAGAGCTCGCCGCCTCCGTCCGCGACCGCGGCGACGCGTAGGTGACCGCGACCGAGCGGACACTACGCGCGGGGATTCGCGGCCGTCCTCTCATCGACGGTCTCGTGCGATTGCTCGGCCCGTCGAAGGTGATCGGCGAACATCCCGAGGACCTGCTCATCTACGAGTACGACGGCGCAGTCGACACCGCGACCCCGGACGCGGTCGTGCTGCCGGATGACACCGCCGACGTCGCTGCGCTCGCGCGCTTCTGCCACGAGCACGGCGTGCCGATCGTGCCTCGCGGTGCGGGCACGGGTCTCTCGGGCGGCGCGATCCCCGTCGAGGGCGGTGTCGTCGTGTCGTTCGCGCGCATGTCGCGCATCCTCGAGATGGACGTCGCGAACCGTCGCGCCGTCGTGCAGCCCGGGCTCATCAACCTGCACCTCTCGACCGCGGCCGCGCCGCACAACCTCCACTTCGTCCCCGATCCGTCCAGCCAGAAGGCGTGCACGCTCGGCGGGAACGTCGCAGAGAACTCCGGCGGTCCGCACACACTCGCGTACGGGGTGACGACGAATCACGTCACGGGACTCGAGATCGTCCTGAGCGACGGCACCATCGTGCGTCTCGGCGGCAAGGCGGAGGACGGCGAGGGCTACGACCTCATCGGCGCCTTTGTCGGATCCGAGGGCACGCTCGGTCTCGTCACCGAGATCACGGTCAAGCTCACGCCGCTACCGGAAGACAAGCGCACGATCCTCGCGGCGTTCCCGACGATGGACCAGGCGTCCGCCTCGGTCTCCGCGATCATCGCATCGGGTCTCGTCCCCGCGGCGATCGAGCTCATGGATCAGCTCGCGACGCAGGCGGTCGAGGCCGCGGTCGGCGCGGGATATCCGCTCGACGCGGGCGGCATCCTGCTCTGCGAGGTCGACGGCCTGCGCGACGGGCTCGACGAGCTCGCGTCGCGCATCGAGGCGATCTGCCGCGAGAACGGCGCGACGACGCTGCGGCGCGCGCAGACCGTGCTCGAGCGCGAGAAGCTGTGGGCGGGACGCAAGGGCGCGTTCGCCGCGATGGGACGCCTCGCGCCCGCGTACTACGTGCAGGACGGCGTGATCCCCCGGACCCGCCTGCCCGACGTGCTGCGCACCGTCTCCGAAGTTTCCAAGCGGCACGGGCTGCGCATCGCGAACGTGTTCCATGCCGGCGACGGCAACCTCCACCCGCTCGTGCTCTTCTCGGACATGCGCGAACTCGAACGCGTCCACGAGGCGGGACTGGAGATCCTCACCGCCTGCGTCGAGGCTGGCGGATCGCTGACGGGCGAACACGGCGTGGGGATGGAGAAGAACTGCTACATGCCGCTGCAGTTCCGCGCGGAGGACCTCGCGCTCATGCGGCGCGTGAAGACCGCGTTCGATCCCGCCGATCTTGCCAATCCGGGCAAGATCTTCCCCACCCCCAGTCGCTGCCGCGAGTTCCAGCTGCACGCGACGCGATGAGCCTCGACCGCAACGAGACTGCGACGGTCGAGCGCCTGCGTCCCGCGGACGCCCGCACCTGCGCCGACATCCTGCGGCGCGCCGGCGAGGCGCGGCAGACGGTGCGCGTGCGCGGCGGCGGGACCAAGGAGTACCTCGGCGATCCGCGGCCGACCGACCTCGTCCTCGAGACGACCTCGCTTGGCGGCATCGTCGAACACGTGCCTGCCGATCTGACAGTTACCGTCGGCGCCGGCACGCGCTTCCGCGAGCTCGAGGACGCGCTCGCGCGCGCAGGACAGATGCTCGCGCTCGACCCGCCGCACGCCGATGCCGCGACGATCGGCGGGATCGTCGCGGCGAATAGCAGCGGATTCCGGCGCGCGCGCTACGGCGGCGTGCGCGATCTGCTCATCGGCACGCGGTGCGCGCTCGTCGACGGGACCGTCGCGAGCGCCGGCGGTCGCGTCGTGAAGAACGTCGCGGGTTACGACGTGAACAAGCTGCTCATTGGCTCGCTTGGCACGCTCGCGGTCATCACCGAGTGCACGTTCAAGGTCACGCCGCTGCCCGTGGCGACCGCGGGGCTGCGCGCGCGATTCAGGCGAGCCGCCGACGCGTATGCCGCCGCCGACCTCGTCGCGCGCACGCCGGCGCGTCCCGCGGCGCTGGCCATCGACGGCCGCGCGCGCGATGCATGGGAGCTCGTCGTGCTCGCCGAGGGCGAGCCCGCGGCGGTCGATCGCGCGATCGCTATCGCGGCCGACGCAGCCTCGGCGCGCGGCCGCGCGGAGCGCGGCGACGTGACCGCGGCGCTCACCGCTCTGCGCGAGCTGCCGGCGTCCGCTGACGGTGTCCTCGTGCGAGCGTCGCTGCCACCAGCGGCGCAGACCGCGTTCGCCGAAGCGGCGATGCGGCTCGAGGGCTTCGCGCGCCTCGTCTCTGACGCGGCGAGCGGCATCGTTCGCGTCCAGGTGCGCGGCGACGACGACGTGCTGGTGGCCGCTGCGGACAGCCTCCTCGCCGACGCGCGGGTCTGCGGTGGGAGCGCGCGTGTGGAGCGTCGGCCGGATCGTCTGCGCGCGCGTGTCGAGGCCTGGGGTGACGGCGACGTCCCCGGGCTCTTTCTCATGCGCCGGCTGAAGGATGCGTTCGACCCGAACGGGATCCTCGAGCCGGGTCGTAGCGTGGTCGCATGACCGGTTACCCCAGGCCGATCGACGCGCCATCGCCCGAGCTGCTGCAGCGCTGTGTGCACTGCGGATTCTGCTTGCCGACGTGTCCGACCTACGCCGTCCTCGGCGTCGAGATGGATTCGCCGCGCGGGCGCATCCGTCTCATGGAGACGGTGTGGAGCGGCCGCGTCGACGTCGCGGGCCACACCTTCCAGAAGCACATCGACCAGTGCCTCGACTGTCGCGCGTGCGAGACCGCCTGTCCGTCGGGTGTCGAGTACGGGAAGCTCGTCGAGGGTGCGCGTTCGCAGCTCGAGCTCGCGCGCAAACGCGGACCGCTCGCGCGGCTCGCGCGCACGGTCGGTTTCAGGGTGATCCTGCCTCGACCCGCGGTGCTCGCAGGGTTCGTCCGCTTCTCCGCGATCGCGCGGCGGCTTGGTGCTGCGCGCGTCCTGCGGATACTCGGATTCGGACGGCTCGGCGATCTGCTCGCGCTTGTCCCAACTCGCGTGTCATCGCAACGACTGCCGCGATCCTTTGCCGCGATCGGCGCGCGTCGGGGGCGCGTCGCCCTTTTCACCGGATGTGTGATGCGCGCGGCATTCTCCGATACGAACGCCGCGACGGCGCGCGTGCTCGCCCGCAACGGCGTCGAAGTCCTTGTGCCGGGGGAACAGACGTGCTGCGGGGCGCTGCACGCGCACGCCGGCGCGCGCGATGATTCCCGCGCGCTGGCGCGCCGCAACATCGAAGCCCTTGAGGCGCTCGACGTCGACGCGTTCATCGTGAACGCCGCGGGCTGCGGCGCGCACCTCAAGGAGTACGGCTGGCTGCTGAAGGACGACGCAAAGTGGCGCGATCGCGCGGAGCGCTTCGCGTCGCGCGTGCGTGACGCGACCGAGTACCTCGCCGCGGTCGGCCTGGTCGCGCGTCCCGGTGCGATGCGCGTCCGCGCGACGTACGACGATCCCTGCCACCTCCTCCACGGTCAGAAGATCAAGGACCAGCCGCGCGAGCTCCTGCGCGCGATCCCCGGACTCGAGCTGCTGCCGCTCGTCGAGGCGGATATGTGTTGCGGCAGCGCCGGCACGTACAACGTGACCCAGCCGGCGCTCTCAAAGGCGCTGCTTGAGCGCAAGGTCGAGCACGTCGTCGCGAGCGGCGCCAACATGCTCGTCACGGCGAACCCCGGCTGCCAGATGCAGATCGACGCTGGCCTTCGCGCGGCACGCGCGAACGTGCCGGTCATGCACGTCATGGACGTGCTCGACAAGGCCTACGAGACCGCATGAGCGCGAGCGACGAGCGATTCACTCGCGAGGAGCGAGCTCGACGAGCGGTGTCGAGGCGGCGAGGCGCAGGCCGCGCAGCGGGCCGAGCCGAGCGCGAGAAGAAGAGATGACCGCAAGCAAGATCGAGTTCAAGCGAAAGCTGGATCGAGCGCTGTCGTCGGAGCGACTGCGCATCGCACTCCAGCGCGCGATGCCCGCGCTCGGCGAGCGCCGCAACGCACGTATGGCCGAGGTCGACTGGCCGGCGCTGCGCGATGACCTTACCGCGCGCAAGCAGCGCGCGATCGACGACCTCCCGGCGCTCATCGAACGCTTCACGCGCGAGGCCGAGGCCGTCGGAGCGAAGGTCTATCGGGCGGAGAACGCCGAGGAGGCTCGTCGCATCGTGACGGCGATCTGTCGCACGCGGAAGGCGAAGCTCGTCGTGAAGTCGAAGTCCATGGCAACGGAGGAGATCGAGCTCAACGAGCACCTCGCCTCACAGGGCATCACCGCGGTAGAGACGGACCTCGGTGAGTGGATCCTGCAGCTCGCGCACGAGAAGCCGTCGCACATCATTGCGCCGGCCATCCACAAGACGCGCGAGGACGTGGCCGCGCTCTTCAGCAAGCTCGTCGGCCACTGGGTCGATCCTGACCCCGCGACGCTCGTGGCGATCGCACGCGAGAAGCTGCGCGATTCATTCATCAAGGCGGACGTCGGCATCACGGGCGGCAACGTCCTGATCGCGGAGACGGGCACGCTCGTCCTCGTCACGAACGAGGGCAACGCCGATCTCGCGACGACGCTCCCGCCGGTGCACATCGCGCTCGTGGGCATCGAGAAGATCGTCCCGACGCTCGACGACGCGGTGGCGGTACTGAAGCTCCTCGCGCGCAGCGCGACAGGCCAGAAGCTCAGCACGTACACCCAGTTCATCACCGGGCCGTCGCGGACCGCGGACATCGAGCTCAAGACGCAGATCGGCGTGCACGGCCCGAAGGAACTGCACTTCGTCCTTCTCGACAACGGTCGCACCGCGATGCGCGAGGACCCCGCGTTCCGCGAGGCGCTGCGCTGCATTCGCTGCGGCGCGTGCAGCAACGTCTGCCCGTCGTACCAGATCGTCGGCGGGCATGTGTTCGGCCACATCTACACCGGCGCGATCGGCCTCGTCGTCTCGCCGTTCCATCACGGCCTCGACAGCGTCGCGTACGAGCAGTCGATGTGCATGGGCTGTAACGCCTGCGACACGGTGTGTCCGGTCGAGATCCCACTCGCAGCCCTCATCACCGACACGCGCGCGAAGGCGGTCGCGCGCACCGGCATGTCCTTCGCGAAGCGCGTCGCGCTCTCCCAGTGGACCGATCCCGAGCGCATCGATCGCGCGACCGGCTGGGCCTCGCATCTTCAGCGCCCGCTGCAGCGCGGATCGCTGGTGCGCCTGCCGATGGCGTCACTGGGCCGCGAGAAGAGTCTCCCCGCCGTCGCCGATCAGCCGCTCCACTACCGCGCGCGCGAGATCACGCAGACGAACCCGCCGGGCGCGAAAATTCGTATCGCGCTCTTCCCCTCGTGCATCGTCGACCACTTCCTGCCGAACGCCGGCTACGCCGCGGCGCGCGTGTTGCAGGCGCTCGGCGCGGAGGTCCACGTCGTCGAGGCGCGACGCTGCTGTGGCTTACCGCACCTCAACAGCGGCGATCGCGAACACGCGATCGAGATGGCGAAAGCTGCGATCGCCGCGCTCGAGAAGGTGCCGGGTGATCGGATCGTCACGCCGTCGTCATCGTGCGCGATCACGATGACCGACGACTACGTGCGGCTCTTCGCCGAGGACGACGTCTGGCGCGCGCGGGCACGACGCGTCGGCGAGCGTATCCAGCCGTTCACGAAGATCGCGCACGAGCTTGCCTGCAATAGCGCCGTCAAGGGCCGGAAACTCGACATCCGCGCGACGTACCACGACGCCTGCCAATCAGAAAACGTACTCGGGCTCCACGACCAGCCGCGTGCGCTGCTGCGCGACGTCGCCGGCGTCGAGCTCATCGAGCTCACCGACTCGTTCGTGTGCTGCGGCTTCGGCGGCACGTTCTCCTTTGAATACCCCGAGGTCGCGAACTTCGTCCTCGAGAAAAAGCTCGAGAACATCAAGAAGACGGGCGCGGACGTGGTCATCACCGACAACCCCGGCTGCCTCACCCATCTCAAGGGTGGGCTCGATGCGCGCGGCCGCACCACGAAGGTTCGCCACCTCGCCGAGATCCTCTGGGAGTCGCTCTCGCCCCCGGACTAGTCGCTACGCCGCGGAGAGCTCCCGTTGCAGGTTGCCAAAGAAGTCGTCGAGCACCTTGTCGCCCTTCTTGCGGATGGCGCCG
>Ga0209157_1001511_pt1 | contig 19402 bp, 19 predicted proteins | sample GraSoiAngelo_135_FD_185892 | JGI IMG/M metagenome (GOLD analysis project Ga0209157, IMG submission 185892) | Grasslands soil microbial communities from the Angelo Coastal Reserve, California, USA - 14_0929_05_40cm (SPAdes) (version 2) | ecosystem: Environmental > Terrestrial > Soil > Grasslands ...
GACATGTACGATCACGACACCGACTTCAACCCGATCCGGCTCTGACATGACCGACCGCCTGTATTGGCCGAGCTGGTTTTTCGCGGCCCTCCTGACCGGGATCGTCGCGGGCTTCATGCTCGGCCACGCGCTGATCCTCGCCCGGTTCCTGGACTGGCTGGTCCTTTCGGCGACGCCGGCGCTGAGCCAGGCGTATCCGGCGTTCCGACGATCGACCGGGCGGTCGGGGCTCGACGCCTACTACGTGCTCGCCGGACTCCAGGTGGCTGGCACGAACGCGTTCCTGCTGGTCTCGCTCGTCGCGCGCCGGCATCGGGTCGCGGCGCTGGTGGCGGGCGTGGCGGGCTCGCTCTGGATCGTCGTGCACTACGCGTCGGGATTCGGGGCCCTCGAGGCAAGCGTCCTGCGGAGCGCGAGCAAGATCCCTCGTGAGGTCGTCGCCGGGTTCGTCCGCTGGAACGTGCCGGTTCATTTCTTTCACGCCGTGACACTGACAGTGGCGCTGGGCGCGCTCCTTTCGGTGCCCCTGGCGGCGCTGCGTCGGAGAGGCTAGCTCATGGAGAAGTTCCGGGGCGTCGACTACTACGGGATCGAGGGCCTCCTGTCCGAGGAAGAGCGGATGGTCCGCGACGCGGTCCGTGACTGGGTCGAGGCGGAATTCCTGCCCGTCGTCACCGAGCACCATCGCGCCGGCACCTTCCCAGTCTCGCTCATCCCCAGGCTCGGCGAGCTCGGCGTCTTCGGCGCGACGCTCACAGGATACGGCTGCGCGGGCCTCAATAACGTCGCCTACGGACTCATCATGCAGGAGCTCGAGCGGGGCGACTCCGGCCTGCGCTCGGCGGCCTCCGTGCAGAGCGGGCTCGTCATGTACCCGATCTACACCTACGGTTCGGAGGCGCAGAAGGAGGAATGGCTCCCCGCGATGGCGCGGGGCGAGAGGGTCGGCTGCTTCGGCCTCACCGAGCCCGATCACGGCTCCGACCCCGGCGGTATGAAAACTCGGGCCCGCCGCCAGGGCAACGTGTACGTCCTGAACGGTACGAAGCTGTGGATCACGAACGGCTCGATCGCCGACGTCGCCGTGGTGTGGGCGAAAGAGGATGATGGAGAAATTTACGGCTACCTGGTGGAGCGAGGAACACCGGGATTCTCGGCCCTCGACATTCACGGCAAGTTCTCGATGCGGGCTTCGATCACCTCGGAGCTGTCGTTCCAGGACTGCCGAATCCCGCTCGCGAACAAGTTCCCGAACGTGAAAGGGCTCCGTGGCCCGCTCGGGTGCCTCAATCAGGCACGCTACGGGATCGCCTGGGGCGCCGTGGGCGCGGCGATGGCGTGTTACGACTGGACGCTCCAGTACGCGCAGCAGCGGATCCAGTTCGGCAAGCCGATCGCGTCGTTCCAGCTCGTCCAGCAGAAGCTCGTCTGGATCATCACGGAGATCACCAAGGCGCAGCTCCTGTGTCTGCAGCTCGGCCGGCTCAAGGACGAGGGCCACGTCCGGGCGCAGCAGGTCTCGCTGGCGAAGATGAACAACGTCCAGATGGCGCTTGACAGCGCGCGGCTGGCGCGCGATGTCCTGGGCGCCGCCGGAATCGTGGACGAACACCCGGTGATCCGCCACATGATGAATCTCGAGACCGTCAACACCTACGAGGGCACGCACGACATCCACACGCTCATCATCGGCCGCGACATCACGGGCCTCGACGCGTTCGGGATGTGAGCATGAGCACCGGACGGGATCGACGGCGCCGGAGGGGTTCTTCATGCGAGTACTGATTGCGGATGACGACCAGGACGTCCGGGAGGTACTCGTCGAGACCTTCCGGGTGGCCGGCTTCGACGTGCTCGACGCGGCGAACGGGCTCGAGGCCCTGTTGTGCGTCAAGCGCGACCGCCCCGACGCCGTGGTGCTCGACCTCATGATGCCGCGGCTCGGCGGGGTCGAGGCGCTCAAGCGGATCCACGCCTTCAATCCCGGCATCAGGGTGCTCGTGGTCACCGGCGCTATCGATCCCGAGCTCCACCGACAAGCGACCGCGGCCGGCGCGGCCGGCGTGTTCACCAAGCCTGTGAATGCGACGGCGCTGGTGGCGGCGCTGACCGGCCCCCCACCGCCGGCTCCTCCGCCGGCGCAGACCTCCAAGGCGCCCGCCCCGGCCGTCGGCGCGCCGACGGGACGGGTCCTCGTGGTCGACGACAACCCCGAGGTGCGCGCGATGCTCGAGGACGTGCTGACCTCGCTGGGCTACGGGACGAGCACGGCGGCCGACGGCGCCGCGGCGGTGCGCGCGGTCCTCGCCGACGCGCCTGACGTCGTGCTGCTCGATGTCTACATGCCCGGGCTCAGCGGGGTCGGCGCGCTGCCGACGATCGTGGCGCTCGCCCCGAACGCCAAGGTCATCATGATCAGCGGAGTCGCGAACGAGGACGTCCTGAAGCGAGCGCTCGCCTTCGGCGCTCACGACTACGTCACCAAGCCGTTCGAGATTTCGAACCTCTCGCGGGCCATCGAGACAGCCCTGGCGATGCGGCGGCTCGAGACGGGCCCGGAACGCGCCACCTGATCCGCTGAACTCTGCCGGCTCACGCCACGCCAGGCTCAGCCTGGCCATTGCGGCGGTGACGCTCGCGGCCCAGAACGGTGTCCTCATGTCCTTCGCCGTTCTCTACCTCCCGCTGGTCGCCGAGTTCGGCGGCTCGCGCGGTGAGGTCGCGGCCGCGCAGTCGGTGTCGCTTTTGCTCGGCGGCTTCACGGGTCCGCTCGTCGGAGCGGCGTTTGACCGGTTCGGGCCGCGGCGACTCTTCCAGGGGAGCGCCGTGCTGGCCGCGGCCGCGCTCGTCGTGGCGAGCCGTGTCACGTCGCTACCGCTGCTGGTCCTGACCTATGGGCTGTGGGGCGGACTCGCGCTCGCGCCGCTCGGCAGCCAGACGAACATGACCGTCGCGGCGTTCTGGTACCCGTCGGCGCGCGGACGTGCGATCGCCGTCGTCGACCTGGGAACCGCCGTCGGTGCCGTCTGCTTCCTCCTGATCGGGCAGGCGCTCGTGACGGCGCTCGGCTGGCGAGCGACGCTCCTCGTGTGGGCGGCGATCCTCGTGCTCGTCGTCGTGCCGCTCAACGCGTTTCAGCGGCTGCCAGCGGTGCCAACCCACGGTTCGCCCGAGGGCGCGGCGGTCGAGCGCAGCGGCTCCACGGGCCCGCGGCCGGGAACGACGCTCGCCGACGCGCTCGGATCGCCCTCGTTCTGGTGGCTCGCGGCGACACGCTTTTTCGGCGCGTGCGCCTTCCCGGTCATGAACGTCCACATGGTCGCGTACGCGATCGGGCAGGGGATCGCGCCGGCCACGTCCGCCGCGGCGCTCGGCGCCGTAAGTCTGGTGAGCCTCGCGGGGCGTCTCACGACCGGCGTGCTGTGCGACCGGCTCGGGCGGGCTCAGGCGCTGACGCTCGCTTACGCCAGCGCCGCGCTCGGCGTCGGCTGCCTTGCGGCGCTCGCCCTCACGGGTGCTTCGTGGTGGCTCGGCCTCTACGTCGTGCTCTACGGCATGGCCCAGGGCTCGTCAGGCATCGTCGCGTCCGCCCGCGCCGCGGACCTCTTCGCGGGGGCGTCGTTCGGCGCGATCTGGGGTTGGCTCACGCTCGCCGTGGGGCCGGGGGAGGCGCTCGGAGCGTGGCTCGGCGGGAAAGTCTTCGACGTGTGGGGCAGCTATTTCCCGGCGTTCGGCTTCGTCTGGCTGACGCTGGCGGCGGGCGTCGTCTCGATGTGGCGCGTGCGCCCGGCGCCGCGGGATCCTGGATCAGCCCGCGTTCGCTGATCGGACGGCCGAGGCGACGTACAGCTCGATCTCGTGCCCGTCGGGATCGCGCACGGAGAACGAGGTCGGCGTCTCGCCGAACGGCTCGAGGCCGTGCGTCTCCGCCCACCGGCGCGCCGCCGCGAGGTCGTCGAGGGCGGCGCCCACGTCGAACGCGATGTGGTAGACGATGCGCCCGCCCTTGCCGGTTCCGGTCTCCGCCAGCCCGAGAATGTCGCGGTAGAAGCGACGGGTCGCGTCGAGGTCGCGCACGAAGAGCGCGACGTGACCCAACTCGCGGATCGTCACCCGCTCCGATCGTGCGTCCATCGCGGAGTAGTGTAACATTGGGAGGTCATGGCTGATTCCAAGCCGGCGGCCTACATCGCGCCCGCCGTGCAGGCTCTCGTCGCGTCGACCACGGATCGCGTCCGACCCAACGCGAAGCTGATCGCGCTCTTGTCGCTCGGACATTTCGTCGTCGATCTCAACCAGGGATCGCTGCCGGCGGTGCTACCCTTTCTGAAATCGGCGCATCAGCTGTCGTACGCCTCGGCGGCGACGATCGTGCTCGCGGCGAACGTCGCCTCGTCGCTCGTGCAGCCCCTGTTCGGCTACTTCGCCGACCAGACGGCCCGGCGCTGGATGCTGCCGGCCTCGGTGTTCCTGACCGGCGTCGGGTTCGCGCTGATGGGGTTGGCACCCGGGTACGCGGCCCTGCTCGCGCTCGTGATCGTGATGGGACTCGGCGTTGCCGCGTACCATCCGGAGGCCTACAAGACGGCGACGAGCGTCGCCGGTGAGCGCAAGGCGACGGCGCTCTCGTGGTTCTCGCTCGGAGGCAACGTCGGCGTGGCGCTGGGCCCGCCCGTGATCACCGCGCTCGTCGCCGTTCTCGGCCTCGCGGGCAGCCTCGGCATGCTGGCGCCGACCCTCGTGGTCACCGCGCTCCTGCTCGCCGCGCTGCCCGCGCTCTCGTCGACCACCGCGCCCCGGGCCACCGCCGCGGCCGGGATGCGCGGCGCCAATATGCCCGGCGCGATGGCGCTGCTGATCCTCGTCGTCACGATCCGCTCGTGGGCGAGCCTCGGCTTCACGACGTTCGTGCCGTTCTACTACATCGATGAGCTCGGCGCCGATCCGCGGCTGGTCGGCCCGTTGCTCTTCGTCTTCCTCGGTGCCGGCGCGGTCGGCACCGTCGTGGCCGGGCCGCTCGCCGACCGCTGGGGCCATCGCGACTTCATGAAGTGGGTCCTCCTCGCGGCGCTGCCGTTCGGCATGCTCTTCCTGACGACGAGAGGCGTTCTCGCGTTCGTCATGCTCGGCCTGTTCGGCGCGATCCTGACGTCGAGCTTCTCCGTGTCCATCGTCCTCGGGCAGGCGTACCTGCCGCGCAACTCGGGCACCGCCTCGGGCCTGATCGTCGGCTTCGCAATCGGCGCCGGCGGCCTCGGCGTGGCGGCGCTCGGCTGGGTCGCGGACCGGCACGGATTGCCCGCGGCGCTCTGGATCAGCGCCCTGATGCCGCTCGCGGCGTTCGTGGCGACCCGTTTCCTTCCGGCTCCGAGCGTCCACGACGCCAGGTGAACGACGGGCTTCCCTTCCAGGACGGTGAGCAGGTCCTGCTCACCGATCAGCGCGGCAAGCGCCATCTGATCTTTCTCCGCAAGTCGGAGACCTTCCACTCCGACCGCGGCTGGGTGCCGCACGACGCGGTGATCGGCCAGCCCGAGGGCACCTGGGTGCGGAGCTCGATGGGGCTTCGCTATCTGGCGCTGCGCCCGACGCTGGCGGAGTACGTGCTGGAGATGCCGCGCGGCGCCCAGGTCATCTACCCGAAAGACCTGGCCATGATCCTCTTCTGGGCCGACATCTACCCGGGGTGCCGAGTCCTGGAAGCCGGCACCGGCTCCGGTGCCTTGACGCTCGCCCTCCTGCGGGCGGTGGGCCCCGAGGGCCGGGTCATCACCTACGAGCAGCGGGACGAGTTCGCGCGCCGTGCGCTGGCCAACATTCACATGCGGCTCGGTGAGGTGGCGAACCTGGCGGTCCGGCTCCGGCCCGTCGAAGACGGCCTCGGCGAGGAGGAGCCGGTCGACCGGGTGCTGCTCGACCTGCCCGAGCCCTGGAAGCTCACGAGCCTCGTTGCGGCAGCGTTGCGACCGGGCGGGATCTTTCTGTGCTATGTGCCGACCATCGTGCAGTCGCACCAGATCGCCGAGGCGCTCCAGCGCGAGCCCCACTGGGCGCTCGTCGAGACATTCGAAACGCTCTACCGGCCGTGGAACATCGAAGGCCAGTCGGTGCGGCCCTTCCACCGCATGGTCGCACACACGGGATTCATCACCGTCGCGCGACGGGTCGTGCCGGAGGAGAGCGGCGCGCCGGATGCGCGACTGCGCCGCCTCGCGCCCGAGGACGGAGAGCGATGATCACGCTGATGCGACGGTACCGGAAATCGCTTCAAGTCGGCCTTCTGGTCGTGATCGCGGCGTTCGTGGCCTCGCTGTTCGTGTTGGGTACGACCGGGTCGCGCGACGGCGCCGAGCCCCGCGACCGGGTCGCGACGGTCAACGGCGAGACCATCCCGCTCGAGCGCTTTCAGCGGCGCTACCAGTTGTACCTGGAGGCATACGCGCAGACTTACCGCGACCGTTTCTCGACGGAGATGGCCGAGCGTCTCGGACTGCCGCAGCAGGTCGTCGGCGACCTCGTCCAGGAGACCCTGATCGTGCAGCGCGCCGGCGCCGAGGGACTGGCCGTCACGGACGAGGAGTTGAACGCTCGGATCCATGCGATCCCGGCGTTCCAGGAGAACGGGCGCTTCGTGCTCAACCGCTACCAGGAGGCCCTCAAACGGCGCGGGTTCACCGCCGCCGGGTTCGAGGGCGAGATCCGCCGCGAGCTCACGCGCGCGAAGGTGGAGTCCGCGGTCCGGAGCGGCGTCAAGGTCTCAGAGGCCGAGCTCGAGCAGCAATTCCGTCTCCGGCGCGAAGAGGTCCGCGCGGCGTGGGCCTTGGTCGAGCTGGCGCCGATCGTCGCCGCCACCAGCGTCACCGACGAGGAGCTCGCCGCGTATCTCACTCAGCACTCCGACGAGTTCCGTCAGCCCGACCGACGGCGCGTGCAGTACGTGACACTGAGCCGGAAGGATTTCGAGACGGCGGCGACGGACGTGGAGGTCGAGAAGTTCTACCACGAGCACATCAAGGAGTTCGAGAGCCCGCGTCAGGTCCGCGCCGCGCACGTGCTTGTCCGTGTCCCCGAAACAGGGGGGAGCGAGGCGGAGGATAAGGCGCGGGCCAAGGTCGTGGACGTCATCCGCCGGGCGAAGGCGGGCGCGGACTTCGGCAAGCTCGCGCAGGAGGTCTCGGAGGATCCCGGGACGGCGCCGCGCGGCGGCGATCTCGGGCTCGTGAGCCGTGGCGAGGTGGTGCCGCAGTTCGAGCAAGCGCTGTTCGCGTTGATGAAGGGTGAAGTGTCGCCCGAACCGATCCGGACGCCGTTCGGCTTCCATGCGATCAAGGTGTTCGAGATTCAGGAGGGTGGGCGCAAGCCTCTGAAGGATGTCGCGCCCCAGATCCGGAGTCGGCTCTCGGCCGAAGTTGCGGACCGGGCGGCGAAAGCGAAGGCCGACCAGATCCGGCCGGAGCTGCAGGCCGCCAAGGATTTCATGGCCGAGGCGAAGAAGCTCGGACTCCAGCCGATCGAGACGACCATGGCCCGTCTCGACCGAGTGGCGGGGCTCACGGCTCCCGATTCGCTCGAGGAGGCGGCGTTCGCGCTCGCCCTGGGCGGTGTCTCGACTCCGGTGCAGACGCCGGCGGGCCTCGTCGTCCTCAAGTCCGTGGAGGCCATCGGCGCTGGTGTACCCCCGCTCACCGAGATCAAAGACAAGGTGGCCACGTCGGCTAAGCGCCAGAAGGCGGAGACGGCCGCCCTGGAGCGGGCGAAACGGCTCGCCGCCGACGCCCAGACGGGCGACCTGGCCGGCGCCGCGAAGAAGGCGGGCGCGGTCACGGGCGAGACGGCGCGCTTCTCGCGCGCCAAGCCGGCCGAGCGACTGCCGGCTGACGCGATGGTGGCGGCGCTACAGACCCCTGCCGGCCAGCTGAGCGCGCCGGTCAAGGCCCAGCAGGGCTACTACCTGGTGAAAGTGCTCGAGCGCGTGCCGCCCGACATGGGCGGGCTCGCGGCGGAGCGCGACAAGCTCCTGAAAGAGGTGCTCGCGCAGAAGCAGAGCCTCGCGTGGGAGTCCTGGCTCACCGGAGCCCGCGCGAACGCGAAGATCGAGACACACTTGCCCGCGTCGCGCCGGGGGTGAGCCCTTCAGATCCTTTGGGTGTGTCGGTCCGGAGCCGTGTACACTATGTGCCGCCTGGTGAATCGTCGGTTCAACTGAACCCGACCTTCACTGTAGGTCGCGACCCGAGCTTCTTCCGAGTTCTGGTCGTGCACGGGGGCGGAAGTCGGTAAAGGACAATCCCCATGACTGTCAAGCTCTTCGTCGGTGGCCTCTCGTTCTCGACCTCCAGTGAGCGCCTGCGCGAAGCCTTCGCGGGCTTCGGCGAGGTCCAGTCGGCAACCGTCGTGATGGATCGCGACACCGGGCGGTCGCGTGGCTTCGGGTTCGTCGAGATGGCGACCGGCGAAGACGCGAACACCGCCGTCTCCCGGCTCAACGGCACCGAGCTCGATGGTCGTCAGATCAAGGTCGAGATCGCGAAGCCGGCCGGCTCGGGCGGCGGCGGTGGCCAGCGCCGCGGTGGCGGCGGCTTCGGCGGTGGGCGCGGCGGTGGCGGCGGGTGGCGCGGCGACCGGTGAGATCGTCGTGCACGTGATGGCGCTCTCGACGCCGAGTCGGCCCGGCTGGCGGTGGCGTATCGTCAATTACGCGGGCGAGCTCGTCGAGGAGTCACGCGATGTGTTCGGCACGATCGCCATCGCCGTCGCCGAAGGGACGCGACGGCTCGAGCAAATGAACACGGTGGATCGGTCCGAGCCCCCGCGACCGTACCGCTCCACCTCGCACTTGCGTGGCCGATGGCGAGTCTGACCCGGGCGAAGGTCGAGGTGTCGGACAACCAGATCGAAGCCGCCCTGAAGACCCTCAAGAAGGTGATGCTCAAGGGGGGACTCTTCCAGGAGATGAAGCGGCGAGCGTACTACGAGAAGCCTTCGGTCAAGCGCAAGCGGAAGCAGGCGCAAGCTCGCAAGAAACGGCGGCGAGCCCTCAAGCGGTCGCGAGTCGAGGACGAGGATTAATTGAAGATCGGGGGGAGCGGTGCTCGCTCCCCCCGATTTCCCCCCACCGGGATCACTCGCCGACCGGTGAATCATCGTGGCGCCGACACAGCAGGCGCTCGAACGTCCGGCACCCTCCCCTTCAGCAAACCATACCGGGGCTCGTGCTAAGTTAAGGGGCCATGGCCGTCCAGCGCACGCCGATGACCCGTCCCGGCTACGACCGGCTCCGCGACGAGCTCGACCGGCTCAAGCGCGTCGACCGCCACGCGATCACCAAGGCGATCGCCGAAGCGCGGGCGCACGGAGACCTCTCCGAGAACGCCGAGTACCACGCCGCGCGCGAGAAGCAGAGCTTCATCGAGGGACGGATCGCGGAGCTCGAGACGAAGGTTGGAAGCGCCGAGGTCATCGATCCGCCGACCTCGGGTGATCGCATCACGTTCGCCTCGACGGTGCTGCTCGAGGACGAGAGCGGAAAGGAGATCCGCTATCAGATCGTGGGCTCCGACGAGACCGAGCCCGCCCGCGGACGCATCTCGATCCTGTCGCCGCTGGCGCGCACGCTCATCGGCAAGAGCGTGGGCGACCGGGTGACGGCGCAGCTGCCCGGCGGCCCGAAGACGTTCGCCATCGTCAAGGCGAACTTCCCCTGGGCGGACTGAGGCGATAGCATGCCGACCGTGCGCGTCGACGACGGGGTCAGCCTCCACTACGAGGAGTCGGGTCAGGGACTGCCGCTGGTCTTCGTCCACGAGTTCGCGGGCGATCACCGGAGCTGGCACCTGCAGATGCGCTTCTTCTCACGTCGCTACCGGGCGATCGCGTTCAACGCCCGCGGCTATCCGCCGTCCGATGTTCCCGACGACGCGAAAGCGTACTCGCAGGATCGCGCCGCCGAGGACATCCGGGGCATCCTCGACGGTCTGAAGATCCCGAGGGCGCACATCTGCGGCCTCTCGATGGGCGGTTACGCGACGCTGCACTTCGGTCTCCGGCACCCGGACCGCGCCCTCTCACTGGTCGTCGCCGGCGCCGGCTACGGCAGCGTGCCGGGCGATCGCGAGAAGTTCCGCCGGGATACCGAGGTGGTCGCCCGGCGCTTCGAGGAGGACGGGATGGTGCGGACGGCCGAGATGTACGCGAAGGGCCCGACGCGCGTCCAGTTCATGGAGAAGGACCCGTTCGGCTGGCGCGAGTTCCACGCGCAGCTCGCGGACGGATCGGCCCGCGGTCACGCCCTCACGCAGCGAGGCGTGCAGATGATGCGGCCATCGATCCTCGACCTCGGGCGCGAGCTCGAGCGGCTCGAGGTGCCGACGCTGATCATGACCGGCGACGAGGACGACCCGTGTCTCGAGCCGGCGATCTTCATGAAGCGCAAGATCCCGACGGCGGGGCTCGTCGTCCTCCCCAAGTCGGGCCACACGATCAACCTGGAGGAGCCCGAGGTCTTCAACCGGGCCGTGCTCGATTTCCTCACGGCGGTGGACGCGGGCAAGTGGACGCGACGCAATCCCGCCTCCCAGACGGGCTCGGCCATCCTGCCCACGGAGACACCCTGATGTCACTACCTCTCGAAGGCTACACGGTCCTGGATCTCACCCGCGCGCGCTCCGGCCCGACCGCGGTCCGCCAGCTCGCCGACATGGGGGCGAACGTCATCAAGGTGGAGGCGCGCGAGGAGATGGAGGGCGACTCCACCGCGCTCGGCTTCGACTTCCTGAACCTGCACCGGAACAAGCGCGCGATGACGCTCGACCTCAAGCACCCGCGCGGGGTCGAGATCATCAAGCGGATCGCCGCGCGCGCCGACGTCGTCGTCGAGAACTTCCGGCCGGACGTCAAGAAGCGGCTCGGCATCGACTACGAGGCGCTGTCGAAAATCAATCCGCGCCTCGTCTACGGCTCGATCTCGGGCTTCGGCCAGACAGGCCCGTACGCCGACCGGCCGGGCTACGACCAGATCGCCCAGGGCATGGGCGGGCTCATGTCCATCACCGGGCTGCCCGGTCAGGGGCCCGTGCGCGTGGGCATCCCGGTGGCGGATCTCACCTCCGGGCTGTATCTCGCGCAGGGCATTCTGGTCGCGCTGCTCGAGCGCGAGCGCTCCGGGAAGGGCCAGTGGGTGCACACGTCGCTCCTGCAGGCGATGGTGACGATGCTCGACTTCCAGGCGGCGCGCTGGCTCATCGACCGCGAGATCCCGCCCCAGGCGGGCAACGATCATCCGACCGGCATCCCGACGGGTGTGTTCACCACTGCCGACGGCCACATCAACATCGCCGCGTCCGGACAGACGATGTACCGGCGGCTCTGCACGGCGATCGGCGCCCCCGAGCTGATCGACGACCCGCGCTTCAAGACGCTGGCCGGCCGGTCGAAGAACCGCAAGGCGATGAATGCCGAGCTGGACAAGGTGCTCGTGAACAAGTCGAGCGCCGAGTGGATCGAGGCGCTCAACCGTGAGGGGGTGCCCTCGGGCCCGATCCTCAACGTGAAGGAGGTCTTCGAGAACGAGCAGATCCGGCACCTTGGCATGGCCCAGCCCGTGCGCCATCCCGAGCGCGGCGAGATGCTGGTCCAGGGGCTCCCGGCCGCGCTCTCGCGCACGCCCGGCGCGATCCGCCGCGCCGCGCCCACCCACGGCGAGCATACCGACGAGATCTTGCGCGAGCTGGGGTACAGCATCGACGAGATCGCGATCCTGCACAAGGACGCCGTGGTCTAGTCGTGAGAACGGTGCGACAGATCCCCGACGAAGGAGAGAGCATGGACGGCCAACGAAGCCTCGCCCGCGGGTTCATGCGGGCCCCCGCGGTCATAGCGCTGTGCCTTCTGCTCGCCGTCAGCCTCGTCGGGCGAGCCGACGCCCAGGCGAAGCCCGAAGGCGAGATGCGCTGGGCGCTCTACGTGACGGTCGCCCCGGCCTGGCTCGATCCGGGAGAGGTGCAGGGCTTCATCACGCCGTTCTGGATCCAGTACGCGCTCCACGATGCGCTCGTGAAGCCCATGCCCGGCAACATCATGACGCCGAGCCTGGCCGAATCGTGGACGCTCAGCCCCGATCAGCGGACCTACGAGTTCAAGCTCCGCCAGGGTCTCAAGTTCCACAACGGCGACCCCTTCACCGCCGAGGACGTGAAGTTCAGCTTCTATCGCGCCAAGAGCTCCCGGGTCCTCAAGGAGAAGGTCCGCGACGTGGAGATCGTGGATCCCTACCGCGTGCGGTTCCATCTCCACGAGCCTTTCCCCGACTTCATGGCGTTCTACGGGACCCTGGCGACCGCGTCGAGCTGGATCGTGCCCAAGAAGTACGTCGAGAAGGTCGGCGACGACGGGTTCAAGAAGCAACCAGTCGGCCTCGGGCCGTACAAGTTCGTGAGCAACACCCCCGGCATCGAAATAGTCATGGAAGCCAACGAGAGTTACTGGCGCAAGATGCCCTCGGTGAAGCGTCTCGTCTTCAAGAGCGTGCCGGAGCCGACCACACGGGCGGCGATGCTGAAGAAGGGCGAAGTGGATATCGCCTACCTCTTGGACACGCCGGCGGCGATGGAGCTCAAGCGGGATCCCAACCTCAAGGTGGTGTTTTCCGGTGCGATCGGGATTCACTTCCTCGACTTCTTCGACCAGTGGGACCCGAAATCTCCGTGGCACGACCGGCGAGTGCGGCTGGCTGCCAACTACGCGATCGACCGTCGATCGCTGAACGAGGCCGAGAATCTCGGCGCCTCCCGTCTCACGGGCGGCATGGTCCCCCGCAAGTTCGAGTTCGCGCTCGCGCTGGAGCCCTATCCCTACGATCCCGCGAAGGCGAAGCAGTTGCTGGCCGAGGCGGGCTACCCGAACGGCTTCGATGCCGGGGACTTCTATCCCTATCCCCCCTATTTCTCGATGGGGGAGGCGGTCGCCACCAATCTCGCGACGGTGGGCATCAAGACGAAGATCCTCACGATGGAGCGCGGAGCGTTCCAGAAGGCGTGGCTGTCGAAGAAGCTGAAGGGGGTCTGTTTCTGCGTCCACGCGCCGTACGGCAACGCGGCCTCGCGGATGGCCGAGTTCGTGCCGATCGAAGGATCGTTCGCGCGCGGCGCCGATCCCGACGTCGAGGCGCTCTACAGGCAGCAGGCGCGGGAGACGGACCGGAAGAAGCGCGAGGTGCTGCTCCACCAGATCCAGCAGCTCCTCCACGAGCGGGTGCGGTTCGGCCCGATCTGGGAATATATCTGGCCGAGCGGGATCGGGCCGCGCGTGGCGGACCCGGCCTTGATGAAGATCGACCCGTACCCCTGGTCGGCGCCTTACGAGGACGTGACGCTCAAGAAGTAGCGATCGAGCCGACGGCGTCGTCGCCGCTCAGCGGAGCGCGTCGCGCAGCTCGCGCGTGAGGACCTCGACGGTCCCGCGCGTGCCGCCGGCGAGCTTCAGCTTCCACTCGCCCTCGGTCTCGAAGCGCCGGTCGCGCAGCCGCTCGCCCCAGGGCTTGATCGCCTCACGGATCGCGTTGAGGTCGAATGGGTCGCGCCGTAGCTCGCGGGCGCGCGCCATCACGTCGGGCGCCGCCCGGATGAACGCGCGGAGCGCGGCGCCCGTCTTGATCGAGTATTTGCGGCCCGCCCACGCGGAGGGAAAGGTGGTCGAGAGGGCCTTGATGTAGTTCAGGAAGAAGCGCTTGGCGCCGCCCCGCAGCTCCTGGAGCTTGCCGCTGCTGCCGACCTTCTCGACGGTCTCGAGGAAGTCCACGATCTCCTCGGCCAGCGGTGCTTGGCTCACGCGCCCGCGTCCGGTGCCGAGCATCTTGATCTCGCCGTGGAGCGGCGAGGTGTCGTCCTCGTTGAGCGAGCGGATCACGTCGTGGGCGAGCGCCTGGTTCGCGTCGGGGTAGAGCTTGCGGCCGGCCAGGCTGATGATGTGCGATGGGTTCAGGCGCGTGTGCTTCGCGTTGATCGTGACGAAGAGCTCGACGATCTGGCGGGCGTCGAGCGAGTCGAACAGCACCGCCGGCACTTCGATGTTCATGTTCTCGCCCGCCTGGGAGAGGGCGTGGAGGGCGAGGAGGCGGTGCTGGCCGTCCAGCACGCGCAACACCCCGTGCTCCTCGGGAATCTGGAGCAGGCCGAGGTCGTGCTGGCCGGCGACGGGCGTGAAGGTGAAGCGCTTCTCCGAGGTGATGATGACGGCGCCGGGAATGGCGGGGAGCGTCGCCGCGTCCTTGCACTCGCGATAGTAGGCGACCAGCTCGTCGATCTTGCGGCGGATCACCGGCCGCTGGTAGGCCGCCTCGCTCTCGCCGATCCGCTTCTCGAGACTGTCCCAGTTGACGCGCGACCGGTTCATCCGGCTCTTCTTTGCCGGCTCGTTCTGCGGGCCGCCCGAATAGCCGAGGACCTCGAACTTCACTAACCGGTCGATATCCTTGGCGGAAAGGCCGGCCTGGTAGAACTCCACCCCAAACTGTTTCACGCGGCGGGTCGGGACGGTAATCATGGGCATTGGAGTCTAACTTATCGGCCAAACCCCTGTCAACAGAGGGGTTTTCACCCGTTTAGACACCTGAAGTTCGGTAAGATCACCCCGTGAGCGGCCCGGCCATCGCCCTCGTCGTCTGCGCCGCGGTGCTACACGCCATCTGGAACGCTCTGGCCAAACGCGCGGACAACCAGTTCGTCTTCCTCTGGTCCTCCGTGTCGCTGGCGACTCTGCTCTTGCTGCCGTTCGGCCTCGTGCGATTCCCCTTCGAGGGCACGGCGGCGGCCGGCCTACCGTTCGTCGCCGCGAGCGTCGCCATCCACGCCCTGTACTTCTACGCACTCGGCCGCTCGTACCGGCACGGTGACTTCTCGCGCGTCTACCCGATGGCGCGGGGGCTCGGCGTCGCGCTGGTTCCGCTCATCGCGCTGCCCGTGTTCGGCGAGCGGCTGTCGTGGATCGGCGCGCTCGGGGTGGGCCTCGTCGTTCTCGGGATCGCTGCGTTGAGCGTCACGCCCTCGGCGATGCCCGCGTCGGCGGCGACAGGGATGGGCGCGGGGACCGTGTGGGCGCTCGTGACAGGCCTGACCATCGCGGCCTACTCGCTCGTCGACAAGGCCGGCGTCGCCCGCCTCCATCCGATGCCCTACATCGCGCTCATGGGGCTCGGCCTGAGCGCGCTGCTCGCGCCCGTCGTCCTCGCGGATCGCCCCGCGCTCGCCCACGAGTGGCGCCGCCACTGGCGGACGATCCTCGTCGCCTCCGCGATGAGCCTGACGAGCTATCTGCTCGTACTCTTCGCCTTCCGCCTCTCGAAAGTCGGCTACGTGGTGGCGTCGCGCGAGCTGTCGATCCTGTTCTCGGCGTTCATCGGGAGTCTCTGGCTCCGCGAGGGGCGGCTCGCGCCCCGGCTCGCCGGCGCTTCAGTCGTGCTCGCCGGCGTGGTCTGCATCGCGGTGGCGCGTGACTAGAGCAAGGGGGCGTCTGACCGACGGGGGCCTTACTTGAGGTCGAACGTCTCGGCGGCCAGGCCGGCGATGTGGCGGCCGATCGCGAGCGAGGCGGTGGCCCCGGGAGACGGCGCGTTCAACACGTGGATCGCGTCCGCCCCGGCGACGATACGGAAATCGTCGACCAGCAAGCCGTCCGGGCTCACGGCCTGAGCGCGGACGCCGGCACCGCCGCGTGTGACGTCCTCGGGGCGCAGCGCGGGCACGAGCCGCTGGAGCGCCTGCACGAAGGCGCCCTTGCTGAGCGAGCGGTACATCTCGTAGCTGCCCATGCGCCAGTAGCGGCGGGCCATCTGCCAGAAGCCGCGGTAGGCGAGCGTCCCGGCCAGCTCGCTCGGGCTCACGCGGCCGAAGCGATAGCCCTCGCGCGCGAACGCGAGCACGGCGTTCGGGCCGGCCTCGACCTCGCCGTGCACGGTCCGCGTCAGATGAACGCCGAGGAACGGAAATTCGGGATCGGGGACCGGATAGATGAGCCCGCGGACGATGTCCTGGCGCGCCGGCCGGATCATGTAGTACTCGCCGCGGAACGGGATGATGCGCACGTCGACCCGGGCGCCCGCCATCCGCGCGACGACGTCCGAGTAGAGGCCGGCGCAGTTCACGAGTCGTCGCGCCCGTACGACGGTGCGCGGTGTCGCGATGTCGATCGCGCCGGAGGTGCGCGCGATCGACGTCACGCGGGCGCTCGTCTCGATCACGACGCCGCGCGCGGTCAGCTCGCGCGTCATCGCCGCGGCGACCTCTTTGTAGTCGACGATCGCGGTCGAGGGGGACCGGATGGCGCGGAGCGCGCTGGCGTGCGGCTCGATCTCCCTGAGCTGTGCCGGCTCCAACATCGCGACCGGCACCCCGTTGGCGACCCCGCGATCGTAGAGGGTCTGCAGACGCGGCAGCTCGGCCTGGCTGGTTGCGACGATCACCTTGCCGACGTGATCGACGCGGATCCCGTGCTTGGCGCAGAAGTCGAGCATCAGCCCCTTGCCCTCGCCGCAGAGCTTCGCCTTGTAGGAGCCCGGTTTGTAGTAGATGCCGGAGTGGATGACGCCCGAGTTGTTGCCGGTCTGGTGCGTGGCGAGCTTGGCTTCCTTCTCGAGGATGACGAGCCGCGCCCGCGGCGCCCGCTCGCCGAGGGCGCGCGCGGTGGCGAGGCCGACGATGCCGCCCCCGATGATCGCGATGTCGTAGGAGTTGTCCATGGCCCATCATTGATAGAATCTGCCACGACCGCTGTCAAGCCTGGACGCCGACAACCACCGGGAGGTGCTTCGTGGCCGGGAAATACTTCGAGGAGCTCGAGATCGGACAGACCTTCCGGCACCAGCCCGGACGCACCGTCACCGAGGCGGACAACGTCTGGTTCTCCTGCCTCACGATGAACCCGCAGTCCCTCCACGTGGACTTCCACGCAGCGTCGAAGGCCGAGTTCGGCAAGCCGCTGGTGAACAGTCTCTTCACGCTCGGCGTCGCCGTCGGCCTTTCGGTCGGCGAGACGACACTCGGAACGACCGTCGGGAATCTCGGGTTCGAGAAGGTCGAGTTTCCGAAGCCGGTGTTCCACGGCGACACGATCTACTCGGAGACCGAGGTGGTGGACAAGCGTGAGTCTCGCTCGCGGCCGCAATGGGGCATCGTGACGTTCGTGCACCGCGCCCGGAACCAGCACGACGAGGTCGTAATGGTGGCGCGGCGCAACGCGATGATGCGCAAGCGGAGCGCCTGACCGTGGCGCGCCGGCGCCGATCGCTCCACTTCGTGCCGGGCGGCAACGACCGGATGCTCGCCAAGGCCCTCACGCTGCCGGCGGACGGTCTCATCCTCGACCTCGAGGACGCGGTGGCGCCCGACCGCAAGGCGGTGACCCGCGGGGCGGTCCGCGAGTGGCTCGATGGGAAGGATTTCGGCGGCCGCGAGCGCTGGGTGCGGATGAATCCGATCGCGACGGGGCTCGGGCAGGCCGACCTCGAAGAGACGATCGCGGCGCGACCCGACGGCTACGTGGTACCGAAGCCCGGGTGCGCCGGCGACATCCGCGAGCTCGTCCGGATTCTGGATCGGCTCGAGCAGCGTCACGGAATCCCGAATGGGGCGACGCGGCTTACGCTGATCGCAACGGAGACGCCGGAGGGTTTGCTGAACATCCGCGAGATCGCGACGGCGACGCCCCGGACCGTGGCGCTCTCGTGGGGCGTCGAGGACCTCGGCGCCGCGATGGGGCTCGGCCGGGTGCGTGACGCCGGCGGGCGCTACCTCGACATCCCGCGGTACGCGCGCGTCATGTGCGCCGTGGTCGCCGCCGCCGCCAACGTCGAGGCGATCGACACGGTGTACACGGACATCGCGGACCTCGACGGCCTCCGGCGGGAGTGCGAGGACGGCGTGGCGATGGGGTTCACCGGCAAGATCTCCATCCATCCAGGCCAGATCCCCGTGATCAACGAAGTGTTCACGCCGCCGAAGGAGACCGTCGCGGAAGCTCACGAGCTGATCGCGGCGTTCGAGGAACACGCGCGGCGCGGCGTCTACGCGTTCGCCTTCAAGGGCCAGATGGTGGATGCCCCGCATCTCACGCGCGCGCGGAAATTACTGGCCCGCGCCGGCGAGTAGGCCGTGAGGGCGGTCGTGCTCTCGGTCCCGGCCCCGATCGAGAGCGCGCCGCTCCGCTGTGAGACCCGCCCGGTCCCGTCGCCCGCGAACGACGAGATCCTCGTGCGGGTGAGCGCATGCGGCGTGTGCCGGACCGACCTGCACATCGTCGAGGGCGAGCTGCCGCTCGTCAGCTCGCCCATCGTTCCGGGCCACCAGGTCGTCGGCCGCGTGGAGCGCGTCGGTTCGGACGCCCGGCGCTTCCGGCCCGGCGAGCGCGTGGGCATCGCATGGCTCCGCCAGACGTGCGGCGCCTGCGACCCGTGCCGGACCTGGCGCGAAAACCTCTGCGCGCGCGCCGCGTTCACGGGCTATCACGCCGACGGAGGCTTCGCCGACTACGCGGTGGCGCCCGAGCGGTTCGCCTATGCGATTCCGCCCGTATTCAGCGATGCCGAGGCGGCCCCGCTCCTCTGCGCCGGCATCATCGGGTACCGGGCGCTGAAGCGCTCGGCCGTGCCGGTGGGCGGGCGGCTCGGCATCTATGGATTTGGCTCTTCCGCGCACGTGACGCTCCAGGTCGCACGCGCCCGGGGCCTGGAAGTGTTCGTGTGCACGCGCGGGCCATCGCACCGGGAGCTGGCCGGCCGGCTCGGCGCGGCGTGGGTCGGGGACGTCGGCGACGCGATGCCGGTGAAGATGGACGGCTCGATCCTCTTCGCTCCCGTTGGCGACCTGGTACCCGTCGCGCTCCGGAACCTCGCGCGCGGGGGCACGCTGGCCCTCGCCGGCATCTACATGACGCCGGTGCCATCGCTCGAGTACGAGCGTGATCTCTTTTATGAGCGCAGCATCACGAGCGTCACCGCGAGCACCCGTGCCGACGGCGAGGAGCTCCTGGCGGAAGCGGCGAGGATTCCTATCCGGCCCGAGACAACGGCGTTCCCGCTCGAGGAGGCCAACCGGGCGCTCGCATTGCTCAAGCGCGGCGGGTTCGCGGGCTCGGGAGTGCTCTTGACCGGCTCGGGTTCTCGAGTATGATCACCGCGTTGTTGTAACGGGCTGTTGTCGCGGGTACCGAGAGGCCGGAGCACACCGAGGATGGCCTGACACGGACACGTTCACGTGAGGATACGATGAGCGATCAAGACGATCTCCTGCGACGCGCCGAGGACGTGTTGCCGGGCGGCGTGCTCGGCAGTCACCGCAGCGGTCCTGGACTCGAGTTCGTCGTCCGGGAAGGCCGAGGCGCGTACCTCTGGGACATGAGCGGTCGGCGGTATCTC
>Ga0209157_1001512_pt1 | contig 19401 bp, 18 predicted proteins | sample GraSoiAngelo_135_FD_185892 | JGI IMG/M metagenome (GOLD analysis project Ga0209157, IMG submission 185892) | Grasslands soil microbial communities from the Angelo Coastal Reserve, California, USA - 14_0929_05_40cm (SPAdes) (version 2) | ecosystem: Environmental > Terrestrial > Soil > Grasslands ...
TAAAGTTCCATATATAGGTATCAAAACTACCAAATTCTTTTTGAACATTGAGAAATGCATTTGCATTTATTATAGCTGCTTCAATCTTTTTTCTATTTCGAATTATGAGTGGATTGTAACAAAGTTGTCTAATTTTTGATTTATTATATCTAGCAATTTGTTGTACTTGAAAATTATCAAATACTTTTCGAAAGTCTTGACGTTTTTTAAGAATAGTACGCCAGCTTAGACCTGCCTGCATTCCTTCTAGTACCAGAAATTCAAAGAGTTTTCTATCCTCATGAACTGGTACTCCCCACTCCTTATCATGATAATCTATCTCAATCTGATCTTTTGCCCATTGACATCTTGAATACATTTCTATTCTACAGTATATTTTCTATATATCATTATTATAATTCTAGTCATATTATTATGATAATATGATACAATTTGAATGGATTATCACAAATATCATTGAAGAGTTACCAATAGAGATGAGGATGGAAAAAATCAGGTTTTTATAACTGAAACTAATCATAACGAACAACTAATTGGTTATTGAAATGCTTTAATCATGATAAAAGATCTTTTCTTGAGAACTTGCCTGCGAGTATTTTGCCAGGTTTGGATTTATAATCTGGGACACCTATTCCTACAGCGATCATGACATCCTTATTATTTGCATGAGGCGAGAAAAATTCAGTTACAGCATCATCATAAAATGTAGATCCTGAAGCACCTATTCCTTGACTATAAGCAGAAAGATAGATCCTCCCGGTTATGATCCCCGATTCAAATTGACATGACCTATACCCTCTATTTCCAAGTGTATCCAATCTTAACTTAAGATTGGTCATCATAAAGAATACTACACTAGCATCGCTGAATAGAGATTGTTCGAGACATAAATATCCAGACATATTTCTATGCACGTTATCTTTTAAGAGATCGATTGAATTATTTCTTCGATTAAAAAAATATGCTCCTTTCTGTATATCAGTCACATCATTTACAATAAAATAGATATCTATCATAGACTTTTTATCAATGAATTCCGAATGAATAGGTTTTGTTAAAGTATAGAGTATGTTGGACAGTTGGGCAAAGGTAATTGGTCGTCTTGAAAATTTTCTAGTAGATCCCCTTAAAAGTATAACATCTGATAATGGCTGTGGTTCAAGAAATTTCGGACTTATTAATTTTGATTGTAATTTCATATCCTGAATTTTTGATTCTTCATTATCTTGTATTGTAGTTATTGAATGAATCCATCTGCGTACTTCCTCACCAGAATTAAGTGATGATGCTTTATGTAATTTCCAAATCTCGGGATATTCAATTTCTTTACTCTTCGAGATGGGAACTATATTTGGAACAGATCTAATGGGCTGTTCTACTTGTTTGGGCTCTTGTCGTGACAAACCTATCCCAATTGGTGCCATAAGTATTGATGCTTCTTTTTCTTCTTCAAGACAAAGTATCTCATTTACAACTTTGTCCACGAACCCAACTATCAATTTCATATCCAGACCAAAAGACTTAGTAGTGGCAAGCAAGTTAGCAGCAATTACTCCAGAATCCCAAAACCAATGTCTATATGAACGGGCCTGATATTTCCAAGCATTTCTCCAGGCAATGGAAGTGAGAATTATAGTAAATGGCGAGTTACTTAATACTTCATCATATCCCGCAGCTTTAGTTAAAAGCATTCTATAATCACCACTTTTCAATTTCGTTAGTGTGAACTGACCAGGGCAAAAGTGATACACACCTGCTTGTAAACCAGGAATATTTTCAGATACTACGTACAACTCAATTGGATATAAGGCACCAGTTGCAGGCGCAGCACGCATAAAATATCTCCCATGTGGATACTTGATTTGTCGCGTGATTCCTGAAGAAAAAAAAAGTATAGCTGATAATAATTCACTATTTATTATGGTATTATCTGAAGGATATATTTTATCTGTATCTTTCATGGTAATAACATTCAATGTAGGTTTGGGAAAATCCACTGGAAGAGATATTGATGGATTGTTAGTATAAAATTTAAATGGTTGTGGTCTATTATCCCAATCTAGGTAATGGTTGGAAGATCTAATACTTGCTTCAGAGTGTTTTGTTTGTTGATGATATTCTAATGCATATTCAATTTCTTTATTCAATTGATTCCATAGTATATGAAAACAATTGTGATATAATAATTAATCTAGCTTGTTTTGTATCATAAAATCGATTGGTTAGTGTGATTAAAGTTGGTGGTAGAATAAGAACTAATTAAAGTAACTATCACTTTTGTTGATCAAAATTTATCTGTGTTAGTAGATTTAATATCTCTGAAATCAACAGACATTAAATAAGATAAAATTTAAATAGTTTATTAAAATATAATTCACAATGACTCTCTCTATAAACTGTAAGGATGCAGGAGATCCAGTTTGTACTCATACAATGTACGGTGAAACTGAAGAAGAATTACTTCAGAATGCAAAAGAACATGGAATTAAAGTACATGGTTACACCGAAGAGAAATGGAACGAAGAGATTGCGAAGAACTTGGAACATTTTAGAAACATTATAAAGAAAACTTGAATTACACTGATGATCAAACATAGGCTGTAAATTACCTAAGTTTTTTTATACATCAAGGAATATCGCTGATTACTGGAAAATAGCATAAGGATTAGGGAAATTTGTAACGTGATGAGGAGTTACAATGCAATTTATTTTGTATTAGATTAGATCAGATTAGGTTGGCATATTCTTCATTATATCCTTATTTAGTAAAATAAGCAGTATTATCGATTATTTTGGAACAATGTCAATCCCTTCATATTTTTTCCTCAATAATCATCATAAAAGGACAAATTGAAAAAGAGTCTACACAGTAGGAATTCAGAATATATACGGCGGTGGCATACCGAAATTGATTTATTATTTGTGATTCTCTTCCTGAAATTGAAAGAATTAATATTAGTCTAGTATTCAAATGAAAACTAAAATGTCCGAAGAAGGAATTGCAACTCAGTTACTCCAGGAAAGTATTGGAAAAAACGTGTTAGTTAAGCTAAAGGGCAGAAGATCCATAACAGGAAAAATTAAGGGATTTGACAAACAAATGAATATAGTGATGACCGATGCAATAGAGATAATAGAACATACAAATGATAATAATTCGGAAAAAGATCAAGAATCACAAATTGGTGATGCTTTAATACGTGGTGATAATGTAATTACCATAGCGGTACTGTAAAAAATTTGCAAATTTTGATAATATTAGGGAATTTGATCACCTGACCTTATTTCATTAAAATAAAAGTCAATTCGAAAGATTTCAGAATTTATTTGACCAATTATTATTAGTTAATCGGTAACATACTATCTTTTTTAGATTGGGATTTCATAAACAGAAAAATAATAAAAGAATAAAATGTTATTGCAAAACTTATCCATCAATTCAAAATTTTGATTGCATCATTAAATTCCGAACTATTCAGTGGTGCCACCTTTGCAATTTCTATATTTTCTTTAACATGATTGAATTTTTTTTGTCCAATTAATGGAGCGATTACATTAGGAGTGGATCTCGTAATCTGTATTATTTTTAATAATTGATTGTTATATCCTAGGTAGTCTGGTATATTGACACTTAACAATTTTGTTTGTAACAATGGTACACTAGTAAAAACTCCAATGTTTAATTTATTACAAGCTTCTAAAATAGTAAGATTACTGTCTGGACCCACAGATTGATTCTTGAGTAAAAATGCTTCTCTGTACGCTAGATTGTATGGGAGTTGAATAAAACGGAAACCATGTTCTTTTCCTGCTACATTTTCTGCTATTTTTACCATTTCTTCCAAAGAGAGATATCCTTTTTCTTTTGAAGGCAATCTAAAACAAGTCCATGTTGCCATTCCATAATATTTGATCTTGTTCTTGAAACGATATTCTTCATAGATTTGAAAAACCTTGTAAATCATTTCAATAAACTCATTTTTATTTACATCTTCATACCAACTTTCATATGCATTGTGAATATAAACAAGATCAATAGTATCAAGTTGCATATTTATCAATGATTTTTCAATACATTTACGAATATAATTAGGATTTAATACATTATAACCAGAACTTATATCTTTAGAGTCAATTATTCCCTGCGAAATAAACATTTTATGCATATATTCAAGTACATCAATTGCAGGATAATCTCCATCATTGGTAATATATCCATTTTTTGTTGATATAAAGACTTGATCTCGTGAAATAATATTGTCATCAACCAATCTTTTTATAGCGTGTCCAATATTCTTTTCCGATTTCATAGAACGATAATTGATCGCAGAATCGATTACATTAATTGCGCCAGACTTTACAGACTCATAAATTGCATTTTCAATATTCTTATCATCTTCTATTGTATTTTGACCCAAATAAGTACCCATACCTAGACTTGTCAAATTGAGTTTGTCAAAGGAGCGAAAGTGTGAGCGTGGCATACTATTTTTGATAGCATTTTCCATAAATTTCTTCGTACCTTCGGCAGTCGCAAATCCATCTATGGATTGATATTCACTAACCAATGATATGACGTATTGAGATCCATTTTATATTTTATGTGAATGAAATTAATTCAGGATCTAGCGCAAAAAATGCAGGGATTTGCTTTATGATATTGATTTGCAGTCTATTAACTTCTTTACCGCAGGATAATATGTTAGGCAAATAACATTATATTTTAGATCAACATAATTTCATTTTGATGTCAAATCCAAATAAAGATCTTTTTGAAAATCTTTCAAAGGAAATATTGAAAATCAGTTCATCATTAAGATGGATTGCTATAGCCGACTCTGAGGGCAATTTGCTAAATATATCAAAAAGAGAAGGACTTGATCCACTGATGACTCATGAAGAAAATCAAGAATATGCATTGAATGCAATAGCTAGACACAAATCAAGACTTAAATTCCAAGATAAATTAGGAAAACTCGTTTATTCCTTAGGGAAATATGAAAAACTGATAAGAATTGTTACTCCAATAAATAACAAATATTATGTTTTACTTACAATCGATGTTGAAGAACCCCAAATTGATTCCATTATGACAGAACAGATAATTCCAAAGATAAAAAATAATATTCGCTTTCTTGAATAATGTATTTAAAATTTTTGTAAATGTAAATTAATTGTACAACGATAATTGAAGATATCGATGATATTCAATAGCTAGTTTTAAAAAATTATAAAGTTTTAAGGAGTATCAATCATATTCTTCTTATGTCTATCAAAGAGCAACTCGAAGGTGCTAAGAAGGTAATTGATCTAGAAATCACCAAAGTTACTTCGGATTCTTCCTTGATAAAAAATGGTGGTTGCGCATCATGTCATATATTGTTCAAGCTCATTGAAACTCTATCTTTAAACGAATCTGATGCAACTGATCTATTGTCTGAAACATTATATCAAGATCCAAAATTAAATGAAAGATTTATTGAAATGGTAGAAAAAATACATATGAAGGAGAGACTTATGGGACTTCAATTTTCAATCAAAAGTAGAGGCAAAGGATAGATATATTGATGCTAATATCAAAAATATTATTTCTGAGTTATCAATTGAGATAAAAAACTTTGGAATGGAAATAGTCTTACGTAAATTATTGTTATCGTTGATGTCGGTTCAATTGGCACAAAATATAGGTGTAGATCATCATGCGGCAACTGAAGAGCTTTACTATTATATGAAAAAGAATGAAGATACCAGCATTATTATCCTTGAATTTATCGACAAAATAATTAAAAATAAACAATGGTAATTATTCATGAGTTAAAGTCATTCTATCTCAAAAGTCAATTAAGGTCCCAGATTACATTTTAGATAGGATTAGGTTTACTGGACAAGTATTTGACAATCAAAATATAATAAATAGTCCCTATTCTCTCAATCTATGGATTATTCAAAGCTATGTGAATCAATATTCAACCTGAACAACGATATACGATATGTAGCGGTTATTGATGACACAGGGTTACCTATTATTGGGGGGATGAGAGGAGGCATAAATTCTATAATGGATGAAAACAATGAGGAATTATATCTTACGCATACAGCTCTACGTAAATCAATGAGGGAAAGATTTGATAGTACTATGGGCAGATCAAGATTTGCTTATGTTGAAAGGGAGAAGATTTCAATTCTTACTTTTTACTTGGATAAATATATCTTGCTTGTAACAATGGAGCCAAATATTAGTTCGCATACTTCAATTGACGTTGCAGAAGACATATTGGAAATGTTAAATGGAAAAAATCAATAAAATCTATCCTAGAAGCACTACAAAATGTCTTATTTTTTAACTTTGTTTCATAATTGACCAATTATTAGTTGTTTAATCTAGACACGAGTTTTTCTTTAATAATTTTAGTATTAGACCTATTTGGAACTATGGCCTTTGCAGTTACTGGTGCACTCAAAGCAATAGAACATAAGTATGATATAGTAGGCATAATAATTCTTGGAACTGTAACGGGTCTCCTTGGGGGAGTAATGAGAGACACCATCTTGGGAATTTTTCCGCCGTATAATTTTTCGGATACTATTCATATAGCTCTCACCACGATATCTGCAACAATTATTTTCTTTCTTTACCACAGAATAAAAAAATTTGGAAATATGTTCAATATTTTTGACGCCATTGGTCTTGGAGTTTTTACTTTTACAGGAGCATCAATTGCATATTCTCTTTTCAGTACAAATATAGTATTAATAGTGATTTCAGGCATGATGACAGCTTTTGGCGGTGGGCTCTTGAGTGATGTAAGAGAACCACCAATCGTTTTTACCAAGGAAGTCTATGCAGTAGCAAGTTTCATAGGTGTCATTTTGTTCATTATATTGGTAAATCTAAAACTACAATTTGAATTTATAGCAATTGCTGTAATATTCGTGACAACGTGTATTAGATTAGTATCTATTAAATTGGGTTGGAATTTACCTAGAGTAGAAACGTAATTTAAAATTGGTATATGTTCAACAATTTTATCATCGTACTTATATCCAGGTTGGAATAATATTTGATTTTAGATTTACATTAGAACAACAAAATAATAATGTCAAGATAGATTTATTATATCTTGATCAAAATTTTACCCGATTGTTCTCCTTTTTCTAATCTTTTATGGGCTTCCTGTACTTCAATTAATGAGAATACTGAATCAATTCTTGACACAATCTTTTTCTTATTAATAAATTCAACCAATTCTAACAATTCCAGTTTTGATCCAATCAAAATACCATATATCTGAATTTGCTTTGAATAAAAAGATCTTATCTGCAAATTTGCATCATTTCCTGTGGTTGTCCCGCACATTGCAATTTTTCCACCTTTTCGAACGGAGTTAATACTAGTGGTCATAGTCTTCTGGCCAGCAGTATCCACAACTGCGTCAACTCCTAAACCATGAGTTATTTCTTCTACTTCCGGTACAATTTCTTTTTTATTACGATTTATTACATAATCAGAACCAAGACTGTACGCAAAGTTCAATTTGGAATCATCAGATACAGTGCCTATGATTTTTATTCCAAATGCTTTTGCGATTTGAAGCATGGCCATACCTAAACCGCCGGATGCTCCATATACTAGTACAGTATCATCTTTCTTTAATTGTAATTTTTTAATAATATTCCACGCAGTCAAATATGAAATAGAAAGAATGGCAGCTTGCTCATCACTTAGGTCATGAGGTATAGGTATGATATTTGTTTTTGGAACAATGACATATTCCCCATAACCGCCATTGTAATTGCTTAGGCCACCAATTATTGAAAACTGTTTACATAAAGTTTCGTTGCCATTATTACAAAAATTGCATTGATTACAACTAATTCCAGGATATACTAGAACTCTTGACCCTCTAGAAAATGTAGAATAGTCATTCTCAAGCGTACCAACAATATCGCTTCCACAAATGTGAGGTAAGTTAATAGAAATACCTGGTATTCCCATTCTTGTCCAAATATCAAGATGATTAATTCCGCAGTATTTTATTCTAACAAGAATCTCTGATGGATTTGGTACCGGAGTTGGAAAATTCTCTACATATTTTAATACAGACACATTACCATGACTATAAAAAGGAACAGCTTTCATAAATTACAACTCATTTATGAAATTAAACTTGAATATTATGCATTTCCTTGAGATCATCCTTAAATTGATGTAATTCAAATGGAATGTCAATTTTTATAGGATCTCTTAATGAATATCGTTTACCAATTTCATTAGTCGATTCTCTTTTTTTGGTCCATATTAACGAATTAAATTCAGTTATAGCTTTAGTGAATTTACACATATCTCCATAATTGCCACTCTGGACAGGAAATTTTTGCAAATGAATACTTTCATTAGAATAAATCGTGATCCACAGCTTATCAGTGATAAACGGACATATAGGAGCTAACAGTAACAATATTACTGAAAAGCATTTATGGAGAGCATATAATGCAGAATTTCTATTATTTGGAACCTTATCATTGTATGCACGCGACTTTACTAATTCAAGATAATGAGCAGCAAAAATATTCCATGTAAATTCTCTTATCTGTGAGGCAGGGATAAAGAAATTATATTCTTTATAACCTTTAATGCATTCAATTACTAAATTAGATAGTTCCCCTAAAATCCATTTATCTGAAGATAATAAATTAGATTCGTGTGATGTAACGAATTCAAACGAAGATACGAATCTTCCAATATTCCATAACTTGGTTAAAAATTTTTGTGCTTCCACAATTTTTTGTTCTGAACATCTAAAATCCTGTCCATGGTTTGCTTCAATTGCAGACCAGAATCTAAAAGTGTCTGCTCCATGCTTATATATTATTGGAAATGGATCGATTACATTTCCCTTACTCTTACTCATTTTTTCCCCGTATTCATCAACACCATATCCCATAATCCAAACGTCAGACCATGCAAGTTTCTCCGTTAATTGATAGCATCGTAGCATCGTGTAATACAACCACGTTCTCACAATATCTTTGGCTTGTGGTCTTATTTGTACTGGAAAAGTTTTTGAAAAAAATTCACTATCTTTACTATATTTGGTTACAAATAGAGGTGATATACTCGAATCCATCCATGTATCAAAGGTTCTATCATCCCCAGTAAATTGGTTATATCCACACTTTGGACATTTATCAAAAGGAGGTTTATCCTTCCAAGGCCTGTAATATTTTCCTGGTTCAGGTAATATTGGTTCCTTGCAATCATCACAATACCATATAGGAATTTCAGTACCATAAAATCTCCTTCTGGATATTGGCCAATCTATTGCGACGGAATCTAGCCAGTTCAACAATATCTGTCTGTGAATTTCTGGATAAAAATTGATAGATGATGAAAACTCTCTAAGTTTGGGAAGAAAATCAAGTTGTTTTATATAATAATCTTGCATTGGAATTATTTCCACTGGAGACTTACTTCTTTCACATATTGGAATCCTATGCATGATAAATTCTTCCTTTACAATGTAATCTGTATTATTCAAATCTTCGATAATTTTCCTCCTTGCATCGTCAATACTTAACGTAGAATAATTACCTCCATTTTCACTTATTTTACCATATTGATCTACGGCGACAATTTCCTTTAATCCCAATTCTCTAAATACTTGTACATCATTAAGATCGCCATAACTACAAACCATTACAGCACCCGAACCAAAATCTGATTTTGCAGAATGATGTGGTAATATCTTTACTTCCCTGTTAAACAAGGGTATGATAATCTCCTTCTTGTATAGCTTCTCATATCTGGTATCGTTTGGATTTACTATAATGCATTGGCAGGCAAAAATCAATTCAGGCCTCGTTGTAGCAACAATGAGGTCTTCATTTGTATTTTTTAATCGAAATTTCAAATATACTAATTTTGTCCTTCTTTCTTGGTATATTATTTCTGCATCTGCAATTGTAGTTCCACAGCTTGGGCAATAATTATTTGGTCTATTTGCAGAATAAACCAATCCTCTTTTCCATAGGTTAATAAATGTATTTTGAGTTAAAGTACGATATTCAGTCGAATCAGTCCTATAATATTCATCAAAATTTGCGCTTAGACCAATACTTTTCATGATTTGAATCATTTCTTTCTCCAGTTCGTCCAGAGATACTTTACATAGATTAAGGAATTCCTCTCTATCCGTCTGTCTCATTTTGATTTTGTGTTTTTTTTCTGTGTAAATCTCTACAGGAAGCCCGTTTCTATCTATGCCTATTGGAAAAAATACATCATTTCCAAACATTCTTGCTGTGCGTGCAATCATATCAATTTGAGCATAATGAGCTGCTGCACCTATATGCCAAGGTCTTCCAGACGGATAGGGAGGAGGAGTATCAATTACAAAATTCTTATTGCTAGAAACCTTGAAATCATAAATTCTTTCCTCGTTCCATTTTTTTAAAATCATATTTTCAATATTTGAATTCCATATTTTTTCATCAATTTTTTGTTGCATTTTTTCGGTTAGAACTAATCCACTAGTACGCTTCTATTTAAGTTCATGCTTCAAAAAAGTATCAGACTAAAATAACAAGCATTTCTTTGTTTAGGATATTCAATCCTTACTTTATGTTAGCCAAAATATGTGCTCCCTTATTTACACCTTCATAAATATACACACCCAAAGCTTCTATATTTGGTGGCATTTTTGAAGACAATAACTTGATTATTATTGACGCAAGATTCTCAACTGTTGCTTCTCCAGGCATAAGAAAGGTTGTATCCTTAGGAAGCTGCAAATTGAAAAATCCCCGTGGACCTTCAAACGATAGATAATAGTGGATACTGTCTTCCCTGTAAACATATCTCTTGTTGATAAAAAACTTGTGGTCAAGTGTTGACAGCGTTTCTTTGATTATTCTTTTTGCTTCACTAAAATCAATAACTAAGTTGTTCACCATTTTTCCAATAATCTCTACCATTACTGTAGACGTGTGGCCATGTATGATAGAACATTTTTCAACGAGTGGCAAAATATGGGCATAATCAAATGCTAGTGATGAATCTTCTAAAAATATAGAGCCTATTTGATCCCTTTCAGAATCAATAAAAGAGATTGTTTCAAAATCGCCTGATTTGATACCAAACTTTGATCTTCCTATGGCTATGATATCAAGATCAGGATTACTACTTTTTATCTCATTAAATTTATCTAGATCTTCCTCAGAATCTAAAATTTCAATGTATTTGTCATCAACCTTAAAATCAACAAGAACTTCCTTTCCATTGATCAGCTTTATTCTAAAATCATATTCATAACCTTTTTCCAAGAATGAAAGTAATCTTGAGAAAGATAATTCTGTCTTACTCCTTAGCAAATTTCCTTTTCTATCAATATATTTGAGGTCTTCATCCAGAATTATTTTCTTCATTTATTTTATCTTAAAAGAGATCCAGATATATACAAGTTACTTTTTCTTTGAACTAGAAATTTTAAAATTTTCAATAAAAAGTTCAATTGTATGATTAAATATTTGGACTGTTTACGAATTTCTATTTAAGCATATCCTATCTAGTTTGAAAATGACAAGGTTGTTGATTTCCTATGCACTTGGAGAGAATTGAATGCTACATTTAGAGCTAATCAGGAGGCAATAATTCCTTTATTTAAAGTTGGTGAAAACGGTAACATAATAATTAATAATAATAAACCAGTAATGATCAACGGTAAACCCTCAGACATTATACCTAATACACACCACTCTTACTTCTTTGATCAAAGGCCTAATGATGATGCAATAGAGTTATCAAAATCATATTTTGATAAGTTGAAGGTATTGTAAAATAATGTTACAATAAATTTTCCTAAACTCCGTGCAAATGAGGCTGAAAAATACTGGCTGTAAATAGGAAGGAGAAGATTTATCAAAAACCAAAATATAATCCTCATGATAAAACAGGATTTAACCGAAATATCGGTGAAATTTCCTTAATAAAGTTCCTCAATATATATTGAAAACTAGCTCATGATTGACATGTACCGTATTTTTGTTAATCAAACTGCTATACTCATTTAAATTTGATTAAATGTTTTTGTTCGTAAATCACTAAAATCTTTTTATGACAATCTTAATTTTAGTTAGAATGTATTGTACAAATCTGATCTAATCGATGCATTATTTGAAACAGTGGCGGAAAATCTGAGAGGAAATAGTAGGATTGGCATCGCTTTTTCAGGTGGAATTGACAGCACGCTACTTGCTATGATTTGTAAAAATATGAATATCAATACTACATTGTTGACAGTAGGTTTTCCTGATTCCCATGACATAGAATTTTCAAAATCCATATCGCAGAAAATTAATATGAATCACAAATTTTTGGAGATAGACAGAGATGATTTCACTGCATTTTCAACAAAAATTAAAAATGAAATATCCTGTAGAAATATATCTCATATAGAAAATTGCATTGCGTTTAACTTCGTAGCTCAATTGGCAAGCAAAAACAACTTACGTGTTGTACTAACTGCTAATGGATTTGATGAACTCTTTTGTGGATACAACAACTTCCGATATATATTTAGTCAAGGTATTGATACTATTAATAAGACTATTGAATCCAAGATTATAAATGAACTAGAATTAACAAATGATATAAAAAAAGTAGCAGAAAAATATCATGTCTGTATTTTACAACCATTTCTCTCAAAAGGATTCATTTCTATAGCTATGAAATTTCCAATTTTCAATAAAATAGTTAGTTATGATGATGTTCTAAGAAAGCATATTATTAGAAAAATAGCGTTATCTTTTGATGTACCTCCGGAAGTTATAATTGGTAGAAAAAAAGCATTTCAATATGGTTCATTGATTCACAAAAATTATAAAAAAATCGTTTAACGTATTTTGTAATTTTTACGTATATGTTACCTAGCTTGAACTCAATAAGATCCTCCTTCTCATCGAATAAGTTTGTTCTAAGGCTATATTCATAATCTTTTTCTAAGAATGAAATTAATTTTGAAAAGGATAAGTTGTGTCTTGCTTCTTAACAAATTTCCTTTTACTATCAATATATTTGAGATCTTCACCCAGAATTATTTTCTTCATTTAATTTATCTTAAAAGAGATCCAGATATACGAGTTACTTTTTTACTAAATTTGGGATCGAGTTCAGATAACAAATAATTCATCTTTTTGTTCGACTTCAGACACCTTTATATCATAAAAAACCTTAAGATATTTCCAATCTTGATTGCTTCAAATTTCTCATTGCACAAATCTATCGACTCTAAAATTGTACTATACGTTGTTGCTCAATTCATCATAATTTCTTCTCTTTTTTCTAGTATTGCGCCTGACTACGTGAATAAAGTAAATGGACAAGTAGTTCATCAGAAGGATGTTTCATTTATAGGCGTCGATATGAAAGGGTTGTATACCAGCACCATCCATAACAACCGATCCTCTATTCCTTTTCCAGATAATTATTACAACGATAGCTTCAAGTTAATCACAAATGCAGGAATGAATCATATTCGGTATGTCCTATACTGGCAAGCGTATGAAAATGATCCTATATCATTTACCGGAGAGCTTCAAACGGTAGCATCACTGGCAGATAAATGGGGACTACATGTTATCTATGACAATCACCAATTCCATACTTCAAGTTGGCTTGATCCTATAAGAGGATCTGGATTTCCACCTTCACTTTTTAGCGATAACGCGAGTTACCCCTATGGTTCAGGCGGATCACCGGCAGATCCTTCTGCATTTAACTGGTGGACGAAGTGGTGGAATCACACTATAACTGACAATAAAGGTGTCGATGGGTGGAATCTTCAGATTGGATTCCTGAAAAAAGTAATAAACACAGTAGAAAATCATAACAGCACATTAGGTTATGAGATCCTAAATGAACCTCAGATCCACAGCGTAGATGAATGGAAAAAAATCGGAAAGTATAATACTTTCATGGTCAACGAACTCAGGAAAATAACTAACAAGACATTAGTCTTCGATACGACCATCCCTGTGGAGCTTCATAACTTGAAAATAAATATGACTTTAGAAAACATGGCAAAATTGTTACCAACGAGCAAGGATAATGTAGTATTTAAAATTTCCTTATACGGGATACCTGCTGCAGGGAGTTACCAAGAGCAAAAACTAAACTTACTTGCAGCCTTAACCAATATAACTAGAGTTCCATTGTACATTGGAGAATGGAATGACGTTTCCCGAGAGGAACATATTAATGGTGAAGGACAGGTAGACAACGAGATTAATCAAGCTGTCAGTGACTTGAACCAGACTGACGCATACATAATGACAAAAAAATTCAAAGACATTGGTGCATGGGGATGGGCTTTTTGGAATTGGAATTATTTACCTGATTCTACGCCTGATTTCAATCTCATAACAGTAAACATGAACGGAGATATGGAAACCACTAAGTATTTTGACATTCTGAAGCATGTTGTTGCGAATTCATGAATTGAGATAATAGTTTTTTTAACAAGAAAACCTATTTTGAAATAGAAAGTATGGCTAGAAAAAATATAATTTTTGTCCCTTTTTCTAAATGTATGATTTTATATTATCGTTGTATTTGTTTATCACAATATGTGAGTAATGAATGATTTGATAAGCACTAATAGAAATTATTTTAAGACAAGATTTGATATTCTATTTTTTTACGTTTCCTGTTCATTTAAGGGAGATAGATCTTAATACAGTTTATAGAAGTGTGTTACGTTAAAGCTAATTATTATTAATAATGGGAATCATAGGTAAAATAAATAAATAGAGTGTTGAAGATATATAGAAACAAGATTAGAACGCATGTCTAAGCTAAGACAAGTATCAAGGATCTGTCCAAAATTTCTGATCGCCCCGATTATGATCCTCATTCTGCTTTCATCGCTGTGTACAAACTCTGCATTTGCTGTGGTTCAACTACAGGTCACTTCTAATGGCAGTTCTGGATATCACGTACCGGCACCTTTGAATTCATGGACAAATAATTCGATACTCAATACATCATCGTTGACCGGCTCTCCTCTCTCCATCACAAAAAGCATGAGAAACTCAAATGAAACACTACCTATTCCTGGAAAACAACCATACATGGCAGCAAATAAAAACTACATATTCTCTGAAAACAAGAGTGAAATATCTACTCCAAACAACAACTCTCATACCGGAGAGTTTGGTAAAGAAGTGAAGATTGCTGTAGTTATGCCTACATTTACTGCTGCAGCATATGACCACTCCTTCTACCTATTTTACAATAAGTACATTAATGTTTCACGAGGAGTGAATATAACAACAGACTTGAATTTGCTTTCCAGTAAAGTCACCAACGAGCCTTCTTTACGTGCATCAGGATTTGCTATGCTATATTTACTTGGAAATCTAAAATGGATAAGACCAGAATCAAACATCGCCTTTCTAACAGATCAGGATGTTGATGCAGGCTCCATATTTCAAGTAAATGGAAACAATACCTATGATGTCATAATTCTAGGTCATCAAGAATATGTTACCAACAGAGAATATCATAACTTGAAGCAATTTGTAGGAGGTGGAGGTACGATGATTATTCTAGACGGTAATGTCTTTTATGCTGAAGTCAAATACGATATTAATACAGATACGATAACACTTGTTAAAGGTCATAGCTGGGCCTTCAATGGCAAGTCTGCTTGGCGAAGTGTAAACGAAAGGTGGAAAAATGAGACAGCACAATGGGTTGGAAGTAACTATATCAGTAATATTGCTAAATTTAGTAACAATCCTTTTGACTATTTGCCTCATGAGGAACAATTTATAACAAATCCTAAAGATATAATTTTACTAAATTATAACGCAACGATACCTGGCGATAACCCTAATAAAACAGGTAGTGTAGTCGTTGCAACATATGAACTAAATTACCTAAGAGGAAGGGTAATTGCTCTTGGGCTGTATTCAGACGATATTATAGTTAATGGTAACTTCGACCGTTACTTTGACAATTTGATTTTACAATATGCTGTGAGAACAGAGGATTAATCAACTCAAGTCAAAATAGATTCGGAGAGTAGGTTGAAAGGCAGATGGAAAGTTATGATAAGTATGAGGAGTGTTATCATAATTACTGGTGACATAGTTCTAATTTCATGATCATTATTCCTTGAATCAATATTCATAAACAAACCAGCACCTCCTTTTCTTCGGCTAAGATATTTAATAACCTAGAATGTGCTGAAACCTATCTCATCAAAAGGGATGTTGGGATGGTTTACGAGAATGGAAAATCCGACAATTGAGGGAGAGTAATAAATCGTCAATCAAAGATACGTATGCATCAGTATCAGATGGCTCGTGAAAGATAGTAGGAAAACTGACAAATGATAGGTTTTATAATGAAGTAAGAATGAATGTCAACACTACGATGAATGCAGAAAGTTGTTATAACTCTTTCAAACTCCACTGAGAATCAGCGCATATAAATATTAAGATATGATGGAACATTGTTAATCAGGGCATATATTCTTCTTCCCCGAAAGTGTTACAGATATAGATGTTACAAGAAAACTTGAATCTAGATAATGTGTTGGAAAAGAAAGTTAGAGCAAAGAAATCATTAGTAGGCTCTATAGAAGCGAAATCTGACAGTTTCATCTTAGTGGCTTCACCCTCCGGTATAAAATACAATATCCCAAGATCACATATCGAAGGTAGAATTGGTAACGAGATTATGCTTGATATATCATATAAAGAATTAAAGAGATATAAATTCAAGTAAGTGGATGCTGTAAGATCAGGTCAAATCAAATACTCTGATAATCTACACTGCAAATTAAGAAACTGGAGATCATAATGAATGATAACAAGATTGAAAAATTATGCTCTGACATTAACAAAAAAAGTTGGATATGCAAATATTCAATATTTGTCGGAAGAATAGATCGGGTACCCATATACATTTCACTTTTGCTTTAGCTTTTATTCTTATTACATGGACTCTTTCTAGTACGATTTTACCAAACAATTATCCAGGTTTAGTACAATCGACATACATAATTATGGGAATTATATGTGCATTTATTTCACTTTTTTCCATTTTACTTCATGAACTTGGCCATTCCTTTGTAGCAAGTAAGTATGGAATCAAATTTCAAAGGATTGTACTATTTGCCTTGGGAGGAATTGCTTTAACTCCTAATGAAATAACTGATCCTAAAAAAGAAATACGTATGGCATTTGGCGGTCCATCAATAAGTTTCATTCTTTCTGGTATTTCCTTGCTGCTTTGGTTCATATTTTTTCAAAATCGCGTGTTCATTTCACAAAATTTCCCTATTGACTGGATCTTATTCTATAGTGGAGTGATTAACGTCGCCATTGGTCTATTCAATCTCCTACCCATATTTCCATCTGACGGGGGAAGAATATTGAGATCTTTTTTGTCCTACTATATGCACGATTACTTTAGGGCTACAAAAGCTGCTATAAGGATAGGGATCATTATATCAATTTGCATTCTTCTAATAGGAGTGGCTATAGGTTTAAGGTTTTCTTTTGTGAGTGGTCTTTGGTTAATGTTTGTAGCTATCTTCTTGATTAGAGGATCCAAATCATATTACAATCAATACCAAGACTTGTTTTCTTGAAATTAATTTGCAATGCATTACTTTATGAAAAAATAATTTAATACTATTAATCAATAAGTTCCTATTAATTAGATACAAATCTTAACAAAAGTTAAAATTCAAAAATTCAAAATCAATATCGCAAAAAATTGAATCACAAAAATTATAAAAAAATCGTTTGACGTATTTTGTAATTTTTACGTATATGTTCCGCTTTTCTTATAACATTGTTAATTATTTTTGTGGATGCGGCTAAATGAGTATTAGGATCAAATATCATTTTTAATTCCTTCTTGTTTAAATTTGCTCCAATAGAAGTATCCTGCATTATTGCTTCTTCAAAGTCTTTATTATTTGCAAGGGTTTCAAAAGCAACGCGTTGTATGTTATCATATGCACTCATCCGAGAAATTCCTTTCTTAATAAGCTCTTCAAGAACGAATTCTGCAAAAATTCTTCCATTTGTTATATGTATGTTATTTAAAATCTTTTGCCTATTTACACTCAATCCTTCAATTACCTTAATCATACTGTTTAACATTTCATCTAAAAGAATGACACCCATTGGAATAATAAATCTCTCATTGGCAGAATTTGATAGATCTCTTTCGTGCCATAATGATATGTTCTCTTGGGAGATATTTGAAAAGGAGCGAAGAATTCTTGCTAGTGACGATATTCTTTCACTCTTAATAGGATTCCTTTTTACTGGAACAGCACTACTTCCCATCTGACCCTTTCTAAAAGGTTCTTCAACTTCACCAATCTCAGTTCTCTGTAAATTTCTTATTTCCGTTGCCATCTTATCTAATGTACATCCTATTAATGAAATAATAAATTGAACTTCCGCCAATCTCTCTCTAGGTATTACCTGTGTGGCAGCTTCTATTGAATAAAGTCCAAGTGAATTCGCCACATTATTTTGAACGTACAATGCTTTTGATCCCATCGACGAACCTGTTCCAACTACTCCCAAGGTTTTACATACTAGAAATCTCTTTTTTCCCTCTTCTATTCTTTCTATATGATGTGAAAGTTCATTTACCCATATCGCAAATTTTAGCCCAAATGAGATTATGCTTGTATGCTGTCCATGTGTCCTTCCTACAGAAGGTAACGTACTATATTTCTTTACCTTCATAATCAATAATGAAATTAACTTTGAAATTTTTGGTTCAATTATTTTAAATGCGTGTTTTAGTTGCATTGAAGTAGAGGTATCTACAACGTCATTACTGGTTAATCCATAATGTATCCAAGGTCTTGTTGAAGGTGAACAATATTCACTAATGGCTTCTACAATTGAAGCTGTATCATGCTCACTAATTGATTCCAGTTCCTTAATCTTCTTTAGTGTGATTTTATTTGATCTTGCTACCTTTGAAATCTCTTTTGAAGCATTAAGAGGAATGAGATTGAGCTTACCTTGACATAATGCTACCTCGGCTTCAAAATCAAGTTCATACCTGAGTCTATTTTCTTCTTCAAAAATTTTTCTTATCTCATTACTACCATATCTCCCCGAATCAATAGGTAAAATTGGCATCTAATGTACGAGCTAGTATATGTAAAATAAATATTATTAGTTTTTAATATAAAAATTCTAATTAATATTGGGGGAACTTATAATTTCAACAGAATTATAAATCAAATTAAAATATTTTATTCTTCTCTTATACTTAGAATAATATTTATAGTGGAATACTTTACATTGCGATTAATGAAGCGTAGTACAATACTAGCTAGCTTACTAGTAGCTATTTTC
>Ga0209157_1001516_pt1 | contig 19379 bp, 18 predicted proteins | sample GraSoiAngelo_135_FD_185892 | JGI IMG/M metagenome (GOLD analysis project Ga0209157, IMG submission 185892) | Grasslands soil microbial communities from the Angelo Coastal Reserve, California, USA - 14_0929_05_40cm (SPAdes) (version 2) | ecosystem: Environmental > Terrestrial > Soil > Grasslands ...
GACGGACGCCCCGGCGAGCTCGACGCTCGCCACCGCGGCGCGCTGCGCCAGCAGGTCGAGAGGATCGACGCTCACCGCGAAGTGCTTCCACTTCAGAGCCGGCTCCTCGACGCCCGGCACGCGGACCGCCACGTCATCCAGGGTGACCGTCCCGCGCACCTCGTGGCGGCCGCCGGTCGCGAAGCGGTGCACGACCGAGGCACCGAGCTCCCCCGCGAGCTCGCGCCAGCCCACCTTCGGCACGTAGAGCCGGGTGCGGCGAACCGGCAGCCGGCGCGCGCGCAGGCTGGTCGCGACCGCGACGCCGTGCGCGATGAGCCGGAGCTGCGTGTTCATCCGCAGCCGGCCCTCGTCCACCCGCACGTCGAGGTGAGCGCGTGCGGGGCGGCCGTAGATCCCTGGCCGCAGCGCCACGTCGCGCACCTCGATGGTCGGCAGGGCGACGTCGACAGGCTCGACCCCGCGCACGGCGAAGTCGCGGAAGCGGATGTGTCCCCCGCGCAGCGCCAGGTAGTCGACGCCGACGCCCCAGGCGGCCTTCGCCTTCGCTCCCGCGCCCTCCGCTCCAGCGGCGGGCGTGGTCTGTCCTTCCCCTGTCTTCGCGGCTGCCCGCGCCTCGCCCCTCGGGACGAGCGCCATCAGGTTGATCTCGCCGCTCGCGAGCCGGTCGAGCGCGACGCGTGGCTGGTCGAGCTCCACGCTCTCGAGCTCGACGGTCTTGTGGAAGAGCGGGAGCCAGGCGACGTTCACGGCGAAGCGCTTCCAGGCGACGAGGGGCGGCTCGGCGCCGGGGCTGGACGAAGGTGCCGGTGCGGTCGTGCCCGGCCACACGGCGACGTCCTTCAGCGCGATCGCGCCGCGCAGGAGCGCGAGGTCCACGTCGCCGATCTCGACGCGCGCCCGGAGCAGCTTGCCGGCCTGCGAGGCCAGGAGCACGCGCAGGCCGGCGGGGAGCGCCGCTCGCAGCACGACCAGGATGGCGAGCGCCACGAGCCAGCGCCGTCGCCGTCGCGTCATGTCCACCGCTCCGGCTACTGTGTCGGCACGGGCTCGTCAACGAGTGCTCACCGGCGGCGCGAGATCGATCCGCCGGTGCCAGTACGTCATGCGCTCGGTACTCGAGGCGAGCACCACGAGACCCGTGCTCGCGTCGACGTTCTGCTTGGTGCTGGTCGGGTTGTTGATGTCGGTCGCGAGCGTGCTCACGATGAACGGCGTGCCGGGGCCGTCGGGGAACGAGATCGAATCGAGGTCGCTCGTCTTGTAGTAGATGGCGGACTGATCCAGCGAGTAGAACACGTACACGCGGCGCGCGGCCTCGTCGAGCACGCAGAGCGGCCGCGTCGGGTTGGAGGCGACGTCGGTGACCTCGTGGAGCGGCGACCAGACGCCCGCCGGCGAGCGGACGAGCAGACCGATGAGCGCCGAGCTCGGAGTGTGGTGGCTGGTCTTCACCGCGGCGAAGAGGCGGCCGTCGGAGGCGAGCTTCAGGTTGAAGTGGTCGTCGGCGACGCGTCCGCCGGCGGCGGCGATCTCGAGCTGCCACGCCGCCGGATCCGCCGCCGGCGCCCCGTCACGGTGCACCGCGAAGTAGAACTTGTCGGTGAGCTGGTTGCTCCAGAAGACCCCGATGCCGCCCTGCAGCCGCTGCACCCCGGCGATGTCGTCGGGCCTGACCGTCGTTCCCTCCGCGACCGGCACGACGAGGGGTGCGCTCCAGTCGAGGTCGCTGCCGAGCGTGGTCGCGACGAAGACCTGGTCGTTCAAGGTGTAGGCGATCCAGAGGGTGCCGCCGGAGTCCCTGGCGAGCGTCATCGACTCGGTCCCGCCGCCGGGAATGCTCACGGGAAAGCCGGGGTCGAGCACGTGCGAGCGCGAGGCGGGCGAGTAGGTGAAGCGGAGGAGCCGGCTCACGGGCGGGGTCCCGTCGAAACGCGACACCATGTAGAGCCTGCCGCCGTCCGGGAGGACGTCCTGCCGGCTCATCGGGCGCTCGTCGACGAAGGTCCCCGTGTCGATCCAGGTGTCGGTGGCGGGATCGAGCCGGTGGATGCGGTACGCGCCGGCGCCGGGCTCGAAGAGCGTGGCCCACCATGTGCCGTCGTCGTACCAGAGCTTGCTTTCGGGCTTCTGTGCGGTCGCCTTGTTGTTGTCGTCGGGCTCGATGGCGGGACCGAAGCCGAGGTCCTCGACGCCGAGCACCTCCGGCTTCGGCTCGGGTGGAGCGAGGACCACCCGGAGCTCGGGACGTCCGCTCCGGGCCTGTCGGCTCCGGTACCAGACGGCGTCGCGCGCCGGGCTATCCAGCGCGAAGCTGTAGGTGCCGTCGCCGACGACCGCCGCGGTCACGTCGAAGTCCACCGCCTGCTTGGCCCTGACGGCCCCCTGCTGCGCCAGCACCGGGCCGGCCGCCGGCCGCGTGTTGTACGTCGTACGCGCCTCGGTCCAGCCGTTGTCAGTGACCAGGCGGACCCTGCCCCCGGTGCTGCTCGCGGCGCGCCGCCCCGGCCCCACCGTGAGGCGCAGCACGGCTTGCCCGACCGCGCGCGCGCCGATGCCGGTGACCGTGAAGCGCAGGAACGACTGGCGCGCGGGCGCGTCGCTCACCCAGAGCCGCCGGGCGGTGCCGAAGCTCCGACCGCGCGCGCGGGCGTGCACGTAGGTGTCGGCGTCGGGCGTGAACGCCAGCACCCCGTCGGTCTCCGCTGCGGCGGTACGGCCGAGCAGCAGGAGCACCACGAACCAGGCGCGCGCGAGGCGCGGCCTCGTCGACCCCACGGGCATGCAGACGTGCGACACGTTCCTCACCAGCCCCGGCTCGATTGGCCGCAATTGCCGGAAGCATGCCAAGCCGCGCTCGCCGGCCATGCGCGTGCCTCGAGATAGACTCCATGGCGAAGCTCTGCAGGGATTCCGCGATCGAGCTTCGGGGCATCCCGAGTCCGCAAGCATGCCCGCTCGTCGCACCGACGCGCGGGCTTCAGCCGCCGCGCGCGAGCCGGCCGCCGGCGATGAGGAGGACGGCAGCGAGCAATCGCCGCAGCGCGAGCGGCGGCAGCCGCCGCGCGCCGAGCCACGAGCCGTAGAGGCCGCCCACGAGCGCCACCGCGGCGAGGAGGCCGGTGCCCGGCGGAACGTCCCGCGCGCCGGTCAGGTGGCCGAGGAGGCCGGCCACCGAGTTGGCGAGGATGAAGGTAGATGAGGCGCCCGCCGTCCGCTTCGGATCCTGCCAGCCGGCGAGGATGAGGATCGGCGAGAGGAAGATGCCGCCGCCGATGCCGGTGAGCCCGGCGAGGAACCCGAGGCCGGCGCCGAGGGCGACGAGCACGCCGGGTCCAGGCGCCGGCCGGAGCTGCCCTGCGCGGGCCGGAAACCAGAGGCGCAGCGCGGCGCCGAGCAGGATCACGGCCAGCACGCGGCGATAGACCTCGACCGGCAGCACGACAGCGCCGCCCGCGAACGCGGCCGGGACGGAGCCCGCGCAGAGCGGCCAGAGCAGCTCCCACGGCACGAGCCCGGCCGACCACCATCGGGCCGTACCCGCGCTCGCCACCACGATGTTCATGACCAGCGCCGCCGGCTTCATGGCGGCCGGGCGCACGCCGAAGAGCGCCATCGCCGCGAGGTAGGCGGAGGCGCCCGCGTGGCCGACCGACGAGTAGAGGATGGCCGCCACCAGCACGAGGGCGGCGAGGAGCGCGAAGCTCCCCGGGTCGGCCGGCATGGCCGCTGCTCCTACCGAGCGATCCCGCGACGTTCAATGCCACCGGCTTGCGCTCGCCGTCCGGCTGTGGACCTCTACGGCGCGGAGGCGAGCATGGCAGAGACCTTCGGAGGCGGTTGCTGAGCTCACGGATTCCCTGGCGCGTCGGGGTGCTCGCGGCAGCGGTCCTCGCGTGCGCCGCGCACGCCGACGTCGCGCCCGGCGACCGGATCACGGCCGAGAACGTCGAGCGGGTGAAGGACCTGGTGTCGCCCGGCCTCGAGTGGTGCATCCGCCACGGCTTTCCGCTCACCGTGACGGAGACCCGGCGCATCATCTGGCCGCAGGCCTACAAGGAGGCGACGGAGAAGTACTCGCAGCAGGTGCGGCTCGGCGCCGACGGCCTCTCGCTCAAGGACTACGTCGCGGGCCTGCCGTTCCCGAACCTGCAGCCGAACGACCCCCAGCTCGCGATCAAGATCATGTGGAACTACAACCACAACTTCTTCGCGACCGACGACCTCGACGCGCGCAACTTCGACGCCGACACCGGCACGATCGCGGACCACGGGCCGATGAGCGTCGAGCGGCACTTCCTCCTCGACCACTTCCGCCGTCTGTGGTGGATCGGGCGGCTCTACGTCGACCCGAAGCCCGAGAAGACCCCCAACCCGGCGGGCTACGAGCTGCAGCAGGGCCTCTACCCGATCCTCGAGCCGTACGATGTGAAGGGGGTCGGCTTCGTCAGCAACCGGTACCTCGACTTCGCCAAGCAGGACGACGCCTGGCTCTACCTGCCCGCGCTGCGCCGCATCCGCCGCCTGTCGACCGCGCAGCGCTCCGACGCGCTCTTCGGGCAGGACACCGACGTCGACAGCTACGGCGGCTACGCCGGCCAAGTCGCTTGGATGGACTGGAAGTATCTGGGGGAGCGTGACCTGCTCGCCATGGTGCACGGCGAGCACTTCCCGGTGAAATGGAACGAGAAGGTCGACTGGGCCTTCGACGACGTGTGGGAGAAAAGGCGCGTGCACGTGGTCGAAGGCGTCTCGAAGCTGCCGCAGTACGCCTTCGGCAAGCGCGTCCTCTTCATCGACAAGGAGGCCTGGGGCATCCCGTACAGCGACATCTACGACCGGTCGGGGGAGCTCTGGAAGATCTGGATCAACGACGTCGCGATCCGCAAGCAGATCCTCCCGGGCGCGATCGAGTATCCCGAGGAGCGCATCTTCGCGCCGGCCATCGTCATGGTCGACATGCAGCTCGAGCACGCGACCAAGGTCTCGCTGCCGAGCCTGCGCTTCCCGGGCGAGCAGGGCTGGTACTTCAACCAGGGCGAGCAGGCGGGCATCACCGACGACTGGTTCACGGTCGCGGCGCTGGTGAACGCGGGCCATTAGTCCTCCCCACTTCGGCCGCGGGGCTACCCGAAGGTCGGACCGCCGCCCCGCGACGGTCGTCATCCCCCGAGCTGCAACCCTGCCCGCCGCCGCGCGCCCGCGCGATCTAGAAAGGCGTGACGCGCTGCGCTGGGGCGGCACCTTTGTTGCTTCGCGGCGCTTGCCCGGAGGGCCTGCATGGGGGCAGTATGCTCCGGCTCGATCCAGGCGAGGGGAGGGGAATGCCGCACGCCGAAGCGGTTCGGTGGACCGACGACCAGGCGCCGGTGCGTGCGGCGGCTCGCCGGCGGGTGGCGGTCCGCCAGCTGCCGCGGTTTGCGCTGTGCTGGCTCGGGATCGCCGCAGGCTGGCACGCCGTCCTGGTCGTCGAGTCGCTCCTCACCCCGCGCGACGCGCTGCTCGCGCTGGTCGTCGCCGCGGCGATCGTCTTTGCCGCGGCGGTCCTGTGTCGCGCCCACCCCGAGGCGCGCCGGGTCCTGCCGATCGTGGCGACCTCATGCGTGCTGCTGGGCATCGCGGAGACGGCGCTCTTCGCCGCAGTGGGCGCCGACGGGGACGTGCTCGCCTTCGTGCTCCTGATGCTCTACCTGGCCGCCTGGCTCGCGGCGACGCCGTCTCTCACCTTCTACGTACCGCGCATCGAGCTCGTCACGGGGATCGTCCTTGGCTCGCTGCTGTCCCTCGGCATCGCGGAAGGGACGGCGCGCGCGCTGCGCGCGGCGCTGCTGCACCGGCGGAACGAGCTCGAGAGCCGCCGGGCCCTGCAGGCGTCGCGGGACGCCTACCGCGACCTCGCCGAGAAGGCCCCGGAGCTGATCATCACGACCGATCAGGCAGGGCGGTTCACTTACGTGAACCCGGCATTCGCGCGTTGCTTCGGCGTGACGCCGGGGGAGCTGCTCGGGCGGCCGAGCGGCGACTGTCTCTCCGAGCATCCGGTCAACGCCGAGGTCCGGAGCCTCCTCGGCGCGCCCCACGCCGTGCGCGAGCCGGTGCCGGCCACGGTCTTCGAGGTCCGGACGCTGCACGGGATGCGGTGGCTCGAGACCAGCCCGTCGATCATCCGCGACGGCCGCGGGCAGGTGGTCGGGGTGCGAGCGATCTGCCGCGACGTGACCGAGCGGAAGCAGCTCGAACGGGAGCGTGACGCGGTCCTGATCCGCGAGCAGGGCGCGCGCATCGACGCCGAGCAGGCGCGCCTGCAGGCCGAGCGGGCGCGGGCCGAGGCCGAGGCGGCGACGCGGGCCAAGGACCAGTTCCTGGCGACGCTCTCGCACGAGCTGCGCTCGCCGCTGAGCGCCGTCTTCCACTGGACGCACATGCTGCGCCGGGGACTGGTCGAGCCGGCGAAGATCGACCACACGCTCGAGATCATCGAGCGCAACGCGCGTGCCCAGACCCGGCTCATCGAGGACCTGCTCGACGTGACGCGCATCGCGTCGGGCAAGCTGAGCGTCGAGCTGAGTTGCGTGAACCTGAGCTCGATCGCGCACGCGGCCGTCGAGCTCGTGCGCGGGGCGGCCGAGGGCAAGCGGATCGCCCTCGACGTCCAGCGGGAGGCGGACGTCGTCCCGGTGCGGGGCGACGCCATTCGGCTCGAGCAGGTCCTCGAGAACCTGCTGACCAACGCGATCAAGTTCACCTCGGACGGCGGCCGGGTGACGGTGGTCGTCCGGCGCGCGGGAGCGAGCGCCGAGCTGGTCGTGCGGGATACGGGGATCGGCATCGCCCCCGACGTCCTGCCCCACGTCTTCGAACGCTTTCAGCAGGACCCCTCGATCGCGCAGCAGCACGGCGGGCTCGGTCTCGGCCTCGCGATCGCCCGCCACCTGGTCGAGATGCACGGCGGTACCATCGAGGCGCGGAGCGACGGCGTGCGCCGCGGGGCGGCCTTCACGGTCCGCCTGCCGCTCGACGTCGAGTCCGTGAAGGACACGGCGGCGCCGGCGGTCGAGATCGCCCGGCCGGCGCCCGAGCCCTCCACGCTCCAGCGTCTCTGCGTCCTCGTGGTGGAGGACGAGCCCGACGCGCGCGAGTTCCTGACGACCCTGCTCACCCGATTCGGGGCAGACGTGATCCCCGCCGCGTCGGTGCAGGAGGCCCTGGCGGGCCTCGAGTCGGGGCGGCCCGATGTGCTGGTGACCGACCTCGTCATGCCGGACGAGGACGGCTTCACCCTCATCCAGAAGGTCCGCACCATGGAGCGCGCCGTCGGATCGAGGCTCCCGGCGATCGCGGTGACGGCGCTCGCGGGCACGGAGGAGCGGCAGAAAGCGATGGCCGCCGGCTTCGACGTCCACCTGACGAAGCCGGTGGAGCCGATCGACGTCGTCACCGCCGTCGCACGGGCCGCTGCCGCCCGGGAACCGCGCGCGTGAACCAGGCGGGAATCATCCGGGCCGCCCGCCGGCCGGACGGCTGGCGCGCGGCGGGGCCACCGCCGGCGGGCCCGCAGGGGGTGGGAGGTCCCGGTCCCGGCGAGGACCTCTGCTATCTGGCGGGCGACTGGCGGATCCTGCAGCGGCTCGACGGGCATCGCTGGTCGCTGGACGACCTCGTGACGGCCTGGTTCGCGGCCCGGCTCCTCGAGGAGGCCCCGGCCCGAACGGTCCTCGACCTCGGCTGCGGCATCGGTGCCGTCCTCATGCTGCTGGCGTGGCGGTTCCCCGCGACGCGCGCCGTCGGCATCGAGGCGCAGGAGATGAGCGTCGCGCTCGCCCGGCGCTCAGTCGCATGGAACGGCGCGACCGGCCGCTGCCGCGTCGTCCTCGGCGACCTGCGCGACCCGGGCTTGCTGCCGCCCGCGGCCTTCGACCTCGTCGCCGTACCTCAACCCGGGCAGCGCGACGCCGCCGTCGCGCGTCCAGTGTGGGCCGTGCCACCTGGAGATCCGGGGCGGAATCGAGGACTACTGCGTCGCCGCGGCGCGCTGGATGGCGCCGGGCGGCCGTTTCGTCGTCTGCCAGGCGGCGGCACAGGTCGAGCGTGTGCTCGCCGCGGCCGAGGCCGCGGGGCTCGGCGTCGACGCGCGACTCGACGTCGTCCCGCGCGAGGGGAAGGCGGCGCTGTTCTCGGTCTACGGCATGCGCCGCGCAGGCGAGCCCGGCGCGACGGCCGTGCACCCGCCGCTGGTCGTGCGCGATCGGGCGGGGCGGCGGACGGATGCGTTCCAGGCGTTGCGGCGCGAGATGGGGATGCCGCCCTGAGCCGCCTCAGGAGGCCCGCGCGAGGGCTGGTTGTTCCGCCCGCGCATAGATCGGTTCGCGGGTGGCGGGCACCGCGGTCGCAGCCGCCGGGTCGGGCCGCGTGGCCACGATCTGGTAGAGGCCGATCGAGCCCTGCATGAACGACACCGCGGAGGCCGCGAGGTAGAGGAGCCAGGTCCGGTAGACGCGCTCGCCGACGAGCGCCCGCGCCTGCTCGGCGTTCGCCTGCAGGCGCTCGACCCACTGCCGCGTCGTGCGCGCGTAGTGGGCGCGGAGGGCCTCCACGTCGAGGATCTCGAAGCGCGCCTGCTCGAGCGCGTCGAGCGTGTGGCTCACGTTGTCGAGCTCGGCGTTCGGGAAGACGTGTCGCTCGAAGAACTCGGTCTGGCTGGTCCGCCGCCAGTGCTTCTCGTGCGTGATGCCATGGTTCAGGAAGAGCCCGCCCGGCTGGAGCAGCCGGTGGACGCGCGCGAAGTAGGCGGGGTAGTTGCGGATGCCGATGTGCTCGATGACGCCGACCGCGGCGATCTTCTCGAAGCGCAGCCCCGCCGGGAGGTCCCGGTAGTCGAGGTGCTCGACGCGCGCTCGGCCCTCGAGGCCCGCGCGACGGATCGCGCTCCCGGCCCACTCGGCCTGCGCGGCCGAGAGCGTGACGCCGTGCGCCTCGACGCCGTAGCGCTCGGCGGCCCACATGACGAGGCTCCCCCAGCCGCAGCCGATGTCGAGGAGGCGCTCGCCCGGCGCGAGGCGCAGCTTGCGGCACACGAGGTCGAGCTTGTCCTCCTGCGCCTGGTCGAGGTCGCCGTCGGGTCGGCGGTAGTAGGCGCACGTGTAGACCATCCGCTTATCGAGGAAGAGCGCGTAGAAGTCGTTCGAGACGTCGTAGTGGAAGCTGATGGCGCGGCGGTCCGAGCGTTTGGTCCTCCAGCGTCGCATGGCTCACCCCATCCCGAAGGCGCCCTCGAGGACGAGACGGCGGCGGAGCCCGGGGCGCGTACAGGCGAGCCGCGCGAAGGCGACGATGATGGACTCAGGAAGGTGCCGCGTCAGGCGCGCGAGCCCGTGCTCCGGACGGCCGAAAGTCCCGGCCACACGCTCCGCGTAGCTCGCGGGCCGGCCGTCGAGGATCGTCTCGGCGGCGAGGAGCCCGCTCCGGACGGCGGGGCCGATGCCTTCGCCCGAGACGTCGCGGGCGAGGCCGGCGGCGTCGCCCACGAGCACGAACCGCTCGCCAGCGAGCCGGCGAGGGAGGCCGCGGCGCACGCGATACGCGTGCCCGCGAAAGGGCGTGAGCGCCAGGTCGGGCGGCAGCCGCCCGTCGCCGCGCAGCCGGGCAAGGAGGCGGGCGAGTCGCTCGCGGATCGCGAGGCCGCCGAGCGCGCCGACGCCGACGTTCAGGAAGTCGCCCTTGGTGAAGTACCACCCGTAGCCGCGGAAGTCGGGCTCGGCGATGAGCTCGGGCGTGCCGTGACGCGCCGTCAGCTCGCGCAGCCGCTCGGCGCCGATTCGCGTCTCGCTCTCCTGCGTGACGACGACCTGCGCTGCGGCGTCGACGTCGCCGAGCGCGCGAGCCACCGGGCAGCCGTGGCCGCCCGCGCCGACCACGAGCGGCGCCGTGAACCGCTCCGCGCCGGCCTCGACCATGACGGCCGCGCCCGCCTCGTGCACCGCGCGCACGCGGACGCCCTCGCGCACCTCCGCGCCCGCACCAGCGGCTCGACGGAGCAGGAACGTGTCGAACTCCGCACGCACGATCCCGTAGCTCACCGGCTCGTCCCAGCGGGTCTCGTGCTCGCGACCGTCGACCGCGATGGTGACCGAGGCGAAGGGCTGGATCGTGCGCGGATAGGCGTCGGGCGCGAGCTCGAGATCGGCGAGCGCCCGCCGCGTCACCCAGCCGGCGCAGAGCTTGACGCGCGGAAAGGTGGCGGCGTCGAGGACGAGCACCCGGAGCCCCGCGCGCGCGAGCCGCCAGGCGACGGTGCTGCCGCCCGGCCCACCGCCGACCACGAGGACGTCGTGCGTCGTCATGGGAGGATCAGTGACGCGAGCAGCGCGAGCCGCGTACCGAGCGGCAGCCGGAGCGCCTCGAGCCGGTTGGCTGCGGCCGCGACCGAGAAGATGTCGCCCTCGATGTCCGCCTCGCCGGCGATGAACGCCTCGCCGAAACGGCGCGACGTCGGTCGCAGCATCAGGCGCCAGAAGATGCGGCGGGAGTGAAGGACGACGGTGAAGCCGCCGTCTCCCTGCCCGACGCGCGCCGTCGTGCCGTCCCAGAGGCGGAACGTGATCGGCACGTCGAGCGGCGCGAACACCCGCCTGAGGACGCCGGCCGCTCGGGCGGCGATCGTGCCCATGGGGGGTCTCTAGCGCAGGTGCGGGCCGGGCGGGAAGCCCGTGCGACCGGTCCGCGGGAGAGGCATCAGTGCAGCAGCTCGGTCGTGTCGAAGAAGACTTCGTCGACCGCCTCGCATTCCTGACAGCGGAGCCGCGCCACCCGGAACCGACGGCCGTCGGTCTCGCGCGTGCCTTCGCCGCTCCGCTCGAGGTAGCCGCCGCACGCGCACCAGCGCCGGACGAGATGCTCGTCCATCTCGGCGTACGAGCGGATGGTGATCGCGCGCTCGGGCGACGAGCCGGCACGCGTGGCCGCCGCCCGTCGGAGGCGCATCCGGCGCCAGCGGCGTATCGCAACGGAGCACACCGCGGCGACGATGGTCACGGCGAGCAGGAGCGAAGTCAGCGATCAAGAGATCTGCTCGACGACTGGCCCGTGTCAAGCCGTCGGGCCCTCGAACGTGGCGTGCGCCTGCCCTCCGTGCTACATCGGCCTCCCGATGGCCGCCATGCTGCGCCGGAGCCCGATCCTAACCCCCGACCAGCTGCGCGACCTCGTCGCGCAGGGCGACGTCGACACGGTGCTCACCGTCTTTCCCGACCACTACGGCCGCCTCGTCGGGAAGCGCATCGTCGGTCGCTACTTCTGCGACGAGGTGCTGGGCATTGGGATGCACGCCTGCAACTACCTCCTCGCCTGCGACATGGAGATGGATCCCGTCCCCGGCTATCGCTTCGCCTCGTGGGAGAAGGGCTACGGCGACGTGCGCTGCGTGCCGGACCTCTCGACGCTCCGCCGCGCGACCTGGCTCGAGCACACGGCGATCGTCCTGTGCGACGTCGTCGAGGAGGAACGCGACGCGCTCGTGGCGGTGGCGCCGCGCACCATCCTCAAGCGGCAGGTCGAGCGCGCGGCCGCCGCGGGCGTGCGCGTCATGACCGCCTCGGAGCTCGAGTTCTTCGTGCTGCGCGACTCCTACGCCGGCGCCGAGCGCAAGCACTTCCACGACCTCGAGCCCTTCGGCTGGTACCTCGAGGACTACCATACGATGCAGGGCCGGAAGATAGAGCCGCTGGTGGGTGCCATCCGCCATCACCTCGAGGCCTCGGGCGTGCCGATCGAGTTCTCCAAGGGCGAGTGGGGTCCTGGCCAGCACGAGATCAACGTCCGCTACGCCGACGCGCTCGAGATGGCCGACCGCCACGTCCTCTACAAGCAGGCGGCCAAGGAGATCGCCGATCAGCAGAACCTGGCGCTCACCTTCATGGCGAAGCTCGACGAGCGCTGGGCGGGGAGCTCCATGCACGTCCACTCGAGCCTCTGGTCGCCCGACGGCACGACGCCGCTGTTCGAGGGCGAGGGTCCGATCCCCGGCGCGCGCGCGCGCGTCTCGGACAAGTTTCGCTGGTGGCTCGGCGGGCTCATGGCCCACGCGCGGGCGTCGACGCTGCTCTTCGCGCCGTACGTCAACTCCTACAAGCGCTACCAGGCGGGGTCGTTCGCGCCGACCGGGATCGCCTGGTCGTACGACAACCGCACCGCGGGCTTCCGCGTCGTCGGCCACGGCCGCTCGCTGCGGGTCGAGTGTCGCATCCCGGGTGCGGACGCCAATCCCTACCTCGTCTTCGCCGCCACCCTCGCGGCCGGCCTCGACGGGCTGGCGCGCCGCCTCGAGCCGCCGCCGATGTTCACGGGCGACGTCTACAAGGCCGAGGGCCTGCCGCAGGTGCCCCGCTCGCTGCCGGAGGCGACCGCGGAGTTCGAGCGCTCGGCGCTCTTCCGCGAGGCCTTCGGCGCCGAGGTGGTCGAGCACCTCGTCCACTTCGCGCGCACCGAGCAGCGGAAGTTCGACGAGACGGTGACGTCGTGGGAACGGCGGCGGTACCTCGAGCGGGCATGAACGCGAGCGAAGAATACTGATGACCATGGCGGGACGGCTGGCGGGACGGACGGCGGTCATCACCGGCGGGGGAGGGGGCATCGGGCGCGCGGCGGCGCTGGCGTTCGCCGCCGAGGGCGCGCGCGTCGTCGTGGCAGACGCGCACCGCGCGGCGGGCGAGGAGACCGTGCGGGCGGTCGCGGCCGCCGGTGGGATGGCCGCCTTCACGGCCGCCGACGTCACCGCGGCGGCGAGCGTCGCCGCCATGGTCCGCTTCGCCGAGGAGCGTTACGGCGCGCTGCACGTCCTCTTCAACAACGCCGGCATCTTCCCGGACGCGGACGGCTCGGTGGTCGACACCGACGAGGCGGTCTTCGACCGCGTGATCGCCGTCAACCTGAAGGGCGTGTTCCTCGGCTGCAAGTACGGCGTGCCCGCGCTGCTGCGGGCCGGCGGCGGGACCATCATCAACACGGCGTCGTTCGTCGCCGTCGTGGGCTCGGCGACGTCGCAGAGCGCGTACACGGCCTCGAAGGGCGGCGTGCTGGCGCTCACGCGCGAGATCGCCGTCGAGTACGCCCGCCGCGGCATCCGGGCCAACGCCCTCTGCCCCGGTCCGGTGAACACACCGCTGCTCGCCCCGCTCCTCGCCGATCCCGCGGCACGCGAGCGGCGGATGGTCCACATCCCGATGGGGCGGCTGGCGGAAGCCCGCGAGGTTGCGGCGGCCGCGCTGTTCCTGGCTTCGGACGAGTCGTCGTTCGTGAACGGGGCGACCTTCCTCGTCGACGGCGGCATCACGGCGGCCTACGTGACGCCGCTCGATACCTGATCGGAAGCACGTTCGTCCGTTGACGCTCGGCCGCACCGCGGCGATACTGTCGCCGTGGCGGCGGGGAACAACGACGGCCGGATAGTTCGGCTGACCGACGAGCGGCTGCGCCGGCTCGAGCGACGCATGGAAGCGGTCGAGGAGGCCGTGCAGGGCACCAATGCCCGTCTGGATCAGACCAACGCCCGTCTGGATCAGACCAACGCCCGTCTGGACCAGACGAACGCCCGGCTCGACCAGGCGGTCGACGTGCTCACGCGGCTCGTCCGGGTGGTCGCGGCGCAGAACGACCGCATGAACCGCAACTTCGAGCGGCTGAACGGCCGCTTCGATCGGCTGACCAAGGCGATCGTGACCGGCCGCACCGCCGACCTGAAGCGGCTGGCGCAACTCGAGCGGCGGGTGGATGCGCTCGAGCGACGCGCGACGTAGCGCGACTCGACGACCGTCGAGCGCCGCTCGCAGCGCGGCGCGGGACGAGGTACAAGGATCTCTCGCATGAGCCTTGCCGACCGCACGATCAACTTCACGCGCGGCGTCCCGGCCGACGAAGCGTTCCCCGCCCCGGAGCTCGCCGAATGCGTGGCGGCGGTGCTGCGAGAGCGCAAGGTCCAGGTCCTGCAGTACGGGCCGAGCGCGGGGTTCCTGCCGCTGCGCGAGTGGCTGGCGGCGCGCCACGGGGTGGCCGTCGAGCAGGTGCTGCTCGGCAATGGCTCGCTGCCGTTCATCGACCTGCTGGGCTGGACGCTGCTCGAGCGCGGTGACACGGTGCTCGTCGAGTCCCCGACTTACGACCGCACGCTCACGCTCCTCCGCCGGCACGGGGCGCGGATCGCCGGCGTCCCGATCACGGCGGAGGGGCTCGATCTCGAGGCGCTCGAGACCGCGGTGCGGCGCGCACGCCCCCGGCTGCTCTACACCATTCCCGATTTCCAGAACCCCTCGGGCGCGACGGCGACGCTCGCCACCCGGCGGCGGGTCGCGGAGCTGGCCGCGGAGCACGGGTTCTGGATCCTCGAGGACGCCCCCTATCGTCCGCTTCGCTACCGGGGCGCGGAGGTCGTGTCGCTGCACGAGCTCATCCCGGCCCGCACGCTGCACATGTCGTCCTTCACCAAGCAGATCTCGCCGGGCGTGCGCGTCGGCTACCTGATCGGCGACGCGCGCCTGGTGGCGCGCCTGGCCAAGGCCGCCGAGGATACCTACATCACGCCCAACCTCCTCGGCGAGGCGGCGGTGTACGAGTTCTGCCGCCAGGGTCTGCTCGAGCCGCAGCTCGAGCGGCTCCGGGCGCTCTACCGTCCGCGGCTGGAGGCGGCGTGCGCGTCGATGCGGCGCTGCCTCGCCGATGCGGCGTGGATCGAGCCGGAGGGCGGCTTCTTCCTCTCGCTCGCACTCTCGGCAGGTGTCCGGGCCGAGGACCTCCGCGCCCGCGCCGCCGCCGCGAGGCTGAACCTGAGCGACGGACGGGGCTTCTTCCCCGAACCGGCCGACGGCGAGCGGTTCCTGCGGCTGCCCTTCTGCGCGCTGACGCCGGAGGAGATCGCCGAGGGGATCCAGCGCCTCGCCGAGGTCGTGGCGAACGTGGCGCGGCGCGGAGACCCTCGCTGATTTAAGCCGCGGCGGAAAGCGCGGGAACGTCGGCCCGCCACTGGATGACGCGCATACGGGCCAGGAGTCGGAGCACGGCGTGGGTCGGGTCCCACTCGAAACGCCGGGACGCGAAATCGGGCCGGCCGGCGGCGTGGTGATGGTTGTTCTGGAAGAGCTCGCCGAGCATCACCAGGTCGACAGGAAGCGAATTGCGCGACGCGTCCGAGGTCCCGAAGTTCCGATAGCCGTAGCGGTGGCCGCACCAGTTCACGATGGCGCCGTGCACCGGGCCCATGAGCCAGTGAATCGGCAGGAGGAGGAACTGCCACCACGCCGTGGCGAGCCAGAGGTAGAGGACGCCGTACACTGTGCCCCAGGCGATGCGGCCGCCCCACGATGAGCCGAGGCGGTCGAGCCCCGGCCAGTCGGGATATCCGCCGAGGAAGCGCGCCTCGGGCGACGACCTGCGCGTGACGTGCGCGGCGTAGCGTTCCGCCGTGGCCCACATCATCGTGAGCACGTTCGAGAAGAAGCCGGGAGCGTGCGGGTCGCGCGCGGTGTCGCTGTAGGCGTGGTGCTCGCGGTGGAGGATCGCGTACGCCCGCGGCGAGAGGTACGACGAACCCTGTACGACGTAGGTGAGGACGTGAAACATCCGCTCTGTCCGCCGGCTCATGGTGAACATGCGGTGGGAGGCGTAGCGATGATGGAAGCTCGACTGGAAGAAGGCAGCGAGAACCCAATGTCCCACGAACACCGCAAGAATCAGCATCTCCCCCCCGCCCCTCTGCTCCGAGAACCCGGCCGATGGCCTAGCGAAGGCTGCGCTTCTTGGCGCGCAGCCCGCGGCGACTTCCGCCCTTGCGGTTGAAGGCCCGGTAGTTCGGCTCCTCGAAGCTCTCCAGCGCGACGGGGGCCGAGGCGGCGGCCTGCGGGACGAACGGACGCGGCGCACGCGCCGGCGGCTTGTCGTCGGCGTCGTTGACGCGCAGCCGTCGGCCGCGCAGCTCGAACGCGTCGAAACGACGGATGGCGTCGGCCGCGCGCGTGGGATCGCTGAACTCGGCGAACGCGAAGCCGCGGGGCCGACCGGTTACGCGGTCCTTCCCGAGCCGCACCCGCACGGCGGGATCGACTTCGGCGAGCACGGCGTGGAGCTCTTCTTCAGTGGTGTCGAAGGACAGGTTGCCGACGAAAATCGTGGATGAAATGGGTTGTCTCCTTCTAGAGTCGAGTTCGAGGAAGCGTAGCAGCTTGCGGAGCCACAGGCGACCCCTGGAACAAAGTACGGCGGGACATCACGCGGAGAGCCTGGTCTTCTCTTCAGCGTCGCCTGCCGAACTTGCGGGGTGGATCGGCTGCGGGCACCGGCGTCGGCTCCGGAGAGGGCCGCCCGAGCGCCGCGGGCGCACGCAAATGGTCGGCGGACACCCAGCCCTCGAGCCCGTCGTGCGTGGACACCACCTGGTAGCGCGCACCGCTGGGCCCTCGGGGCCGCCAGGCGAGGATCTCGACCTCGGCGCCGTCGGGCAGGCTCCCCGCGCCCCCATTGCCGAAGGCGTCGGTCAACGCCACACGCCCTTCGTCGCGCGGACAGTTCACGAGAACCCGCCGGCCGACGGACAGGACAGGCCTCGCCGCCCGCGCGGGACGCACGGCGGGGAAGCGAGGGGGCTGAAACGACATCCATTAGATATTCCTCCAAGAGGGTGAAGAGAGTCAAACCCTGCGCGGAATGCCTGGGTGTTGCGTGGGTGCACCCCAGAGCCCCCCCACCGCCGCCCTCCGTTGACCCGCCCAGCGGGCGGTCCTAGGATTCGCGTCGGAGGGTCATACCATGCAAGCCGCCGTGTCCTTGCAGTCAGAGGTCGAGCGCTTCGTCTCCGCCCCGGTGCGCAGGATGCTGATCGACGGCAAGTGGGTGGAGGCGGCGTCGGGGAAGACCTTCGAGACACCGAACCCCGCCACGGGCGAGGTGCTGGCTCGCGTCGCTGCGGCGGGGCCAGAAGACGTCGATCGGGCGGTGCGCGCGGCGCGGCGCGCCTTCGATGACGGCCCATGGCCGCATACGCCGCCGAACGAGCGCGAGCGCTTCCTGTTGAAGGTCGCCGATCTGATCGAGGCGCACGCGGACGAGCTGGCGCAGCTCGAGACCCTGGACAACGGCAAGCCATTCATGGAGAGCCGCCACGTCGACATCCCGGCCGCGGCCGCGACCTTCCGTTACTACGCCGGCTGGGTGAACAAGATCTACGGCGAGACGAACCCCTCGGACGAGACCTTCTTCAACTTCACCCTCCGCGAGCCGGTGGGCGTGTGCGGGCAGATCATCCCGTGGAACTTTCCGCTCCTCATGGCGGCGTGGAAGCTCGGGCCGGCGCTCGCCTGCGGCAACACCAGCGTGCTGAAGCCCGCGGAGCAGACGCCGCTCACCGCGCTCCGGCTGGGCGAGCTGCTGCTCGAGGCGGGGCTCCCCGACGGCGTCGTGAACATCGTCCCCGGCTTCGGCGAGACCGCCGGGCGCGCGATCGTCCGTCACCCGATGGTCGACAAGATCGCGTTCACGGGGTCCACCGAGGTCGGCAAGGAGATCCACCGGGAGACTTCCGCGACGCTCAAGCGCGTGTCCCTGGAGCTCGGGGGCAAGTCGCCGAACATCATCTTCAGCGACGCCGACACCGAGGCGGCGGTGCAGGGCGCGCTCCTCGGCGTCTTCTTCTGCGCCGGGCAGGTCTGCTGCGCCGGCACGCGGCTCTTCGTCGAGCAGAAGATGCACGACGAGATCGCGCAGAAGCTCGCCAAGAGCGCCGCGGGCATGAAGCAGGGGAACCCCTTCGACGCCGACACGCGGATCGGACCCCTGGTCAGCCAGGAGCAGCTCGAGCGCGTGACCGGCTACCTCGAGATCGGGAAGAAGGAAGGCGCCAAGCCGTTGATCGGCGGCGAGCGGAACATGGCGAAGGGTCTCGAGAAGGGCTACTACGTGAAGCCGACGGTCTTCACCGGTGTCCGCAACGACATGAAGATCGCGCGCGAGGAGATCTTCGGGCCGGTGGTCTCGGTGATCCCGTTCAAGGACGAGCACGACGCCGTGCTCCAGGGCAACGACACGACCTACGGGCTCGCTGCCGGCATCTGGACGCGCGACGTGAGCAAGGCGCACCGGGTGGCCCGCGCGCTGCGCGCCGGGACGGTGTGGATCAACTGCTACAACGTCTTCGACCCGGCGGCGCCCTTCGGCGGCTACAAGGAGAGCGGCTACGGGCGGGAGCTCGGGCGCTACGCGCTCGACCTGTACACGCAGGTGAAGAGCGTGTGGCTCAAGATCTGAGCGGGGCCTGAGCGAGCGGCACATCCCGATCGAGGACCCGGAGGATCCGCGCCTCGCGGACTACCGGGATCTTCCCGACGCGAGCCGCCGGGTGCGCCGCGAGGCCTTCATCGCCGAGGGGCGGCTGATCGTCGGGAAGCTGCTCGCGGCGCCGCGCTTCCGGGTGCGCTCGGCGCTGGGGACCGCGTCGGCACTCGCGAGCCTGCGGGGCGGCCTTGAGCAAGCCGGCGTTCCGGTCTACGTCGCACGACCGGAGACGCTCCAGCGCATCGTCGGCTTCCACTTCCACCGCGGCTGCCTGGCGGCGGGGGAGCGTCGGGCCGAGCTCGGGCTCGACGTGCTGCTTCAGCCCCGTGGCCGGCGGATCCTCGTGGCGCTCGAGGGCGTCACCAACCCGGACAACGTCGGAGGCGTCTTCCGGAACGCGATGGCCTTCGGCGCCGACGGTGTGGTTCTCGGTCCCGGCTGCGCCGACCCGCTGTACCGCAGAGCGCTGCGGGTCTCGATGGGCGGGGCGCTCGAGACGCCCTTCGCGACCGTCTTCGATTGGCCGGAGGGGTTCGCGCGGTTGCGGGCAGCGGCCTTCACGATCGCGGCGCTCACGCCGGACCGGGCCGCCGCCGACATCAGCGCATTCGGCGAGGTGCCGGAGCGGCTCGTGCTGCTCCTCGGCTCGGAGGGCGAAGGCCTCAGCGCTGCGGCGCGGGCGGCGGCCGACGTCCACGTCCGCATCCCGATGGCGCCGGGCGTCGACTCGCTGAACGTCGCGACCGCGGCCGGGATCGCACTGCATCGGTTGGCGAGGGTCGAGCATTAGGCTGCAGCTCTTCAGTCAGACCGGGACGACCCGCCGCCGTCCGCCCGCCCACTCGGCGAGCAGCATCTCGTGGCCCGTCTGCAGCCCGGTCACGGGGTCGATGCGGAACCGACCGAAGAGCGTCGTGCAATCGAGCGTCGCGGCCGCGGCTCGGAGCTTCTCCTGGTCGAGCGTGCCCGCCAGCTCGACACAGCGGCTCATGACGAGGCCGGCTGCGTACGCCTGCGCGGCCGGGTAGTCGGGGGCGACCCCGAAGCGCGCCGTGAAGCGACGGCTGAAG
>Ga0209157_1001517_pt1 | contig 19362 bp, 21 predicted proteins | sample GraSoiAngelo_135_FD_185892 | JGI IMG/M metagenome (GOLD analysis project Ga0209157, IMG submission 185892) | Grasslands soil microbial communities from the Angelo Coastal Reserve, California, USA - 14_0929_05_40cm (SPAdes) (version 2) | ecosystem: Environmental > Terrestrial > Soil > Grasslands ...
GCGGCATCGGTTTCGACTCGGCCTTCGCCGGTACGCCCGGCGCGCCGAAGTCGGTCGTGGCGTTGCCCTTCAACCGCTCGACGACGGTGAAATTGGTTGCGTCTTTGGGGAGCTCGAGCCTGGCGAGCTTCGCGACCTTGCCGTACCGGGGCGCGTACGCGGCGAGGGTTTCGAGGGCTGCTTCCTCCGTCTTGCCCGACCGGCACCAGCCCGGCCAGCCGGCGGCGCTGGCGAATGCGCGCTTGCCGCCGACCTCGACGTAGACCGCGGTCTTCGTCACATCGCCGAGCTTAGTCGGAGGTCGTCACCGGGCTGCCGCTGAAGGCGGCTATCGTTGCGGCGTGAAGGTCATCGAGCCGGCCACGGAGGAGGTGCTGGCGGAGGTCGCGGAGGCCGGCGTCGAAGATGCCGACCGGGCGGTCGGCCGGGCGAAAGCCGCGTTCCCGGCCTGGCGTGCTGTGAGCCCTGGCGATCGGGCCAAGCTCTTGCGCCGCTTCGCCGCCGCGGTGGCTGACCACTCCGAAGATCTCGCGAGGCTCGAGGCCCGTAACGTCGGCAAGCCCATCGCCGACGCGCGAGGCGAGGTCGGCATGGTCGTCGACGTCTTCAACTACTACGCGGGTGCGCCCGAGCGGCTGCTCGGCAACACCATCCCCGTCGGCGGCGGCGTCGACATGACGTTCCGCGAGCCGCTGGGAGTGGTGGCGCTGATCGTGCCGTGGAACTTCCCGATCGCGATCACCTCGTGGAAGGTCGGGCCGGCGCTGGCCGCGGGCAACACCATCGTCTTGAAGCCCGCGGGCCTCACGCCGCTGACCGCGCTGGAGCTCGAGCGCCTGGCCCTGCAGGCCGGCATCCCCGAGGGCGTGCTCAACGTGGTCGTCGGCGCGGGCAGGACCGTCGGCGAGCGGCTGGTCCAGCACCCCGACGTGGCCAAGGTCGCGTTCACGGGATCGACCGACGTGGGCAAGCGCATCGGCGCGCTGGCCGCCGAGTCGATCAAGCGCGTGACCCTGGAGCTGGGCGGCAAGTCGGCCAACATCGTGTTCGCCGACGCCGACCTCGAGAAGGCCGCGGCCTCGGCGCCGCCGGCGGTGTTCGGCAACGCGGGTCAGGACTGCTGCGCGCGCTCGCGGATCCTCGTCGAGGCCACAGCCGTCGACCGCTTCATGCAGGCCCTGGAGAAGGCGGTGAAAGGGCTGCGCGTCGGCGACCCACTCGACGAGAAGACCGAGATGGGGCCGCTGATCTCCGCCGAGCATCGCTCCCGCGTCGCCGCGTATCTGGAGGACGGCGCGCGTGTCGCCATCCGCGGCAGCGCGCCTACCGGTCGTGGTTTCTGGTTCGCTCCCACCGTGCTGTCGCCGGTGGACCCGCACGACCGCGCCGCGCGCGAGGAGATCTTCGGGCCCATCGTGGCGGTGATCCCTTTCGCGGACGAGGCCGACGCGGTGCGGATCGCCAACGACACCGTCTACGGGCTGTCGGGGTCGATCTGGACCAACAACGCCGGCCGCGCCCTGCGCGTCGCCCGCGCGCTCGAGACCGGCACCATCTCCATCAACTCCAACACCTCGGTGCGCGTGACGACGCCGTTCGGCGGCTTCAAGCAGTCCGGCATCGGCCGGGAGCTGGGACCGAACGCGCTCGACCACTACACCGAGCTGAAGAACGTCTTTCTCTCGACGAGCCAGCCCTAACCCACCGGTCCGGCTGCGCCCTGCACGACCAGGTCGAGCACCTCGCGTGCGCCGCCGGTCAACGTGACGCGGCCGAGCCGCTGCAGGTTGAGGTCGATCGCGCCGCCACGCAGGGTCGCGTGATAGCCGCCCTTCTTCCAGCGCCCGATCTCGAAGGCGTCGGCCCAAGCCGGCTTGGAGAAGAGGCGGATGTCAGCGGCGGTCACCGCGAGGTAGTGGACGGTCGCGGTCAGCGGCTCGGTCGCCCTGCGGGCGACCAGTGGTCCGAGCCATCCCAAGAGGATGGTGAGAAGGACGCCCTTCATGTAACCCTTCGGTCGCACGCCGGTCGCGCCGAGGATGGGCTCGCTGAACAGCACCGAGCGCAGCTCGTCGATGACGCGGCGATCGCCGATGGCGGGCGGCCGAGGAATCTGCATGCCGCAAGTGTGGAGCGGGCGATGGGAATCGAACCCACGTAACCAGCTTGGAAGGCTGGCGCACTGCCATTGTGCTACGCCCGCGTTGGTAGCCCGTACGGCCGACGCTGGTAATCAAGCCTATCCGCTGCCGGGCGAGCATTTGATGGCGTAAGGCCACTGTGCGTAGAGAGCTCCTGCCATCGTCCGGGCGTTCGCCCCGGGCAATTTTCCGGAGCCGTTTGCCGTCTAGTTCGCCAAAGCCGGTGCCGGTTGGAAAAGGTCCGGAAGTGGCGTCCCGACCTCCTTGGAGTCCACCTCGACGATCTCTGATTTAAGCGGGCCCAGGATCGCCAACAGCTCACTCTGTTCGTGGCCAGGCACCTTGAACCCGTGCAGCGTCTTGACAAGATCATCGACGAGCGCGTCGAACTCGCCCGTGGTGACCCTCATCCCGGCATGTGCTTCCTTCATGCCGCGACCGTTGTACTTGCATGGTCCGCCGGTCGCCTCGCAGATCTGGTCGATGAGCATTTTTCGCAGCCGGGGCATGTCGGTCCTGAGGAATTTCAGGTTGATGCGGTCGTCTTCTGCCACCGTGTCCCTGAACCGTTCCACAACCGCGGTGATCGCGTCGATCCCTCCAAGTCGCTCGAACAGCGTCCGTTCCATGATTCCTCCCCAACCGAATCACGTTCGGGAACTCGGGACGTTCGCCCCGTTCCTCCGACTATTCGCCCTCACGGCCAAGCTGTCAATAGCGCCCCGAACTGGAAGGGATGGTGCGGACATGAAGGGATCCGACCGGTAGCCCGTACGGGCTTCCAGGCAAGTCCAGCGATCAACCGTCAGTCAGCGGGCTCGGGTGACGCGGCTCGTAAAGGTACAGCGAGCTGCCCCCTGGCAACGTGAGGGCAACCATTCGTCCCCAGTCGCGCTCAGTCACATCGTCCGAGACGCTCGCCCCCTTCTCGCGGAGCGCCGCGACGGTTGCGTCGAGGTCTCGACACATCAGGTAAAGCTCGTGATGTGCGTCGTCGGCAGGGTGCACCGCGAGCTCGGCGGGGGGTAGCGCGAAGATCAGCCAACCCTCTCCTGCGTCCACCGAGCGAAAACCCAGGACATCCGAGATGAAAGCGCGGTCGCCATCGGCGTCCTCAGAGAACAGGATCACATGGGCACCGCTGATCACAACGCCACGTTAGCGCGACCTGGTAGCCGGAGTGTTGGCATTGGTTCAGGCCGCCAGACGCGCAGCGTGCCAATGTTTGGACAGTCGCTCATGTCGATGCACTCTTGTCAGCTGGACCACCTGGTCATCACGGCGCCGACCTTGGCGGCCGGCCTGGAGTGGGTCGAAGAGACCTTGGGCGTGACGCCGCAAGCGGGCGGAGACCACCAGCGAATGGGCACCCATAACGCCTTGCTGCGGCTCGGCGATGAGACCTATCTGGAAGTCATCGCGCCGAACCCGGCGGCTTCAAGGCCGGATCGGCCTCGGTGGTTCGAACTTGATCGCATGGCGCCTGACGCAGCGCCGCGGCTGGCAACGTGGGTCGCGCGCACCACCGACATTCAGTCAGCGACTGTGAGCTGTTCCACCGAACTCGGAGAGATCGAGCCCATGAATCGAGGGTCGCTCGACTGGCTGATCACCATCCCGCCAGACGGTAGCCTTCCGGGCGGCGGAGCCTTCCCCACGCTCATCGAATGGAAAACGCCAGAGCACCCGGCGGCACGGCTCGTGGATCAGGGTTGTGCCTTGAGCCTCCTGCAGTTGTTCTATCCAGCACCCAACGTGCTGCGCGAAGTATTGGCTTGTCTTGGCTTGGCCGACGCCAGGGTGGCACATGAAACTCCACCCGGTACGCATCCCTATGTCGTGGCCCATATCGAAACGCGGCACGGGCTTCGGGAGATCGGCATACCCGGGATGTGATCAGTGCGGACCTAGCCTGAGCCTTTCCCGCGGGCGAGCCCCACATCGTCGGCGGGGATTCGAGACTCGATTTGAAACCTGTTTGAGACTGTGCCTGAGACGCGGATAGTGTGACCCTGCGACCGAAATGGGCAAGACCTGGCGGCGAATCGCGATCGTTAGCGCTCTTCTCGTCGTGGCCGGCATGTTTGCGGGCATCGGTTGGATCGCGTGGTGGCTCAACGACAACATCGGCGCTCCGGGGCCGGGGCCGACCGGCAAGGGAGCTTGCACCTCAGCAGACGCCGTCAACCTCGAGCTGGTGTTCACTGACGGACATGCCGTGCAGGCGTGCACCCACGATCGACCCGCCTGTCCGAATCAGACCGTGACGGAAACTGAAAATGACCAGACGTCCAGCGTGTCGCGATTCGGCCTGGGCAATCAGCTCCGGAGCTCTTCACGCCGCTACATCCTGTTTGTTAGGTTCAACGCCCCCCTCGCGACGGAAGCCGGGGAGCAGACGCTTTTGATCGATCCGGCAGCGTTCCTTCCTGGGCCGCCGGGCTCTGGCCCTTCGAGCGGTGGCGCCCTGACCTCCGCAGTGGTCCAGATCACGCCTCGCGATCCGTACGAGGACGCTTACACCCCTGGCGCGGGCTCGGTCACGGTTTCGTCGTCACACGGCGTGGCGCGGGGGACGATCGACGGCAGCTTCACCGTGGGGCAGGATCGCCCGCCTCCGACATCGACGGCGGCTTCGCCGCTGCGGGTCAGGGGCACGTTCGCCTGCAACCAGTAGCAGGATCTGGCGGCAATCCCACCGGATTCCGCCTCTTTGGATCAAACGGGGCGTATCCGTCGGCCGAGATTGGCCCGATTGGCGCACGTGGTAGCCCCGGTGGTGCGTGAGTGGTAGCCCGTACGGGATTCGAACCCGTGATCTCCGGCTTGAAAGGCCGGCGTCCTGGTCCACTAGACGAACGGGCCTGGTCCCGATCGAATTATTGCCGACCCGCTGGCAGCGAACGCCGTGGTGGGCGGCGAGGGTTTCGAACCCCCGACCTCCAGCATGTCAAGCTGGCGCTCTTCCAGCTGAGCTAGCCGCCCGCACCTCGCGTCGGGGCCCCCCGGAGGGGGTGCATGGACGACTTATTGTAGGAGCGATGCCTCCGTACATCGGCCGGCGCATGCGCCGTGTCGAAGACGAACGACTGATCACTGGTCGTGGTCGGTTCGCCGGAGACATCAAGCTCGACGGCCTGGTCCACGTCGCGTTCAGCCGCTCCACGCTGCCCCACGCGCGCATCCAGGCGATCGACACGTCGGCGGCGCGGGCCATGCCTGGGGTGCTCGAGGTGTGGACGGCCGCGGACCTGCCCGAGTCGGCCGCGGAGCTCAGCGACTGGGGTCCGGAAGACATGATCAAGAAGCCGCGACCGATCCTCAACGGCGAAGAGGTCAACTACGTCGGCGAGGCGTTCGCGGTCGTGGTCGCGCAAACTCCCTACCAGGCGCAGGACGCGGCCGAGCAGGTCGCGGGGGAGCTGGAGCCGCTCCCCGGAGTAGGCGACGTGACGACCGCAACCGCCGAAGGCGCGCCGAGGGTGCACGTCGACATGGACAGCAACGTCTCGCGGCGCAAGACCGTCGCTTTCGGCGACGTCGAAGGCGCGTTCGGCCCGAACAGCGTCACGGCGAAGATCCGCTTGACGACGGCGCGCGTGGCCGGTGCGGCCATGGAGCCACGCGCGGTGACCGCCGCTCCCGACGATGAGACCGGCGGTCTCAAAGTCTGGACCTCGACCCAGAACGTGTTCGGAGTGCGTGAGGCGATCGCCGACGCGCTCGAGCTGGAGCAGGAGTCGGTGCGTGTCGTCGCCGAGGACGTCGGCGGCGGGTTCGGCGCCAAGGGCAGCGCCTTCCCCGAGGAGGTCCTCGTCGCCCTCGTCGCCTGGCGGCTGAAGCGGCCGGCACGGTGGGTGGCCTCGCGGACCGAGGACGGCGCCACCACCGCGCAGGGTCATGGCTCGGTGATCGAGATGGAGATCGCGTCCGACCGCGACGGCAAGCTGAGAGGACTGCGCGGCCGCCTCGTCCACGACATGGGTGCTTACTCGGCGAGCGGCGCGAGCCAGCCCGACATCATCGTCTCCCACATGCTGTCCGCCTACGTCGTGCCGGCGATGAAGGTGGAGTCCCAGGTCGTCTTCACCAACGCGGTCCCGAGCGGATTCATCCGGGGCGGCGGCCGTCCGCTCGGCAACTACGCCGTGGAGCGGGCGATGGACCAGCTTGCGCGGACGCTGGACATCCCGCCTGCAGAGGTGCGACGGCGCAACCTCATCCAGCCGGAGCAGATCCCGTTTACGACCGGTTATCCCGCCGGCCGCCGCGGCTTGGTCTACGACAGCGGCGACTATCCGCGTCTGCTGAGCATGACGCTCGAGAAGGTGGGTCAGGTCCCAGAGACCACCGCTGACGGGCGACCCGTGGGCCTGGGCATCGCGTGCTGCGTGGAGTCGACAGGCTTCGGCGGCGGCGAACCCGCGAAGCTGCGCATCAACAAGGACGGGTCCGCCGAGCTGTACGTTGGCTCGACGCCGCAAGGTCAGGGCCATCAGACGATGGCCGCCCAGGTCGCCGCCGACCGGCTCGGCTGGCCGTTCGAGAAGATCCACGTCACCGCCGCGGACACCAGGCACGTGCCCGAGGCCGCGCTTACGGCCGGCAGTCGCAGCGCTGTCCAGGTGGGCAACGCCACGGCCAAGGCCGCGACAGCGATGCGCCGGCGATTGCTCGAGCGCGCGGGGGACGTTCTCGAGGCCGACGCGTCGGACCTGGTGATCGAGGATGGCGAGATCTCCGTGCGCGGCGCACCCGCCAAGCGCGTGGCCGTCAGCGAGGTCGTGCCGGCCGAAGGGCTCGAGGTGCTCGAGAGCTTCGACCCGAAGCGCCCGCTCGCGTACTCGAGCGGCTGCCACGCCGCCGTCGTCGCGGTAGACCCGGAGACGGGCCAGGTCGAGATCCTGCGCTACGTCATCGCCCACGACACCGGCAAGGCGATCAACGAGCTCATCGTCGAAGGCCAGATGCACGGCGGCTACGCGCACGGCGTCGGCTACGCGCTGCACGAGGCCGCGATCTACGACCCGGACGGCGGGTACCGGACCCCGAGCTTCCTCGACTACACGATCGTGAGCACGGGCGAGGTCGCCGCCGAGCCCGAGCTGGTCCACATCGAGACCCCGACCGACGCCAACCCCGAGGGATTCAAGGGGGCGGGCGAAAGCGGCACCATCCCGGCGCCGGCAGCCATCTCCGCGGCGGTCGAGAACGCGCTGCGCAAGCTCAAGCCTGACGCGGTCGTCGACCAGCTGCCGATCACCTCCGACCGGATCGTCGCCATTCTCGGTTCTTAGCCCTGGCGAACGACCCCCGCGCGACGGTGCCTCCCATCAACGCGGGCGGTGTCGACTGGCGCCGCAACCTGGCCGCGCTGTGGTTCGCGGAGTTCACGGCGATCTTCGGGTTCAGCTTCGCGTTTCCGTTCCTATCGATCTTTCTGCACCACGACCTGGGTGTGCCCGCGGGCAGCGAGCTGGACCTGTGGACGGCGGCCTCGGCGAGCGTTTCTGGGCTTTCGATGGCGGTGGCGAGCCCCATCTGGGGCGTGCTCGGCGACCGATTCGGGCGCAAGCCGATGCTCTTGCGCTCGATGCTGGGCGGAGGGATCACGGTCGGGCTGATCTTCCTCGTCCAGAACCCGACCGAGCTGTTGGTCCTTCGCTTCCTGCAGGGAGCGACGAGCGGCACGGTGGCCGCGGCCACGGCGCTGGTCGCGGCGGAGACGCCACGCTCGCGTGTGGGCTGGGCGCTGGGCGTGGTCTCGTCCGCGGTGGCGCTGGGAAGCGCCATCGGGCCGGTCGTCGGCGGCTTCGCGGGCGCGGTATTCGGGCTGCGCCTGGTGTTCCTCGGCGGCGGCATCCTGCTCCTCGTCTCCCTGCTGCCCGTCGTGCTGATCGTGCGCGAGAGCCCGCACGTGCCGCAGACAGGCCCTCGCCTCGGGACGCTCGAGCTGATCGCCGCGCAGCCAGGGTTGCGCCGCGCGCTGACGGTGCTGATCGGGGCGCAGGGCCTGGTCAGCGCATGCGTGTCCGCGTCGCAGCAGCTCGTGGTCCTGCGGCTGCTGGAGATGGTCTCGAGCGGTGTGTCGGCGGTCAGCGGCATCGGGTTCGGTCTCGCGGGATTGGCGAGCAGCGCCGCCGCGGTCAGCTACACGCAGCTCACCCGCAAGCTCGGATACGTCCGCACGGCCGCGGCGTCCGCGCTGCTGATGGCGCTGGCAGTGGCGTTGGTCGGCGTGGCGCCGTGGGCGGCGTTGGTCGTGGTCGCGGTCGGGCTGAACGGGCTGTTCAGCGGGGTGATCATCCCGGCGACGGCGGCGATGATCGGGCTCGAGACGCCGGCGGCGGCCCAGAGCACGGTGTTCGGTTTCAACGCCAGCTCGGTGGCGTTCGGGTTCTTCATCGGGCCTCTGATCGGCGGCGCGGTCGCCGCGACCTCGAGCGTCCAGGCGGCGCTCTTCGTGATCGCCGGGCTGGCGGTCCTGCTCGCCGTCCTGCTCGCGAGCGGCGCCCGCGAGCCGGCGCGCTAGTCCTTAACAGCCTGGCTTGGCGGCCACCCCCCGCATTCGATAGCCTGGCTCGCACCCACACATCCCCAGGGAGGGTGGGGGCTTGGGATGGGGGCGATTCGCGCGAAGTTAGCCGGGCCGGAAGGGCGTCAGCCGCTCCAGGTCCGTCTCGTCCAGGCGGGCGAACAGGGCCGCGTCGTCGCTCCGGTCAAGAAACCGCCGCGGCAGCACGACCTCGCTCTTGAACCAGCCCTCCGGCTGCAGCACCACCCCCACCAGCTGGTCGCCCTCGAACAGCACGTCTTTGACCGTGCCGAGCTTGCGCCCGCTGTGGCCCAGCATCACGTTCTCTCCGCCGTCGATCTCGAGCTCGTCGGGACCCTTGTTGGCGAACTGCTCCAGCCAGCGCGGCACCTCCGGGCTCGCGGTCAGAGGTCCGGCCGAGTCGCTGAGAACCTCGGTGGAGGACTCCTCCTTCTCCCGGTAGCCCAGGTAGGGCGGCAGCCGGTGCACGTCGGCGGCGCTGAGGTTCAGACCCACGAGGTCGTGCGTCACGCTCGTCACCGCGTCTTTGGGCACGACGAACTCGTCGGCCAGCAGCCACGAGGACGGCGCGAGGCGCTGCGCCGAGAACCCCGCGTTCTCCTTGACGACCAGCGCCCGCAGGCCGTAATCGGGGCCGACGACGACGTGTACGAGCTTGCCCACGTCCTTGCCGTCGCTCGAGCGCACCTCCGAGCCGAGATGAAAGTCTTCGCCCGCCATCGCACCTAGGGTAGCGGCGTCGCGGGCTCGCGATCCTCTATCGTGGAGCGTCGCCCGCGATGGAAAACCTGAAGTCGCCGCCGCCGAACGTCATCGATGCCGGCAAGACGTACAGCGTCACTGTGCACACCTCGCGGGGCGATTTCGTCATCGCGTTGGTCGAGCCGCGCGTCGCTCCGCAGACGGTCAACAACTTCGTCTACCTGTCGCAAAATCACTTCTACGATGGCCTGACGTTTCACCGCGTCGTCCCCGGGTTCGTCGTCCAGGGCGGCGACCCACTGGGCAACGGCACCGGGGGCCCGGCGTACAAGCTGCCCGACGAGTCCAACCCGTCGAAGTGGCCGCGGGGCACCGTGGGCATGGCCTCCAGCGCGGCGGGCGTGAGCGGTTCGCAGTTCTTCATCACCCTCGGCGACGCGCCCTTCCTCGCCACCAACGGGGTCTACAACCGATTTGGCGAGGTCACCTCGGGCATGGGGGTCATCGACAAGATCCAGGTCGGCGACACGATCCGCTCGCTCGACGTCACCGCCTCGTGAGGGGGACGCTCCTCGCCGTTCTCGCGGTGACCGCCCTTGGGACGGCGGCGTGCGGCTATCCCGACCCCTACGCGTCCAACCCTCCGATCGCCGACGAGAGCCCAAACCCCTCCGCCTCACCCAGCATCTCGCCCGGCGCCGACGACTGCAACGCCGGCAACGGGCTACCGACCGTCACCTACCCCGACGGTCTGAAGATAATCGACCTCAAGGTCGGGGCCGGCGAGGCCGCCAGGTCAGGCGAGAACGCCGAGGTCCAGTACACGGGCTGGCTGACCAACTGTCATCAGTTCGACTCGAGCCGGTCACCGGGCCGGACCTCCTTCACGTTCCAGATCGGCCAGTCGCAGGTCATCGCGGGCTGGGACGAGGGGCTGCCCGGCATGAAGGTCGGCGGCAAGCGCAAGCTCATCATCCCTTCCGACCTCGCGTACGGGCCGCAGGGTCAGACCGATCAGACGACGGGCGCGACCGTTATCCCGCCCAACGCGACCCTGGTCTTCGAGATCGAGCTTTTGAGCGTCAAGCCAGGGCCAAGCCCGAGCCCTACCCCTTCGCCCTCAGCCTCGCCCTCGAAGTAGGCCGGAGTCCCGGCCCGGCTCAAGTAACGGTCAGCGTCCCCTTCATCCCGGAGGCCTCGTGGCCTTGCTGGGTGCAAAAGATCGTGTAGCTGCCGGCCTCGATGTTGTCGACGGTGAAGACGCTGGAGTCGCCCGCAGAGACGAGCTCGCTGACGGCGATCCGGTTGTCTTTGCTGTCGCGAATCGCCAGGTCGTGCGCCGTGTTGCCAGCGTTGACCAGGAAGAACACGACCTTGCCGTGGGCGACGGTGATCGCCGCCGGGTCGAACTTGAACTCCGTCATGTTCACCTTGGTTGAGCCCGCCGGCTGGGTGACGCTGTTGCCACCGCATCCCGCAAGCAGGGCCACGGCGGCCAGACCGATCGCGAGCGCTCTCATCTTCCGAACGTAACCCCGAAATAGAGGATAAGGAACAGGAACACCCACACGATGTCGACGAAGTGCCAGTAGAGGGTAACCGCGGCCGGGCCGACGTGATTCCGCGACGAGAACTGTCCGCGGGAGGCGCGGTAGAGGATGAGGATGAGAAGGATCAGTCCGCCGAGCACGTGGCCGCCGTGGAAGCCGGTCATGGTGAAGAACGCGCTCGCGAAAGTGTTGGCGGTCAGGGTCAGCCCCCTGTCGAAGGCGTTGATGAACTCGTAGAGCTGGCCGAGCTCGAATCCGATGCCGAGGACGATGGTGATGATCTGGAGGATGAAGAACCTTCGCCGGTTGTCATGGGCGAGCGCGTCGAGGGCGAAATGGCAGGTCACGCCGCTCGACAGCAGCACCACGGTGTTGATGGCCGGGATCCCATCCCACCTGACGTAGTACTCGGGGGTGGTGGCCGGCGCGGGAGGCGGCCAGGTGGGGTGCGATCCGAAAAGGTAGAAGTAGGTCGCGAACAGGCTTCCGAAAAACATCACCTCGGAAGCCAGGAAGATGTACATGCCCATCATCCCGGGCTTGATCGCCGGGTACTGCGGCGTCGGCTCGCGCTGCATGCTCGCTACGGCCATCAGTGGTGGGCCTCCCCTTGCGTCGACGGCGTCTCGGTGGGATACATGCGCACGTCCTCGACCAGCACCCAGCCCACGACGCCGTAGAGGAAGATCAGCCCACCGATCACGGCGAGCACGATCCGCGCCGTTCCCGAAAACGGGATCGCCGCCAAACCGAGGAACAGCGAGCCGACGCAGATGATGAACGGGTAGTTGCTGTTCGGGAAGACGTGAATGCCGAGCTGATGCGCGCGTTCCGCGTAATCGATCACTGGCCCGCCTTCGTCAACAGGAAGGTCCAACTCGAAACGCGAAGCCTCGGCGCGGCTCGGGTCGCCGTCGCGCCACGCCTTGAAGGCGGCCGAGGCGACCACGCTCGAAGGCCAGAGCTTGTAGCCGCAGTTGCGGCAGTGGTCGACGAAGCGGGCCGTGCGGAGGCCGCAGCGCGGACACTCGACCGACAGGCTGGGGTTGGACACGTCGACGTATCTGGGCTTTCGGGCTGCGGCCACAATCGCTTCTGGATTCTATCCGGGTTGCAATTTCGAGCGTCGATATACTTCCCAACGTGACTCGAGGCGTGCGCACGCTCCTGTCCATAGCGGGCCTGTCCGCACTCGCTCTCTTCCTCAGCTCCTGCGACGTCGGCGGCATCTCACCCATCTTCCCGACCCCCGTGTCGCCGAACGGGAAGAACATCTACGACACCTATGTCGGCATCTCCATCTTCGCCATCATCGTCTTCGTCGGCGTCGAGGCCGCGCTGCTGTGGGTCGTCATCCGCTACCGGCGTTCGGCCCAACCGGCGGGCTACGTGCCGCCGCAGGTGCACGGACACACCGGTCTCGAGATCGCCTGGACGATCGCGCCGCTGCTCCTCGTCCTGGGCATTGCCGGCTACAGCTTCGCCGAGCTCCAGCGCGACTTCCAACCCATCACCGGCGAGCAGATGCTGGTCGTGGTCAGCGGCCACCAGTTCGGCTGGGACTACGAGTACCAGAATGGCGTCGTGGTGCATCAGGAGGGCAGCCTCAGCACCGAGGTCCCCGCGTTCGTGGTCCCGACGCACACCCTCGTCAAGCTGCAGTTCCGGGCCAACGACGTGATCCACTCGTGGTGGGTGCCCGCGATCACCGGCAAGACCGATGCCGTGCCCGGTTATGACAACTTCTCGTGGCTCAAGATCGACCGGGCCGGCAAGTGGAAGGGCGAATGCGCGGAGCTGTGCGGCACGGGTCACGCGTCGATGCAGATCGTCGTCCAGGCGATGGACCAGGCGGATTTCGACGCCTGGATGGCCAAGCAGAAGGCGGCGGCCAAGCCCTCGGCCTCGCCCTCCGCCTCGCCATCTCCATGACGGCTGAGTAGGATGGAAATCTGATGGCAGCGACGACCGTCCTTCCGCGGCCGAAGGCCTACGACGACACCTTCTTCAAGCCCATCAGCCTGTGGCTGACGACGACCGACCACAAGCTGATCGGGATCATGTACATGGTCACCGCGATGCTCAGCTTCGTCATCGGCGGGATCTTCGCGCTGGTCATCCGCCTGCAGCTCGCGCAGCCCAACCTGCGGATCGTCGACGACTCCACCTACAACCAGATCATCTCCGCGCATGGCGTGACGATGATCTTTTTCTTCGTCACGATCTTCGTCACCGGGATCGCGAACTACATGGTGCCGATCATGATCGGCGCGCGCGACATGGCCTTCCCGCGGGTCAACCTGCTCGGGTTCTGGCTGGTGCCGGTCTCGATCATCCTCTACTACTGCGGCTTCTTCACCGGCCACGCGCTTGACGCGGGCTGGACCGGCTACGCGCCGCTGACCGAGGCCGCCTACCAGAGCAAGAGCCTGGGAGTCGACTTCTGGGCCCTGAGCATCATCGTCTGGGCCATCAGCGGCATCATGGCCTCGACCAACTTCCTCACCACCATCGTCGCCCTGCGCGCACCCGGCATGCGCTTCTCACGGCTGCCGCTGTTCGTGTGGGCGCAGATCTCGACCTCGATCCTCCTCCTCGTGGTGGGCGCGCCGCTCGCGGCGGCGATGATCCTGCTCGAGTTCGACCGCCAGCTCGGGACGCATTTCTTCACCACCGATGGCCGGCCCGTGCTCTATCAACACCTCTTCTGGTTCTTCGGCCATCCCGAGGTGTACGTGATGATCCTGCCCGCGTTCGGGATGATCTCGGAGATCGTGCCGGTCTTCGCGCGCAAGCCGATCTTCGGCTACATGTCGATGGTCGCGGCGCTCTTCGGCATCGTCTTCCTGTCCATGACCGTGTGGGCGCACCACATGTTCACGGTGGGCATGAACACCTACGTCGAGGGCTTCTTCATGCTCATGACGATGCTGATCGCGGTCCCGACCGGCATCAAGTTCTTCAACTGGATCGCGACCGCCTGGTGGGGCTCGATCGACTTCACGGTGCCCATCAAGTTCGTCTTCGGCTTCCTGGCCACGTTCCTCATCGGCGGCATCACGGGCATCTACCTGGCCTCGGTCCCGGTCGACACGCAGCTCCATCAGTCGTACTACGTGGTCGCCCACCTCCACTACGTGCTCTTCGGCGGCAGCGTGTTCGCCATCTTCGCGGGCATCTACTACTGGTTCCCGAAGATCACCGGCCGGCTCCTGAACCGGACCCTCGGCGAGTGGCATTTCTGGCTCACGTTCATCGGCTTCAACGGGACGTTCCTGATCATGCACACCCTCGGGCTCGAGGGCATGCCGCGGCGCATCTGGACCTACTCCAACGAGGCGTGGGCGCTGACCAACATGATCATCACGTTGTCGTCGTTCCTGATCGCGTTCGCGGTGCTGGTGTTCCTGATCAACATCATCCACAGCTGGAACAACGGTGAGATCGCGGGCAACGACCCCTGGCAGGGCAACACCCTCGAGTGGGCGACGACCTCTCCCCCGCCCCCGTACAACTTCGAGCGTGTGCCGCCGGTGCGGAGCTTCATGCCGGTGCGCGACCTGCGCGAGTCCGGCGAGCTCGTCGAGGAGCCTCCGGTAGCCCCGGTCCCGGTCTAGCCCCACCCTCGTTAGTCGCGACTATCCACGCGTTTGGTCGTTGAGAACCTGCGTTAGTCGCGACTATCCACGCGTTTGGTGCCTGAAACCTGCGTTAGTCGCGACTATCGCTAACCCGGCGAGCTGCCGGCATCGGGGTGGGGAAGCACCTCCAGGCCGGACGCCGCAGACCACCGCATCAGCCGCCGGTCGGTGCCGAAGCTGATGAAGCCGGCGCTCTCGATGTCGACGCAAAACAGGTGATACGGTTCGGTCGGCCGCCAGTCGATCCTCGCCGCCGTCGCGTCCGCGTAGGCGCTACGGCGCCCAGCGTCTGGAGCTTCGACCACGCTCCCGTACAGCTTCAGATCGCCGTCCGCGCCCTCGCGGTCCGACCGCGGCGTGGCCAGGGTCAGGCGCGGGTCGCGCAGCAGGTCCAGCGCCTTCTTGGATCGCCACATCATCCCGAGCAAGAGGTCCCCGTCGACTATGTAAGGCTCGCAGGCGCTGATCCGCGGCCGGCCGTCAGCCCGAATCGTGCCGAGGAGGAGGATTCCCGTGGCTTCGATCCGGTCCTCGGCGATCCTGGCCAGCTCGGGCGCTGCGGCCGCGAACTCGCGCCAGTCCGTCTAGTGGTGCTCGGCCGCGGCGGCTTCGCCTTCGACCGCCTCTTCGGCGGCGCGGTTGCGGGCATCGCCTCGCAGCACCCACCACCCGAGCCCCGCGACACCTAGCGCCGCGACCAGAAAGGTGATGCTCATCCACAGCCACGCCGGCACCCACTCGCCCGCGAGATACATCACGGCTCATTATCGCGGAGCCAGATTTCCCGGTTAGGGTGTTACCAGAACGGACGTGATCGTCAACTTCATCGACCTGCTCATCCTGATCGCGGCGTTGATCGGTCTCGCCAACGGGTATCGTCGCGGCTTCTGGCTCTCGCTCGCCCAGTATGTCGGCCTCCTGGTCGGCGTGCTCCTGGGCGCGACCGCGGCCAGGTACGTGCTCGACTACCTGCAGATCACGAACGCGAGCGCACGCCCGCTGGGCGCGGTGCTGGTGCTGGTCATCGGGGGCAGCCTCGGCTCGAGCATCGGCTTCGCGGTCGGCGAGCCGATCCGGCGCAAGATCCTGCGCACTGGCCTCCACACCTCGACCGACTCGGTCGCCGGCGCGGCCCTTTCGGCGGTCGCGGTGCTCGTCATGTGCTGGTTCCTCGGCCTGAGCTTCTCGCGCGGGCCGGTGCCTCAGATCGCGCAGCAGATCCAGCGTTCGACGGTGCTGCGAGCGCTGGACACCCTCGCGCCGCGGCCGCCGGCGTTCCTCGCCAGCGTCGCCCAGGTCCTGGCGGGCGTGCAGTTTCCGCCTGTTTTCGCCGGCCTGGAGCCGGCCGGCCTCCCGGGCGCGCTGCCCGTTCCGGCGTCGGTCGACACCCCCGCCGTCAAGAGCGCCGCGCAGCTCGTGGTCAAGGTGTCGAGCGTGGGTTGCGGCGGGATCGTCACCGGCAGCGGCTTCCCGGTCGGCAACGGCTACGTCGTCACCAACGCGCACGTCGTGTCGGGGACCGCGTCGCACATCATCACCAGGGTCGACGGCACGACGATGCGCGCCGACGTGGTGTTCTTCGATCCGGAGCGCGACGTCGCGGTGCTCTACGTTCCCGGCTTCAAGCCGCCGGGGGTCACGTTCGGGCCCGCGCAGCGTGGGACCGAAGCGGCCGTGATCGGCTATCCGGGCGGAGGTCAGGAGACCATCGTGGCGGCCGTCGTGGACGGGTCGGTCTCCGCCCAGGGGCGCGACATCTACAACCAGAATCTGGTCACCCGCCAGATCTACGTCATCCAGGCGAACGTGCGCCCGGGGAACTCGGGCGGGCCGATCATCGACCTGCAGGGAAGGGTGTTGGGGATGGTGTTCGCCACGTCGGCGAGCGATCCGAACCAGGCCTACGCGCTCACCGACGACGAGATCACGCCCGACATCCGCGAGGCGGAGGCCAACCCTTCGGTCAGGGACACCTCGAGGTACGAGTGCGCGGCCTAGCGCGGCTCCTCTGACTCGGGTTTGCCTTCTTCGATCAACATGACCGGGATCCCGTCGACGATCGGGTAGAGCACGCGGCACGACGGGCAGCGCAGCCTGTCCGGCTCTCTGAGCTCGACCTTGGTGTGGCATTTCGGGCACGCCAGGATTTCGAGCAGTTCGCGAGAGATCACGCGCGCATGGTAGTACGGTTTGCGCCGTGATCCTGAGGCGGCTCTACCTCTACCTCGTCTCGGCCGCTGCGCTGGCGGTGCTTGCCATCGGCCTCGTGCTGCTCGGGGGCACCATCCTCCTGTTCGTCTTCAACGACCCGACGGCCGACTCAAGCCGCGGCCAGCTGGCGATCTACACAGCCATGACCATCGTCGCGCTGCCGGTCTGGGGCGCCCACTTCTGGTTCGCGCATCGCTTCGCGTCGCGGGACCCCTTCGAGCGCGCGTCCGCCCTGCGCCGCCTGTACCTCTACTGGGCTTGCCTGGCCGGCGGGCTCGCGACCACCGGCGCCGTCGTCGCCGCGGTCGTCCAGCTGGTGCAGCCCGCGCTCGACAACGTCCCGTTCAACGCCCTCACCACCTCCCAGATCGGTTGGGCGGCGATCGTCTTCGCGGCGGTCTGGGGCCTGCACTTCGTCATCGCCTGGCGCGACCGCGCCGCGGTGGGTGAGGAGGGCGCGTCGGCGACGCTGCGACGCTGGTACATGTACATCGCCCTGCTGGTCGGACTGCTCATGCTGCTGGGCGGGGCTGCGTCGCTGCTGCAGGCAGGGTGGACAAACCTCGCCGCGGGCGATCGCCGGTTTCCTGTCTCCCTCGCCGGACCGTTCGGGCTTGCGGCCGGCGGGCTGCTGCTGTGGGCCGTGCACGCCCGCGTGATCCACGTCAGGTTCGTCGCCGAAGACCGCCACTCGACCTTGCGCGCGCTGGAAGGCTTCATCGCGGTCGCCATCAGCATCGCGACGGCGCTGATCGGCGCGGCCCAGATCCTCTACTACCTGGTCGCGCGGGTGCTCGGGGTGAGCAACCCGGGCGGCGCGGGCGGTGACTTCATCGCGGCGGCGGCGGGGCCGGGATCGGCGCTTCTGGTGTACGGGGTGGCGTGGTTCTTGCTGAATCGCCGGCTCCAGCGCGACGCCGGAACGCAGGAGGCCGACCGCCAGGCCGCCATCCGGCGGCTCTACACCAACCTCGCCGCCCTCATCTCGCTCGCGGCCTGGGGATCCGGCGCGAGCCTGCTGCTCGGGACCCTCGCCCAGCAGGCGGAAGCGCCCATCATCGGCGCCAGGGCTCAGGACTGGAGGGACCCCGTCAGCCTCGCGGTCACACTGACGTTGGTGGGCGCCGGCGTCTGGCTCGCCCACTGGCGGCACGAGCCCTGGGCCGCTGACCGGCAGTCCCTGAGTCGCCGGCTCTACGTCTGGGCCGCGCTGCTTGGAAGCGTCCTCGCCGTGCTCGGCGGAGGCGTGGGCATCGTCAACGCCGTGCTTCGGCAAGCGTTCAGCGCGCAGCCGCGCCTGGACGATCCCTCCAACCTCGAGTTCGGCCAGTTCCTCGGTGTCGTCGTGGTCGCGCTGGCGCTCGCCATCTATCACTGGCGCGTCCTCCGCTCCGACGCCGCCTCGCGGCCTGCGCGGCCCGCTCGGGTCGCCGCAACCACCACCAAGGTGGCCGAGCCAGCGCCGGCTCAGGCACCAACCGCCGTGGTGGTCGAGAGCCTCGGACCGCACGGGCGCCGCTACACACTGGTCGTCACCGACGCCACCGACGACGACGTGCACCAGGCGCTCTCCAACCTCCCCCCGCACGCGACCTACCACCTCACCCCGACCGAACAGACCGTTGACGGCCGCTGAGACGCAGGCATATCTCGACCTGGTCGACTGGCGCCGCCGCGTCGGCGACCTCTACCGGCTCAGCGGACCAGACGCGCTCGAGCGGTTTCGGCGCGGCCGCGACGAGCTGTTCCGCAGCCACCCGCAGTCACCGATCGAGCCGGAGGAACGCGACTCGTTCGCCGGCCTGCGCTACTACGAGCACGACGCCGCATTCCGCGTGGTGGCACGCGTCGAGGCTGGCGACGGCAGCGAGCTCGTGATCGACACCGGGGGCGATGACGGCGCCGTGCGCTACCGCCGCGCCGGAGCCCTCGTCTTCACGCTCGGCGGCAGGGAATGCCGCCTCACCGTGCTGAGCCTGGTGCAGTACGCCGGCGGCCTGTTCGTGCCCTTCCGCGACGGCACCGCCGGACGCGAAACCTACGGCGGCGGCCGCTACCTCTTCGACACCGCCAAGGACACAGACGGCCTGGCGCTCGAGATCCAGGCCGGCTCGCCCGAGGTCGTGATCGACTTCAACTACGCCTACAACGCGTCCTGCGCGTACAGCCCGCGCTGGGCGTGTCCTCTGGCGCCGCCGGAGAACCACCTCCAGGTCGAGGTGCGCGCGGGCGAGAAGGTCTACAAGACCTAGGCGGCCACTGAGCTCCCGCGCAAAGCCCTGATCACTTCGCCGGCGCGACCGATCGCCGCCACCGTCGGCAGCGTCGGGTTGTTGAAGGTAAATCCGCCGAAGCCCGCGTCCAGGTAGGGGCGCAGGAACTCCGTCGCCTCGTCGACCGACGACACGACGCGGACCATGGCCCTGCGTTCGGGCGGCAGCGCGTCCATGATCGCCCTGGCCTGCGTGTCGTTCTCGGCGAGGACGAAGCCGACCCCGAGGAGGATGGTCACGTCCGCGGGATCGCGGCCGACCGCGGCGCAGTGCTCCTCGAAGACAGCC